>Ga0066671_10000274_pt1 | contig 16086 bp, 16 predicted proteins | sample GraSoiAngelo_120_FD_62294 | JGI IMG/M metagenome (GOLD analysis project Ga0066671, IMG submission 62294) | Grasslands soil microbial communities from the Angelo Coastal Reserve, California, USA - 14_0919_09_20cm | ecosystem: Environmental > Terrestrial > Soil > Grasslands | place: USA...
AACTGTTCCTCGACGAGGACCGGCAGTACACGATGGCGTACTATCGGGACCTGTCGAACAGCCTCGAGAAGGCCCAGCTCGACAAGAAGGCGCATGTCGCCGCCAAAATGTACCTGAAGCCGGGGATGAAAGTGCTCGACATCGGCTGCGGCTGGGGCGGCTTCGCGCTCTATCTGCACCGGATGTACGACGTCGACGTGCTCGGAGTCGCGCTCGCCCCCGACCAGATCGAATTCTGCAAGGAGCGCGCGGCCGAGGCGGGCGTGGCGGACCGGGTGAAGTTCGAGCTGATGGACTATCGCGACATCCAGGGCCAGTTCGACCGGATCAGCAATGTCGGCCTGATCGAGCATCTGGGGACGCCGCATTATCCGGGCTTCTACCAGCATATGAACCGGCTGCTGAAGGACGACGGCGTCATGGTCTCCCACTGCTGCGGGCGGATGGGCGAGCCGGGCGTCACCGACAAATGGACGCGTAAGTATATCTTCCCGGGCGGCTACATCCCCGCGCTCTCGGAGCTGGTCACCCAGGCCGAGAAGCACCGGATGATCGTCACCGACGTCGAGGCGATGCGCTTCCATTACGCCCCGACGCTGGCGGAATGGTACAAGCGCACGGTGATGAACAAGGACGAGATCATCGAGCTCTACGACGAGCGCTTCTACCGGATGTGGCTCTTCTACCTCGCCGGGGCGGAAGCCGCCTTCCGCTATGGCGGCATGGTCAACTGGCAGATCCAATATGTGAAGCGCCGCGACGCCATCCCGATGACGCGGGAATATATGTATGAGGAAGAGGAACGGCTGCGGAACGCGGAAGCGCCGCCGCAGTGGCACCTCGCCGCCGAGTAAGCCGGCCTAGGGGCCGACGCTCAAGTCCCTGGTCATGTCGCCGACCAGCGCGCTTCGGTGGAGCTGGGCCTTGCGGTCCAGCGGCAGGCGGTAGAGCGCCTTGAGGAAGGCTTGGTCCTGCCGGGTCAGGCTCCGGACCGGGGTTCCTCCGTCGAACATCGTCAGGATCGAGCCGGCCGGCTTGGCCCCGGACTGCCTGATCTCGGCCAGGCCGACGAGCGCTGCATAAGCGGCGACGGCTTTGAGCGACCGTCCCTCGACTCCGTCGGTGTCGACGATGACGACGGCGCTGGCGATGCTCCGCTGGGAGAGGGTGCTGAGGACGCTGCTCCCATATTGCATCGTCCCCCCGCCCGACATCGCCCCGCCATAGCCCGACCCCTCGATGTTCTGGTTGGTGCCGCCGGCACCGCCGAGACCGGCATTGGCGGGTGTGCCGTCGCGGCTCCTGTGCTCGGTAATATACCACCAGCGCACCGGCTGGTTTCCGCCGAGGACGGCGGCGCGGGCTTCGGGTGAAAGCTCGGCGACGCGGCTCGGGTCCCGCTCGGCGATCGCCCGGGCGACCGCTCCGGCATCGGGCGTGAAGGTGATTGCGAAATTCTTCGCGCAGGGCGCGGCGGCGACCGGCGCGCCTGCCTCACGGGCGATCCTCCGGACCTCGGCTTCGGCGACGTCCCTGGCAGCGTCGTTTAGGCCGATGACGACGGGGAAGACCGGGTCGATCCAGCGCGCCGCCGGCGTTTCGCCGGTCGCGACGCCGACGGCGCGGATGAACTGCTGGGCCCGCTCCCGGGCGGCGCTTTGGCTCAGCCGCTCGCCGTTGACGACGATCGGGGGCTTGTCCTGCGCGGCGGCGGCCACGGGCGCCGAGAGGGCGGCGGTGAGAAGCAGTGAGAGAGCCGGCTTCATTGGAACCTCCGCGCTGAGACGAGGAGGTCCGATGATAGCACGGGCCGGGAAGGATTGCTCCTCCCCGGCCCTTGTCTTCAGCTTGGCGTTATTCCGAGCGGTGCTTGCGGTGCTCGGCCATCGACTGCCAGGCGGCGCGGCGCTCGTCCGGGGTGACGATGCCATCGCGGTTCGAATCGATGCGGTCGAACATGGTAAGAGCCGCGCCCTGCGCTTCGGCGGGGGTGAGGCGGCCGTCATGGTCGGCGTCGATCTCGGCGAAGTGGCGAAGGCCCATCCGGCCGAACCCGCCGCCGCGGCGGGGACGCTCGCCCTCCGTGCGGGGGGCGCCGCGCAGGGCGTCGGCTTCGGCCTGGGTGACGATTCCGTCATGATCGGCGTCGGCAAGGGCGAACTGGGCCTGAACCTGCCCGGCCACGTCGGCGCGGGCGATCGGCTGCGGGGCGGGACGGTCGCCGCCCTGCTGGGCGATGGCGGCGGTGGAGACGAGCGCGGCAAGAGCTGCGCCCGCGAAAACGAGCCTGGTCATTCGAATACTCCCGATACTGGATGCTAAGCCCTTAAAGCGGGGCCGCTTTCGCGGAGTTGAACGGAGACGGGCGGTCAAATGCGAACGCGGCGTTAACCACTTCTTGATACCCGCCGTTGCAGGTTTCCGGATCGAAGCACGAAGGGGAGGCTCGACGCATGGAACTGGCATTGCCGCGGATCGACCGGCGCGAGCGGCCCCAAGGGCTGCGGCCGCTGTTCGACTGGCTGCTCTGCTGGCTGGTCCTGCCCAACGCGGCTTACTGGCTGCTGTGGATCGTCGGCGGCCCGCCGCGGGCCTTCGCAATCCTTGTCACCGGAGCGGTCGGTATCCTCGTTCACCGCGCCGGCTTTGGAGTGAAGTTCGCAGCGTTTTTGGCATGCGTTTTCATGTCTGCGATGCTGTTTATCGCGTCCCTGTTCAACCTCAGCATCTGGTCGCTGGTCCACTCGCTGGAATTCGCGGCGGAGCTCAAGCCTTCGGCGTCGATCGAGTATATCGTCTGCGGGGTCGCGCTTGCGGGGACCTTGGTCGCGGCGTGGCGGCTGCTTCGGCGGCCGACGGTGTTTGCACGGCCGATCCATATCGCGGCGGTAATTTCAGCGGTGTTGATCGCGGCTTCAATCGACTCGGTGGTGACGGCGAGCAGCCGCGGCTCTTACGGACGCGTGCCGGCGGAGGGGGCTTACTTCACCTCGGCCGTGGGCAAGAGCGGGTTCGCGGGGGCCGCGGCGGGTAAGCGCAACATGGTGCTGATCGTCGTCGAGGCTATGGGGGAGCCGGCCGATCCCGCCCTCCGCAGCCGCCTCGTCAACCTCTGGGCGCGGCCGGAAGTGAGGGCGCGCTACGACGTCATCACCGGCGACACCCTGTTCTACGGCTCCACCACCAAAGGTGAGATGCGCGAGCTGTGCGGGCGCTGGGGCGACTATCCCGAGCTCGAAGGGCGCAAGGACGCAGGCTGCCTTCCTGCCCGCTTGGCCGCCGCCGGCTACGGCACCCAGGCCTGGCACAGCTTCAAGGGCACGATGTTCGACCGTTCGGACTGGTATCCGAACATCGGCTTTCAGACTATGCGCTTCGGGCCGGAGATCGTCGCAGCAGGCGCGAGCCGCTGCCCGGGGGTCTTTCCTGGAGCGTGCGACCGCGACGTCCCCCAGCAGATCGCAGCGGTGTTGAAGGCTTCCAAGACTCCCCAATTTCTTTACTGGCTGACCGTCAATTCGCACCTTCCCGTGGTGAAGAGCGAGCTCCTCCACACCCAGGATTGCGCGGGCTTCGATGCGGGGCTGAATGCCGAGCTGCCGATGATCTGCCGCCTGTTCCAGCTCTACGACGAGACCGGTCGAGCGCTTGCGAAGGAGATCGTCGCCAAGGACTTCCCGGCGACCGACATATTGATCGTCGGCGACCATATCCCGCCCTTCTTCGACCGCTACGACCGCGACCGCTTCCAGCCCGACCGGGTGCCGTGGATTCTCCTGAAGGCGCGTCCCCAATCCTAAACAGTTGACGAGGGGGCCTGAAAGCGAGGACATCCGCCGCGCCAGGAAAATATCTTCGGGAGCGGCTTTCAGTGGTGGAAGGGGGCGAAGAGCGGCGCTGGTGGGAAGGGCGCGCCTTCGCGCTCGCCCTCGTGCTCGTCTCGGCGATCCCGCTCATCCTCCCCGAAGTGCCGCCCCTGGTCGACCTGCCCGGCCATATGGCCCGCTACCGGGTCGAGCTCGAGATCGGCCAGTCGGCGGCGCTGCAGAGCTTCTACAGCTTCCACTGGTCGCTGATCGGCAATCTCGGCCTCGACCTGCTGGTCATCCCGCTTTCCAAGCTGATCGGGCTGGAAGCGGCGGTGAAGCTGATCGTCCTCTCGATCCCGGTGATGACCACCTTCGGCTGCCTGTGGATCGCGCGCGAGGTCCACGGCAAGCTTCCGCCGACCGCCGCCTTCGCTTTGCCCTTCGCCTACAACTATCCGTTCTTCTTCGGCTTCGTGAACTTCGCGCTTTCGATGGCCTTTGCGTTCCTTGCGTTCGGGCTTTGGCTGAGGCTGGCGCGGCTTGGGCGGCTCAGGACGCGGGCGGCGGTGTTCATCCTGCTCGCGCCATTGATCTGGGTGACGCATACGTTCGGCTGGGGAACGCTGGGCGTGATGGCCTTTTCGGCGGAGCTGGTCCGCCAGTACGACAAGGGCCGCAACCTCGCCGTCTCCGCTTTCCGCTCGGGCATCCACTGCCTTTCGATCGCTCCGCCGCTGCTGTTGATGCTCGCCTGGCGGAGCGGCTCCCATGTCGGCGGGCACACCGCCGACTGGTTCAACTGGGAGAAGAAGTGGGACTATCTGATCATGGCTCTGCGCGACCGCTGGGAGCTGTTCGACCTGATCTCGCTGGGCCTGATCGGGCTGCTCCTCGCCGTCGTGCTGTTCCACCGGCGGCTGGAATATTCGCGCAACCTGCTCGCCTCGGCGCTGTTCCTGGCGGCGGTCTACATCTTCCTGCCGAGGATCGTGTTCGGCTCCGCTTATGCCGACATGCGACTGGTGCCCTATATGATCGCGGTCGCGGTGGTCGGGATCAGGCTGCGGCCGAACGCGGGGAAGCGGCTGGCCCAGGCGCTTGCGATAGCCGCCCTCGCCTTCTTCCTGGTCAGGACTGCGGCGACCACGACCAGCGTCTGGCTCTACGACCGCGACTACGACCGGGAGCTTCAGGCGCTGAACCATGTGCCGCGCGAGGCCCGGCTGTACAGCGCCGTCGGGCGGAGTTGCGAGGACGTCTGGGCAATGTCGCGGATGGAGCATATGCCCGGCCTCGCCACCGTCCGCCGCCGCGCTTTCTCCAACGACCAATGGTCGATGCCCGGCGCGCAATTGCTCAGCGTTCACTACCCTTCCAGCAACCGCCGCTTCATCGGCGACCCGTCGCAGATGGTGACCCCTGAGCGCTGCGCGGGCGAATATTGGATGCCGATAAACTATGCGCTGGCCAATCTGCCGCGGGACAGCTTCGACTATGTCTGGCTGATCCGCCCGCCCGCCTACGACCCGCGGCTGACCGTGGGACTCAAACCCATCTGGCGCAGCGGCTCCTCCGTGCTCTATGCGGTCGCCGACAGGCGCCAATTGGTGACGGCGCCGGAGGAAAATAAATGACGTCCCTGCCGCTGTCGGTGGTCATCCCCTGCTATAATGAGGAAGCGTGCCTGGAGGAGCTCCACGCCCGCGTGTCGCGCGCCGCCCAGGCGGTGTCCCCGGCGGGCTATGAGATCGTGCTGGTCAACGACGGCTCACGCGATTCGAGCTGGGAGATGATGCAGAAGCTGTCGGCGCGGGACCCGCACGTCGTCGCCATCAACCTGTCGCGCAATCATGGTCACCAGCTCGCTCTGACCGCGGGGCTCGACCTCTGCTCGGGCGACCGGATCCTGATCATCGACGCCGACCTCCAGGACCCGCCCGAGCTCCTGCCGGCGATGATGGCCGAGATGGACCGGCAGAAGGCCGACGTGGTCTACGGCCTTCGCCGGGCGCGGGCCGGGGAGACGGCGTTCAAGCGCGCCACCGCCAAGATGTTCTACCGCGGCCTCTCCAAGCTCTCCGACATCGAGATTCCGCGCGATGTCGGCGATTTCCGGCTGATGAGCCGGCGGGCGCTCGATGCGTTGCTCAGCCTTCCGGAGCAGGCGCGCTTCATCCGCGGGATGGTCGCCTGGGTCGGCTTCCGGCAGGTGCCGATCGTCTACGACCGGGCCGAGCGCCATGCGGGACAGACCAAATATCCCTTTTCGAAGATGCTCCGCTTCGCGCTGGACGCGATGACCGGTTTCTCGACCGCGCCTTTGCGCTTCGCCAGCCATTTCGGCCTGTGGCTGGTCGGCGCCTCGATCCTCCTCCTCCTTTACATCGGCTTCGGCTGGCTGACCGGGCGGGCGATCCAGGGCTGGACCTCGCTGATGCTGGTGGTGGTGGTGCTGGGCGCGGTGCAGATGTTCGTGCTCGGCATGATCGGCGAATATCTGGGGCGGCTCTACATCGAATCGAAGCGGCGGCCGCTCTACATCGTCTCCGACATTGCCGGCCATGCGGGGGGGCACGCGTCTTTAGGCCATGTCGCTCATGAAGCGGAGACGATGGCGACCAGCGACACGCCGGGCGGAAGCGGAAGCCTTCCCACCGCATAGCGCTCCAGGCCGAACACCGCCTCGAACAGCCGGTTGACCGGCGCGGGCGGGAGCTTGTCGTCGCTGTCCTCCTTGCCGGTGAGGCGACCGGCGAGGCGGGCGGCGGCGGCGAGGGGGAAGAGGAGGCTGTTGAACCAGCCGAGCATCTCCACCCTCAGCCCGGCATCGGTTAGGGCGGTCCTCAGGGTCCGGCGGGTGTAGCGGCGCTTGTGGTGGTTGACGACGTCGTGGGCGCTCCACATCCACGGGTGCGCGGGGACGGTGATCAGGATTTTGCCACCAGGCTTCAGCTTCGCCGCCATCGAGCGGAGCGCGGCCCGGTCGTCCTCGACATGTTCGAGGACGTCGAGGATGGTGATCAGGTCGTAGGTCGCATTGGGCACGCCGGGGAGCTCGGGCAGCGGCGCGTCGAGGACGGCGTGGCCGAGGCGGCTGCTGGCGAGGGCGCGGGCGGCGCCGTCGATCTCGATCGCATCGACCCGGCCGAAGCCGCCGAGCATGTCGAGATTGTGGCCGGTGCCGCAGCCGATCTCGAGGATACGCGCGTTGGCGGCGAGCGGGATCTTGCGCCGGATGAGATCCTCGAGGATCCGGCGCCGGGCGCGGTACCACCAGTGGAGGCCGTCCAATTCGGCCATGCGGTCGTACACCACGCGTTCCATCAGCCGAACACCCAGTACCGATTGAGCGCGAAGGTGGCGAAGGGGGTGATCAGCACTGCGGGCACGAGCGGCCACCAGGTCGGGCCGTGGAAGAGCGGGCCGGTGAGGATCCAGGTGAAGGCGAAGTTCAGCGCCATTCCGAACGACTGGACCCCGAAGAATTTCGCCTGGGTACGGCCGCCGTCGCTCGCCTTGCCGTGGCCGCGGAAGCTCCAGCGGCTGTGCAGGAAATAGCCGACGCTGACCGCCACACCGAAGGCGATGACGACTGCGACGACCGGCGGCAAGACATAGGTTGCGAGCGGCCAGTAGACCGCGGCGTAGAGGCCGGTCAGCGCGAGGCCGACAATGCCGAAGCGGATGAGCTGTCCGAGCGTCTGCGAATCGACGCCACCTTCCTTCATTGCGATGGCGATCCTCCGTCTCCCGCTTGCCCTTTGCAGCCCAGCGACTAATGCCGTGGCAGGGCGTTGGGAAGGGCGAAGAGGGGCGGATGGAGCGGCTGCTGGAGCTTCTGCAAAGGCGCTGGCGCCTTGTCGTCTTCCTGGTCTGGCTGGGGACGGTGCTCGTCTATCTCTGGACCCGGTGGGAAAATATCCGCTGGTTCGTGCTCAGCGACACCGACGACAATATGCGGATCATGCAGGTCCGCGCCTGGCTGGACGGCCAGGGCTGGTACGATCTCAGGCAATATCGGCTGAACCCGCCGTACGGAGCGGACATCCATTGGTCGCGGATCGTCGACCTGCCGATCGCGGGGCTGAAGCTGCTTCTGACGCCGCTGATGGGAGGCGCCTGGGCTGAGCGCTGGGCCTGCGCGATCGCGCCTTTGCTGCCTTTGTGGATCGCGATGTACGCGCTTGCGGCGACCGCGCGGCGGCTGGTGGCGCCGCATGCTTATGCGATCGCGCTCATCATCCTGCTCTGCGCGCCGGCGACGCGCGGCATGTTCGTGCCGATGCGGATCGACCATCATGGCTGGCAGCTCGCAATGCTTGCGGTGGCGCTGGCCGGGATCACCGATCCCAGGCGTGCGCGGGGCGGCGCGGTGCTGGGGCTGGCGACGGCGGTGTCGCTGTCGATCGGGCTCGAAATGCTGCTCTATCTCGCTTTAGCGGGCGCGGCGGCGGTGCTGATGTGGGCGAAGGAGCGCGGCGAGGCGCCGCGGCTGGTCGCGTACGGCGGCGCGCTCGCGGGCGGGACGGCGCTCGGCTTCCTGCTCTTCGCCTCCTACGCGAACCGGGCGCCGGTCTGCGATGCGCTGTCGCCGGTGTGGCTGTCGGTGGCTCTGGCGGGCGGCGGGATCGCGGTGCTGCTCGGGCTGTTGAAGGTGGAGAACCCCTGGGTGCGGCTGGCGCTTGCCGCGGTGGGCGGAGCGGCGCTTGCGGGGGGCTTCGCGCTCGCTTGGCCGCATTGCCTCGGCCGGCTGGAGGGCGTCTCGCCCGAGGCGCAGGCGCTCTGGCTCGACAATGTCCGCGAGGCGCGGCCGATCTACATGCACCCGCTTCAGACGGTCGTGGCGATCGTGTCGCTGCCGCTGATTGGCCTGCTCGGGATTGCCATCACCCTCACCCGCCTGCGCTGGAGGCGCGAGGAGGAGGGCGAGGAGGCCGGCGATCCGACCTTGTGGCTTGCCGTGGGGGCGCTTGCGCTTCTGCCGGTGCTTCTGCTGCTCTGGCAGAGCCGGGCGGGGCCTGCGGCGCAATTGCTTGCAGTGCCCGGGGCGACGGCGCTCGCCTGGCTGCTGATCCCGATCGTCCGGGCGCCGAAGCGGCTGCTGACCCGGGTGGCGGCGACGGTGCTCGGCTTCCTGCTCGTGTCGGGCGTGCTGTTCCAGCAGGCGGCGTCGCTGATCCCGCAGAAGCAGCGGAAAGCGCTGGTCGCGGTCAACCAGGCCAATTCGAAATGCCCGAGCCTGCCTTCGCTGCGGGCAATCGCGCTCCAGCCGAAGGGCCAGGTGCTGACCTTCGTCGATCTGGGGCCGAGGCTGATCTCGGTCACCCATCACGACGCCGTCGCCGGGCCCTACCATCGCAACGACGACGACATCGTCGACGTGATGCGGGCCTTCCGGGGAAGCGCCGACAACGCCCACGCGATCGTCGAGAAGCGGAAGATCGACTATGTGCTGATCTGCCCCAACATGTCGGAATCGACCATCTACGTCGCCGACGCGAAGAAGGGCTTCTACGTGCAGCTGATCAAGGGGAAGGTCCCGCCCTGGCTGACTCCGGTGGCGCTCCCAGCGACGTCCCCCTTCCGGATGTGGAGGGTGGTCAGACCTAATTCCTCCCCGTCATAAGACGGGGAGGGGGACCCCGTGTAACGGGGTGGAGGGGTAGAAGGCGGTGGAATCCGGGGGCTCCCGCGAGAACCGCTTGGGCCCAGCCTTTTACCCCTCCACCACACTACGTGTGGTCCCCCTCCCCATCTCCGATGGGGAGGATTACACTTCGAAGCTGACCATGATTCCGTCGATCACGAACTGGGCAGCCAAGGCGGCGAGGACGACGCCCAATAGCCGCGTGATCATCGCCTCCATCTTGTGGCCGAGGAGGCGCATCAGGAAGCCTGCCGAGAGCAGGGCCAGGAGGGTCATGACCAGGATCGCGGCCAAGGCGGCGAGGACGGTCAGCGACTGCTGAAGGCCGTTGCTGCGCGCCATCAGAAGCATGATCGACGCGATCGACCCGGGGCCGGCGATCATCGGGATCGCCATCGGGAAGATCGAGACGTCGTCATGCTCCGGGTCGGCCTCGACCTCCTGGGCGCGGGTCTCGCGGCGCTGGGTACGGCGCTCGAACACCATCTCCAAGGCGATCAGGAAGAGCATGATCCCGCCGGCGATCCGGAAGGCGGCGAGGCTGATCCCGAGCGTGCGCAGCAGATCCTCGCCGAGGACAGCGAAGAAGAGCAGGATTCCGGCCGCGACGGCGACGGAGCGGAAGGCCATCGCGCGGCGGACGCCCGGCGGGCAGTCGCGGGTCAGGCCGGCGAAGATCGGCGCGCAGCCGGGCGGATCGATGACGACGAAGAAGGTGACGAAGGACGAGACGAAGAGCTCGATCACAGCCCCTCCGGCGGCCGGAGCCCGGCCCGCGCGGACGCGGCGACGAGGGTGTTCCTGAGCAGGACGGCGATGGTCATCGGCCCGACTCCGCCGGGCACGGGGGTGATGGCGGAGGCGACTTCGGAGGCGGTCGCGAACTCGACATCGCCCAAGAGGCGGGTCTTGCCGCCCTCGCCTTCCAGCCGGTTCATGCCGACGTCGATGACCACCGCTCCGGGTTTGAGCCAGGCGCCCTTGATCAGCTCCGGCTGGCCGACCGCCGCCACGACGATATCGCCCCGGCCGACGACGGCAGCGAGGTCGCTTGTGCGGCTGTGGGCGATGGTGACGGTGCAATTCTCGCGCAGGAGGAGCTGGGCCATCGGCTTGCCAACGATGTTCGAGCGGCCGACCACCACCGCTTCGAGGCCCGAGAGCGAGCTCAGCCGGTCCTTGAGCAGCATCAGGCAGCCGAGCGGGGTGCAGGAGACCAATGCGTCCTCGCCGACCGCGAGCTTGCCGGCGTTGACGACGTGGAAGCCGTCGACATCCTTGGCGGGCTCGATGGTTGCGATCACCGCCTTGTCGTCGACGCCCTTGGGGAGAGGGAGCTGGACGAGGATTCCGTCGACCCGCTCGTCGGCGTTGAGCTGTTCGACCAGGGCGACGAGTTCGTCCTGGCTGGTGGTGTCGGGGAGGCGGTGCTCGAAGCTCTCCATGCCGGCTTCGAGAGTCGCCTTATGCTTGGAGCGGACATAGATCTGGCTCGCCGGGTCCTCGCCGACCAGCACCACGGCGAGGCCGGGGTTGCGGCCGGTGGCTTGGGCGAAGGCGGGGACGGCGGCCGCGACCCTTCCGCGAAGTCCCTCCGCGAAGGCGCGGCCGTCGATCCGCTCGGCGCTCATTGATAGCCGCTCATCACGTCGAGGGCGACGCCCTGGAGAAGCATCCGCGCGATGTAGATGAGGAGCAGCACGACGATGGGCGAGAAGTCGATCCCGCCGAAATCCGGGAGGATCCGGCGGATCGGCCGGTAAATCGGGTCCGTCATCCGGTCGAGCGCGCGCAGGAAGGAGCGCATGAAGTCGTTATGGGTGTTGATCACGTTGAACGCGACCAGCCAGCTGAGGATGGCCTGGGCGATGATGATGTAGCTCAGCACCTTCAGTAGAAGGTCGACGATGCCGATCAACGAAAGCAGCATAAACTCTCCCCGCGCGAGCCGTCCATGTAGGGGGCGCTCAGGCCGGGAGCAACCTCAGGGCGCGAAGCGGGGGGCTTCGGCTTCGGCGAGGAGGAGGGCGAAGCGGTCGTCTTCGCCGGTCCATTCGCCGACGATCGTCCAGCCGGCGGCGCGGAGCAGCAGGCGGGCGTCGCGGGGGCCGTATTTGTGGCTGTTCTCGGTGTGGATGGTCTCGCCGGCGGGGATGGAGAAGCTATGGCCGGAGACGGTGAAGGTCACGTCGCGGACAGCTTCCAGATGCATCTCGATCCGGCTCATCGGCGCGTTCCACACCGCTTTGTGGCGGAAGGCGTCGACGGGGATGGTCCCGCCCAGTTCGGCGTTGATGCGGTGGAGGAGATTGAGGTTGAACTCGGCCGTGATGCCTTGGGCGTCGTCATAGGCGCTGAGCAGCACGCCCTCGTCCTTCACCCGGTCGATGCCGATGAGGAGATTGGCGCCGACCCCGAGCGCGGACTTCATGCCGCGGAGAAGATCGACCGCGGTCTGGGCGATCATGTTGCCGATGGTCGAGCCGGGGAAGAAGCCGAGCTTGTCCAGGCGGGCGATCTCGGCGGGGAGCTCCATCGGTCCCATGAAGTCCGCCTCGACGGGATAGAGGGCGAGGGAGGGGAATTCGTCGTGGAGGGCGGCGGCGGAATCGCGGAGGAAGTCGCCTGAGATGTCGATCGGGACATAGGCGGTCGGCTTGACCGCGCGGAGCAGGATCGGGGTCTTGGCCGAGGAGCCGGAGCCGAACTCGACCACCGCGCCGCCGGTGCCGACGATCTGCGCCACCTCGCCGCTGTGCCGCTCGAGAAGCGCGGTGTCGGCGCGGGTGAGGTAATATTCCGGGAGGGTCGTGATCGCCTCGAACAGTTCGCTCCCGCGCCGGTCGTAGAGCCAGCGGGCCGGGATGGCGCGGGTCGGTGAGGCCAGGCCGGCGAGGACGTCGGCGCGGAAGGCGGGGTCGACAATGGTGGTGGAGGGGGTGGCCATCAAAGGTCCTTCGCCAGGCGCAGGCCGGAGAACATCCAGCGCTGATGGGGGTAGAAGAAATTGCGGTAGCTTGCCCGGCTGTGGCCGCGCGGGGTGGCGCAGCTCGCGCCGCGGAGGACGAACTGGTTGACCATGAACTTGCCATTATATTCGCCGACCGTGCCCTCCTCCGGCCGGAACCGGGGATAAGCGAGGTAGGCGCTCATCGTCCATTGCCAGAGGTCGCCGAACATCTGGCGAAGGCCCTCGCCCTGCGCGGACGCCGGGGCGGCGGGGCCGGCGCGGTCGAGCTGGTTGCCTGAGTCGGGGTCGATAGCGGAGGCGGCGGATTCCCACTCGACCTCGGTGGGCAGCCGGGCGCCGGCCCAGCGGGCGAAGGCGTCAGCTTCGTAGTAGGAGATGTGGCCAACGGGTGCGGCTGGTGAGATGGGCTTCAAGCCCTCGAGGCCGAAGCGCATCCAGCCCGCCTCGCCGCGCTGCCAATAGAGCGGCGCCTCGATTCTCTCGGCTTTCACCCAGGCCCAGCCGTCGGCGAGCCACAGCTCCGGCCGGGAATAGCCGCCGTCGTCGATGAAGCGGAGCCATTCGGCATTGGCGACCAGCCGGTCGGCGAGCGCGTGCGGGTGGAGCAGCGCCTGGTGGCGCGGTCGCTCGCAATCGAAGGCGAAACCGGGGCTGCCATGGCCGATCTCGACGATCCCGCGCTTCCCCTCGAGCCAGGCGAGCGGCTCCGGGGCAGCAGCGGCGGCGGGCGGCGGAGCCTCGCTGGCCCAAGCCGCCGGGAGCAGCGGGTTCGTGGCGAGCGTCGCCTGCATGTCCATCAGCATCAGCTCCTGATGCTGCTCCTCATGGTTGAGCCCCAGCTCGACCAGCCGCAGCGCGGCCGGCGGTAATAGGTCCAGTTCGGTCTCTAAGGCGGCGTCGACATGACCACGCCAGGCGAGGATTTCGTCCAGCGAGGGTCGGCTGAGCATGCCGCGCCGGTCGCGCGGATGGCGTTCCCCCTCGCCTTCGTAATAGGAGTTGAAAAGATAAGGCCAGCTCTCGTCGTAGAGGCTGTAGCCGGGCAGATGATCGCGCAGCACGAAGGTCTCGAAGAACCAGGTCGTGTGGGCGAGGTGCCATTTCGCCGGCGAGGCGTCGGGCATAGGCTGGAGAGTGGCGTCGGCGTCGGAGAGGGGCGCGGCGATCGCCGGGCTGAGCGCCCTTACCCGCCGGTATCGCGCCGCCAGCCCGCCTTCGGCGCCGGGTCGTGCTTGTGTCGCCATCCTGCCCGCCGCCTTACACCAAAAGTCGATTTGGGTTAATCGTTCCGGGTGGCGCCCGGGTTCCACAGCACGTCTCCGCCCTCCGCCGCGGCGGCTACGCGGGCGAGCACGAACAGGTGGTCCGACAGCCGGTTGAGGTAGGTGAGCGCGAGCGGGTTCAGCGCCATCTCACGCGCCGCCGCCACCGCGGAGCGCTCGGCGCGGCGGACGACGGTTCGGGCGAGGTGCAGGTGGGCCGCCGCGGCGCCGCCGCCGGGGAGGATGAAGCTTCGAAGCGGCTCCAGCCCCTTGTTCATCGCATCGATCTCGGCCTCGAGCCGGTCGATCTGCGGCTGGACGATGCGCAGAGTCATCTCGGACGGGGCGAAATCCTCCCCCGGCGTGGCGAGATCGGCCCCGAGATCGAACATCTCGTTCTGGATGCGGGTGAGCATCGCGCGCTGGGCGGAATCTTCCACGTGAAGGAGGACGAGGCCGATGGCGCTGTTCGCCTCGTCGACATCGCCGATCGCCTGCGCGCGGGGATGGTCTTTGGCGATGCGCGAGCCGTCGACCAACCCGGTCTCGCCGGAATCGCCGGTACGGGTATAGATTTTGTTGAGCCTGACCAGGGTCTCAGGACCTTCCGCCGGCGATGAGCAGGAAGAGAAGGACGAAGACGATCGTCACCGCCTGGTACATCACCCGCTTGCGCATCAGCTCCTGCGAACGGGCGCCGGTCAGGTCCTTCTGCTGCGCCATGCCGATCACGCCCTTGGCGAGGACGAACAGGGTCATGCCCGCGAAGAGGACGATCATCAGGATGAGTGGCCATTTCATGGGCCCTATCTAGGCGCGGTGCTTCTTACCGGCAACGGCTATGGATGCGCGAATGCCGTAGTTTCACCCAAAGCACCAAAGGACCAAAGTTACCAAAGAGGCCGAGGGGCCCAGCGGTCGGAGCTTCCCGATGGCCCTTTAAAGGAGCGACACAGTCGCTCCCTGATTCACACAGCCAATCCGTGAACACATTGCCGGCAGCGCGTGGCACAGCACCTTTGGTCCCTTTGGTCCTTTGGTGCTTTGGGTGAAACGGGAGCTCCAAGCCCGCACCGATGCGTGTCGATATGCCTAGGCCTCCTCGCGGCGGAACCCCTCGGGCAGTCGGCCGGAGCGCAGTGCGCTGACGATCTCCCCCGGATCGGCACCTCCTGCTCGGAGCTCTGCGAGGGCCGGGGCCCCGGTTCGCTTGGCGAGGCGCCGGCCCTCCGCGTCCAGCAGCAGCGGGTGGTGGTGATAGTGGGGGGTGGGGAAAGCGAGGAGGGACTGGAGGAGGCGGTGGATGTCGGTGGCGGGGTAGAGGTCGCGACCTCTCACCACGTCCGTCACGCGCTGGGCGGCGTCGTCGACGGTGACGGCGAGATGGTAGCTGGTCGGAGCGTCCTTGCGGGCGAGGATTACGTCGCCGGCCGCTTGGGGCTCGGCGAGGACTTCGGTGTCGCCGTCGTGCCAGTAGAGGGGGCCGGCGAGGGCTGAGGCCTTGGCGACGTCGAGACGCCAGGCGTGGGGCTCCGAGGCGGCGCGGCGGGTGCGCTCCGCTTCGGGGAGGCGGCGGCAGGTGCCGGGGTAGAGGGGGCCGTCGGGGCCGTGCGGGGCGGAGGCGCTCGCGGCGATCTCGGCCGCGATGGCGGAGCGGGTGCAGAAGCACGGATAGACCAGGCCTTGCGCCTTCAGCCGGTCCAGCGCTTCCGCATAAAGATGCAGGCGGCGCGACTGGAACAGCACTTCTCCGTCCCAGGCGAGGCCGAGCCAGCGCAGATCCTCGAAAATCCCCTCGACATGCTCCGGCCTGGCGCGGCCGGGATCGATGTCCTCGATGCGCAGCAGGAAGGTCCCGCCCCGCTCCCGTGCATAATCATGCGCGAGCAGGGCCGAATAGGCATGGCCGAGGTGGAGGCGCCCGGTCGGGCTCGGCGCGAAGCGGCTAATGATCTCAGTCATGCAATCGGCTCTTGACCGCGAGTCGCGGGCCGTGCTGTCATGGCGTCGTCATCCTCATAGTGCAGGGTGGCGGGACAGGGGCCGCTTCTCCCTCGTCCTGAGTGCGACAGGCCGGGGCCGATGCGACTTCCTACGCATCAGGAGGCTGTCGCCGAGCGCATGTACCATCCCGATCTCATCCGGCATCCCGACAGCTGCCCCGCTTTGGTGCTGAACGCCGATTATACGCCGCTCAGCTATTACCCCCTGAGCCTGTGGCCGTGGCAGACCGCGGTCAAGGCGGTGTTCCTCGAGCGGGTCGACATCGTCGCCAATTATGTGCGCGAGGTGCACAGCCCGACGCGCACGATCCAGCTCCCCTCGGTGATCGCGCTCAGGCAATATGTGAAGCCGTCCGAGCATCCCGCCTTCACCCGGTTCAACCTGTTCCTTCGC
>Ga0066671_10000275_pt1 | contig 16029 bp, 18 predicted proteins | sample GraSoiAngelo_120_FD_62294 | JGI IMG/M metagenome (GOLD analysis project Ga0066671, IMG submission 62294) | Grasslands soil microbial communities from the Angelo Coastal Reserve, California, USA - 14_0919_09_20cm | ecosystem: Environmental > Terrestrial > Soil > Grasslands | place: USA...
CGCGGCCGATGACCGGATCGAGCTTGCCTTCGCGGGCCAGCTTGGTCAGGTCGCGGGTGTATTTATCGAGCGCCTGGAATTTCGACTCCGGCGTAGCGTCCGTCACCCGGCTCGAGCCGCGGACCTCGGTGAGAGCCTGCAGGACCTTGTCGCGGGTAACCCCGTTGCGCTGCAGGATGCGAGCGCCCTCGCCACTCGCGTCGTCGACGATGGCGAGCAAGAGATGCTCGGTGGACAGATATTCATCCTTGAGCCGCTCCATTTCTGTGGAGGCCGCGTCCAGCAGCCGTCGTAGGCGCTGACCCACATAACTCTCAGCGCCGTAAACCTTGGGCAAGCGGCCAAGCTGCGCCTGAACCTCCGACACAATCCGATCTGGATCGACACCGGCCTGGCGCAGGATCGGCGGGACGGTCCCATCCTGCTGTTGCAGCAACGCGAGCAGCAGGTGCTCGGGCGTGATCTCCTGCTGCTGAGCTTCCTGGGCAAGCGCCTGCGCCTGCTGGATGGCCTCCTGGGTTTTCTCGGTTAAACGGTCTGGACGAAACGGCATGATGAAGATCTACCCGGACCAGAATACGGCTTAAACGAGCAAGGCCCCCACCCTACCCTCCCCCGTAAACGGGGGAGGGAAAGAGTGGCGGTGCTTAGACTTCTTTGAAGTCGGCGTCGACCACGTCGCCGTCGCCCGACTTGCCGGAGCCGGGGCCTTCGGTGCCGGTGGCTGACTGCGCTCCAGTCGGGGCGCCCTGGGCCTGGCTGTAAACGGCCTCGCCGATCTTCTGCATCGAGCGGGCCAGCTCCTCGCTGGTCGATCGCATCCGCTCGACGTCGTTGTCCTTGATCGCCTGCTTCACCGGCTCGATCTTGCCTTCGACTTCGGAGCGAATCGAGGCATCGATCTTGTCGGCGTTGTCGCGGAGGACCTTCTCCGCCTGGTACACCAGGCTGTCGGCCTGGTTACGGGCTTCGACTTCCTCCTTATGCTTGCGGTCTTCCTCCGCATGGGACTCCGCATCCTTGACCATGCGCGAGACCTCGTCCTTGTTGAGCGTGGTCGACGCGGTGATCGTGACGCGCTGTTCCTTACCGGTGCCAAGATCCTTGGCTCGCACGTTCAGGATGCCGTTGGCGTCGATGTCGAACGTGACTTCAATCTGCGGCATACCGCGCGGCGCCGGCGCAATCCCGTCGAGGTGGAACTTGCCCAGCGTCTTGTTGGCGGATGCCATCTCGCGCTCACCCTGGAGCACGTGGACCTCAACCGACGGCTGATTGTCCGAGGCGGTCGAGAAAATCTGGCTCTTCGAGGTCGGGATCGTGGTGTTGCGCTCGATCAACTTGGTCATCACCCCGCCGAGGGTCTCGATGCCAAGCGACAGCGGAGTCACGTCGAGCAACAGCACGTCCTTGACTTCGCCCTTCAGGACCCCCGCCTGGATGGCGGCGCCGACCGCGACCACCTCATCCGGGTTGACTCCCTTATGCGGCTCCTTACCGCCGGCCAATTTCTTGACCAGCTCCTGGATGGCCGGCATCCGGGTCGCGCCGCCGACAAGGATGATCTCGTTGAGCTCCGCCGGCGAGAGGCCGGCGTCCTTGAGGGCGGACTGGAACGGCGGAACCGTGCGTTGTGTCAGATCCGCGGTCAGCTGCTCGAACTTGGCGCGGGTGACCGTCATCGTCAGGTGCTTGGGTCCGGTCTGGTCGGCCGTGATGAAGGGCAGATTGACCTCGGTCTCGACCCGGCTCGAGAGCTCGATCTTCGCCTTCTCGGCGGCCTCGGTCAGCCGCTGCAGGGCCTGCCGGTCGCCGCGCAGGTCGATCCCGTTTTCCTTCTTGAACTCGTCGGCGACGTAATCGACGAGCCGGCGGTCGTAGTCATCCCCACCGAGGTGGGTGTCACCGTTGGTGGCCTTGACCTCGAAGACGCCCTCCCCCACCTCGAGCACCGACACGTCGTACGTGCCGCCGCCCAGGTCGAAGACGTCGATCTTCTCGTTCTCTTTCTTCTCGAGCCCATAGGCGAGCGACGCGGCGGTCGGCTCGTTGATGATCCGGATGACGTTGAGGCCGGCGATCTGGCCGGCGTTCTTGGTCGCTTGCCGCTGTGAGTCGTTGAAGTACGCCGGCACGGTGATCACGGCGTCGGTGACCTTCTCCCCGAGATACGCCTCGGCATCCGTCTTCAGCTTTTGCAGGATCATCGCCGAGATCTCCTCGGGCGTGTAGCGCTTGCCTTGGATCTCGACCTCCACCCGGCCGTCTTTGCCCGGCAAGGTCTTGTAGGGGACCATCTTCCGCTCATGGTCGACTTCCTCGAATTTGCGGCCCATGAAACGCTTGATCGAATACACGGTGTTCTCCGGGTTGACGGCAGCCTGGCGGCGGGCGAGCTGACCCACCAGGCGCTCCCCCGACTTGGTAAAGGCGACGACGGATGGTGTCGTCCGTCCGCCCTCTGCATTCGGAATGACGACTGGCTCTCCGGCCTCCATGACGGCGACCACCGAGTTGGTCGTGCCGAGGTCGATTCCTACTGTCTTAGCCATTGTTCTGATTACTCCTTCTCTTTGCGCGATGCCGGACAGGAACTTCGCCTTGCCGGCAAACTGGGCCGTATATACCCGCCCGAATTTAGGCTTAAACGAGAAATCGACCGTAGAATAACTGGGGGCGAGATATGCGAACGGTCATCGTCGGCTGCGGCCGGGTCGGCTCCAACCTGGCCCGATGGCTCAGTGAGGAGGGCGACGAGGTGGCCGTCGTCGATTCCAGCGAAGCCGCCTTCAACCGCCTGGGCGAAGAGTTCGCCGGTGAGATGGTCTTCGGTTCCGCGGTGGACGAGGATATCCTTCGACGGGCCGGGACCGATCGGGCGCAAGCATTCGTTGCGGTCACCAATGCCGACACCACAAACATCATGGCGGCTCAACTGGCCCAGCATGAGTTCGGTGTCAAGAAAGTGATCTGCCGCATTTACGACCCGGCTCGCGCCGACCTGTACCGGGAGCTGGGTCTCAAGACCATCTGCCCGACGACGATGGGCGCGGAAAAGGTCGAGCGCTTCTTCGAGGGCGAGTGACGACGGCGGGCGGCGGGCGCAGCGAAAAGCGCGGAGAACAATGAACCCGTACGTTTTCACGCGCATCGTCGGATTTGCCTCACTGGCCGTTGGCCTCCTCATCCTTCTCCGGGACGCTCTCCAGGTGCGATCGATTCCGTATGCGATTGCCGGCGTCGGCATGCTGGCCTTCGGCGCCTGGCGCCTCCAGGTCGCGGCCAGGCTTCGCCCTTGAAGCTGACGCTCAGCCCGCTTGGCATCACGCTCGCGGTCGCCTTCATCGTCGGACTTGCCGGCACGCTGGGCTGGATGCTGCGCGTGCCACCGCCCGCACCGCGCGGCGCCACCAGCACGCTGCGCTCGGTGGAGTCCATCCGCAAAGTGCTCGTGCCGGTGCTCGACCTGGGCGCATCGGTGCGAGCGGTTGAGCTGGCGGCCCGACTGAATCAAGGGCACAAGGCGGAGATGGTGATCGTCTACGTCCACGAGATTCCCCTGCAGGCGCCGCTGGTCCGACCCGAGCGGGATCCTCGCATTCAGCGAGCCCTTGACGCCGCCGCTTTCATCGCGACGCAGCACGCGATCACCCCGCGAACCCGCGTCGACGTAGCCCGGCAGGCAGCCCATCGCATCGTCGAGATCGCCCGCGAGGAGGGGGCCGACCTGATCGTCATGGGGATCAGCGGACAGAACCGTCCCAATGAGAGCCCGCTGGGGCGCATCGCCGAGTACGTCGTTCGCAATGCCCCGGTCGAGGTCGTCGTCGACCGCGTGCCACGCCACAAGATCCTGCCAATCCCAGCCGACATCGGCTGAGCGTCGCTTAGTGGATGGCCACGTTGAAGGCCAGGATCGTCACCAGCGCATTATTCAGCCCGTGCAGCAGCATCGAGTTCGTCAGCCAGCCGGTCCGAACATAGACCAGCGCCAGGACGATGCCCATGAAGACGAAGGTCGGCAATAGCGCCAGGCTGACCGCCGGGCTGGCATGCGCCAGTCCAAAGGCGAGCCCGCTGACGATGACGGCGATCGAGAGGAAGGTGCGCTCGCGCAAGAGGCGGAAAAGCATGCCACGAAAGAACAGCTCTTCACAAATGGGGGCCGCCACTGCAGTCACCAGTAGGGCCAGCAAGAGCATCCCGATGCCATGCGGACGCTGAAAGAAGACCAGCCGGCTGTTGCCCGGTACCAGATGCCCGCCATTGAGGATGACGGACGAAAGCGACGACACCAAGACGATTCCCAAATACCAGGGAACCAGGAGGAGCGCCGTCAACCCAAGGTCCTTGGCCGTTGGCCAGCGAAGCCGAAGGTATTGCAACGGCGACCGCAGGCGGCGCAGGGCGACGACGATGCCGGCGCCGACCGCAAGGTAGACGGCCAGCGTCGCCAGCAGGCTTAACGTTTCCGCGTTGGCTCGATAGAAGGCACGGCTCGATCGGGCAATGCCGAGGAGCACGGCGAAAACCATGACGAGGCCGAGGATGGCGAAGACGAGCACGGGCAGGAGGTCCAGCCATCGAAGACGATCAACCGGGGTCACCGGCGACGGTGCGGAAACCGGAGCCGGCTCCATCGACCAATTATCAGGCGGCACGATGCTTTTCTCCCCTGCCGCCGGCAACAAAACGCTTAGCTGGCGACCCGGTTGATCCGCTCCCCGTAGGGCAGGCCGAGGGTGGCACGGATCTCAAGGCTGAGCCGCGAAAGAACGACCCGCGACTTCTGGAAGTAGCGAAGCACGTTCGGCGCGGAGTGCCACCAGAGGTTGTCCTCCGACATCGAGTTGCTCAGGATCCAGATCGGGATCGCGCTACAGACCGAGTCCGCGCCCCAACGCTCGATCCACTCGCGGCCGTCACCATCTGGGAGCTTGAGATCGATCAGAACCAGCGCCGGAACTCGACTCCGAACGAAGGTGTCCGCCGACTCGCCGCTGGCCACGTGTTCGACGGGAACGCCGTCTCGCCGTAGTTGGTTCAGGTACATTTCCGCGACATCGACATCGTCCTCAACCAGAAGGACCCGCCGCTCCCGCGCCACATGGCGAGCGTAGGCGAGCAAGCTTGCGATAAGTATTGCGCCGCTCGGAGGGGATCAGGCCGCCGGACGCATCCGATTTCTGGCCGTGCGGTAGGCGTCGTAAGCGCAGAACGCCCACAAGCCGAAGCCGCCGAGATCGAGGGGAATGCCAAGCGGGGCGCCGATCATCGTCAGGTCGAGCTCGGTGCCAAGGACGAGCGGCCCGACGATTGCCGCAAAGAAGACCACGCCTTTCATCGGCGCTCCGGCATACCAATGGCCGAGGCCCGGAATGATCGACAGCCGCGCCGCGCGGCCGGGACTGACCGGCCGGCTGCGCGCGAACCGCTTGGTGCCGTCGATCACATCGCCCTGGACGGGCTGCACGCGCAGCTGCGCGCCGCAGTTCTGACAGAAGGCGGCCTCGCTCGAGACTGGACGCTCGCACCGTGGGCAACGTTCCACATCTTCAGCCTACCCGGTTCTCATTGAAATTACCCGCAAATTTCACCTGTACGATTAGGAAAGTGCCGGCCGCCGAGCCTTCGTCCTTCGTTCAGCTGCAGATCAGCGATGGCGTCGCCGAGATCATGCTCAACCGGCCGCCCTTGAACGTGCTCGATATCGAGATGCTCCGCCAGATCAACGCGAGGCTCGCCGGCTGCGCCTCGAGCTCGGTGCGCGTCGTCATCATTCGGAGCCTGGTTGACCGCGCTTTCTCGGCCGGGGTTGAAATCCGGGACCATACCAGCGGTCGGCTACCCGCGATGCTCGCCGAGGTTCGGGAGCAGGCGCAGCGACTGCTCACCCTGGACGCGGTCACCATCGCGGCGATTCATGGCTTGACGCTCGGGGGCGGGGCCGAGCTGGCCCTCCTCTGCGATGAGGTGGAAGCGGCGGAGGACACGGGATTCGGCTTTCCAGAGATCACCCTGGGCGCCTTTCCGCCGATCGCCGCCGGACTGCTCCCGGAACGCTCCACCTGGCCTCGAGCTATCCGTCTCTTATTCGGCAACACGGTGCCGGCCCAGACCGCCAAGGAGCTTGGCGTCGTCTCCGAAGTCGTCCCCAGCGAGACCCTCGTGAGCTCCGCCAGGGCTCGGGCTCGAGTGCTGGCGAGCTTCAGCGGCGTGGCGGTCCGAGGGCTACTGCGCGCGACGCGCGGCGCACGAGCGGCTGAAACCATGGGGCGGATCGACCGCGCGATCGAGGTCTATAAGGACGTGATCGCGCCGTCGGGCGACGCGCAGGAAGGAATCGACGCCTTCGTGCAAAAGCGCAAGCCGGCCTGGAGTCATCGCTGACGGACAAGCAACGGACGTTGCGCGAGGCGATCGCCGAACAGGTTCATGACGGCGATGCCATCGCTCTCGGGCTTGCCCTGGAGTCAGGGATCCCCTTTGCGGCCGTGCATGAGATCATCCGCCAGCAGCGTCGCGACCTGACGCTGATCGGGCCGATCTCCGACATGGCCTTCGACCAGCTGATCGCCGCCGGCACCACGGCGAGGGTGATCGCGGCCTGGGTTGGAAACGTCGCCGGTGGGTCGGGCTACGGCTTTCGCAGGGCCTACGAGCAGGCGATCCCCCGCCGGCTGGTGATGGAGGATCACTCGAACTTCACCGTCGGCCTGGCGTTGCAAGCCGCCGCGATGGGCGTGCCCTTCTTGCCGACGTTCACCGGGATCGGCGGCGACATCGTTCGTAACCATCCACGCATCCGGCCGATCGAAGACCCGTTCGGTGGTCCGGCGCCGCTGGCCGTGGCGGCGCTCAGGCCGGATGTCGCGATCATCCATGTCCAGCGAGCCGATGCCCAGGGAAACGCCCATCTGTGGGGGAACCTCGGACTCACCGTCGAAGCGGCCTACGCGGCACGGCGGACGATCATCACCTGCGAGGAAATCGTTCCTGAAGACATCATTCGCAGCGATCCCAACCGCACCATGATCCCCGGGTTCTTGACCACCGCCGTCGTCGAGGTACCCGGTGGTGCGCTGCCATCATCCGTCCAGGGCCACTGGCGGCGTGATTTCGAGCCGTTTCTGGATTATCACCGCCGCTCGCGAACAGCCGACGGTTTCGAGGCCTGGCTCCGCGAATGGGTGCTCGACATGCCTGACCGGGCCGCCTACCTGCAGCACATGGGCGAGGCCGCGGTTGAGCGGCTACGAGTTCGCGACGAACAGCTGGCGGCCTCAGCGAATTTCGCCCCGTGACCGCGGGCTACACGCGCCGCGAGCTGATGGTGGTCGCCGCGGCGCGCGAGATTCATGATCGGGAGGTCGTGTTCGTGGGAATGCGCCTTCCGTTGCTTGGGTTCGGCCTAGCCCGGGCGACCCATGCCCCCAATGCCGTCGGGCTATTCGAAAACGGCGTCATCCGCGACCGGCCGGCGGAGGCATTCATCTATACGATGGGCGACCCGCCGAACATCACCGGGGCGATCGCCTGCCTCGGCCTGCTGGATGTGATGAGCCTGCTCCAGCAGGGACGCGTCGATGTCGGCTTCATCGGCGGCGCCGAAATCGACCCGCTGGGCAACCTGAACACCACGCGGACCAGCGGCAGCGGATCGCTGGTGCGTTTGCCGGGCAGTGGCGGAGGCTGCGACATCGCATCGCTCGCCGGCCGCACCGTGTTGATCATGGAGCATGAGCCACGACGGTTCCGGCCGCACGTCGACTACATCACGTCGCCAGGCCATTTCCCGGGTCGCCGCCGCGGCGGCCCGTCGACCCTGATCACCACCCTGGGTGTCTTCGACCTCTCCCCCACTGGCGTGCGGGTTCGAACGCTTCATCCCGGGGTGACGGCGGAGCAGGTCCGCCAGGCAACCGGCTTCCCGCTCGATGTCAGCGACGCGGTGCAGGCGACGCCCCCGCCCTCGACTGATGAGCTCGCCTATATCCGGCGAGCGGACCCGGAAGGCTTCTGGACACGCCGGGAATCTCCCGCGAACCCCTTGCGTACGATGACGGCAGGATGACGCTGCCGGCGCCGGCCTGGTCGCCGGACCCCGAGCAGGCAGACGCGAGCGCCCTGCGCCGATTCATGGACGCGCACGATTGCGCCGACTACCCCACGCTGTGCCGCCGCGCGGCGCAGGATCCGGCATGGTTCTGGGACGCGCTGGTCAAGGCGCTCGGCATTGTCTGGTCGACCCCGTACGCCCGGGTGATGGATACATCGCCGGGGATTCCTTTTACTCGATGGTTCCTCGGCGGGCGCTTGAATGCCTACGAGTCGGCGGTCGTTCGACACCGCCAGGCCAATCCGGACCGGCTCGCCCTGATCGGGGAGACCGAGAGCGGGGCCACCCGTACGCTCAGCTATGGAGCGCTCGAGCGCGAAGTCGAACGCGTGGCAGCAGGCCTGCGCCGCCTGGGGGTCGGGCGCGGCGTCGCGGTCGGTCTGTACCTGCCGCTCGTGGTCGAGAATGCCGTCGCGCTGCTGGCTTGCACCAAGCTGGGCGCGATCGCGGTGCCGCTCTTTTCCGGGTTTGGCGCCGAGGCCCTTCGGCAGCGGCTCGCCGACGCCGACGCCAAAGTCCTGCTCACCGCCGACGGCGCCAGCCGACGTGGCCGGCCGGTCGCCATGAAGCCGATCGCCGAGCGGGCGATCAGCGATCTGCCGCACGTCGAGCGCCTGGTCGTCGTCCATTCCCTCGAGCCGGATGCGTCCTCGACCTCGCAACGCGAAGTGGCATGGGAGGAACTATTGCGGTCCGATGGGCCCGCGGTTCCGACGGAGGCCATGGCCCCGGATGAACCGTTGATGCTGCTCTATACCTCCGGCACGACCGGTCGCCCCAAGGGCACGGTCCATGGTCACGCCGGGCTTCCAATCAAGGCAGCGCAGGACTGGTCGCTCGCCATGGACTTCAAGGCGGGCGAACGCTTCCTCTGGGTCACCGACATGGGCTGGGTCATGGGGCCATTGCTCGTCTTCGGCAGCTTGATGCTTGGCGGGACCGCGGTGCTCTACGATGGCGCGCCCGATTATCCGGACCCGTCGCGAATCTGGTCGGTCGCGGAGCGGCATGGCGTGACCCATCTCGGGATCTCGCCCACGCTCACCCGTGTGCTGATGGCAGCCGGCCAGCGAGCTGAGCCGGTCAAGCCGTTAGCGGCGCTTCGGGTGTTGTCTTCGACCGGCGAGCCGTGGACCCCCGAAGCATGGACCTGGTTGTTCGAGACGGTTGGGGATAGCCGGCTGCCGATCATCAACTATTCCGGGGGGACCGAATGCGGCGGCGGCCTGGTCGGAGGAAACGTGTTGACGCCGGCGAAACCCGGAAGCTTCGCCGGACCGCTGCCTGGCGTCGATGCCGCCGTGTTCAACGAGGCGGCCGAGCCGGTCATCGGCGAGGTCGGGGAGCTCGTCGTGCGCCAGCCTTACCTGGGCATGACGATCGGCTTCTGGAAGGATCCGCAACGTTATCTCGAGACTTACTGGTTGCGCTGGCCCAACGTCTGGGTCCACGGCGATTGGGCAATGATCGATGACGACGGCCTCTGGTACATCCTTGGCCGATCGGACGACACGATCAAGGTCGCCGGCAAGCGCGTCGGGCCGGCCGAGGTCGAGGCCGCCGCTATGGACGGCACCGAGGTGGCCGAGGCGGCCGCCGTCGGCGTGCCGGACCCGATCAAAGGCCAGTCGGTCGTGGTTTTTGCCGTCGCCCGGCCGAGCGCCGACGAACGAAATATTCCACGCGCGGTCTCGCGCAGCGTGGAGCAATCGTTGGGAAAGCCGTTCAAGCCGGCGGCGGTCCATGTCATTCCCCGGCTGCCCAAGACGCGCAACGGCAAGATCCTGCGGCGCGTGATCCGCAACGTCTTTCTCGGTGATCCAGCCGGCGACCTGTCATCGATCGATGACATGGGATCCCTCGATCCGATTCGAACGCTGGGTCAAGGTCCCCAGCCGAACGCCTCCCCCGGTATGGGAGGGAGAGAAATTAGTTAGCGGAAGTACTCCCGAAGCGGGACATTGCTCGACCAGCTGGCGGCGTTCAAGTGGGCCAGCCGAAACGCGTCCTCGATGGTGCGCAGCAGGCCGTAGTGATTCTCCGCGACGGCCGAGCGATAGCCGCTGATCGAGCGCGGGGAGATGACGAGCGTCGCGAGGTGACCCCCCCAGCTGTCACCGCAACAGCCGGCGCTGGTTGATCCCTCGTCGAAGGTGATGAAGAGCACGCCGCCGTTTCGGAAGGCGGCCGAGCCGGTGATGGTGGGCACGACGCTGCGCAGCCAGGTATCGCCGGTTGCGACCGAGCAATCGTGCATGTCGTTGCACATGTTTGGCGTGATCCAAACGAAGTTGGGGACGTTACCGCTGCTCATGTCCGCTCCGAACTGGGTGAAGGGGACGACGTGCGAGGCGCAGCGGGCGGCGTTATTGCGAATGTCGTCGTAATACACGAAGGGATCGTGCTTCATCGCGTAGTTGCCGGACGAGGCGCCGGTGTAACAGGCCGACGGCATATCCTCCATGTAGGCCTTCCAGGTCCGCCCGCTGGCCTCCACCTGGTCGCCGATGTTGGTCGCGTTGATAAAGCAGGTCGTACAGTCGCTCGTGGTTCCGAAGGTGCTCCCGGCCGTCAGCGCCAGGTAGTTCGGCAGGCTTGGGTGCGAGGCGCCATAGTAGTTGGTCGCCAGCCCGTAAGCGCTCGCCAGGCCGTTGATGTAGGGCGCCGAGCCGCTTCCGATGATGCTGCTGTATTCGTCGTTCTCCATCACGATCACGAAGACGTGGGAAAAGGCAGGGACCCCTGGCGGCGGCGGCGGCGACGTTGGACGCGAGGAGGCGGAATGCGTGGCGGTGGCCGGCGCGGCCGCCGGAGCGGTGGCAGCCGGGGCGGCGGACGGGCTGGGGCTCGGGATTCGAGCCAAGGCCGTGAGCTGCGCCAGGTGCTCGGTCTGTTGGGCGGCGAAGTCGTTGTTGGCGGCAGCCGCTTCGACGCGATGACTTGTCACCGCGCTGGCAGCCGTTGACTTGGCCAGCTTGCCGCCGATCATCATCACGGTCGCAACGATGATCACGACGGCGCCGGCAGCAACGAAACTTGCCGTCTTCAGCCCCAAGGATTTCATGACTCGATTGACGCGATCGCCAGCAGCGACTTGCGGATTGGACGTAGCGTGATACGACGGGGGCAGTGAATCCCTTTGAGGCCGCCGCACGTTGTAATGGGGTAGGAGAACAATGAAACCCTTGAATGCCGAGCTGGCGGCCCGCGCATGGGAATTCGCCCAGGGACTCGACCTCGACGAGTACCGCCGGCTGCAGGACGAAATGCGTGCGACCTGGCCCGCGACAGCGAAGCTGCGCGGCCTCGATTTCGACCGGGCCTTCCTCGCCTTCATCGCCGAACGCTGGCTCGATAAAGCGGCCTAGCGCAAGCCCCTTGGAATCGGGCCGTTACTCGGGCTAGGCCCCGGACATGTCCATCAACGACGGCCTGGCGTTGATCCGCCGGCATGATTTCGAAGGCGCACTGCCGTTGCTTGCTGCCGAGGTCCGCAAGCGTCCGGACGACGCTTATGCGGCCTACTACCTCGCCTATGCCTTTGTGGGCGCCCAGGATCCTCAGCCGGCGGTGACCCTCTTGACGAAGATCATCGAGGTGCATCCGGACTTCACCGACGCGCAGACCCTGCTGGGGTTGGCCCGTATCCGGATATCGGACTTCGCCGGCGCCCAGGAGGCGTATGACGCGGTCCTCGCCCGCGAGCCAAAGAATTCGGCCGCCCTCCTGGGGCTGGGCATGATCGCTTTCTGGAAGCGGGAGACTGCCGTCGCGGACGATTACCTCGATCGGGCGCTCCGCTACGATCCGGCCGCCCGGGACGCGCTGGTCTTCAAGGCGGATCTTCGCTATGCGGCAGGGGATCTGCCGGGGGCCGTGATGTTGCTGCGGGACGCCAAGCGGTTGCGCCCGGCGATTCCCGAGGTTTCGGATTCCGACATCGCCGACCGATTGATGCGCTATGAAGCGGCGCTGCAGCCGCTTCGACGCGCTCGGGACGGCCTCCCCGACATGCCGGGCTGGGTGCTTTGCGTCATCGGCGTGACGCTGGCGTTGGCGTTTCTCGCCTCGGCGGGCGTGCTGGGCGCCTGGACGGCGGTGCGCCACTACGAGGATGGGAAGGCGCGTCTCGTGACCCTGGACTACCCCGGCTGCGCGGCGGAGATGGAGCAATCGGTAGAGGCGGTCTCCGACTCACCAAAGGCTTGGGCGTACGAAGCGTATTGCTATTTCCTCGACCGTGACAACAATGCAGGGCTTTCCGCCTGGTACACCGCGCGCAGCCTCGATCCGAACGTGACGCTCGACAGTAACTCGGATCAACAGGTGCTCCTCATTAGAATTCGCGTCGCATCCGCACCGCCAAAGGGGACCAAGTGAGCGGCGGACTCGATCCGATCCAGGAGAGTCTTCCTTTTGAAGACGGTTCTCGCGACGTTCCCGCGTGGAAAGCCCCGCAGCCCGAACACGAGCTAGCACCCTCCCTCTACGAACAATTGTGGGCGAAATTCCGTGCGCTACCGTGGGCGAAATGGCGCGATCAGGCGACACCGGTAATCAAGACCGGTGCCCTGCAACTAGCAAGCGCCGGACGTCTCGCCGCCAAACATGGTGGCGACGTCGCGAAGGTCGCGATCCGGCAAGGGGGCACCGTCGCCCATGTCACCGTCAAACGGGGCGCTCCGTATACCCTGCGTCTGGCCAAGGCGACCGCGCAGATCAGCCTGATCCGTGCGCTGCCGTTGGTGGTGGCCCGCACCATTCACCTCTTCGGATTCCCCGGCGTCGTCCTTCGAACGGCGCTGCAGTACACCATCGCGCATCGCGCCGGCCTGACCATCGACGAGGTCGTCTACTTCCGCGTTGATGACCCGGCAGGCTACACCGTCTATGAGGCGCCGCCACGGCTGGGCACGGCGATCGCCATCGCTTACTTGCCCACCCTGGTGCTCGCCGTTCTCGCCGTACTCTGCCTCGCCCAGGCGCTGACCCCTCGCACGATCCTGGAACTACCCGCGACCTGGATCACCTGGCTGCAGATCTGGCTTGGCCTTGCGTTTGCCGCCCATTCCCTGCCCTCGTACGAAGAGGCCGGACCGGTCGCCGAGCAGGCGCGGGTCGGCGTCGTCAAAGCCGACCCGGTCGCCGTCTTCTGGGTCATTCCGGCACAGGCCGCCGCCCTGCTGAGCCGTTTCGGTGGCATCATTCCGGCGGTCGCCGGCGGGCTGGCATGCTGGTGGCTGGCCGCCGCTCTGATTCACTGACCACAGCGGTTTTACGCTCCGCTTTTCCTGTACCCTGTCCCCGGTGGCCAGCAGCCGCTTCCTAGGGGGCCTGTTCAGCCTGTTCGCGCTCGTGATGCTTAGCGGCTGCGGCGAGGACCAGAATCAGGCGACCCCGCTGCAGGCGAGCGCATCGTCGACCATCGGCTGCAAGTCGGGCCAGCCGTACCAGCACACCACACTCGGGTACCACCTGTGCTTCCAGAGTGGATGGGCGGTCCGCGACTATACCGCTGAGCCCGGTTCCGGCGGTGCGGTCAGCGTCGTCGCTTTCGGGCCGGCCGCGGCGATGCCCACCCACGTCCCCGCCTCCGGAAGCTTCACCCCCCCAGTCGAGGTTCGCGTGGTTGCGGGCTCGAAGGTGGATGCCGAGCAGAGCCTGGTGCAGGGTAACCAACTCGGAAGCACCACCGTGGCGGGAATCCCAGCCGATCGCATCACGGTGGTCGACGCCGCCGCCGCGAGTGGGACGGTGATCGTCGTCTTCGAGCACCAGGCGAATACCTACGAGCTCGAAGAGGCCCCCGGGGGCGCCAACGATGCGGCTTTCAACCAGGTCCTGAGCTCGTTCGCCTTCCCCGGCAGCTGAGCCGGCTACGGCCGGCTGGTGGAGGCGGCGAGAATCGAACTCGCGTCCGAAGCAGCGTCCCGCAAAACGTCTACGAGCGTAGTCCCGGCTTTCATCTCGCCCTTCCGTCTCCCCTGGGACCGGATCCGAAAGGACCAGCCGCGGTATTGAGTCCCCCCGACGGCCGCGACGCCCGCCGGAAGCGAGTCAGCGGAGTTTACGCCGGACGCCGCTCCTGCTGACCGAGAGCGGGCCGGCGCCGGGGATAAATCCCCGGTTGACTTCGCTACTTACGCAGCGAGAGCCAGTTCGCGATTGTTGGCGTTTATAGCCTTGCCGCTTTTACGTGCTCGGCGACACGGCTCGCCATCTTGCAGACCACTGCCCCGTCGAGACCTGGCGCCCCCGCCAGCCTGTCGGAGCACCTGTAATTTTACCCTGACCGTCCCGAAATATGCATCCCACGGCGCTTCGACTCAGATACGGGTCCGGACAGCCCGCTCCATGTCGCGCTTTGCCTCTCGCGCCGAAATCGCCTCCCGCTTGTCGTACTGCCGCTTGCCTTTGGCGAGCCCAATCTCGAGCTTGACCCGATTGCCCTTCCAGTAAAGGCGAAGGGGGACGAGCGCCAGGCCCTTTTGCTTGATGGTGATCCCAAGGCGGATGATCTCGGCGCGATGCAGCAGCAGCTTGCGCTCGCGCTTGGTCTCGTGGTTGCTGCTGTAGCCCCGCTCATACGGACTGATATGGACGTTGACCAGGAACGCCTCGCTGTTGCCGATCCGGACGTATCCCTCGCGAAGATTGGCGCCCCCTTCCCGCAGCGACTTGATCTCGGTGCCACGCAGCTCAATTCCGGCTTCGATCGTTTCGAGGATGAAGTAGTTGTGGAAGGCGGCGCGATTGCTGGCGATCGTATCCTCGGCGGCCTTCTTCTTTGCCATCAGCGACGTCCTCGGACCCAAGCGGCGGCGCTCATCACCCGGCCGCCGGGTGGCTGAACTTCGTCGACGACGTAAACGCCGTCTGGGGTGACGATGGGCATTCCATTTGCAACCTCACCAGTGGCGAGGCGCCCGCGCACGATCTTGACGTTGCCGGCGGGGTGCGCCAGCCATACGCCGACGCGATCGGCGAGGGCCCGGACTCGGCGATCGATTTCTGCTGCGGACATGTCAGGGCTCAGCTTCCCATCTTCCGAGCGCAGCCTTCTGGCGTGGCTGGCGCCCTCGGCCGCCTGGGGTCTCGGCGTCACGGTTCCACGCTGGAACTCTTCGATCGTCCGCACCAGCAATCGGCCGCCGACCTCGGCGAGCCGCTGCTCCAGCTGCGTGGCTGTTTCCGTCGCGCCGATGGAGACGGTCTCTTGCCTCAGGATGGGCCCGGTATCGACCCCGGCATCCATCTGCATGATCGTCACACCGGTTTCGGAATCACCACTCAGGATCGCCCATTCAATCGGAGCCGGGCCCCGATGTCGCGGCAGCAGGGATGCATGGACGTTCATCGTTCCGAGGCGCGGACGGCTGATCAAGGTCGCCGGCAGGATCTGTCCGTAGGCCACCACGACCAGGGCGTCAGGGTCGAGATCCAGGATGCGAGCCTGCGCGGCCTCATCGCGAATACGATCCGGTTGATCGAGATTGAGGCCTATTTCGAGCGCGCGCTTTTTGACTGGCGATGGCAGCGGTTTGAGTCCGCGCCCCGCGAGGCGGTCAGGCTGGGTGACGACGAGCACGATATCGTGGCCGGCAACCGCGAGCTGCTCGAGGCTGGGAATCGCGAAGCCGGCGGTACCGGCGAAGACAATTCTCAGGTCAGGCGCCGACGAGTTCCGCGGTCTGCTCCTCTTCCTGTGGTTCGACCTTCCGCAAGGTGTCGAGGCTCGTCAGGCGGTCGGTGAACAGGATTCCGTCAATATGGTCGATCTCGTGCTGGATCGCGCGGGCGAGAAGCTCATCGCCCTTGACCTTGACCGACTTGCCGTGGCGGTTCAGTCCTCGAGCGACCACCCGCATGTACCGCTTAACCTCACCGACATAACCGGGCACGGAGAGGCA
>Ga0066671_10000277_pt1 | contig 15988 bp, 8 predicted proteins | sample GraSoiAngelo_120_FD_62294 | JGI IMG/M metagenome (GOLD analysis project Ga0066671, IMG submission 62294) | Grasslands soil microbial communities from the Angelo Coastal Reserve, California, USA - 14_0919_09_20cm | ecosystem: Environmental > Terrestrial > Soil > Grasslands | place: USA...
AATCAAGGGCTTAACTGAACCTTGAAGTGATGGGACGATTCAAATCCCCCGAAATGCCAAAAATCGGGAAGAATCAAATCCTCACCATGTGATGAATCAAATCCCTTTGAGGACTAACACACTCAACAGGGAAAGAGACAGCCGGACGACTCGCCTCGTCCGGCTGTCTCTTTTTATCCGCTCGCGCGCGCCCCAGACTTTAGCGCTTACTTCGGCGTCGTCGGCTGCGGCGCTTTGCCATTCTTGCGTTTCTGCTGGTCGCGCTCCGTGTGGTGCGCCATCTCCCAAGCGGTAAGTGTCCGCGCATCGTCGGCAAACGTATTAAGCATAATCACGTCGAAGCGTTCAATCTCGGCGTCTAACTCGTCGAGCGAAGCTTTAATGGCGGCGCGGTCGGCGGCGCGTGCGCCTCTGCTTGTGTGCTGCTGTTCGGCGTGACTCTCAAACGCCTTGATCTTGGCGTCAAAGTCGTCGAGGAAATCTGCCTTCATGCCGTAAGCGATGAACTGCGCCTTGCGCGGCGTGGCTTCGGTTAGGAATGAACGCGCGGTGCTGATGAGCGTCTGGTCGTTGGTATTACCCGTAGGCACGCGAAACTTGTCGCGCACTTCGGGGTCGTCCATGCCGATAGCGCGGGCCGTGCGCGATGTGGTGCTGATAATGGCACGCAACGCCTCGCGCGCTTCTTTCTTGCCGCTCGTGCCGGCCTTGGCCGCGCGCCGGTTTGTCTCGCGCGAAGCGTCAAGCTGTGTGATCTGATCCACAAGTTGATTGATGCGTGTGATGGAGGCTGCGCCCTTGCTGTTTTTCGGGAAAGAGTCTGCGACGGACGGGGTGAAGTCGCGCACCTGTTCGCCACGCGCAAACCTGCGTCTCTGTTTGTCGTCCATAATTTTTCTCCTGTTGACGTGAAGGAAAGAAAGAGGCGAGAATTTCCTTCCGGTGGGTGGATGGAATGGAGCGCCCGCGCGCCCCGCCTACCGCTTGAGAAGGCGCATTATACGCCCATTTACCGCCCACGCAACAAAAATCTCACTGCACACAGTTTGCCCACGCCCGCACCGACTTGGCGCACTCATTCAGTGACTTGGCACAACCATTGAGTGACTTTTCCCACACCTTGAGTGACTTTTCCGACGCTTTGAGTAACTTTTCCCGCGTCTTGAGTGACTTGGCACACGTCTTTACTAACTTTGCACACTCCGTGAGTGACTTGGCACGCCGCTTGAGCAACCTTGCCCGTCACTTTAGTGACTTGGCACGTCGCTTCAACGAGTTAGCGCAAGGTTTGAGTGAATTAGCATAAGGCGGCAGCGAGTTGGCACGACCTTTCAGCTAATTTGCACACGCCGTCAGTAAATTGGCACAGCGCGGCAACTAATGCGCACACGGCAGAACCCTTTGGCGCGCAACTTCAATGAACCTGCACGCGATTTTAAGTGAGTGTACAGAACATTTTGCAGATTGTTATACGTCTTCAAGCTGGAAACCTGTTGTTTCTCTAAATATGGAAGAGTCTCGTTTATGCAGCCTTGAGTTCGTTCAGAATTGCAGCCTCAATCAGAGCGTCTATCTCTTTACGCTTCGCAGCAATTGCGCGGAGGGCAGCCTCACGTTTTTGTAACTCCGCCGTGACCGCATCGGCGATGGCGTCCTGCCAGTCGCGCGGACAAGCAACGATCAGCATTCGCTCAACTTGTCCGGGAAAGATATTAGGCAGACTTGTACCGCGTTTCTCGCGTTCTATCTGGGCTTGGAACATAATGGATTGCATAAAGTACCAAGCGAAGCGCGAATTAGTATCCTCATTGAAACGAATACGCATAACAAATTGACTGATAATAGATGGTAAAGCTGAATCATAAAGACCTACTTTACCTATACCTTCACCTGACGAACCGAGAACTATATCGTCTATATTAAGCCTGAGGCGTCGCTCATGTTGTTTGAAGAATGCTTCAGTAATCGGACGCAATGAGATTTCTTCTACTTTTCCGGTTTTAATGACTGCTGGCGTCAGGTAAAAATGCGTCCCGGTTTCGTCAAACTTGTCAGGCGAAATCTGCACGCCAAGAATAGGCGGACGCGGAATTAATGCACGTATAGGTTTATGTGGTGTGACAGCAAAAAACTGATCTATCAATCCAAAGTCAGGATGATGAAACTTAGCAGAGTTGCGCAGCGTAAAGCCCGCGCTCATTCCTGAAAGCTTACCGCTATAAAACTGCTCGCGCTCACGCGCTTGATGTTCATTGAGTGGGTAATTGAACTCGGTGCAGAGTATTTCATCTATAAATTCTTGGCTTGGGCTGATTGAGTGGCGGGCCAACTCAATTTCTGCGTGAATCCGCTTAGTCTTTTGCAGCAATTTATTAGCAATGGCTGAGGTGAAGATCGGCACACGCAGATTTCCAAGTTGGTCGCCATAAATGTGTATCTGATTTGTCGAACCGGCAAGCTCCCGTTCGATTTGCCACTTAACTGCACGATGGCGCAGAAGGTGAATCAACAAACTTGGCTCTATTCTCTTCTCGGCCAAGCGCACAATGTTTATATCAACTGTTGCCAATGCAGGATCGTTACGATCATAAATATCAATCTTCCCTAATGAACCTGTCCCCGTCGAAGACACCAAAATGTCATTGAGCAAAACGCCTGCACGTCGTTTAAATTTTTCATAGAAATCTTCATCAACATACTGGGACTCACTCCAATCCAGATACCAATTCTTCAGCGTGGCGATCTTTATAACGGGTATGCCCTCATCTGCGTAATCCGGTTGTACGCCGGTCTGAATAGCGCGAGCAACGAATGCCTTCAGTGGTTTTGTAGCAATCTTATCTAGGACATGCTCCGTCAAGAATCTATAACGCGGATGTAGATAACGAGCACTTAGACGGAGCGTGTAGGAAACATGGCAAGCTGAAAGATGTGTATGGTAAGACCGGATCGTGTTGGCTTTGTCTAAGCTATCTGGTTGCCAAAAAAAAAATCGCTTGCTGCGGAGATGATCTAAGATCGTTTTCGGGTTTTCTGTATCAATAACAATGTTGCCTTCGCCATCCGCTTGAAATAGATCATTCGGCTGCTGGATACCGTCAGGGTGACGAGTTGTGCGCTTGTAGCCGACGTGCTCGGCTTCGGCGAAGAAGATTTCATAGTCGAATTGCGGTTGCGCCGTGACCTCTGCAAAGCACCACCAAGCATTGCAATAAGGCGTACCCTCTGGGTCTTCGGTGTAGTTGAGCGCGGCGGCCTCCACGATGTCGTCATAAGCGGCTTCGAGCAATTCGGGCAGCGTCATTGCCCCGGCGTCGCGCGGCGCTCTGTCGCGTAACAGACGCGCAACCGTAGTGGCCGCTTGTTGCTGTGTTTCCTCGTCAAAGCTCGCCAACGTTTTCGCTGCTAGAAACTCGTCCAATTCCTCCAACCGTTCATTCAGCCGCTTTATCAAACTGTTACTCTTTTTGGCCGCTTCAATCATCTGTTCGCGGATCGCGGCCGGCAGCGTCTCCGCAGCAAGTAGATTCGCAGACGGATACCATTCGACTTCTGTCTTATTAGCCAGATCGATCAGCGCATTGCGCAGCCGATCATTGGTCAGGATAAAGCGCACCACCTCAGACTTGCGCAGCTTGCCGTACTCGTTCGCCGCCTTACGCCACGCCGCATCCCAAGCCTCGACCTCTTTGCGCGTCTTCTTCACGGCAAAGAGCAAGCTTGTTTTGGTCGGCGTATAAGGCTGGAAAGTGACTTGCGGCAAAGAGACAACCGCCTTGAGCCAGAAGAAGCGGTAGAGGAACATGCGTATGTAAAGATTCTCGTTCGTGTCGAAAACGGAATCCGGCAACACCACGCCCATGCGCCCGCCGGGCTTGAGGAATTGATACCAACGCTCGATGAACAGATTTTCCGAGTTCTTGCGGTCGGCGTAGGCGAAGCGCGTCCCGTATTCCGCCAACGTGCGATTCTCTTCCTTCAAACTAAACGGCGGATTTGAAACGATCACATCGAACTGCTCGTTGACGGGATACTTATAAGGCGCGTTCGGATCAAGTCGCGCAATGCGACACATCGGGCGCGTGTATTTATCGAAAGCCGCCAACCCGTCCGCCTTATGGATATTGGCGTTGCCGTCGCCGTGCAAGATCATGTTGACCTTTGTGGCCGTCGCCAAATCTTCGCCGTCTTCGATGCCATAGACGAACGTTCGCGCCCAAGTGTTATGCACATTCTTGTTCTCGGCCGTCGGGAGAAAGTGCGTCTGCACAAACTCCTGCGCGTAATTCGATCTCTTAACCTTGCTTCGATTCCGCACGAGTACCGAGTCGGTAATAACCTTCATCGCTTCAATCAAGAAAGTCCCTGAGCCGCACGCCGGATCAATGATGAATGGTAGCGTCGGCGAGACGCTATTGATCAATTGGATCGGGTATTCGTCCAGTTCCAGCGCGTAGAGCATGAAGCGCACGATGTTGGCGTGCGTGAAGAATTGCCCCTTCTCTTGTTTGAAGCCTGTGCGGACAATCGCCTCGAAGAATGCGCCGAGTACATCGTCCTCGAATTTGTTCTGCGTGATAGAGATGCTTTCAAGCTGCTCCATCACATAAGCGACTTTATTAGGTGGGAAACGGTTTTCGTTGATGACAGCAGAGGCGAGCTTATCCTCGTCGTAGCCGAAATAATGTTTGAGCGCGTCTTTATAGATGCGGTTCACCTTCGCCGTCAGTTCTTCGGCGGTCTCCGGCTCGCCATTCTTCAACTCGCTTTGGAAACGATATGACTGCCCTTCTTCTGTCGTGTGCTCGTCGTAGATTTTGGCAAGGAACATTTTCAACAGGTTATTGAAAACGTCCGTATCGCCCATCTTCGCGCCGCCCCACAGCACATTATGGAAATCTTTTTGTAGCCGCGTCAGGTCTTTGCGCGTTAGGTCTGTGCGTAGGTCTGTCTTGCTGCCCTTGATGTAACGCTGTTTCCTAACAGTGCCATACTCGACCGGCAATTCAAGGTTATGGCCCGGCTCGCCTTCATCTATCCACTCTTTGTATTCGGTGAACTTGCGGAAATCTATAATGATGCACTTGTCTTGTATCTCATTCTCACGAAATTGTACCGTGTACCAAACAACGTAACGGATGCCGCGTGCATGTTCGTCGCGGCCGGGCGCGAACAACTGATCTTCGATTAATTTGATGTAAGAATCGAAATCGTCAGGCCGTTTGGCCTCAATCAGCATGAAGGTCTTGATCTTCTGTTCGCGCCTGTCAAGTACGCGCACGTCAATTTGCGCCTTCGTCGCGGACGGCCGACCGATGGTGTAAGTCCTTTCGAGTTCGATACTGTCAGGCGGATACTTTAGTTGCACGGCCAAGCGCACGACTAAATACGCACGCACGTATTCCTCGTCTGTGAGTCTGGTTATGTTTTCACCGAATACAATGCCGCTAGATTTATTGTAAGTGATTGTGCCTTTATTAAAGGTAGCATCAGGATTGAGGCTGACGATCTCGCCATTCGGGTCAAGTTCCTTGATGCGGGCTGCAATCAGTTTCTTTTGTTCGAGATTAAGTTTCTCCATTTATGCAGTCTCGAAGTGATGAGGTAATGCTGCTAATTTCTCAAGTTCGCGTCTAAGTTGAAAAGACGAATTGGATTCTCTCATAAGTGAAAATCCTTGTCATCTGCGCCTATGGAACTATGCGGGTGACGAAGAGGCGCTCGCTGATGTGCTGCGTCTGGCGCGCGGCATGACGTACAAGAGGTCTTGCGGCGGTGGACATTGGGCTTTTACTATGCTAACGATGACTTACCAGAACATCATCACCATTGAATCCGGCAAGCGTGGCGGTAAGCCTTGCATTAGAGGGATGCGTATCACCGTCTATGATGTCTTGGAGTATCTGGTTGCTAGCATGACCACTGAAGAGATTCTAGCCAACTTCCCTTACTGACGGCAGAAGACATCCGCGCCTGTCTCAGTTATGCCGCCGACCGTGAGAAATGCTTGATGGTAGTCGAAGCTTGAAACTTCTCTTTGACCATAATCTATCGCCACGTCTGGTCGCATCATTGTTCTGAGTGTAGGCTGCTGGCATATTTGCTGCTTCGTCCGAACACAAACCTCGCTCATCTAATTCTTTTGCAGCGCCGGTTTCTCGCGGCGACGGAGGAGTTATGCGCAGACGTTCAATCGTGCTGCTCTTGGTGCTCGTGTTATGCGCGGTAGAGCTACCTGCACTTGCTGTTGTCGGCGCGCAATCGAAGGATGATGCCACGCAACCGAGTAGCTGATTATGTGCTAGCTGTGAACGAGACAGTTGAGTGCTGTCCCGTTCATTATGCCATCGGCGTATTGCTTGTCAGTATTTGCCGATCCGGTGTAACCTCGCACGTCGCTAACGCCGCTGTGGTGGGATAGAGATGAACCCATTGTGATACATAACTGACCCGGAGATACCCCTCGCATGACCTACCTGTACGCTCGCTCCATTCGCGCTTTCGTGCCATCTTTGCTCTGTTACTTGCTAACGCTCACGCTCTGGCTACAAGCCACGCTGCCCGCGCGAGCACAGACGCCCGCCGCTACGCCAACAGGACAACCGACCGAGACGAAAGCGCCAGCACAGCCAAGCGATTTAGTTTCGCTCACATCAGGCGCGACCATCACACGCGAGCTTAAAAGCGGTGAGATGCACTCTTACCGCGTCACCCTCAAGCCGGGCGAGTTCCTGCGCGCGACCGTTGAGCAACGGGGGATTGACGTCGCGTTGACGCTCTACGGGCCAACCGAAGAGAAGTTGTTGACGGTTGACTTGCTGAAGTATTTAGGGCCCGAGCCTATCTCGTTCGAGGCAGAAGCAGCGGGCGCGTATCGGCTGGAAGTACGTGCAGCGGCGGGGACAGCGAGTGGACGCTACGAACTGACGAGCAAGGTGAAGAAGGCGATAGCAGCAGACAGGGCGCGCATGGAGGCAGAGCGGCTGCTGGTGGAGGCAACCACAGAGGAACGCGCGGGCGCGAAGGAGTCATTTGAGCAGGCGCTTGAGAAGTATCTAACAGCGGCGGGGCAATGGCGCGGGTTAGACGACAGGTTTTGGGAAGCCTACGCGCTGCATTCTAGCGCGCGTGTCTCATACATTCTCGGGGCGCGGCAGCAGGCGCTCGCTTATTGGAATCAAGCCCTGGCGCTCAGGCGCGCTGTCGGCGATCGCATGGGCGAAGCACTCACGCTCGGCAATCTGGGTATCGCCTACACCGAACTTGGCGAGCCACAAAAGGCGCTAGAGTTCTACAACCTATCGTTGCCGCTAGCGCGCGCCGTCGGTAACCGGGCGAACGAGGCCGACACGCTCAACAATCTGGGTGCTCTCTACAACATGCTCGGCGAGCAGCAGAAGGCGCTGGAATTCTATGACCAGTCATTGCCGCTGGAGCGCGCTCTCGGCAATCGGGCGAGCGAGGCCAATACGCTCAATAACATGGGCAACGTTTATGCTGGGCTGGGCGCGCGGCAAAAGGCGCTGGAATACTACAACCTCTCGCTGCCGCTCTGGCGGGCCATCGGCAACCAATGGGGTGCGGCCCGCACGCTCGGCAACATCGGCAAGGTTTACGCCGACGCTGGCGAATGGCAGCAGGCGGCGAAGTTCTACAATGAGTCATTACCGCTCTGGCGGGCGGTGGGCGACCGCGCCGGCGAAGCCGTGATGCTCAATAACATCGGCAACGTCTATGGTGCGACTCCGGGCGAGCAACAGAAGGCGTTGGAGTTTTATAACCAGTCGCTGACGCTTGCGCGCGCCGTCGGCAATCGTGCGGGCGAAGCTGAGACGCTCAATAACATTGGTAAGGTCTATACCATCCTTGGCGAGCGGCAGAAGGCATTGGGGTTCTATAACCAGTCGCTGCTACTTTGGCGCGCCGTCGGCGACCGCACCGGCGAGGCGCTCACGCTCGTCAATCTGATGTCACTCTGGCGCGCACTGGATAAACCTGCGCTCGCCATCTTCTACGGCAAGCAAGCGGTCAATACCTATCAGCAACTCAGAAGCAACATTAAGGATTTAGACAGAGAGCTTCAGCAGACCTACCTCAAGACCGTCGCCGACTATTACCATCAACTCGCCGACCTGCTCATTGCCAATCAACACCTGCCCGAAGCGCAGCAGGTGCTCGCCATGCTCAAGGAGGAAGAATACTTCGACTTCGTCCGCCGCGACGGCGCGGCGACCGACTCGCTCACCACCCGCGCCACACTCAACCCGGAAGAAGCGGCGCTCGAAACCGAGTACAACAAGGTGGCCGACGAGGTCACGCTCATCGGCAGCCAACGCGGCGCGCTATTAGCCAAGCAGGAACGCACCGCCGCAGAGGAGCAGCAACTCAACAAGCTCGAAGACCAACTCGCCACCGCCACCGATCACTTCCAGAAATTCCTCGAACAGCTACAGGTGCAACTCGGCACAACCACCGCACAGGGCGCGCGCGTGGGTGAGGTCAAGGATGCGCTCGGCATGCAGAAGACCTTGCGGGATTTGGGCGATGGTGCGGTGTTGCTCTACACGCTGGTCGGCGCAGACAAGTACCGTGTGATGCTTGTCACGCCCGACACCGAGCAGGCTTATGAGAACCCAATCAAGGGCGCAGACCTCGCACGCAAGGTGCTCGCCTTCCGCGAGGCCCTACAGAATCCGCGTTCAGACCCCGCGCCGCGCGCGCGCGAACTATACGGCATCCTCGTCGGCCCGAAACTCGCGCAGGACTTAAAACAGAGCGGGGCTAAGACGTTGATGTGGTCTTTGGACGGCGTGTTGCGTTATCTGCCCGTCGCCGCGCTGCAAGATGCACAGCAGAAGTATCTGGTTGAAACTTACCGCAATGTGATCTTCACGCCCGCAAGCCGCGACCGTTTGAAAGACCCCGTGGCGGCGCACTGGCAAGGGCTTGGTCTCGGCGTCTCGAAAGGCAAAGACGTAATGATGGCCGATACCAACAGGCGGCTGACGTTCGTCCCGCTCGCTGGCGTGCCGCAGGAGTTGCGCTCGATCATTCGCGATAAGACCGCAGCGCAGACGATTCCGGTCGCCACACAATCGGCAGCAAACGGCGACGGCATAATCGAAGGCCGAGTGCTGCTCGATGAGAGTTTCACTAAGGATGCGCTGCGCACGGCGCTCCGGCAGCAGTACCCGCTTGTCCACATCGCCAGCCACTTCATGTTCCAGCCCGGTAATGAAGCGGATTCCTTCCTCCTGCTCGGTGGCATGGATGAACAGAACAACAAGCTGACCATCGCCGAACTCAAGCGGCTGAGCTTCGAGGGCGTGAACCTGTTGACGCTCTCGGCTTGCGAGACGGCATTGGGCGGCGAAAAGGCAAACGGCGTTGAGGTGGAAAGTTTCGGTGTGCTGGCCCAACGGCAAGGCGCGGGCGCTGTCATGGCGACGCTCTGGCCGGTCGCGGATGTGAGTACACCGTTGTTGATGAAAGAGTTCTACCGGCTCAAAGAAACGAATGCTGGTATGACGAAAGCGGAAGCGCTCAGACGCGCGCAAGTGGCGCTGCTCTCCGGTAACATCAAACCGACGGCAAATGGCAACGGCAGCCGCGGGTTGATGACTGACGCTGGAGCGGCAACTAAGTCGTCATTCGCACACCCGTTCTATTGGGCCCCCTTCATCCTGATCGGCAATTGGAAATAGAGGCTAACCGGGAACAAAGTCATTGGAGTAAGGCTCAACGGGACATTACATCTGAACCGTCCCGTAGTCCAGAGATAGATAAATCAATAGTGTTTTATCTACCATCTCAACCGTAGCAGTTTCTTCACTGTAATGTCCTGTTGCAGAGGACAATATTTATTTAATCTCACGAGTGTACTATCTGTAGGTTTCACCTTCCGCCGAGCATGCGTGGCACTTCAAGCTCGCCCCCGATGTTTATATCAACTCCCGCCTCAGTAGCAGACTTCTATTCGGTCTGGCCTTTACGTGTCTGCTAGATAGACGTAGCAGCAAAACTACTAGACGCTGCCGCCGCGCTGAATGTAGGTTGCCAGCATATTCTGCTGCTTCGTCCGAACACAAACCTCGCCCATCTAATTCTTTTGCAGCGCCGGTTTCTCGCGGCGACGGAAGCCATTCGCGCCGCCACGACGAGCGCGGCGGAACTCATCGGCTGGCAGGATCGTGTCGGCGCGCTTGAGCCGGGTAAGTTCGCAGACGTGATCGCCGTCAAGGGCGATCCGCTCGCTGACCTTGAGCAACTACAAACGTCGTCTTCGTGATGAAGGGCGGCGTGGTCGTCATTGACGACCACGCCAGCGCAAAACCGCAATAGGATTCAATAGACGGCGAAAGTGGCTCTGCCGATTCTGTGCAAAGTGGCGCTTGTCAGCGCGCGCTTTCTGGTTAAGCTTGAAAGCGCACGCAAACATTCTGTCATCTTTAGGTCGGACGAGCATGGACATATTTGAGCAACAGATTGACGGCGATTACGAGCAGGTGGTGTTTGCCCGCGACGAGGCGTGTGGCTATCGGGGCATCATCGCAGTCCATAGCACTGCGCTTGGGCCTGCGGTCGGCGGCACACGTCTGTGGAACTATGCGAGTGACGAAGAGGCGCTCGCCGATGTGCTGCGACTGGCGCGCGGCATGACTTATAAGAACGCGCTGGCGGGGCTGCCGTTTGGCGGCGGCAAGTCAATCATCATCGGCGACGGGCGGACGATTAACCGTGAGGCGATCTTTCGCGCGCACGGGCGCTTTGTCGAGACACTCGGCGGGCGCTACATCACGGCCGAAGATGTCGGCACGAGCACCGCCGACATGGATTACGTGCGGCTTGAGACGAGCCACGTCGCCGGTCTCGCAGACCGCTCAGGCGATCCTTCGCCGGCGACGGCGCGCGGCGTCTTTCGTGCGATGCAAGCATCGGCCAAGCATCGTTGGGGGAGCGACGATCTGGCAGGGCGCACGGTCGCGCTGCAAGGGTGCGGGCACGTGGGCTTTAATCTCGCTAACGAGTTGCATCGTGCGGGAGCGAAACTCGTCGTTGCAGACATTGATGCGGCGCGCAGTCGAAGTGTGGTGACGGAGTGCGATGCTGTTGCGGTCGCGCCCGCAGAGATTTACGGTGTGCGGGCCGACATCTTCGCGCCGTGTGGTCTCGGCGGCATCATCAACGACGAGACGGTGCCGCAACTCAAAGTTGAGATCGTCGCGGGCGCGGCCAATAATCAACTGCTCGCAGCACGGCACGGCGATGCGCTCGAAGCGCGCGGCATCCTCTACGCGCCCGATTACGTCGCCAACGCGGGCGGCATGATCAACGGCTGCATCGAGCTAATAGGCTGGAGTCGCGCGGACGCAGCCAACAAGATCGAAGGGATTTATGATACGCTGCTCGCCGTCTTCCGGCTCGCACGAGAGGCCGGCAGCCCAACCTATAAGGCGGCAGACGAACTGGCCGAGCGTCGGTTTCGGGCGTAAGCGTTGCTCGCATGAGCGAACGGGTCAGCATAATCGGCGCGAAGCATAATTGATGTTCAATAAAGTTCTAGTGCTCTCGGCTTCGGCGGGCGCGGGGCATGTGCGCGCGGCTGAGGCGGTCGAAAAAGCGTTCCACGAGTTGGGCGCGGCCCGCAAGGTGCGCCACGTGGATACGCTCGATTACACGAACAAGTTGTTCCGCCATCTCTACGCGAAGGCGTACCTAGACATGGTGCAGAGCGCGCCGGCCGCTTTGGGTTGGCTCTATGATCATCTCGACCGGCCTTGGCAGAACGAGCGGCGCAGGCTCGCGCTCGATAGATTGAACACAAGGCCATTCGTCAAACTGCTCAAGCAATATCAACCGGAGATCATCGTCTGCACACACTTCCTGCCCGCCGAGATCATTTCGTGGTTGAAAGCGAAGGAGCGTCTGCACAGTCCGCAGGCCATCATCGTCACAGACTACGATGTGCATGCGATGTGGCTGTGCCATCACTACGAGCAATACTTTGTCGCGCTCGAAGAGACGCGCGTGCATCTGGAACGGCTCGGCATCCCTGCGGACAAGATCACCGTCTCAGGCATTCCGATTGATCCGGTCTTCGCGCAACCGAAAGACAAACGCGCGCTGCGCGCGAAGCACGGGTTGAAACAGGATCGCGTGAACATCTTGATCTCTGCGGGTGGCTTCGGCGTCGGCTCGGTCGAGCACGTCATCGAATCGCTACTGGCGCTCAAACATCCGGCGCAGGTGATCGCCGTCTGCGGGCGCAACGAGGAGTTGCGCGCACAGTTAGCAGAGATGGCCGGACGTGTCGCGCCCGATCAACATGTGGCGCTTAAGGTCTTGGGTTACACGAAGGAGATGGACGAGTTGATGGCGGCCTCCGATCTGTTGCTCGGCAAACCGGGCGGATTGACGACTTCGGAAGCGTTGGCGCGCGGCCTCGTGCTCGTCATCGTTAATCCGATTCCCGGGCAAGAGGAGCGCAACAGCGATCACCTGCTCGAAGAGGGCGCAGCCTTGCGCGCGAACAATCTGCCCGCGCTCGCTTATAAAATTGATCGCCTGCTCGACGACCCGGCGCGCTTGGCCGCGATGCAAGCGAACGTCGAGCGCCTTGCGCGCCCGCGTGCCGCTTATGAGATCGTGAATCGCCTGCTCGCGCTAAAGCGCGCCGTGCCGGTCGCGTGAGACCTAAACCAACTTGAGGGATTAATGTGCGGCGGATGAACCACGAAATCACACGAAACGACACGAACCAAGAGACACAATAGTTCGTGTGTTTTGTTTCGTGCTGCTTCGTGTGATTTCGTGGTTAATTTTTCTGAGCGATTGAATCAATACAGAGGGCACAGAGAAGGGCAATCTCAAATTCGAGATCGCTGTTCTCTGTGCCCTTTGTTTGTCATCGCGCAGTGCTCGGCTCAAGTTGAAGCGTTGCTTGAGCCGGGCTTTCGGCCGCGCGTCCCCAGACACTTGTTAGCTGCTCATGCTCGGTTGGCGCAGGAGCAGCGAGATCAATTCGGCGCGGCGCTTGACGCGCAGTTTGACGAAGATCTGGCGCAGGTGAAACTTGACCGTCTGCTCGCTGATGAAGAGGCGCGCGACGATCTCTGCGTTCGTCAAACCTTCGGCGCAGCAGAGCGCGACCTGCGCTTCGCGCCGGCTCAATTCGTGGCGCGAGGCGACGTGCCCGATGGCCGCGCAGAAAGCATCATCGCCGCCGTAAGGTTGAAACTCTTTCGGATAGGGTGCGCGCCCGGCGGCCGTGCGGCGCGTGAAAATCTCTGCGGGCGTGAAGACGCGATAGCGCGCGCCCTGCTGCGCGTGCTCTGCTCCGCCGCCGGCTGCGGCCGGCTCGATGCTCAGTTTGTTGACGAGGCCCGCCAAGCCCCGCCGGATCGTGCTGTAGCTGCGCAGGTGCGTGCGCAACATCAGCCCGCGTATGCTGAAACTGCGCGCCTGCACGCCGGTTAAGATCACTTCGGTCAACATCGCGAGATAGAGTTGATGCTCGACGGGTGTGTGGCTCAGCGACAGGAGCATCATCGCGCGCTCGTCGCGCACGTAAGCTACGCGCGTTGTGGTCGGCGCGCTCTCCATCATGCCGTGCGCGTGCGGCACATCTATTGGGTTCAATTGCATCATCAGAGTCATCGTCGTGAATGTACGTCCTTCCGCGTCGGGCTGGTTGCTGCTGCTGCGGCGAAAGGGCTGAGCGGCTGGCCAAAACGCCCGTGCCGAACGCAACAACGAGAGCAGATTTGCTCTTAAAAAGCGCCGCCCACACTTGTTTGAGCATTCGGCGTGCCACGCGCGTGCACTGTGCGTTAGCACAACACGGCGAGTTGCTGCTGTTCGAGCGCGCTTGAGGCGGCGGCGTGAATCTCCGCGAGGTCTGCGCGCCCCAAACCTAAAAGCGCGAGCCGATCAGAGCCGAGCGCGTCGAGCGCGGCGACTTTGTAAGGATCATCTGCGTGCGCGATGACGTTGGCCAAGTGCAGGAGGAGCGCGCCGGGCGCGTTGATGCGGATCACGTCGTGATGCGTCAAGACAAGCGCGGAGAGAGGGCGCGGCACGCCGCACGCTTCGAGCAGCCACTGCCCGACCTGCGCATGATCCACGCCGAACAGCGCGACCTCCTGCTCGACGCGCTCATCATCCGTCAGCGCACCAATCGTCGCCATCTCTGCGGGGAAGAGCGCGCGCAGCAGCACTTCGCCCACGTCGTGCAGCAAGCCCAGAGTGTAAGCGTCCGCCGGCGCGATGAGCCGCGTGCGTTCGGCGAGCAAGCGCGCAGCTACGGCGCAGCGCACGGCAGGCGCGCGCGCCGCTTCGTCGCTCGCACGACACTCGCCCACACCCATCAACCAACGGCGCGCAATCAACTCGCGCACACGATCCGCACCCAACAGCGCGCACGCTTCGTCGAGCCGCGCCGACGGTTGCGCGCCTGCGCGTGCGTTCGCTTCGCGCAAGACCGCGACGGTGAGCGCGGGTTCAGTTTCGATCCGGCGGAGCAATTCTTCGGGCGTGCAATCGTACACGTCAATCGTGTGCGTGACGGGCCGGAGGAGCAGCGCGTCGCATGAACCGGCGGCGATGGTGCGGCGAATCTGTGCGATGGTCTCAAACTCTGCGAGCATGCAGACGACCTGCGGATCGAACTGCGTGCCCGCGTGCTCTTCCAAGCGTGCGAGCGCCTGTTCATGCGTCATCGCTTGGCGGAACGGGCGCGGGCTGGTCATCGCGTCGTAAGCATCTGCGACGTGGATGATGCGTGCGCTGAGCGGAATCTGCGCGCCGCTCAAGCCTTCTGGATAACCTGTGCCGTCGTAGTTCTCGTGATGATGACGGACGGCGGCGATCACGTCCTGCATTTCGGGGATGCCCGCCAGCATGCGCGCGCCACGTTCAGGATGAAGCTGCATGACGGCGCGCTCTTCGTCTGTGAGTGGCGCAGGCTTGAGGAGCAGACTGTCGGGCGTGCCGATCTTGCCGATGTCGTGCAGAAAGGCGGCGAGTTCGAGTTGTTCGAGCTGAGCGCCGTCGAGCGCGAGCCGCCGCCCGAGCGCGACGGCGTAACCGCTCACGCGCCGCGCGTGCCCGTGCATGTACTCATCTTTGGCTTCGAGCGCGTCGGCGATGGTGCGGACAAAGCCGCGCGTCATCTCTTTGAGCCGGGCGGACAGTCTCTGGTTCTGATGGAGCAACTCGTGGCGCGCTTTGTTCGTCTCGTAGTATTCGAGCGCGCGCGTGACGGTCAAGCGTAGTTCGTCGTTGTTCCAAGGCTTGGTGACGTACTTATAGACCTGCCCGCAGTTGATCGCTTCGACGAGCGCGCTCACGTCCGTGTAGCCGGTGAGGATGATGCGCACCATCTGTGGGCGCAAGCTGACCGTGTGCTTGATCAACTCGATGCCGGTCATGCCGGGCATGCGTTGGTCTGTGATGAGGAGCGCCACGTCGTGCTGTGCGAGCAGACGCAAAGCCTCTTCGCCTGAGTCGGCAGTGACGACTTGATAGTCGCGGCGAAACAGACGTTCGAGCAGACGCAAGTTGGCTTGCTCGTCGTCAACGATCATTAGTTTGTAAGTCATGTCCGATGAAGTGCTCCTGACACTGGGGCCGTGACAATGCTGAATTCGCGTTGCGTGCCCGCCGCTTCGGCGCGCGGGCGCGCGCTGACCGGCAGCTTGATGGTGAAGGTCGTGCCCTGCCCTTGTATGCTCTCGACGCTGATCGTGCCGCCGTGCCGCTCGATGATGCCGTAGCTGATCGACAGACCCAGACCTGTGCCTTCGCCGACGGGCTTGGTAGTGAAGAACGGATCGAAAATCTTCTTCAGGTTTTCGGCTGCGATGCCGCAGCCCGTGTCGCTGACGCAGACGACGACCGTGTCGCCGGCCAACTTCGTCTTGATTAAGACCTCGCCTGCGCCGCCGACTGCTTGCGCGGCGTTGACCAGCAGGTTCATCCAGACTTGATT
>Ga0066671_10000283_pt1 | contig 15811 bp, 14 predicted proteins | sample GraSoiAngelo_120_FD_62294 | JGI IMG/M metagenome (GOLD analysis project Ga0066671, IMG submission 62294) | Grasslands soil microbial communities from the Angelo Coastal Reserve, California, USA - 14_0919_09_20cm | ecosystem: Environmental > Terrestrial > Soil > Grasslands | place: USA...
GGGCCTGCCGTTCGGAACAAAAACGCGTTGGCGGGCACGACGATGGGCGCATTCTGGTCAATCAGCAAAAATTTCACCTGCCCGTACATGCCGGCGTAAAGCTTTCCTTCGTGATTTGGCACCTGTACTTCCACCTGCATGGTGCGCGACTGCGGATCGAGCGCGCCCGCGGTTCGAGTGACCATCCCGTCGAATTCCTGGCCCGGAAATTCCTGAAGCAGAATTTTCGCGGCCAGTCCCTCGTGAATCGAGGGGGCATTTTCCTGCGGCGCGAATACATAAACGCGTAGCGGATCACTCTGCACGATGTTGAAGAGCGGCGTGCCAGTAACGCTGCTGCTGCCAGCCGTGACCAGGGTGCCGTAATCAATAAATCGAGCGCTGATTTTCCCGCTAAATGGTGCGATGATTTGTTCAAAGCCCTGCAATTGTTGCAATTGCTCGTAGGCGGCTCTGGACGCCTCGTAAGCTTTTTCGTTTTGGTCGTACTCCTGGGAGGATACGACCTTTTTCTGAACCAAATCGCGCCAACGTTCAGCCGTGACTTTTGCCAATTCATAATTGGCCTTTGCCTGGGCTACCTGTTGGTCTAAATCAGGCGTTTCAATTTCGGCGAGCAGCTGGCCCTGTTTGACATCGTCGCCGATATCAACTTTCCAGTCTTTTACATATCCGTTTGAGCGCGGATTAATCGTCGTCGCCTTAAATGCCTGAAATGTGCCGGGCAAAATCAAATCCTTCGGTTTACCGTCGCGCTGTGCGCTGACCACGTTCACCGTGATTTGACTTGCCTCCGTCGCAAACCGCTCTTGCTCGGCGTGCGCCCGCATGTGGCGCCAAATGCCGCTAATCACGAGAAGAGCAAGAATAGATACTGCGACGATCGGCCCCCAAACAGCAATGCTGCGCTGCGGGGGATGCTCAGGGCGTAGTCCTCCTTCCTGTCGTTCCTCGCCATTCGACGTGCCCGGCGTTCGCGCCCTACCAAAGCGATCCTCTACGGCCTGCTCCCCGTGTCCGTTGTATTTTTGCTTTTCCATCACGCCTAACGCCTCCCTTCTTCACGTTCCTGCCGCTCAAATTCTTCGTCTTCATCGCAAGCGAATTCTGCTTTGCGCAACGTGCTGTAAACGACCGGGACGAAAAGCAGTGTTGCGAAAGTAGCAACGATTAATCCGCCAATCACTGCGCGACCGAGCGGCGCATTTTGTTCGCCGCCCTCTCCGAGTCCAAATGAAAATGGTAACATCCCAATGATCATGGCCAGTGCGGTCATGATGACTGGACGCAGCCGTGTGAAGCCCGCTGACAATGCGGCATCATGCGCATTTTTTGGATGCTGCCCACAGCGTTCATCGTTCGCGAACGTCACAACCAGGATGCTATTCGCGGTGGCCACTCCAATCGCCATGATCGCTCCCATCAGCGAGGGAACATTGAGCGTTGTGCCGGTGACGAACAACATCCAGATGATCCCACAGAGAGCCCCTGGCAATGCCATGATGATGACGAACGGGTCGGTCCAGGATTGGAAATTGACCGCCATTAGAAAGTAAACGAGGACGATGGCAAACAGAATGCCGGCGCCGATGCCGGCAAACGACTTGTTCATGCTCTCAACCTGGCCGCGAACACTTAGAAACGTGCCGCGTGGCAGCTTCGATTTGGCCTCGTTGACCACCTTGTTTATCTGATCCGCTACGCCGCCGAGGTCGCGGCCTTGGACATTGGCAAGCACGTCGAACACGGGCTGCACGTTGTAATGATTCACTATGATCGGTGATTCCCGCCGCTCGATAGTGGCGAGATTTCCGAGCAACTCCGGGCGGGGCAGGCTAGGCGCGACCACCGGCGTGTTCCGCAAATCCTGGAGGGTGTCGATCTTGTATTGCGGCGTTTGCACCGCCACCTGGTAGTTCACGCCATTCTGAAAATTCAGCCAGTAATTGGGCGCGTTCTGTCCGCTCGAGCTAAGCGAGACTAACATGGTGCGCGCGACATCATTTTGGGTAAGCCCTATTTGCTCTGCGCGAGTGCGGTCGACATTGACGCGCAGGTCCGGTCCGTGCACGACCTGATGCACGTGAACATCGGCAGCGCCGGGAATTTGCGTAACGCGAGCTTTGATGTCGTTAGCGATATCGTAGTCTTTCGGATCGCGCCCCGTCACCTGGATATCGATGGGAGCCGGAATGCCAAAGTTCAAAATCTGGCTTACGATATCCGGCGCAGAAAAATAAAAGTCCATATCAGGAAAGTCACGGTGCAATTTTTCGCGCAGGATGCGCACGTATTCCGCCGTCGGACGGTGCTTGGGCTGAAGTGATACGAGAATTTCGCCATCGGACTCGCCAATCGTCGCGTTATCACTGAAAGCGAGATTGATTCCACTCACCGGCAGGCCGATGTTGTCCAGCACATTATCGATTTCGTTAGGCGGAATCAGTTCGCGGATCTTGCGACCCACCTCGTAGAAACGCTCTTCAGTTGCTTCGAGTCGCGTTCCTGCGGGCGCGCGCACGTGCAGGCGGAACTGACCGGCATCAACCGCGGGAAAAAAATCACGTCCCAGGAACGGAACAAGACCAAGCGAGACCAACACGAACCCGCCCATTGCCGCGAAAACAACGCCGCGATGACTGAGACACCAGCGCAGCGCTTCGACATAACGATCCCGAATTTTCTCAAACACACGATTAAAGCTTTCGTGTACGGCGAAGAAAAACCCGTAGATCGCGCCGAGAAGTCCCGTAGTGGACCCGGCGCTGCTGGCGTGTGCCTCCGCCTTGGTGGGCGCGCTCGGCGAGCGCGCCCCACCATTATCAAGAGTGCGCCCGAGGCTGGTATCGATTTCCTCCATGTGTCCGCGCAGCAGGAATTTCACCATGGTCGGTATGACCGTGCGGGAGAGAAGATAAGACGCCAGCATGGCGAAAATCACCGCCATGGCCAATGGCTGAAACAGATATCTGGCGGTGCCGCTCAGAAAAAAAATGGGCACAAACACGATGCAAATGCTCAGTGTCGAGACAAAGGCGGGCACGGCGATCTGCTGGGCCCCATCGAGGATCGCGCGGATCATTGGTTTCCCCAGGGCGAGGTTGCGATGGATGTTTTCAATTTCTACGGTTGCATCATCCACCAGGATGCCAACGGCCAATGCGAGGCCGCCGAGCGTCATGATGTTTAGCGTCTGCCCCAGTGCGCCGAGAACCAGAATTGACGACAAGATCGACAGGGGAATAGATGTAGCGACGACGAGTGTGCTCCGCCAGTTTCCAAGAAAAAGAAGAATCATCACCGCCGTTAGGCAGGCGGCAATCAAGCCCTCGCGTAGAACGCCATTAATCGACGCGCGCACAAAAATCGATTGGTCGAAAAGCTGGCTGATTTGCAGTTCCTTCGGAAGGGTAGCTTGAATGCGCGGAAGCGCTTCTTTGACGCGCTTGATGATATCGAGTGTCGATGCGCTGGCGCTCTTTAGGACGGTAAGCAGGGCCGAGCGAACGCGATTTTGCGATACGATGTTGGTTTGCACTGCGTATCCGTCGCGCACGTGAGCGACATCGCGGATGTAAACTGTTGCCCCGTTTACCTGCTTGACCGGCAGGTCGTTCAACACCTGGAGGAGTTCGGGGCTGCTGTTAAGGCGGACATTGTACTCGCGGTCGCCGATTTTTTCGGTACCCGCGGGCAGAATAACGTTTTGCGCGTTGAGCGCATTGCTCACATCGGCCGGCGAGAGCCCTTTGCCATACAACTTTTGGGGATCGATATCGACCATGACCTGGGCCGATTTTCCTCCGTATGGAAGCGGAACTTGCGCGCCCTGGATGGTAGCGAGCTGCGTTCGAATAAAGTTCAAACCGAGATCGTAAAGTTGTTGCTCGGAAAGAGACTTGCTGCTCAATCCCAACTGCAGAATCGGGACGTTGGACGCGCTGTACTGTAGAATGAGCGGCGGCGTCGTGCCGGGCGGCATGATGCGCAAAAGCGTTTGGGTGATGGACGTGATTTGTGCGACGCCGGCTTCCACCTTCGCGCCTTCATGAAAGAAAACTTTAATGACGGCGACACCGTTGTAGGACTGCGATTCGATGTGCTCAATGTCGTTCACCGTGGTGGTCATGGCCCGTTCGCACACCGTGACAAAACGCTTCTCCATTTCCTCGGGCGCGACACCGGGATAGCTCCAGATCACGCTCACCACCGGAATATTGATGTTTGGGAAAATGTCCGTGGACATTCGGGTGATCGTGACCACGCCGACCAGCACGATCAGCATGGCCATGACCGTGAAGCTGTATGGCCGTCTCAGTGCTAAGCGAACAATCCACATGGTGTTTTAACCTGATTTCGATTCACCCGTACCCGCCACTGCGCGTGCGAAGGCCATTGCGCTATGACTCGTGAGGTGATCTACGATCCCTCTTTCGAAATAGTCATTCGTTAGATGCCTTGGCCTTCGCAGTAGGAAGCCTGAATCAGACTGAGAGACGCGAGGCAATGACCGGCTGTAATTGTGAAAGGATTGCTTCTTTGCTCGTCCTTCCAAAGATTCCGACGCGCTCCTCGCCGTCAACAAAGCATAGCACCGTTGGAATACATCGAATGCCGTACCACAAACCAAGGTTCGGGCAATGATCGAGTTCGACGCGGGCTATCTTCAAGCAATCGGATTCACTGGCAATTTCCTCCAGCACCCCGTTCCACGTCATCGAAGGAAGGCTCCACCCGGCGGCAAACTCGACCAACACCGGCAGGTTGGACTTCAGAACTTCGTTTTCAAAATTCGCTTCAGTCACTTCGATGGCGGATTTCATGTAATAAGTTCTTTCCGTGACAGTTGATTAATCGGACGGATTTATGCGGCAGCCAGAGTGCCTTTCGCGGATTGAAAAATCGCGATCGATTCGGCAAGACGTCGCTCGTACGATTCGCAGGTCGGACAATCGCCATTGGGCTCGATCCATTCCGGATGTTGAACACGCAGGTCTTCATGGATCCGCTGCTGGAGTTCGCGATAAGAGTGAACCTCACCAACAGAGTTAACCGCGTCAGTCGACTCCGAAGTGAAAGTTGGTAGAGAGCTGGTCGGCTTCATGACTCAAACTTGCAGCTTACGGCCACACCTGCGCTACGGCGCGTGTGGAGGATTCTTTGGTCCCACTTGCGAGGCGACTGTCTTTACCTCTTTCGAGGGATGCGCGCGCGATCTTGTTTAAAGGGAAAGGCCATACAAGAAAAAGGAGTTTGTTAAATTGCTTTAATCGAGACTCGCCATTGGCTCGCAGGCTCACCCGACAAGCCACGCGCCGAACAGTCCGACGATCAGACCGATCAAAGGGCTGAGCATGGCAAACCAAAGGGCCAGATTCGAAACTACAGGTCCGTGCATTTTCACAGTTGCTTCTGAAACATTCATTTTTCTCAAGCTGCGGCCGGCATCAGTCCGTTCAGAGCATCTTCTCTCTTGCCGAGCGCACGCCGCAGTTTCGCAAGGGCTACATTCTGTAATTGGCGGATACGCTCGCGCGTGACGCCGAAGTCCTTGCCGACATCCTCCAGCGTCTTCGGCTTTCCGCCATCGAGACCGAAACGCCGCAAGATGATTTTCCTCTCACGTTGGTCCAGCACATCGAGCAACCCGTCCACTTCACCGAGCAAATTTTTGTCGCGCAATAATTCAAACGGAGTCCGCGCCTCTTCGTCTCCAACGCTCTCTCCAAATTCGGTGGAATCTTCATCCCCAGTGGGGGCGTCGAGCGAAGCCGGCCGAATCCCAATGATCTTCAGTTGTGCAAGTTTTTCACTGGCAATTCCGAGTTCTTCGGCCAATTCGTCGTCGGTCGGTTCGCGGCCGAGCTCGTCGCTTATCTGGAGCGAGAGGCGACGCACCTTCGCAATCTTATCACCGAGATGTACTGGTATTCGGATGGTTTTACTCTGGTTTGCCAGAGCGCGCTTGATCGCTTGTTTGATCCACCACGCGGCATAAGTGCTCAGCTTCGCGCCTTTGGTCGGATCGAACCGCTCGACCGCCTTCGTCAATCCGATATTTCCCTCAGAGATTAGATCAAGCAATGGCAGCCCGAGATTAGCGTAATCGTGCGCGATCGTGACAACGAGGCGCAAATTGGAGTTGATCATTTGCTCGCGTGCTTCGGCATCGCCCTTTTTTATTTTCCTTGCGAGCTCGACCTCTTCCTCCGGCGTCAAAAGAGAAATTCGCCCGATCTCTTTCAGATATCTGTCCAATCCGGTGTCGGTTTTGTTCATGAGTTAACGTATTGGCCGAGCGTAATCGATTGCTATGGCACAAGCGTGGGGTTTTCAAATACTGCTCGCGAGGTGCTGCGCGCTCCCTCGTTTGGACGACCCCGCTTGTCGCCCGCTAATTCTCGGGAAGCCGAGGAACCTCGGGTAACGATGTCTGTCCTGGATGACCTACATCTCGAAGAAGTCTTGCCACTAGACGAAATCCTTAAACGACTAGGTCGACTTCTGGGTTTGCACCAGCTTCTCTAACTCATCGGCAATGCGTTGCGCGGCACATTGATGTCGCGCTCCGATGAGTTGCGCTCCATCGCAATGCCGCCGCCAGGCATCTTGTTGCTTTGAGATTTAACGTCGAAGTCAAGCAAGTCCCCCTTGCCGTGCGAATGAGCGAGGTCGGGCCACGCTAACGCACAGGTCCGCGTCGGAAGCACCCCCGCCGCATCCGATGACGGTCCTCTGCATCCGGTTTCCTTCCTCCCATTCGCGGAAAGCGCCGGAAACGAGGCCTTTTTTTGTATGCGTGTCGGCGGTGAGAATCTGCGCGGGAAGGTTTTTCTTCTAAGAATCGTCTACTAACGACTTGGCGAGCAGATCGCTCAGCTCATCGAGCTTCGCCGCGGGATCGGTTGCGTTCAGGTAAATGAGCCGCTGGCGTCCACTGAGCGAACCCGGATCCGTTTTGACCTTTGCGGCGCCGATACAGCAGGTCTCCCATCGTGAACCACCAGTGGGATAACGCATGTTAGTCAGATCAAGGGTTTAGCGCTCAGAACTCCCGCCACAGTTGGACGGACAACCTTTATAGGGATGCATCTCCCGAAAGAGGGAGCGCCCATCACCTCGGTCGAGGTACCGCGAAATCTTACATTTGCGCTATGGCCTTGTTAACTTGGGGGTTGAACTATTCCTACATGAGGACGAGAGACGCAGTTGCTTACGAAATTGATGAAGCACTTTGGGAGGCTTACCGGCGGTACGACAAGAGCGCGGTGATGAATCGATTGATCTCGCGTTACCTTCCGGCACTAGCTTTTGCAGCCAAGACGAGGTCTACTGTTGCGCAAACTAACGAACTCACAAACCTATCCGGAAACCGAGGCGCTCCGCGGAACTTGTCCTGAAATAGACTTCCTTCGGCCGAAGAGTGATCGGGTTGCGTTCTATCTTGAGCTACAGACGCAAATGCGCCGCGTGACCTAATGGCAGGTCTTGGACGAATGGTATGTTTAGCCTGTCGCCGAGTCGAGCTGCCCCACTCGTTCTAACCGCTAGAGCTGAATCAACCCGCGCCGCGTAGCATTAGCGACGGCTTCCGTCCGGCTGATGACATTCATTTTGGCGAAAATGCCTTTCACATGCGACTTGACCGTGCCTTCACTAATAAAGAGTGCCGAACCAATCTCTTTGTTGCTTTTTCCCTGAGCCATCAGCTTGAGGACATCAATTTCGCGCCCACTCAAACTTTCACCGCTGACTCGTTGCGCTAGTTTCGCCGCGAGATGAACGGGCACACAGGTTTCGCCGCTGTGCACACGGCGGATGCAATCCATCAGTGCCTCCCGAGGTGCGTCCTTGAGTAGATAACCTTTCGAGCCGGCTTGGATCGCACGGTAGATGTCCTCGTCGCCGTCAAAAGTCGTGAGCACGATTATCCGGGCACTCTCGTCTTGAGCCCGGATCTCCTTAATTACTCCGACGCCATCGAGCTCGGGCATTCGCAAATCGAGCAATGTCACATCCGGTTGACGCTTTTTCCAAAGATCGACAGCTTCGCGCCCGTTACTGGCTTCTCCGATGACGGCCATGTCTGCGCGACGGCCAATGAGCGATACAAGTCCCTCACGCACGACGCTGTGGTCGTCTGCGATGAGCACACGAATGCGGGATTTCTTTGTCGCTTCACCCTTCGGCGTTTTCGTGGACTTCGCGACCGCTTTGCTCTTGGATTTCATGACATCGATTCTCCGTTCAAGGGCAATACCACCGCCACCTTCGTGCCCTTGCCTCGCGCGCTCATGACTTTCAACCGACCTCCCATTTCTTCGACGCGTTCGCGCATGCCGGCGAGGCCAAAACCGTCATGGGCCTCTTTCGCGGTGAACCCGTCGCCATCGTCCTGGAATTCCAAACGCAGTTCCTTGGCATTGCAGATGAGCTGGGTTTCGAAATTGTCGGCGTGCGCGTACTTGAGGGTGTTCGTCAGAGCTTCCTGGCCAATGTGCATTAGGTTTTCCTGCCACTCGTGAGGAAGTTCGGGCAATTTACCGCGAAGTCTGGTCTTCGTACAGATCGGACTTCCCGCGGTTGTGTTCTTAATAATATCTTTCAGCGCGTCCCAAAAGTTCGCGCGTCGTAAAGCTTCCGGCCGTAGTGCGTGAACCGATCGGCGTGCTTCATTCAAACTTTGCCGCGCCAAGTCGCTCGCGCGACGAAGATAATTCTCCGCCTCTTTGTGATCGCCGCTCGATATCGCATCAGCCACTGCCTCCAATTGCACGATCACTCCGGTGAAGCCTTGCGCGAGCGTGTCGTGGATGTCTCGGGCCATTCTATTTCGTTCACCGAGTATGGCCGCGCGCCGGCCTTGCTCGGCCAGGTCAGTCATTTGAATTGCCAGCATGGCTTGGTGAGCGAGTGCCTGCGCCAGTTCGATCTCTTCCGGCCGATATGGCGGCCGAGCGCCATGACGGATTCCGATGAATCCTTTCACCCTCCCTCCCACCAGAGTAGGAATGTTCAGTCCCTTTTTGATTCCTTTTGATAGGAGATACTCGCGGAGCTTGTCGGGAAAGCGCGGATCGGTTTCCAAGTCTTCGCAGATGAAGGGGGCGCCCGTCAAGATTGTTTCACGCAGCGCCTTGTCCTCTTTCCATGCCAAAGGGTCTTTGATGTATGGATGCTTCGGGTCCCCGGCGGTGAAATTTGAACCCTGTGCCGCCGCGCGAAAAACGAGCGATTCATTCGCTTCGTCCAATAACCAGAAGACCACGCTTTGCGCATCCAAAAGCCGGCCGATAGTGCTCAACATTTGTCCCAAGAACTTGTCCGGCGCCGGAGCAGTCGCCAGAACGTCGAGACTGTAGGTCAATGCTTCGACTTGTCCGCGGGCTACTTGTTCGGAAGCGCGCAACGCTTCTTCGGCTCGCTTGCGCTGACTGATATCTCTGATTATCGCTTGGAGACGTCCGCGCAGTGACGAAACAGAAACTTCCACCGGAATTACATCGCCGTTTCTGCGCACGAATTTTCGCTCGTAACGCAGAGCCCCTCCCGTCTTCAATTTCGCAATTCGCCCCTCCGCTAGATGGAGCTCTTCGGGGACGTATGTCTCGGTCATTAAAGTGCCGATCAGTTCTTCCTCGGGACGGCCAAATAGCTCGACGCCCGCCGGGTTGACCAAAACAATCTTGCTATCCTCATCGGTGACGCAGATCGCATCCGGAGACGCGGTGATGAGGTCTCGATACTTCTCCTCGCTATTCCGCAGCGCCACCTCGGCGCGATCGCGCTCAATCGCAACTCGCGCCAGGTGTGTCGCCGTCTCGATCAGGCCCATGTCATGCGAATCCGGGCTGCGCGGTGCGCGATAATACATGCAGAAAGTTCCCAGCACCTTTCCTTTCGAGGACAGTATTGGACTCGACCATGATGCGCGCAGTCCGTGCCGCAAGGCTGAAGCGCGATGCTCAGGCACGTCCCAAAGCGGATCAGTGGCAATATCAGAAACTATGACGCGTGATGCCCGATACGCCGCCGTCCCACAAGATCCGGCGCATGGTCCGATCGGCAGCTGCTCCAGTTGCTTCGTCCATCCTTCGGGAAGATTCGGGCCGGCGACCGAATTCAGATGAATGCCATCGCGATTGAGCAACAGAATAGAAGCGAGCGTTCCATTGCGGCAGCTTTCTATTGTCAGACATAGGGCATTCAAAATCTCTTTTAGAGCGACGCCAGTGGCGATCATCTCAAGAAGGTTTTTCTCTCCTTCGAGTAAGGACTGGGCACGTTTCCGCTCGTCGATATCGACATTCGTGCCATACCAACGAACTATCTTCCCCGATTCATCTCGCAGCGGCACTCCCTGGGTGAGGAACCAGCGATATTCCCCGTCACCGCCGCGTATCCGCGCTACACTTTCAAATAATTCCCCCGTCTCGGTTGCTGCGCGCCATTTCGCGAGGTGCGCGGCCCGGTCCTCGGGATGGAATGCGTCGAGCCAGCCGTAGTCGAGTTCCGTCCCCAAAGCCATTCCGGTATATTCCAACCAGCTTTTACTGCAGTAATCATTGGCGCCACTCGGTAACGTCGACCATGCCATTGCCGGAATAGTATCGATGACCAGGCGAAGTTCTCGCTCGGTGCGCCGACGGTCAGTGATGTTATACGTAACTCCATTAACTCCGGCGACCTCCCCGTTCTTATCTAGAATCGGAATCAGATGGATTTCAAAGAACTGATCGTTGGCTTCTGTAATAAAAGTCGCCGCTTCGCCAGCCAAAGCACGCCGGACATTGGAGTGAAGACCCGGCGCGTCATGATACAGATCAAAGACGGACTGGCCGACGAGTTCTCCCGATTTGACTCTGAAGGTCTCGAGACCTTTGCCTTCTGACAGAGTCACCACGCCCGAACTGTCCAACGCAAATAAAATGACGGGAGCGTTGCCAATGAGATCGCGTAGACGCTGCTCCGTCTGCCGGAGCTGATCTTCGGTCAATGCGCGCTCGGCGACCTCCCTTAGCAACTTATCGGTGAGCTTGCTCAATTTTGCTGTCCGCTCTTCGACTTTTGTTTCCAATTCGTCACGGGCGAGTTGCAACGCCTGCTCGGCGCGTTTGCGTGCCGCGCTCCATGAACTAACGAGCAAAGCCGACACCAGGAATGCCGAAAGATGCAAAAGGTCGTGAGGCCCGAACGAGAAAGCGAGTTTTGGTTCGAGGATAAAATAGTTAATCGCCAAGGTGGAAAGAAACACCGCGAACATTCCTGGGCCGATGCCTCCGATCCAGGTGCTCAAGATGATGGCGGGAAAGAAAAACGGCGTGCGAAACGTGTAGCCCCCGAGCGAAAGCGTGATGGCCAGAGCAACGGCGACGGATACAACCGACAGCGCGTAATGACAAATAGTATGCTGGAAGACGCGATGCGACGCGCGTTGCTCGGAATAATTCGTTCCGAGATTCACCATCCCGTCATCAAACGCTTTGGCAGCGGACTTCATCAAGAGAAACGGCCGCGGGAAATTGACCTCGCGCCGATCAGCAACTCTACAACCCCGGGGCGGCACTGCCAGTCTTGCTTCATCCCTCGAAAGAGGGGACTCGCGTTCCCTCCGCGGCGGGACTGAGCTTGCTAGGCGACCGCAATTTCAGGCAACAATTCGCAGCTTGCGCTCGTCCGAATCCCGGAGTCGCTCCGAAAGAAACGATCGCTCCGAGGTCAGCTCTGTGAGCTCGAGTGCTTTGCGAAAATTATCGATCGCAGCCTGGAAATGGTTCAGCTGTCTCTCAAACTCGCCGAGCACGGCGTACAGCAGATAATACGAACGCAACTGTTCGCCGTTCTCAATGGCTTCGACCGCTTCAATACCGGCTGCCGGCCCGTGAACGTTCGCCACTGCAACGGTGCGATTGAGCGCAACGATCGGCGAATTGTCGAGTTCCAACAGCTGGTCATACAAAGAAAGAATCTTTCGCCAATCGGTCGATTCATAATTTGTCGCTGCGCAATGACACGCCGCGATGCCGGCCTGGAGATGATACGTGCTCACTTCATCGCCGGCGGCGGACTCACTCAAATGCCACATCCCTCGAGCGATCATCGCCTGGTCCCAGGTCGAACGGTCCTGTTCTTTAAGCCGCAGAATGTTGCCTTCGGAGTCTATTCGCGCGGGCAGGCGGGCTGCATTGAGCAACATCAGTGCGATCAGCGCGTGCGTCCGCGGGCGGTTTCCTGCCGGATGCTCCGCCAGCAAGGAAGTCAAGCGAATGGCTTCGCGGCAAAGATCCTCCTTGATCAAGCTATCTCCGCTCGACGCCTTATAACCTTCGTTGAAAACCAGGTAAAGGGTTTGCAAAACGCCGTTGAGCCGGTTCGACAACTCGTCCCCGCCCGGAATTTCAAATGGAATGTGCAACTCGCGGATCCGGTGATGCGCGCGCGTCAATCGTTTCGAAATCGCCGCTTCAGTTGTCAGGAATGCGCTCGCAATTTCAGCCACACCGAATCCGCCGAGCACTTTGAGCGCAAGCGCCGTCTGCGCTTCGGGCGGCAGCAGCGGATGACAACAAATAAACATCAATCGCAAGCGGCCGTCCCGGATTTCGTTCTCGAACTTCGGCGACTCGCCGACGACGGATTCGGACGGCCACTGTTCCATGAAGGCGGCGATCTGCGGCTCCTTGTCGTGGAATAATTTTTCGCGGCGAATCACATCGAGCGCGAGGTTCTTCGCTGTCTGCGTGAGCCATGCTGCCGGATTCTTTGGCACGCCCGTGTAAGGCCACATCCGCAGCGCGCGAATGAGCGATTCTTGAACGACGTCTTCCGCCAGCTGCAACCGATTGATCCCGAAGATTCCGGTCAGAACCGAGATTAGCTTTCCAGCCTCGTGACGAAACAAATGGTCTGTGAGACGAGAAATCTCGCTCGTCGCCGCGGCCCCGTCGTATTCCGCTGTCTGGCCTGTCTGGCTCACCTCTTATTTTTGATCGTACGCTTTCTTCAGCGCCGGGATATCGATCTTGTCCATTTGCAGCATCGCGCGCATGACGCGTTTTGCTTTCGCGGTATCCTTGTCTGCCAGCATCTCAGTTAAGACCGTCGGCACTATCTGCCATGACAAACCGAATTTGTCCTTCAGCCAGCCACAGCGGCTTTCTTCTCCGCCGGCGGCAAGCTTTTTCCAAAAGTAATCGACTTCCTCCTGGCTCTGGCAGTTCACGACAAACGAAATGGCTTCCGTGAACTTGAACATGGGACCGCCATTAAGTGCGACGAATTCCTGCCCCTCCAGCTCGAAGTCAACCGTCATGACCGAGCCGGCAGGCCGTCCCGTCGGCCCAGCTGCTTCCTCGTCATAGCGAGTAATCTTTCCAACCTTCGAGTTCTTGAAAATCGAAGTGTAAAATTTTGCCGCCTCTTCGGCTTTGTCGTCGAACCATAAGAACGGTGCGATTTTTTGTGTGATTTTAGCCGTCATATTTTTGATTTGTTCGCCGAGCGCATGCTACGCGAGTCCGGCCCTGACCGCATGCATCCTTCCGTGCCCTGGCAGAGGATTTTTGCAACACGCGAGGACGGGCGTACTCCTAATCCGGAAGTTATGCGTTCGCGCCGGCAAGCTCCCCTGGAGAATACTCCATGGCGCGTTGCTTGATTGAACAGACATCGGCCACCGGACGAACTTCGACGACGGCGCCATATTCCAGACCGGGACATTGTCGCGCGATCTCGATTGCTTCGTTTTCGTCGGCAACGTGCAGGTAGAAATACCCGCCGATCGCCTCTTTCGACTCGGCGAATGGTCCGTCGGCTACCGTCCGACCCTGCTTGCCGGAAACAACTTTACCTTCTTCTCCCAACGGGTGGCCGCCAAGGCATTTTCCTTCCGCTTTCAGGCGCTCGAACCAGGCCATCCAGTCGGCCACGACTTTTTGAATTTGCGCAGGCGAAAGGCCTCTGTCCCAGACATTGCCGCGAAATAGCAGCAGGTAATCGGATGTCGTTTCTGATGATGTGTTCATTAGCGTTCCTTTCTTTTCAGTTAATCCTAAACTTAAATCCCTTCATGCGGCCGCCGCGACCCACAATTCCTCAGCGGTTCGATCAGTCGCCCGCCGAACCAGTTCCGGGTGACGCTGCAATATAGGACACTCCGCGAGGATCGGCCGCACTTCAACGCTGATGCCGTACCGCAACGTCGGCATCGACTGCGCAATCTCGACCGCGTCGTCTAGGCTGTCGGCCTGAAGTACAAGATAACCGCCCACCGCTTCCTTGGTTTCCGTGAAGGGCCCGTCCACTACGAAACGACCATCCGTGCCGGAGACTACCCGGCCCTGGCCACCGAGCGGCTGCGCGCCTTTGATCTTGCCGCGTTTGTTCAGTCCCTCGAACCACGCCATCACTTTGTCGATGGCCTGTTGCAGCTCGTCCGTGGACAAACCTCTGTCCCAATGCGGCCCCCGGAAGAGCAGCATGTATTCGCCTGTCGTTGTTTTTGTGTTCATAAATATTTTCGTTTCGATTATCGCTGTTACGACGAACGAGCGAGTCAGTTTAGGACAACTATTTTGCGCCCTCGTCCGCCTCCCAGAGAGCGAATTGATTGTTCTCAGTATCCTTGCAGACGACGAAGTAGCCCATTTGCGGCACCGCCGTTTTACCCATGCAAATTTCGCCGCCCAGTTTCTCAACCTTCGCCGCAGCTGTTTCCACCGAGGGGACAGCAACATAGTTCGTAATGGTATGATTAGGAAACTGTCGCTCCATCATGCCGCCATTGCGCGAGGCATCGTCGGCCCCGGTATCGATGAGCCAGTACGGCTTTGTCGTCGGGCCCGGGAACTTGTCGACCTTCCAGCCGAACAATTTGCTGTAGAACGTTCGTGCCCGCTCGATATCATCCGCCGGGATTTCAAACCAGACGACATTCGGCAAGACCCCGTTACTCTGTTGATTCTTGGATTTGGCTTTTGCTTGTGTGCTCATAAAGTTTTGTTCCTTTCAAAACCACGACGAACGAGTCACCGGCTTTAGGACACTTTTTTGAAAAATTTTCGCCCCATAGAATGACGAATGGACCGGCCTTCTCCAAAGCTAGGCATGCCAAGCGCTAGTGAAACTGTCGTGGCTTCCCTGCAGACACAACGCCGAACGATGCCCCACGTTTCAATGCCCAACATCGAAATGAATGACGGTCGCGTGCTTCATTCGCCTCCATTATCGTTGGTTCGCGGTTACCCAGGCGGTTGCTTTCGAGCGATAAGCCACTTCGCTAGACCGAGCAAGCTGATCAAAAACCAAAATACCTCGATCAGGAACGCCGACCCATTGAACTTGAAGAGGAGGGAAAACATGATGAGCAACGAACCTGCGGCGTTAAGCAGCGAAAAGATTAGCGACGAGCTCGGAAGTTTATCAAGTTGGAGGAGGAGATAGGCGATCACGATCAACAAAACGCCGACGAATCCGGCCAAATCGAACAAATCGAAGTTCACGGTCGCCACTCCTTCCCGCCGGAATGATAGGTGATCAACCGCTAATTCACGGCGGCTCCGGAAGCCAAATGAAAAATACCCACTTGTAAGTCCTCACTTGAGCGAGAACGCGAGCTTGAGCAGGCTCTCTCTAATTTGCGCCCGGGTCCAAGCGACAAAGCCGAATACGAATGCAGGCTCTAGCCTCGTCTGGATGCAGAAAAATGGAAGCGCCGACGGCCTTACTCCGATATCGACCATGATACGCCTGATCGTCGGGAACTCGTCCTCGTGTTTCAACCAGGCCACGGAGTTGTCACCGGCGCCCGTCA
>Ga0066671_10000284_pt1 | contig 15774 bp, 11 predicted proteins | sample GraSoiAngelo_120_FD_62294 | JGI IMG/M metagenome (GOLD analysis project Ga0066671, IMG submission 62294) | Grasslands soil microbial communities from the Angelo Coastal Reserve, California, USA - 14_0919_09_20cm | ecosystem: Environmental > Terrestrial > Soil > Grasslands | place: USA...
AGGCCACCGGCTGAGCGAACACGAATTGAGCGAGATCCGCATGCTAATCGAAGAGCGCACAGGAATTTGCTTCGATGAATCGCGGGAGCGGTTCTTTTCTACGCGTGTGCACGAACACCTGCGAGCGAAGGGACTCTCCCGCGGCACCGACTTGCTGCGCGCCATGCGCAAGTCCAACGTGGAATACGAGGCGCTGCTCGAACGCTTGCTGACCCAGGAAACCAGTTTCTTTCGCTATCCCGGCGTCTATGAAGCTTTCGAAAAGCGCGTTCTGCCCGAACTGCATGTAAAGAAATTCTGGAAGAACCCGCGAACGCTGCGCATCTGGAGCGCGGGCTGCTCGACCGGTGAAGAGCCGTATTCCATCGCCATTACCATCGCGGATTCGCTGTCCTTTGCGGATTCCTGGAACGTCGAGATTCTGGCCACAGACATTGGCCGCCAGGCACTGAAACACGCTGAGCACGCCATCTACACGGGGCGGAGCATCGCCGGCGTGACGGAAAGGCAGCTCGCCAATCATTTCTCTGCTGTAGAGGGTGGACAACAGGTCAAGCCGAGGCTTCGGAAAATGGTTTCGTTCGCGCTGATGAATCTGGCTTCTCCTGTTTACATCGGGCGCATGGACGGGATTTTCTGCATGAACGTGCTTATTTATTTTTCTGAAGAGCGGCGCCGTGCACTGGTGCAGCGTTTTTACGAAACGCTTGAGCCGGGCGGATATCTTTTTCTCGGGCACTCCGAATCGATTTCGAAAATGCCGGTGAAGTTCCAAGCCATCGTGCTGAACGACTGCATTTTGTACCGCAAGCCGATCGCGGACGAATTGCTGAAGCCGGAACTGGTAACGGAGGGGCGCGCGTGAGCACACCCGAGCGCGAAGCCGTCGAAGTCTTCCTCCAGGAGGCCGCCGAGCACCTGCAATATTTGCGGGAATACGTCAGTGTTCTTCAGGACGTTGCGCCGAACCATGAGGACCTCGAGCGCCTCTATATTGCTGCGCATACTCTGGGAGGCACTTCGGCAAGCTACGGGTTCCCAGGCTTTTCAGAAATCGCCGGAAAACTAGCGCACGTCTTTCAGTATGCCCTCAATGCGCCTCTGGGCGAAGACCTTCACGGACCGCTAACCGAATTTCTCTCCGACGGCATTTCACTGCTGGAAACCGACCTGCTGGAAATCAGCGACACGGGCAATGAAACCCTCGAGGACATTGCCGCTTTCAAGGACCGCTATCGCTTCGCGTTTCCGACCGAGCCGCCACCGCTCAACCTTGCGCAAACCGAAGCTCCCTCGGAACTTGGCACGGAGGAAGCCGAAGAGCCTGCGCCCGCCGCTCCAACGGGCTCGTACTTTGACGCGCTTCCCGCAGATGAAGAAGTTCCCAATGAAATTCTCGAGTTCTTCCAGCCGGAGGCCGAAGAGCACTTGCAGGTTGTCAGCGATTGCTTGATTTCGCTCGAAGCCAACAACAATCCCGAGCAAATTAACAAGCTGTTCCGCGCGATCCACACGATCAAGGGTTCCGCGGCGCAAGTCGGGCTCAAGCGACTGGGTGGCATTGCGCACCGTGTCGAAGATCTGATCGGCCGGTTGCGCGACGGCGAAATCGAACCATCACCGGCGGTTGTGGATTTGTGCCTCGAATCCGTAGACCTTTTGAAGAAAACGCTCCATCGCCAATGGGCCGACGAGACCGAAATGCGCGCGGGCGTTGATTCGCTGCTCGGGCGCATCGCGGAGTTTGCGCCGCTCGAACCTGAAGAAGGTGAAGCGGCCCCTGCGGCTTCGGAATCACCGAACCACAAGGAACTTGCGGAGAAAGCGGCGGCCGCACAAACCGTCGCGCAAGTGAAGCGATCTGCAAAGCAGGCTGGTGCCGCATCCCCAGGGAAGTCCGTGCGCATTGCGCTCGGTCGACTCGACCGCATGATGAACACGGTCGGCGAACTAGTGATCAACCGCACGCGTATGGTGGGCCGCGTGGGAGAGCTGGAAAAGCTCGTCGACACGCTGAGTTTTTCTAAAGAACGCCTGCAGGGCAAGGTCGCGGAGTTCCAGGAAAAATACGAATTCAACCGCATCAGCCCCAACCGGAAGGCGACAGCGTGGAATCCCGAGCCGAAGCCGAAGCTGCTCTCGAGCGCGGCGGCCGGCGAGAGCTCGTTCTGGTCGGAGTTCAGCGAACTGGAAATGGACCGCTACGACGACGTCAATATTTTGTCGCGTTCGATGACGGAAATTTCTGCCGACGTGAACGAAGTGCTTTCTCAGCTCGAAGGATTCATCGGGCGCGTGGAAGGCGACATCGACGAATTCACCAAACTCGCGCATCACCTTCAGGATGAGATCACTGCGGCGCGCATGGTGCCCATTGGCGCGCTGCATTCCCGGTTGTCGCGCGCGGTGCGCGATGCCGCAAAATCCACGAGCAAAGAAGTCGAGCTGGAACTCACCGGCAGCGAAACGGAACTCGACAACAACATCATCCAGCAAATTTCCGATCCGCTCGTCCATCTCGTGCGCAACTCCGTAGCTCATGGAATCGAGCACAGCAGCGACCGCGCCGCGGCTGGCAAGCCGGCCACGGGAAGAATCACCCTGCGCGCGTATCACCGCGGCAACCATATCTACATCGAAGTCGAAGATGACGGCCGCGGCATCAATTACCAGCGCGTGAAGCAAAGCGCCATTGAACGCGGCTTGGTTTCCGTGGAAACCGCCGACCGGCTCACCGAACGCGACATGCGCGAGATGCTCTTCCATCCGGGATTCTCGACCGCTCCTGTGAAGACCGAGCTGGCTGGGCGCGGCGTGGGCCTCGATGTTGTGCGCGCCAACTTAAATGCGCTGAACGGCGAAATCGAAATCCAAAGCACCGCCGGCCAAGGCACTCAATTCACGCTCAAGGTTCCTCTGACGTTGATCATTTCTCCCGCACTTTTTGTGCGCTGCGGCTCGACCAATTTCGCGTTGCCTCTGGCGGTTGTCGAAGAGATTCGTCGCCTGCGCGCCGACGAAATCGAAGACGTGGGCGGAAAACTGCTGACCAAGGTGCGTGACGTCGTTACCGAAGTCGTTCGCCTGGATACCTATCTTGGGTTGCCCCCGCTCGCACCCGTTAACGGATTCTACCGGATGGTCGTTGCAAACGCCGGAAACCATCAAATTGGGTTGGTGGTCGAAGAAGTCCTGGGCAAAGACGAAATCGTAATTAAGAACCTCGGCGAATATCTTCGCCGCGTAAAGCTGTTCCCGGGCACGACCATCGCGCCTGACGGCAGTTTGATTTTGCTCATCGACCTGAACCGCATGGTCGCTGCCGCGCCGAACGAGCGCCGGCCGCTCCAAGCCAACTCGAGCGCCGCGCGCATTTTCGCGCCGGGCTCCGCGGCCGTTGCGCGAGGCACCATTCCTTCCGAAGCCATCGATCGCGTCGAGCCGGAACGCGTCGTCGTGGTGGCCGACGATTCCATCAGCGTGCGTAAATTCGTCGGACGCATGCTCGAGAAGAACGGCTACCGCGTAAAGCTTGCCGCCGACGGCCTGGAAGCCGCGGAACTGGTTTCGCAGCACGGCTGCCACTTGATTATTACGGACCTCGAAATGCCGCGCATGACCGGTTACGAACTGATGGTGCAGTTGCGGCAAAGCCCGTCCACGCGGCGCATCCCGGTAATGGTCGTGACTTCACGCGCCGGCGCCAAGCATCGCGACCGCGCCATGAAGGAAGGCGCATCGGCGTTCTTGACCAAGCCAGTGCAGGAAGATCAGTTACTCGCAGCCGTGGAACAACTCATTGGAACGGAGGCGCCACGCCCGGCCGCTCCCGTGGCTTAACAGCACTATGGCTACGCCCAGCAAGAAGATCCGCGTGCTCGTTGTGGATGACTCCACCTTTATGCGCAAGGTGCTCGAGAACATCTACAACGGCGACGACCAGATGCAAGTCGTCGGCAGCGCCAAAGACGGCCGCGAAGCCGTGTCGATGACGGAATCGCTCAAACCCGATGTGATTTCGATGGACATCAACATGCCGCATGTGGACGGTCTCCAAGCTACAGCGGAGATCATGACCACGAATCCAAAGCCCATCGTCATCGTCAGCTCCGAATCGAAAGAAGGCGCGGCTAGCACTCTTCGCGCGCTCGAGTTGGGTGCGATTGAATTTGTCGCCAAGCCGTCGGGCGGCATTGACCTGGACATGCAAAGCGTCAAGGAGGAGTTGCTGCGCAAGATGCGCATGGCCGCCAAAGTTCGCGTCGTGCGCACGGCCACGCGTTTGGCTTCCACCATTCAAGGCGCTAGCGGTAGTGCGAAGCCAGCATCGGCGCCAAAGCCCACCCCCCGGCCAGCGCCAGTCTCGGCCAACGACCAGCGATTCCCCGTCGTCGTTTTGGTCGCCTCCACGGGAGGGCCGGCCACCGTGATGCGCATTGCCCCTGGTTTCACACGCGACTTCCCGGCAGCGGTCATTTTAGTGCAGCACATGCCCGCGACCTTTACTTCCCAGTACGCCGCCCAGCTTGCTGAATTCACCGAAATCCGCGTGAAAGAAGCGGAATCCAACGAATCTCTCACGCCCGGCACTCTTTACATTTGCCCCGGCGGGCAACACCTGCGCGTGACCTCCAGCGGAAGAATTCAACTGGAAGGCGCATCCGGCCGCATCAACGGATATCTGCCCAACATGGATGTGACCATGGAATCGGTGGCGGCGTATGCCGGGCCTCTCGGCATCGCAGCAATTCTCACGGGCATGGGCAATGATGGAACCAGGGGCGCACGCGCCATCAAGTCCGCTGGCGGTCTCGTCCTCGCGCAGAACGAGGCCACTTGCGTGATTTTTGGCATGCCTGCGGAAGTCATCAAGGCGGGAGTCGTGGACCAAGTGCTGGGCCTTGACGACATTTATCAAGCCATCGAAAAGCGGGTTGTGGGGATTTGCAAGCCAACCCCCGCCGGAGTTCGCTGATGCCCGCGACAGCGCCAGCAAAACCCGGCTCCTTGCGCGCGGAGCAGATTATTCTTTTCCGCATCGGCGAACAGCTCTTTGCACTGTCTTCCTCTTCGGTTCAGGAAGTCCGCAGCGCCGACAGCCTTTCCGGTGGCGCCGCCACAATCAGCGCACCGAGCGTCGACAAAGTTACACAGTTCGTGAGGCGCGGTCAGAACACGCTATTCCTGGTGAGCGGCGCTAAACATTTTGGCCTGCCCGTTCCCGAAGGAATCCTTGCTTTTGTGTTGCGCAATACGCGCACGGCTCTGCTGGTCGACAGCATCGAGAGAATGACGGCGATGACGCGGCTGCAGGCATTGCCTCTTTCTTTTTGTCACGAAGAGCGGCAATGGTACCGCGGGCTCACGGCCCTGGACCAAACCGTGGTTCCGGTCGTGCGGCCGGAAGGTTTTCTGTCGGACGAGGAGCTAAGGATGCTCGACCGAGCGCTTCCGCCGCCGGAGCTCTCAAGCGAAGAGAAGGAAGCCGAAGCAGAAGAGACAGAAACTGACGCAGAAATTGATCTGGGAACGGAATCGAACTAAAGCAATGACGGTCTCGACCGAACTCGAACTGAGGTCCTTCGTCCTGCTGCGGTTGGGCGAACGGCGATTTGCGGTTGCCGCGGAGGAGACGGCCGAGCTGGTCGCGCCGAGCCGTGTCTTTCGTTTCCCCCATAAGACCCCCAGGATGGAAGGAGTGATGCTGCGGCGCGGGAGGATCGTTCCGGTCTGCGACGTCGCAGAGAAGCTGATCGGAAAGCGTCTAACGTCACGCCGCTTTTATCTCATCGCCCTGCGCCGCTACGGGCAAAGGACCGAGTGGGTGGCGCTTCCCGTTACTGGCGAGTGCGAACTAATCAACGCGGAGTTGACCGCCGCGAGCGCCTCCGATGAACCTCACGTTGCGGGTTGGCTTTCGCATGGCGGAGACGTTATCGAAGTTCTGAACCTGAGCGGGCTGACGCCAGGCCAGGACAAGGCGCCAAGCCCTGGGGCTGCCGAACGACCACCGGCTGCAAGCGCGTGGCAGAGCGAGGCGGAGGCACAGCCATGATTCCCGCTTCGAGCCCTATCAAAATTCTCTTGATCGACAGCAACGTCTATTTTGCCAAGCGCCTCAGCGATGCTTTGAAACGCGAGGGCTTCGAAGTGACCACAAATACTCAGGCGGCCTATGCGCTGACGGCCCTAGAATACGACGCTCCGGGCGCGATCCTTTGCGCTACCAACATGCGCGATATGGGCGCGCTCGAAGTCGCGCGCATCATCCGCGCGGACGTCAAGAACGCCAATCTTCCTATCATTGCGTTGGGCGACGGCAGCCAGCGCGCGCTGATGGAAGCATTTCAGGCCGGATGCGACGATTACATCGACCGCAGCCGCCAGCCCGGCGTCATCGCCTCCCATGTGAAGCAAATCATTGTCAGCAAAATGGAGGGCTTCCAGCCCACGCAATTACTCTCCCAATCGGACACCAGCTTGACCGGAAACTTGACGCACCATGACCTCACCGGGGTGATGCAAATGCTCGGTCATGCGCACCAGACAGGCGCGCTGCATATCAACGCCGGGGAGACGGACGGAGTTCTCTTTTACGAAGGTGGCGAACTTTCGCACGCTGAGTGCGGCACGCTGTTCGGTGACGAAGCGGTAATTCACATCCTTAAGAACTGCGTCAACGGAAATAACGGCGTCTACAAATTTGTATATGGCACCACCTCGCCGCAGCGCACCGTACTGCGCTCGGCCACCGACTTAATGCTCGATGCCATGCGCGAAGTCGATGAAAGCTCCCGCGACATGGCGGACAAGGAAGCCCCATGAGCGAAGCGATGACCATTCCTCCTCTCAGCGAAGCACGCGAGAAGCGCGTCCCGACCGTCTATTTCATCGACGACAGCGCCACCATGCGCGAAGTCATTAAGATCGCGTTTCGCCGCGAAAACATCCAGGTGATTACTTGCGCGGATGCCGCCTCCGCTCTCGCGCAATTCGACCAAACCCGCCCGGATGTGGTCATCACCGACGTGATCATGCCGGATCAGGACGGCTATTCCGTTTGCACCCAGATCAAAGAGAATCCCCGCCTTAGTGGCACTCCAGTGCTGCTCATGTCCGGCGTGGTAAACAAAAGCGTTGCCGATAAGGCTGTTTCGGTCAAAGCGGACGAGTTGATTCGCAAACCGTTTCAGCCGCAAGAGTTGATCAACCGGGTGAAAGTACTTCTTGAACCCAAGAGCGCCGCGCCTGCGCCTCCCTCAGACAGAAGTGCAGCCACCAGTGCGCTGAGCAGTCTTTTCGCGCCACCGCCAGCGGCTCCGAGAGCCATTTCGCCTGCTCCTGCGCCACCTGCCGCGCAAGAACCGGCCTGGCCCCGCGCGCTTGCCGAGGCCTTCGCGCCGCGCCCCCCTGCCGCCGATAGCCAGGCGCAGCCAACAGCTGTTTCGTTGCCGGGTCCCTCCGCCGCCGACCTGCAGAGACTCCGCGTGGAAATTTCGCGTTTGGAGCTGTTGGTCAAAAAATTACAAACCGAACTGCAAATCGAACGCCAGTATAACCAAGCGCTCGAAGCTCAGATCCGGACCCTGGCCGGAATCGAATAGCTTCCTTTGTTACCATGCCGTTGCTTCCGCAACGGGGTTTTAGTAAGCGTAGACCTGCAGCTCCCGCGGCTATGACTCACTGTTAATTCTTCAGGACAGCTTTCTGCCAATCTCTCCTCTTGACAATCAAGAGGAAAAGCGTATCCTTCCTCTTGACCCTCAAGAGGAGGAATCCTTCGCATGGCCGACAAGCCAACTGATCTCGTCCAGGGCACACTGGACATGCTTATCCTAAAAACGCTGGCGCTTGAACCCATGCATGGATATGGCATCGCCGTCCGGCTCGAACAGATGAGCGGTGGCGTTTTCCGTGTTAATGCAGGCTCCCTGTTTGTCGCTTTTCAGCGCTTGCAACGCGCAGGGCTGATTAAAGGCGAATGGAAAGCCACGGAGAACGGCCGGCGCGCGAAGTATTACGCTCTCACCGACCATGGTCGCAAGAGGCTCGACAGCGAAACGCGCGAATGGGGGCGACAAGTCGCTGCCATCGCTAGAATTTTGGAAGCGTCATAGAGAGGCGTGATGTCCATGCTGAGAAACGCGGGAATGGTGATCGGGTTAGCCGTGGCGCTGCGCGACGAGTAAGCCACGGAAAGGGAGTGATGTGCATGCTGCGGAGCACCGTTAGCGGGTTGCGATCGCTCTTCCAAAAGAAGCGCGTTGATGGCGAACTGGACGAAGAACTGCGCAGTTTTTTCAATACCGCCGCCGAAGTAAGAATGAGGGACGGCCTAAGCCAGAAGGAGGCGCTTCGCGCCGTCCGCCTGGAGCGAGGCAGCCTCGAAACCGCAAAAGCAGAGGTCCGCTCCGCGGGCTGGGTGTCTTTTGTGGAAACCTGCTGGCAGGACTTGCGCCTCGCGACGCGCATGCTATGCAAATCTCCTGGATTCACAGCCGTCGCCGTCGTCACGCTGGCCCTCGGCATCGGAGCAAACACCGCGATTTTCAGCGTCGTCAACGCCATCTTGCTTCGTCCCTTGCCCTACGCGAATCCAACCCAACTCGTTTCTGTGTCCGAGGCTAAGCCAGAGGCGGGAACCTCGGGGTTTGGGCTGTCCTATGCCGCCTTCACCGAACTGCGGGATGACCATCAAGCGTTCAGCGCAATCGCCGGCTTTGGGGGTCACTCTCTGGTGCTTACCGGCTACGGAGACCCTTCCGAGGTGAGCACTGCAGTTGTGACGCCCGAATTCTTTTCCGTCCTCGCGGCCGAGCCGCTGCTGGGCCGCGTGTTCACCTCGGCTGACGGCCGACGTGGGGCCGCTCCCGTCGCGATCCTGAGCGAAAATCTATGGCGCGACCGCTTTCAAGTCGACCAGGAAATCCGCGGCCGCTCGATTACCCTCGACATGCGCCAATACACCGTGATTGGCGTGATGCCTGCAACCTTTCGCACGCCCTTCCTGAATCAGGCAAAGCAGGTTTGGATACCGCTTGCTCAAGACCCGCTGTTCAGCGTGTGGATGACCAAGCCTCCTCAAGAGCACTGGATGGCGGCGCTTGCGCGTGTGCGCAGCGGCGTTTCCTCCGCTCAAGTGCAGGCGCAATTGGACACCATCAGTGCGCGGCTCGCCAAACAACTTCCGGCGGAGAAGGGATGGACAATTCGAATTGAGCCTCTGCAGCAAACAATCACCGGGGATGTGAAATTGCCGCTGCTCCTGCTGCTGGCGGCTGTCGGCCTGGTGCTCTTGATTGCGTGTGCGAACATCGCGAATCTGCTTTTGAGCCGCGCGACCTCGCGGTCAAGAGAAATCGCCATTCGAATCGCGCTGGGCGCTGGCAAGAGGCGCATCGCCCGCCAACTGCTCACCGAATGCGCCATCCTTGGGCTGCTTGGCGGCCTTATCGGAACACTTGTGGCTTACTGGGGTGTATCCACTCTCGTGCCTCTCCTCCCTCCCGGTCTGCAAAGGTTTCACTCCATTCGCATCGATGGCTGGGTCCTTGCCTTCGCTTTCGCGCTTTCACTGGCCACCAGTCTTGTGTTCGGGCTCGCCCCCGTGCTCTCCGCGGCTGGATCTGATGCGCATAAGGAACTCGGCGAAGGCGCTCGCGCAGGGGAGTCGGCAGGTCCACGCCGTGCTCGCGCGTTTTTAGCGGTTAGCGAAATTGCCTTGGCAATCGTTCTTCTTACAGGAGCGGGACTGCTGATCCGCAGCTTTGCCGAGCTCACTTCGGTGAAACCGGGCTTCGACCCGAACCACGTGGTGAAGGCGATGATTTCCCTTCCCCAGTTTCAATACTCGACGCCGAAACAATGGGCTGCCTTTTCAGAAGAACTGATGGCGCGTCTAGAATCCCAGCCTGGGATCAAGGACTTCGCTATCGCCGGTCCATTGCCTATCGTAGACTGCTGCATCAACCTCGCTTTTCAGATTGTCGGAAACCCCCGACTGCCCCCGGGGACATCCGACACGGCTGATTACGTCCCTGCCAGCCCGCGCTATTTCTCCGTGATGGGAATTCCGCTGCTTCGTGGCCGTTTGTTCAAGGAATGGGATTCCTCCTCCTCGCCTGCCGTGGTGCTGATCAGCGAAGCGCTCGCCAAACGTTATTTTCCTAACCAGGATCCTCTGGGCAGATATCTCACGTTCGGTTTTCCCGCCAACGGCATTGTCTCGCGCGAAATTGTCGGCATCGTCGGCGACATCCATGACGTCTCCCTCGGCAAAGAACCGGGGCCCATGCTGTATGTTCCCTACGCCCAAGCGCCTCCTTATGGAGGCGAAGTCGTCGTCAAGAGCACGCTGGGCACCGCGGCGGTGGTCGGCGCAATTCGGGCAGCAACCCACGCCATCGACAAGAATCTGCCGGTGACCGACGTTATGTCCCTTCCCGATGCGCTGAACGCGTCGGTGGCTCAGCCGCGCTCTCGCACTTTGCTCCTCGGCTTGTTTGGCGCGATTGCGTTGATTCTTGCCGCTGTAGGCATCTTTGGAGTGATCTCCTACTCGGTTTCTCGCCGGACGCATGAACTGGGGATTCGTATGGCCCTTGGCGCGCAACCCCGCTCCGTTTTGAGCTTGATCTCCGGCGAGACGCTGGCGCTCACGCTGATGGGCATTGCGGTTGGCGTACCTTGCGCTGTCGCTGCGGCGCGCCTCATCCGGGGCCTGCTTTTTGACGTGACGCTATACGACCCGGTCACACTGGCGGTGGTTCCCTTGGTGCTCGTTGCCGTCGCAGCGCTGGCCAGCTACATCCCGGCGCGCCGCGCGATGAAGGTCGATCCCATGGTCGCCCTGCGTCACGAGTAGAAATCGCCTCAACCTGTGAGGCAGCAAAAGAGGTCACGTCTATGCCGCGAACCACACTGGCACTGTTGCGAAGCATTGCAAGCGGCCTTCGGTCATTGTTGCGGAACAGACACATCGACGGCGAACTAGACGAAGAGCTGCGTGGATTCCTGGAAATGGCGGCCCAGGACAAAATTACACGTGGCATGAGCCGCAACGCGGCGCTTCGCGCCGTGCGTCTGGAACGCGGCAATCTGGAAATCACCAAGGAAGAAGTTCGCTCTGCTGGCTGGGAATCCTTTGTGGACACATGCTGGCAAGACCTCTGTTTCGCCTTCCGCATGCTGCGCAAATCCCCAGGCTTCACCGCCGTCGCTGTTCTTACGCTCGCCCTCGGCATCGGCGCCAACAGCGCCATTTTCACCGTCGTCTACGGAGTGCTGTTTCGTCCGCTGCCATTTCCTCAGCCGGACAAAATCGTCGAGCTTGTCGAAGTGGACCAGGCGCAATCGGGCGAGCTGGACCTCACCGCAACACAACTCGAGCGTCTGCAAAGCATGGGACAAGTTTTCGAGTGTATCGCCGGCTGGACCGACGTGGGCTTCAACCTCGCATTGGGGAATGCGGCGGAGCATGTGCGTGGAACGCCAGTGTCCGCAGATTATTTTCAAGTGCTGGGCGTCCATCCGGCAGTCGGTAGAGAGTTTCTTCCGGAAGAAGACCGGGGAGAAGGCCAGCGCGTCGTCATTCTGAGTTACGCGCTGTGGGAGCGGCGTTTCTCGGGTGAACTTTCCGCGATTGGCCAAAAAGTGCTGCTCAACGGGGAGGCTTATACCGTCATCGGCGTGATGGCGGCCGGATTCGATCCCCGCGGCTACTCAGACATAAACCCGGGCCTCCCGGTAGACGTGTGGGTTCCGCTGGTGCTCGTCGCGAAAACGGCCGGCAGTGGCGAAAACATCCAGGTCCTCGCCAGGCTCAAGCCCGAGGTGAAGCAACCGCAGCTCGACGCGCAGATGAACCTAATCACCGGGCAATTCCGCAGGGAGTTCCCCGCAAACTTCGGCCCCAAGACGCGCATGAGTTTCTTGCCCTACCAATTTATGCTGGCTGCAGACTTGAGGCCATTTCTTCTTCTGCTGCTGGGTGCGATCGGTTTTGTCTTGCTGATTGCATGCGCCAATGTCGCCAACTTGTTGCTGGCGCGCGGCGGATCGCGAGCGCGGGAGATCGCCGCTCGTATGGCGTTAGGCGCTACCCGGGCTCGGCTCTCCCGCCAATTACTAACAGAAAGCATGGTCATCGCTCTGGTTGGCGGTGCTCTTGGTTTAGTTCTCGCCAACGCGGGTTTGCGGTCGCTGCTCGCCATGGCGCCCTTCGACCTGCCTCGTCTGAACGATATTCATTTGGACGGCTGGGTATTTGCTTTTACTTTTTTGATCTCCTTCCTGGCCGGTTCCCTCTCTGGATTGGCCCCTGCAGTTTGCGCGACAAACATTGACCTCAACGAAATGCTGAAGGCAGCTGCGGGCAGAGCAACCGCGGGCCGCACTAAGCTTCGCCAAGGCCTCATCATTGGCGAATTCGCGCTGTCGCTGGTCCTGCTTACGGGGGCCGCCCTGATGATTGCGACCTTCGCCAAATTGATGCGAGTGGATCCCGGCTTTGATCCGCACGGTGTCCTTACCATGCCATTCTGGTTGAACGGATCGAAGTACCGCTCAACCCCGGAGATTACAACTTTTTATCGCGCGGTGGAGCAGCGAATCGCTTCTCTGCCCGCTGTCGAAGCGGTCGGTATTGTGGCGGCGGGTTTGCCGCTCGAACGCGGAGGGCACGCCAGCGTGAGAATTGCCGGTCCCCATCGGTCGGAATGGCGGCCCTGCGACTATCGCGAAGCTTCCACAAATTATTTCCGGGCCATGGGGATTGCCTTGCGGCAGGGCCGCGGCATTCTGGAAACAGATACGGAGACCACCAGCCCGGTTGTCGTGGTCAACGAAGCGTTCGCACAAAAATATTTCGCCGGGCGCAGCCCTCTCGGCGAACACATCCTTTTTGCCGATAAGCTGCGGGAAATCGTGGGTATCGTTGCAGATGCAAAGTCGCACCTCGATCGGCCAGCGGTCCCAACGGCCTTCATTCCCGCGGCACAGGCATCTTTCGAAGCCTCGAAAATGTGGGAAGAGTGGCTTCCCCGAAGTATCGTTGTCCGTTCGAGCGTTGATCCGCTTAGCCTCAGCCACGCCGTGAGGCAAGCTGTGGAGTCCGTGGATCCGCTCGTTCCCACCGGAGCCACTCGCTCGATGGAGCAAATCCTGTCGCGTTCGCTGGCTCTGCGCGGTTTTCTCATGCGCCTGCTCGGTATTTTCGGCGGTCTGGCTCTGCTGCTCGCGAGTGTAGGGCTATATGGAGTCATTTCCTTTGTCGTTGCGTCTCGAACCCGTGAGATCGGAGTCAGGATGGCTCTCGGAGCTCGGTCCGCCGAGGTATTGCGGCTGATCCTGGCCGAAGGATTAAGGCTTGTCATCGCGGGAGTAGGAATCGGAGTCCTGACGGCGCTCCTCCTCACCAGGTTGCTGGAAAGCATGGTGTACGCTGTCAGCTTGCGAGACCCGCTTATCTTCGTGCTGGTTAGTTGCTTGATGATCGCCGTGTCGCTCTTGGCCTGCTACATTCCCGCCCGGCGAGCGACACGCGTTGACCCAATCATCGCCTTGCGTTACGAATAAGCTTAACTCCTGGAGCCATTGGCCAACTTTTCTAGTTGCGGCATGCTTTGCTGCGAACGCCTTGCCTGAGTGCAATCACTCGACTTCGGCCCCCACAACCTCGTTGTTGGTTGGAAAATGGTTCGCAGGGGCAGGTTGACGCTCGAACCTCGATTCGGTAGCCTCGTTTCACGCCGTTCGAACGCATTTCAAAGTCCTGGGGGACCCTCGATGGGATCGAAGAATGGCTCCGCGATTTCGCGACGTGAATTTGCGCGGCGAGCGGCACTGGTTTCTGCCGCCGCTTCTCTCTCGCCGGCCGATCTTTTAACCCGCGAACCTGCCACGGCACCAGCTCCTCCCTCGCAAGCGCCCAGCGGGCCAAAGCTCTCTCTCGAAAGCCAAGCCGAGCTGGAGTCGCGTCTTCAGGCGGTATTTTCTCAATATGGCTCGCGCCTCAGCGATGCCCAGAAGGCGGACCTGCGCAGACTGGCTGCTGATGGGCAAGCCGCACTGGACCGTCTTCGTGCCTATCCCACGGATAACAGCGACGGTCCGGCGCTTTACCTCAAACCCCTGATCGAACGCGAAAAAAAACCTTCGCCGATGCCCGCCTCCGCAAAATCCGCCGGCGCGGCGACGAAACCCTGAGGAGCTCACCGAATGCCCGGCGAAGAGCTTTTCTATCTCTCAGTGACCGAACTCGCGAAACGCATCGAAGCAAAAAAGCTCTCCCCCGTCGAGCTGACGCAGATTTATCTCGACCGCAGCCAGAGGCTCGGCGCGCGCTTCAATGCCTATGCAACTCTGACCCCGGAAATCGCGCTCGAACAGGCCAAAACCGCCGAAAAGGAAATTAAGCGTGGCCACTACCGCGGGCCGCTGCACGGCATTCCTTATGCAGCGAAAGATCTGCTCGCCGTAAAAGGCATCCCCACAACCTGGGGCGCAAAACCCTTTGCCAACCAAGTTTTCGAATACAACGCCACGGTTATCGATCATTTGAAGAATGTTGGCGCGGTGATGATCGGCAAGGCCTCGATGATCGAACTCGCAGGCGGCTCAGGCTACCGTTTCGCCTCGGCCTCTCTGCAAGGAGAAGCCAAGAATCCTTGGGATCCCACTTGCTGGACCTGTGGTTCCTCTTCCGGCTCGGGAGCGATCGTTGCTGCGGGCCTCGCTGCTTTTGCTATCGGCACAGAAACTTGGGGTTCCATCATTTGCCCTTCGGCATTTTGCGGGGTGAGCGGGCTCCGGCCCACTTATGGCCGCGTGAGCCGCTACGGTGCCATGGCGCTTGCGCCGTCTATGGACAAAATCGGCCCCATCGCTCGCAGTGCCGAAGACTGCGCGCGCATTTTTGCGGCGATTGCGGGGCATGATCTGAAAGATCGCGGGACCATTGCCATCGACAAAGCCGCATTCACCTATTCGCCTTCGGTCGAATTGCGCAAACTACGCATAGCCTGGGTTCACAATGCCTGGAAGTCTTTCGAGGGCGGAGCGGCAAAGCCAGCCGCGTCAGCGAAGGTGGCCTTGAAGAAAATCTTCGGCAGCATGAACGAGGTTGCCCTACCCGTCGGCCCGTGGGAAGACGCTGCTTCTCTCGTCGTGCAGGTGGAATCGGCCGCATCTTTCCGCTCCCTGATTCGCTCCGGAAAGATCGCTGAACTGACCGATCCGCTGGGACAAATCTCCGGCTATTTGAATGAACAGTATTCCGCGGCGGACTACCAGCAAGCCCTCAAGGTGCGGGAAATTCTTCAGAAAAAAATGGATGCTATTTTTGAAAGCTTCGATGTGCTGGTGGCTCCTTCGCAGCCGGTTCCTGCCACGCCGCTTACGCTTAATCTTGAAACCGGTCTGTCCTTCCCGGACCCGTTGGGCGCTATCGGCAACCTTTGCGGCTTGCCGGCCCTTTCCGTTCCCTGCGGCTTTACCGAAAAAAATCTTCCCATCGGACTGGAATTCCTGGCTGGCGCCGGTGACGACATTGCAGCAATTCAGGCTGCGCGAACCTTCCAACAACACACCGACTGGCACAAACGCCACCCGCGCATTCACTAAAATAGTCCGGAACGGCAAGCCGCAAGCTACTTTGTACGGCAAAGTTAAAGAACTGCTTTACGTCCCGCTATCACCTGCTGTAATCACAGAGGTTGTCCAATAAAAGCCCGCTTCCTCCGCCATTTCAGAAGTGAAATTCGGGCACTCCGGCCT
>Ga0066671_10000286_pt1 | contig 15713 bp, 13 predicted proteins | sample GraSoiAngelo_120_FD_62294 | JGI IMG/M metagenome (GOLD analysis project Ga0066671, IMG submission 62294) | Grasslands soil microbial communities from the Angelo Coastal Reserve, California, USA - 14_0919_09_20cm | ecosystem: Environmental > Terrestrial > Soil > Grasslands | place: USA...
ATGCCCGTCCTCGAGCAGCAGCATCCGGCTCTCGTCGATCGAATCGACGTCGACCATCGCGCCTTCCGGCGCCTCGCCCCGCGGGAAGGCGACGAACAGGGGATCGTCGAACAAGGGCGCGGAATCTATGTCGCCGCAGCCATAGGGAAGGGCCAAGAGGACGCAGTCGAGCTGGCCCCGATGGAGCGCCTCGCACGCCGCCTGGCTGGTTTCCTCGCGCAAATAAAGCCTGAGGTTCGGCCATTCGCGGCGAAGCCTCGGCAACATGGTCGGAAGCAGGAAAGGTGCGATCGTCGGGATGACGCCCATGCGCAAATCGCCGTGGAGTGGCTGCCCCTCGGCCCGCGCCATCTCCGCCAGCTCCTCGGCCTCCCGAAGCACGAGGACGGCTTTCTCGGCAATTCGCTCACCCAGCGCCGTAAACCGCACGACCCGCCGGGTCCGTTCGACCAGCGTGACTCCGAGCAGTGCCTCCAGCTCCCTGATCCCCGCGGAGAGGGTCGACTGCGTGACGTAACAGGCGTCGGCGGCACGGCCGAAATGGCCTTGCCGGCGGAGCTCCACCAGATATTCGAGCTGCCGGATCGTCGGTCGATGCGTCGTCATAGTGATCGAAATTTCCAATCAATATGATCGCTATAGATCGCTTGAATGATCAGAGCCAGCACCCTAGATGCTGCACTGCACAAGAGATTCACCCAGCCCATAGGAGACTGCACATGCTCACCGTCGGTGACAAATTCCCCGCCATCACCGTTCCCGTCCAGCAGGGCGGCGAGCTGCCCGCAGGCGAGACGCTCGACCTCGCCCAGACGAACGGCAAGTGGAAGATCGTCTTCTTCTGGCCGAAGGACTTCACCTTCGTCTGCCCGACCGAGATCATCGGCTACGGCGACTTGAAGGACGATTTCGAGGATCGCGACGCCGTCCTGATCGGCGGCTCGACCGACACCGATTTCGTCCACTACGCCTGGCGCAAGTCCGACGAGCGGCTCGCCGCCGCCGACTTCCCCTGGATCGCGGATAACAAGAAGGAGCTGACCAACGCCCTCGGAATCATCGCCGAGGAGGCCGGCGTCGCCTATCGCGCGACCTTCATCGTCGATCCGGACAATGTCATCCAGCACGTCACGGTGAACGGCCTCAACGTCGGCCGCAACCCGCAGGAGACCCTGCGCATCCTCGACGCGCTTCAGACCGACGAGCTGTGCCCCTGCAACTGGCAGGAAGGCCAGGAGGTTCTGAAGCCGGCGGCCTAACCCCCCGGGCCGCGGCTTCAGGTACCTCGCGGGAAGGGGCGCGGAGACTGCGGTTTCCGCGCCCCTTTTCGATCCAGCACAAGGAAATTTCCCATGTCACTCAAGCAGTTCGCCGAGACCTTGCCGGATTATGCCAAGGACCTCCGGCTCAACATCGGCTCGATCCTCAACGACCAGACCCTTGGCGACCAGCGCAAATACGGCCTCCTCCTCGCCTGCGCGCACGGCAGCGGCTACCGGCCGATCGTCGCCGCCGCCGAGGCGGAAGTGGAAGGCAAGCTCAGCAACGAGGCCGCCAACGCCGCGCGCGCGGCCGCGGCCGTCATGGCGATGAACAACGTCTATTACCGCTTCGTCCACCTCGCCTCGAACCCGGAATATGGCACCCTGCCGGCGCGGCTCAGGATGAACGTGATCGGCAATCCGGGCATCGAGAAGGACGATTTCGAGCTGTTCAGCCTCGCCGTCAGCGCGATGAACGGCTGCGGCATGTGCATCGACAGCCACGAGCGGGTCCTCCAGCAGCACGGCGTCAAGGCGGAAGTCATCCAGACCGCGGCGCGCATCGCGGCGGTGGTGAAGGCCGTCGCGACGGTCCACGCGACGCTGTAGGGATCAGCCCAGCAGGTCGAGCGCGGGCACCAGGCAGAAATAATCGGCTTGCCTGGCAAGGTCGCCGAGGATCTTGAGGTGCCCGCTACCCACCAGCACCAGCACCCGGTCGTCCGGGAAGCGGGTCTCGCGGGCGATGTTCGCAAACATCCTGAAATTCCTCTTATACCAGTTTACCAGCCGGTCCGACCGCTCGTAGAGGGCGGGCGTCGCCGGGTCTGGCTGGAGGAGTTCCATATAGCCGGCGTGGTCGGCCTCGATCTGCGCCGGCGCGTTGCGGCGGGCGAGGAAGAGGTGGAGCGGAAGCGTTTCGAGCAAGCGCTGATCCTCCGCCAGAGCCGGGTCGGGGACGGCGCTGGGGGCGGCCGGCGCCGGTGGCGGCGTCCATAGGTCGTCGAGTTCGTCGGGGCGAAGGCCGCTCATCCGCATCTCGAAATCGATCGGGGTGATGTCGGGAAGATGCGCCAGTTTGGCGACCCGGAAGCCGATCTGCTCGGTCTCGTTGCGGCTCAGCTTGTGCGTCCCGAGGAGGTATTGGCGGTAGGCGGCGATAGTGCCTGCGTCGCGGTACGGGGCTTCGACCATGACCTTGGTCGGCGCGAAGCGGAGGAGGCGGTTCGCCAGATCCTCGAGCTCGCGCTGGCGCCGCGCCGAGAGGACGTCGTCGGCCTCGAGGTTGCGGCTGTCGAGGCCCGGATTGTTGAAATGATAAGTGCCGAGGATCATCATCTTCGCGCTGCCTGGGCCGCAGGAGGCATCCGACAGCGCGGTCGGCGGAGCCGCGGCGGCTGCGGGGGCCTTGACCGTCCGGTCGATCCAGGCCGCATAGGCGGCGACGCGCGCATAGACGTCCTCGTCGCCATAATCTGGTTCGCGTCCATTGCCGTTCAGGTCCCTGCTGTGGGAGCCGATTCCGACGACATAGGCCTTACCACCGACCTCCGCCCAGGCCGGCGCGCCGCTGTCGCCGGAGCCGCTCACCGCCTCCAGGTCGGTGACGGTCGGCGAGTCGGGCGCGTCCATGACGAAGCGAATCCAGGCGTCGTCGACCCCGCTGACGCGGTTGGTGCCCTCGCGCAGCGCCAGCGGCGCCTGACTGGTGGAGCCGGTGAGGCCGGTGCCGCTTTGATAATGGCCGACCAGTTTCAGCTCCTGGCCGACCGCGGTTTTGCCGCGCCAAATCTCGACAGGGCGGGCCAAGCGCAGGGGCGCGGCGAGATGGAGGAGGGCGATGTCGTTCTTCTTGCCGTTCCAGCCCGGGTGATCGACGATCCGGTCGACCTCGCCCCCTTCGCCGTTGCAGCTGACCGCGTGGCCCTTGGCGAGGTCGCCGGTGAGGTGGGCTGCGGTCAGGATCCAGTCGGGGCGGACGAGGATTCCGGCGCCGTCGGGCGCGTTCAGCTGGCAATAGCCGGCGAGGGTGGGGGCGGAGCGGCGGTAGCGCTCGTCCGGCCGGTCGTGGCGGATCACGAGCGCCTGGGCGCCGGCGGCCACACCGATCAGGCAGAGCAGGGCGAAGCGGGCGGCCTTGGCGGGAAACAATTTACGCATGCACGAACACCTACGAACGGACTGGAGCTGAACGTCTAGCCGGGAGCCGTCATAGCGTCTAATATCGAAATCGTGCCAAAGTCATATCCTGACCGTATGAACCAGCTCGAGCTGCGCCAGCTCCGTTACTTCGCCGTGCTTGCCGAGGAGCGCCATTTCGGACGCGCGGCCGAGCGGCTCGGGATCGCCCAGCCGCCGCTCAGCCAGCAGATCCAGAAGATCGAATGGCTGGTCGGCCACAGCCTGATCCGGCGCCGCCCGCATTTTGCGCTCACCCCCGCGGGGGAAGCGTTCCTCGTCGAAGCCAGGGCCACACTCGCGGCCGCCCGGCGGCTCAAGCCGGAGGCGGACCGGGCGGCGCTCGGCGAGACGGGGATGCTCCGGATCGGCTTCTCGACCTCCGCGCTCGGAACGCCGCTGCTCGACGCGCTTCGCCCGTTCAAGCTCCGCTATCCCGAGGTGGCGGTCGAGCTGATGGAGCAGGATGCCGGGGACCAGATCGTGCTCCTGGAGGGCGGCAAGCTCGACCTCGCCATCGTCCGCGAGCCGGTCGTGCTTGCGCCGGGCCTCAAGCGGGTCCGGGCCATCCCCGACGAGCTGACCCTCGCCCTCCACGCCGACCATCCCTTGCGAAAGGCGCCGAATGTCAGCCTTGCGATGATCGCGGATTACGATCTCCTCGCCCTGGACGGCAGATATTCGGTGGCCGCGATGGTTGACACCCTGTTCCGCTCCGAAGGGCTCCGGCCCCGCCCTGTGCAGACCTTCCGCGAATGGTTTTCGATGCTGGTTGCGGTCGATGCGGGTCTCGGGATCGCCCTCGTGCCGAGCAATCTGGTGCGGATCGGCTTCGGCCGGGTTGTTGCGGTTCCGGTCGTCCCTCGGATCGGGCTCAAACTCTCCGCCTGCGTTCGCGAGGGAGCGGAAGCGCCGATCGTCGACAATTTCCTGCGCTGTCTGGACGAGTCGGGGGCGACCTAGCCCTCAGGCCCGCGCCGCCAGCGCTTCGCGCACCTCGGCATGGGCGTCGGCGTCGAGGGGCCAGCCCGACGCCACCCAGGCGGCGGTGAGCATCAGCGCGACGGGGGCCAGGACGAAGAGGAGGGTCATTCCCATGATCGCGCCGTCGGTATTGGCGGCGCCCTCCCTGGGATTGAAGCCGATCCAGGCGAGGATCGGGTAGATGATGGCTACCGGGACGGCGTAGCTGATCTTCTGGGTGGTGGTGAGAAGCCCTTGCAGGAGGGCGTTGCGGTCCAACCCCGTCTGCAGCCGGTCGATGTCGGCGGCGTCGTTGAGCATTGCGCGGATCAGCGACGGAGCGGCGATGTAGGGAAGGCCGGCGATCGCCATGGCGGGCATTGCGAGGGCGAGGCCGGCGGGCGGGAGCAGGCTCAGGCTGCCGTGGAAGATGGCGAAGGCTATGCCGGCGACCATCAGCGCGCGGTGCTTGCCGGCCCTCTTGGCGAGGCCGATCCAGAGCGGCGCTGCAGCGAAGCCGGTGACGAAATAGATGAGGAGGAGGATGCTCGCCTCCTTGCCGCCGAAGCCAAGGCGGTGCTCGAAGTAGAAGAGGAACATCGCGCCGGTGATTCCGGGGGCGACGCTGGTCAGCACGTCGAGGAAGATCAGGCGCTGGACGAGGGGATTGCGCGCCAGGGCGCTCCACTCGGCAAGGCTGACATGGGGGCGCCGGCCTACGGCGGGGCGCTCGCGGAGCGAGACTGCCAGCACCAAAGCGGTAAGCGGCGCGAGGATGATTACGAACCAGCCCATCGCGTGGACGCGGCCGGCCGCATCTTCGCCGCCGATCATCGGCGCGAGCAGAAGGACGAGGATCATTCCGAGCACCTGGCTCGCCATCCACCAGCCGAAGATCCGCGATCGCTGGTCGTAATCGCCGGAGAGGGTGGCGCCCCAGCCGAGCTGCGACACGACGAGCAGCGAATAGCCGAAATAGAGCAGCATCAGGAATGAGAAGGCGGACGCGGGGCTGATCCCCGGCCTCGCCATGAAGACGAGGAAGCTCCCCGCCGCCAGGGTCAGTCCGCCGGCGAGCAACCAGGGGCGGTAGCGGCCGACCCGGGTCGACGTGCGGTCCATCAAATGGCCGAGGATCGGGTCGAGCGGCAGGTCGATCGCCCGCACCAGGAAGAAGATCAGGCCGACCGTGGCGAGATCGAGGCCGAGGCCGCTCGCATAATAAGGCGGCAGATAGACGATCAGCGGAAGGCCGACCGCGCCGATCGGCAGGCCGGGGCCGGCAAAAGCGCTCAATTGGAGTCTTCCGATCAAGCGCCCGCCTCCCCGATAGAAGGCGCCGACTATGCCGCTTTACGCTGCCGAAACAAGCGGGGGAGGGCTCAGCCCTCCTGCGGCTTTTCGAGGAACTTGTCGGGCGGCCGGTGCTCCTTGATGAAGTCGACGAAGGCGCGGAGCTTCGGCAGCATCTGGGCCCGGCTCGGATAATAGAGATAGGCGCCGGGCGACCAGGGGAGGTAATCGTCGAGCACCGTCTCCAGGCGCCCGGCGGCGACCGCCTCTGCAACCAAAGGCGTTGCGAGATAAGCGAGGCCGACGTCGCGTAAGGCGGCCGCGCGGGCGAGGTCGAGGTCGTTGACGATCAGCGATCCGGACACCGCGATCTCGATCGGCTGGCCGCCCACCTCGAACGGCCAGCGGTGGATCGAGCCGCTGGTCGGGTTGCGGGTGCGGATGCAGCGGTGGGCGGAAAGGTCGCTCGGGTGGAGCGGCCGGCCATATTGCTGGATGTAATTGGGCGAGCCCGCGACCGCCATCCGGAAGGGCGGGGTGAGGCGGAGGCAGACCATGTCGGCTTCGAGATGCTCGCCCATCCGAATGCCGGCGTCGAAGCCGCGCTCGACCAGGTCGATCAATTCGTCCTCGCCGCAAATCTCGACCTCCACTTCCGGATAAGCGGCGGAGAAGCCCTGGAGCACCGGCTCGATGAGATAAGGAATGGCGGCGCGGGGGACGTTGAGTCGGAGCAGGCCCGAGGGCCGCTCGCCGAGGCTGCGCGCGGCTTCGAACGCTTCGAGGAGGTCGTCGAAGGCGGGGCGGGCTCGGTCGAGGAAGCGCTGGCCCGCCTCCGTCAGTCCGACGCTCCTGGTCGTGCGGGTGAGGAGGGCGACCCCGACCCGGGTCTCGAGGGTGCGGATGATCTGGCTGACCGCGGAAGGGGACATGCCGAGATCCTCGGCCGCCGCTCGGAAGCTGCGCCGCTCCGCGACTCGCAGGAACACCTCGAGCCCGTCGACGGGATTGCGGGGGATTGTGTATTCCTGCTTCATGGCCTGTCCCGATTATAGCGGATTATCATTCGAATGTCCCGCGTCTATTCCGGTGCCACAACGAACGCGACGAAAGGGACTTCTCATGCGCAACATCCTCATCACCTCGCTCGGCCTCGCTCTCACCGCAGCCGTGACCCTCGGCTCCGCCACTCCCGCTTCCGCCGAGACCGCCGGCCGCTGCAGCGCCGAAATCCAGCAGGTCCGCGCCGCCCTCCCCGGCGCCGACGCAGCCGTCGCGCAGAAGGCCGCAAACCGGATTCAGCTGGCCCAGCAGCTCTGCCAGGCGAACAACCCCCGCGCCGGCATGAAGGAGTTGAAGGTCGCCCAGAAGCTCCTCGGCCTCGACTCCCAGCCGCAGGCAGTCGCCCAGCGCTGAGCTACTCAAAAAGCCGCGCACCGACCGGTCTGACCGGCGGTGCGCGGTTTTTTTGCGAGTCGGCCACCCGATTCGGAACCGATTCGTCCCTTAGGGGTAAGTACCGATTCGCGCGGATCGGGGCCCGATTCGCCCATCGATCCGTTTTGGATCAATGGCCTCGGACCGGCTCTTGCGACGGACGCGGGGTGGCTGGTGGAGGGCAGGGGAGGATCCTGCGGACACCGCTTCGGCTCTGCCGACCGGCGCGAGCCTCGCGCCGGCGCCGCGAGTCAAGCTGTTGATGTGTTTTGTAAATTTTCGTGCCCCGCCATCTCGCCGGCACAAAAGAAAAGCCCCGGCCGAGACCGGGGCTTTGGCATTGTCTTGGGTAAAGCGTCTTACGCTTTGCCGCCGGCGCTGGTCGTGCCGCCGCCGAAAAGCCATTCCCAGACGCCACGAACGGGCTGCTTCGTCATCGGTATTCCCCTTTTATCCTACGCCGCGCCAGGGCAGCGTCGGTAAACGGGTTATTAACGCAACGGAACGAGGTTAGCAATAATTTAACGTTTCCAATGAAGGGGTCCCACGCCTTCCTCGAAAACCCGTTTCAAAATGGCGCGCAAAAGCCTTCGACCGTTTCCGGCCTCAGAGAGGGCGCAGGTAGAAAATTACCCTTAAGGGTCTGGCCGAATGTGCCGGGGCGGCAGGGATCAAGCCGCGCGGCGGCGCTGCTGCTGGATGATCTGGCGCATCACCGATCCGAATCGCACAGGGCGGCCGATCAGATAGCCCTGGACGGCGTCGCAGCCCATCTTGCGGAGCGCGGTGAGCGTCTCCTGATCCTCGACGCCTTCGGCGACGACCCGGCGGCCGAGCGAATGGGCGAGCTGGATGGTGGAGTGGACCAGTAGCTTGTCGCCATGGCTGCGCGCGGCGCCTTGGACGAAGCTCTTGTCGATCTTGATCTCGCTGGCCGGGATCCGCTTCAGATAATCGAGGGTGGACAAGCCGGTGCCGTAATCGTCGATCGAGAGCTGGATGCCCATGTCGCGGAGCCGGCGCAGGGTCTCGAGATTGCCGCCGCTGCTGGTGATCGCAGCGGTCTCCGTCACTTCGAGGGTCAGGCGGCTGGCGGGAAGGCCGTGCTTGTCGAGCAGCGACTGGATCAGTCCGGGGAGGGTGACGTCGTCGATCAGCCGCGCCGAGAGGTTGACGGCGACGTTGAAGATGATGCCGCGGTCGTTCGCCATCGCCGCATAAGCGATCGCGCGCTTCAGCACATAAGCGGTGAGCTTCTCGATCCGGCCGCTCTGTTCGGCGGCGGGCACGAACTCCATCGGTGGGATCGGCCCTTTCTCCTTGTGGGTCCAGCGGACCAGGGCCTCGGCGCCGCAGATGAGGTTGGTCGCGCAATCGAGCTTGGGCTGGAAGGCGAGCCACAATTCCTCGGCGTCGATCGCCGCGTCGAGCTGGCTGAGCAGCGACAGCTTCCAGGCGGCGTCCTTGAGCTTGGCGGGATCGAACGCTTTCCAGGCAAGGCCTTGCTCCTTCGCCTCGTCGGCTGCGACGAGGGCGCTACCGAGGCGATTGGCGATTTCGCGGTCGCTGCCATATTCGATGCCGAACGTGATGGTGAGGTCGACAGGGTTTCCGCCGACAGTCACGGGGCTGCGGAACAGCGCCTGCAGAGCATCGAGATGATCGCCGATGGAGGATGACAGGTCGGGCTCCGCCACCCAGGCGAAGATGCCTTCGTCCCCTTGGTAGACCTTGATACCGGGATCGCGCAGCGTCAGGCGATTTGCGATCTGGATCGTCAGCGCCTTCTCCTCTTCCCCCGGGAGAGCCGAAGCCACTTCCGCGAAATTGTGGATCCGGGCCGCGACGAGCAGGCGTGCGGTCTCGCTCTTCTCTTCCCGTAGTGCGGCCAGGTTCGGCAGGCCGGAGATCGCGTTGGTCGTGCCGCGCAGGCGGTAGGACTGGCGGAAGTCGCGCCAGGCGAGAACTCCCCACACGCCCAACAGGAGGAAGAGGCCCGGCAGGATGTCCACGAAGATCAACTTCGCCTCGAGCGCGAAGGGCAGGGCGAAATAGGCGAAGCCAGCGATGAGGAGCGGAAGGTGCGAGGCGGCCCTGCGGCGGATGAAAAGCGCGAGGCCCGTGATGCCAAGTGCGAGCAAGTAGGGCGAGAGCCAGCCGAAATGGACGGGCGTTCCCTCCTTGAGGGTCTCGGCTCCAAGCACGTGAAGATAGAGCCCTGGCATCAGGCCGAAGCTCGGGAGAAGGAAGATGTCGCCGAGCTGGGTGGAAGCGAGTCCGATGACCACTTCCTTCCCCTTGAAGAAGCTTGCGGGCACACGACCATGGAGAACGTCGGTGTAGCTGACGACCGGGACACGCCGGAGGTCGATGGAATAGTCGATCGGGAAGTTTCCCGTGCCCGGTCGGCGAACGCCGCCCATTAGGGAGGATAAGGAGGGGTAGGTGACCCCTTCGATGGGCATCGCATAAGGCAGGTTCCAGGCCGAACCTGAATAGTCATAATCGATGTTGATATTGGCGAGGCTGACATGCTGCCGCAGGTGGGGCGCGGGCAGGCTGGGGACCCTTTTCCCGTCCAGCGCTGCGACCGCGAAATGGGCAGGCAGCGTCACTTTGCCCGGGTGACGGGCGAACGCCTGCTCAAGAAGACGGTCATCGACGGGGTTCGAGTAAGACGAGAAGTCGACGTCGAAGTGGATCCTCTTCGCACCGAGTTCGGCGAGGCGGTCGGTGATCTCGGCGTGGTAGCGGCGCGGCCACGGCCAAGCGTTGATTTCCTTGAGGCTCTTGTCGTCGATGGCCACGACGACGATGGTGCCGCTGGGATCGTGGCGCCGGGCGATGTTGCGGGCGCTTCGCAGGCTGTTCTCGAGCGGGTCGGCTCCGCCGATCGCCCCTATGATGGCGCAGATAACGGCAGCCCAGACGAGCACCCGCAGGCGGCCGTTGCGGGGCGTGCCGGCGACCGTCTCCGATCCTCTCCTGAACCTCCAGATGCGCATCGCCTGCGGTGATGGCACGGTAATGGTTAACAAAGTGGAAGTGTCCTCCCCGCGAGCGGCAGCTCGGGGGGAGGGGGACCACCCGTAGGGTGGTGGAGGGGTGATCTGGCTCCGAGTCCGGGGTTCCGGCGCGTGACGGCGGAGGCTTTCGCCTTGTCACCCCTCCACCAGCTTCGCCGGTCCCCCTCCCCGTCTTCGACGGGGAGGCAGCTAGGCCGCCAGCACGTTTCTCAGGATCCGGTCCCCCACAGGCGTCAACACCGACTCCGGGTGGAACTGCAGCCCCGTCTGCATCGCCTCAGGGTCGGCTATGGCCATCGCCATCCCCTCAAGCTCGGCGTGGACGCGGAAGCGGGGTGGCACCTTCCGGGTGCACAGCGAATGGTAGCGCCCGACCCGGATCGGGCCGCTGATGCCTCGAAACGGGCCCTCGCCATCGTGCGTCAAAATCGAGGTCTTGCCGTGGACCGGCTCGTCGGCGCGGCTCACTTCCTCGCCCGCTTCGAGCACGATCGCCTGGTGGCCGAGGCAGACTCCGAGCAGCGGGATCCGGCCCTTGGCCATGGCGACCAGCTCCATCGTGCAGCCGGCATCTTCGGGGCGGCCCGGGCCGGGCGAGAGGATCAGCCGCGCCTTATTCTCCACCGCGATCGCGAAGGCTTCCGTAGCGGCGACGGTGTTGCGGAGCACCCGCACCCTGGCGCCGACCCGTTCGCAGGCCTCCACCAGGTTGAAGGTGAAGCTGTCGCGATTGTCGATCATCAACACGTTGAGGCCCATCACACGCCCTCCACACTGGCGATTGCACTCAGGATCGCGGACGCCTTGCGCCTTGTCTCGTCCGCTTCCGCCTGGGGGTCGCTGTCGTGAACCACTCCGGCGCCCGCGCGCACATAAGCGACGCCGTCCTTCACCACGGCGGACCGTATCACGACTCCGCTGTCCATCGCACCCACGCCGTTAAGCCAGCCGATCGCGCCTCCATAGGGCCCGCGCTTGGTCCGCTCTGTGAGGCGGAGGAGCTCGGTGGCGCGAAGCTTCGGCGCGCCCGAGAGGGTGCCGACGTTGAGGCAGGCCTGGAGCGCGTGGAGCGCGTCGAAGCCGATCGCGAGCGAACCCTTCACCGACGAGACGAGGTGCATCACCCTTGCGTAGCGCTCGACCGTCATCAAATTCGCGACCCGGCGGGTGCCGGGCATGCTGACCCGGGCGACGTCGTTCCGGGCAAGGTCGACCAGCATCATATGCTCGGCGATCTCCTTCTGGTCGAGGCGAAGGTCCGCCTCCATCCGGTCGTCCTCGTCGGGATCGGCACCGCGCGGGCGGGTGCCGGCGATCGGCTTCACCTCCACCATCGGCCAGTCCTTCTCGCGGACGATCCGGACCGAAGTCTCGGGGGAGGCGCCGAACAGGAAATGGTCGGGCGCTGAAACGAAGAACATGTAGGGGCTACGGTCCAACCGGCGCACAGCGGCGAAGGCGGCCAGCGGATCGGCGCAGGGGCGGCGGAAGGTGCGCGAGGGGACGATCTGGTAGACGTCGCCGGCGAGGATGTGCGCCTTCATCCGCCGGACGACGTCGCAATAGGCGGCGTCGTCGAGGTCGGTCTCGGGCTCGAGCGGGGTGGCCTGGGCGACGGGCGGCTCGACCGGGGGCACTGGCTGCTCGCAGCGCTCGGCGAGGGCGGCGAGGCGATCGGCCGCGTCGTTATGGGCTTCGGCGTCCGCCGAGTCCGAGCCGAAGGCGGTGCAGACCAGGCGCGGGGCGAGGCCGGGCTCGACGACGATCAGCGATTCGGCGAGCCAGAAGACGAAATCGGGGAAGCCCAATGCATCCTCGGGCGGGGCGGGGAGGTCCTCGAACAGGTCGACATGATCGAAGGCGACGGTACCGGCCAAGGCGAGGGTGAAGGGCTCCTCGGGCGTCTCGCTTCGGATTCCCGCAGTGACGGCGCGGAGGGCGTCGAAGGGGGACGGGGCGAGGAGGCGGGTTTCGGCGTCCTCGCTCTTCGTGCGCGGGAAGGTGAGGCGGAGGAGGCTGGGCGCTTGCTCCGTCACGACATGGGCGAGGCTCGTGGCGACCGCGGGGAGGACATTGCGGCCGTTGGCGGTGAGCGCGGTCAGCGTCGCCTCCTGGCCGCGGCATTCGATCCGGACCGCCGCCTGCTCGACGATCAGGCTTGGGCCGGCCAGGGTCTCGATCATCAGCGTGTCGGTGCGGCGGCCGCCGTCGGTCAGCGCCGCGTAGAGGGCGAGGCGGTCGGACGTGCGCGAGAGCCGCCGGGTCAGCGCCCGGGCGGTGCCTCCGATAAGCTGCTGCGCGCTCATGCGATCTCGCGCCCCACCGCTTCCGCGATCGGCCGGAGCGCGGCCATCAATTGCTCGAACCCGTCCGGGTAGAGCGACTGGGCGCCGTCCGACCAGGCGACGGCAGGGTTCTCGTGCATCTCGACCAGGATGCCGTCCGCGCCGCACGCTGCCGCCGCGAGCGCCATCGGGATGACGAAGTCGCGCACGCCGGTGCCGTGGGACGGGTCGACCAGCACCGGAAGGTGGGTCTTCTGCTTGATGTACGGGATGGCGTTGAGGTCGAGCGTGTTGCGGGTCGCGGTTTCGAAAGTGCGGATTCCGCGTTCGCACAGGATCACCTGCTCATTGCCCTCGGCGAGGAGATATTCGGCGGCGAGGAGGAGGTCCTCGACCTTGGCCGCCATGCCGCGCTTCAGGACCACCGGTTTGCGCGCCCGGCCCACCTCTTTCAGCAAAGAATAGTTCTGCATGTTGCGGGCGCCGATCTGGAGGGCGTCGGCATATTCGGCGACCACGCCGACATCGGCGCTCTCCATCACCTCGGTGACGACGGGGAGGCCGAATTCGTCGCCCGTCTCGCGCAGGATCTTGAGGCCTTCCACACCATGGCCCTGGAAGGCGTAGGGGCTGGTCCTTGGCTTGAAGGCGCCGGCGCGGAGGCCGTGGGCGCCCGCCGCCTTGGCGAAGCGGGCGGTGTTGCGCATCTGGTCGCGGGTCTCGACGGCGCAGGGGCCTGCAATGACAGAGAAGCCGCGGCCGCCGATCGCGGTCTTGCCGAAGCGGACCACCGTGTCGTGCGGGTGAAGCTCGCGGCTGACCAATTTGTAGGGCGCGAGGATGGGCTTCAGCGATTCGACCATCGGGTGGCTGTCGAGGGCGAGTTCGGCCAGCACGCGCTCGTCGCCCAGTGCGCCGAGCACGACGCGCTCCGAGCCCGGCATGTGGAGCGGCTTCAGGCCTTTTTCCGAGATCCGGTCGAGGATCTCGCGTGCGGTTTCCGCGGTGGCTTCCGGCTTCAAGACGATGATCATGTGCTGTTTCCCGGTGGAATAGGTCAAAAAAAAGCCCGCCTGGAGGGCGGGCCTGTATCGGTTCGATGAGGAGTCCGGTGGACTGCTTCAGCTACTCGATCGATGGGCGCGCCTCGGCAACGGGTGCGGGCCAGCGCCACCACGAAGAGACCGAAGCGTCGAACGCGAAGAGATTTTCGCAAGTCATTAGGGGCAGATAGCTATCGCGCCGGAGGATGCTCGTCAACGCCCACTGCCTCCCCATTGCGAAGCGATGGGGAGGGGGACCGCCGAAGGCGGTGGAGGGGTGACATGGCTCCGACTCCGAGTTCGGTCACCCCTCCACCAGCTTCGCTGGTCCCCCTCCCCGCCGCTGGCGCGGCAGGGAGGCAGGTTCCTAAAACCAGTGGAGCGCCCGCGCGAGGCCGTAGAGGCTGGTGAGGGTCAGGACCACGCCGACCATGGTGAGGAGGAGGTCCGGCTTGGCGCGCTTGGCCATCATCGCTCCAAGCGGCGCGGCGATCACGCCGCCGATCAGCAGCCCGACAGTGGCGCGGGTGAAGGCTTCCCAGCCCAGGGCCGTGATGAAGGTCGCCGAGATGGTGACGGTCACGAAGAATTCGGCGGTGTTGACGGTGCCGATCACCCGCCTCGGGCTCGCCCCCTGGACGAGCAGGTTGGACGTCACCACCGGCCCCCAGCCGCCGCCGCCGGCCGCGTCGAGGAAGCCGCCGATCAGGCCGAGCGGCTCGACCACCTTGGGCTCCTTCTCGCGGTGGCGGTGCATCAGGCCGCGCCAGAGCAGCCACAGGCCGATCGCCGCGAGATAGGCGAGGACGAACGGCCGCGCCGTCTGGGCGCTGATCTGGGTCAGCACATAGGCGCCGAGCATCCCGCCCACCACGCCGGGAATGACGATGCGAAGGAACAGCTTCCAGTCGACGTTGCGGTGGAGCGAATGGCTGATCCCCGACACGCCGGTGGTGAAGCTCTCGACGACATGGACGCTCGCCGACGCCGCCGCGGGCGGAATTCCGATGCTGATCAGAAGGGTGGTCGAGATCACCCCGAACGCCATTCCGAGCGCCCCGTCGACCATCTGCGCGGCGAAGCCGACCGCGATGAACGGCGCGATCTCGGCGAATCCAATCTGCGAAAAGTCGAACATCGAAAGGGTCCCCGCCTTGCCGGGTGCCGGCTCCTCCTTCCTTTGCTTGGCGGCGGCGCGCCCGCGCAAGCGGAAATCGGCCCCGGAAGGGAAAGTTTGCCGGGTTCGCTGGCATTTTCCCTGAGCCGTGCCTATCTTCCGCCCGAGCGGATCAGGGTGTCTCGAATGTTCAACGGGCTTCTTGCCTATCTCGACTCCGTCAAAGCGCGCGATCCGGCGCCCCGCTCGCGGTGGGAAATCCTGCTCTATCCGGGCGTCTGGGCGCTGTTCTATCACCGGATCGCGCACTGGCTGTTCAAGGGCGAGCTCTTCTTCCTCGCCCGGCTGGTCAACCATTTCTCGCGCAGCGTAACCGCGATCGACATCCATCCGGGCGCCGAGGTCGGCCGCAATTTCTTCATCGACCATGGCTTCGTGGTGATCGGCGAGACGGCCCGGATCGGCGACGACGTCACCATCTACCAGATGGTGACTTTGGGCGGCACCAACCCCGCCGACGGAGTGCCCGGCAAGCGGCACCCGACGATCGGCGACGGCGTGATCATCGGCTCGGGCGCGCAGGTGCTCGGGCCGATCACGGTCGGAGCGCGGGCGCGGATCGGGGCCAATGCGGTGGTGACGCGCGACGTGCCGGAAGGCGCGACGATGATCGGCATTCCGGCCAAGCCGACGCTCGTGCGCGCCGAGGATTATGCGAAGAATTTCGTCCCCTACGGGACGCCATGCTCCGAACTGTACGACCCGGCGACACAGAAGCTCGAGCTTCTCAATTGCGAGGTCGAGCAATTGCGGCTTCGCCTCACCGCCCTGCTCGAGGAGCGGAGCGTGGCGGCGGCGGCGCAGGACATCCCAGAGCAGCAAGAGGAGCGCGGTCGCGCCTGATGGGTACGGTTCACCCTTTTCCGGTTTCCAAAGCCGCCGGCCCGCAGACCGGCTTCAGCCGCGCCGAGCTGTCGCGGATCATCGACCTTTACGGACGGATGGTCGCGGCCGGGCAATGGAAGGATTATGCGATCGAGTTCGGCCGCGACCACGCCGCCTTCTGGGCCTTCCGCCGGAGCGCCGAGCGGCCCGAATATAAGATCGAG
>Ga0066671_10000289_pt1 | contig 15602 bp, 16 predicted proteins | sample GraSoiAngelo_120_FD_62294 | JGI IMG/M metagenome (GOLD analysis project Ga0066671, IMG submission 62294) | Grasslands soil microbial communities from the Angelo Coastal Reserve, California, USA - 14_0919_09_20cm | ecosystem: Environmental > Terrestrial > Soil > Grasslands | place: USA...
CCACAATGGCCGGCGGTGGGCGTGTCTGCGGTCGATGCTTGCATCTGACTCTCCGATGGTTCGAGTGTGGAAACCCAAACCTATCGGAAAGGCCACGCTCACCGCCCCATGGAATCTACAGGTCCTCACGCCTTCGCGGCGACATCCTCCAAGCCGCGATTGCGCGGCTCGACGCCCCAGGCCCAGACCACCACGATCTGAACGACCACCAGAGAGATCATCAGCCAGACCACGCCCGGCAATTTGTAGGAGGCCATCAGGGCGCCGACCATGAACGGTGAGACCACGGTGGCGCCGCGTCCGAGCGTGTTGCAGATGCCGTTGGCGCGCAGCCGGATCTCGGTCGGGAACAGCTCCGGCGTATAGACGCCGAACAGGATCGCGGTCTGCACATAGATCGCGACGATCAGCACGAACCCGACCGAGAGCACGATCGCCGGATCGGCCGACGCGTCGAAGCGGGCATAAATATAGCCGGCAACGATGGTGACGACCGACGCGCCGATGATGCTCCAGCGCCGCCCGATCGCGTCGGACAGATAAGCGCCAACCGCGCAGCCGACCAGCGATGCGACCGATAACACCAGCGTATAGGCAAGCGAGTTTGCGATGGTCAGTCCCTGGCGCAGGAAGAACTGCGGCAGGAAGATCACGAAGCCGAAGATCAGGGTGTTGATCGTGATCAGCACCCAGGAGCCGACGATCAAGCGTTGCAACAGGGGCGGCTTGAGCATGTCGGAGGCAGCAACCTGCGGCACGTGGGGCGGCACCACCACCGGCGGCAGCGGCGCGCCGCCGGCGGATTCGGTTTCGATCCGCGCCATCAAGGCTTCGGCTTCCTCGGCGCGGCCTTGCGATTCGAGCCAGCGCGGCGATTCCGGCAGGTTCTTGCGCAGGTACCAGACGATCAGCGAGCCGACGGCGGCAATGATAAACATCGGGCGCCAGCCGAACGCCGGGATGATGAGATAGCCGAGCAAAGCGGTGACCGGGAATCCCGCCACCACCAGGAACGCCATCATCGACAGCCAGCGCCCGCGCGTCTTTGGCGGCACGAACTCGGTCAGCGTCGAATAGCCGACGACGATTTCAGCCCCCAGGCCGAGGCCCTGCACGAAACGGCAGGCGATCAGCTGGTTCATGTCCTGCGCGAAGGCGGCTGCCAGCGACGCCAATCCGAAGATCAGCAAATTGACCTGGTAGGTGAACCGCCGTCCCATCTTGTCGCCGACAAAGCCGGTGATCAGCGCGCCCAGCGTCATGCCGACAAAGGTCAGCGAAATGAATTGCAGATTTTGCGCAGCGGTCGTGAATTTGGTTTGGATCGCCGACGCCAGCACGCCGCCGGCGACATAGAGATCGTAGCCGTCGAAAAACATGCCGGCGCCGACCAATCCGAAAATCCGGTAGTGAAACGACGAGATCGGCAGCCGGTCGAGACGTGCGCCGGCGTTGACGAGATGAGCCATATGATTCCTTCCCCACTATTTGTTTTAGTTCATTCGCTTTAATTCAATCGCGGCTGGGTCGCCGTGTCGCGGTACCAGTCGAACGGCTGATCGCCAGTCGCGACCATCACGCTCTTGACGTTGAAATGGTCGTCGAAACTTTCGGTGCCGAACTCGCGCCCGATGCCCGAATCGCCGACGCCGCCCCAGGGCGAGGCCGGATCGAGGCGGTGATGATCGTTGACCCACACAATGCCGCATCTGACCGCGGCGGCGACGCGATGGGCGCGGGCGACATCGCGGGTGCGGATCGCCGCCGCAAGCCCGAACGGCGAATCGTTGGCGAGCCGGAGCGCATCCGCCTCGTCCTTGAACGGCGTGACGGAAGTGAACGGCCCGAATACCTCTTCCTGAAAAATGCGCATGTCGGACGTCACGTCGGCAAACACCGTCGGCTCGACAAAATAGCCGTGCTCATGGCCGGCAATCCTGGCGGCGGCGCCGCCAGAGACGAGCCGGGCGCCTTGCTCGCGGCCGAGCGCGCCATAGGATAGCACGCGATCGCGCTGCTTGGCCGAGATCACCGGCCCGAGCTGGGTCAAGGGATCGAAGGGATCACCGATGCGAATGGTGCTGGTCTTCGCCTTCAGCTTTTCGACGAACTCGTCATAGATCGAGGCCTGCACGAGATGGCGCGAGGCGCAGATGCAGGTCTGTCCGGCGCCGATGAAGGCGCCGAACGCGGCATAATTGACGGCGCGATCGACGTCGTAGTCGTCGAACACCAGGACCGGCGTCTTGCCGCCAAGCTCCAGCGTCTGGTGCGCGAACACTTTCGCGGCGGCTCCGCCCGCGATGCGGCCGGCCTCGGTGCCGCCGGTCAACACCAGCTTGTCGATGTCAGGATGTTCGGCAAGCATCCGGCCGGCGCTGTGGCCCAGGCCCAGCACGATGTTGAACACGCCGCCCGGCAGCCCCGCTTCGGTAAAGATCTGCGCCAGCTTGAGCGTCGTCAGCGGCGTATATTCCGACGGTTTCACCACCGTGACGCAGCCCGATGCGAGCACCGCGGCCAGCGACTTGCACAGGATCATCAAGGGATGATTGAACGGCGTGCAATTGGCGACGATGCCGATCGGCGTGCGCAAGGTGTAGTTAAGATACGATCCTTCGACGGGAATGACGGCGTCGCGGCGCGCCAGCGCCAACCCTGCGAAGTAACGAAAAAAGTCCGGCAGCCGTGAGAGCTGCGCGCGGGTCTCATTGACCGGCCGGCCGTTGTTCAGCGTCTCCAGCCGGTAGAGCTGCTCAAGGTTGGCCTCAAACGCATCCGCCAGCCGATTGACGAGCCGCGCCCGGGCGCGGATGTCCATGCCGCCCCATGCCTTGCCTTCGAACGCGGCGCGCGCGCTTTTCATGGCGCGGTCGATATCGTCAGCCGTCGAATTCGGAATCCGCGCTATCACCTCGCCGGTGGAGGGATTGCGGACGTCCAGCATCTCGCCAGAACCGGCTTCGATCTCACGGCCGTCGATGAAATTGCCGTGGATCTCGACCTCGATGGCGGCTGGTTTTGAGGAGATATTCATGCCTCTCTCCCTTCAATGATAACGGCATTGCGCTTGAGCGCCGGCAGCACGCGCTTTTCGGTTTGACTGATATGAGCCCTGATGATGCGAGAAGCGCCCCGCCGGTCGCGGCGCTGCATGGCTTCGATCAGGGCCGTGTGCTCGGCAACGAGCTGCGCCGGGTCGTGACCTCTGATATTGGCGAGGCTGACGCGGACCAGCCGATCGGCCTGTCCGATCAGGTCGCATAGCGCGGTCGCCATGCGGCGGTTGCCGGATGCGTGCGCCAGCGCCGAGTGGAAGCCGCGGTTGTAGGCGATGAAGTCCTCGCGGTCGCCGGAGAAGCGGCGGAATCGGTTCAGCGCCTTCAGTACATCGTCATCGGCGTTCTCGATCGCCTCCGCGACGCAGGCGGGCTCGAGCGCAAGGCGGAAACGCAGCAAGTCGCGCGCATCCGCAAGCGAGATCGGATTGACGCGATAGCCCTGACGCGGCTGCACCGTGACGAGGTGCTCGCGCTCGAGCCGCAACAGCGCCTCACGCACCGGCTGGCGGCTGACCGCATAGCGCTCGGCGAGTTCCTGCTCGCGCATGTCATCGCCTGGCGCAAACCGGCAGGTCAGAATATCAGAGCGCAGGTTCTCGTAGACATTATCACGCAAAAGCATCGATATTTCCCAGGTAATTGCGCTTAGCTTCGCAGCCGTGAAATATCACGTCAAGTCATGAAGGCTTGAAATGCGCGCGTTTTGATCTATCAATCCGATGGACGGGCGCGGGTTGTTTCGGCAATGGCTGCGCCAACCGGAAAAGAAAGAGGCTGGGATGGATCGGCTTTTGGCCCATGGCACGGTCAATGCGGCGCAGCGAGGCGAGGGCCCGCCGCTGTTTTTGCTGCATTCGCTGCTGTCGGATCGTGCGAGCTTTGATGCGATCGCACCACAACTGTCGCGGTCGTTTCGCGTGATCGTTCCGGAGCTGCCGGGTTTTGGCGGATCGCAAACCGTCGGCGGCGGCCTTGCCGATATCGCCGACCGCATGGCCGAAGCGGTGAGGGATGGCGGCGGCGAAGACACGATCGTGCTCGGCAACGGCTATGGCGGTTTCGTCGCGTTGCAGATGATCATTCGCCATCCAGATATCGCGACCCGGCTCATTCTTGCCGATTGTGGCGCGGCGTTCTCGCAAAGCGGGCGCGAAGCATTTCGCGCCATGGCGGCCGCCTCGAAAGCCAAGGGATTGGCTGCCATCACCGACCTCGCGATGCGCCGGCTGTTCGCGCCTGATTTCCAGGCGCAACATCCCGAGTTGATGGCTGATCGCCGCGAGGCGTTCGGCAACACCGATCTGCAAGTGTTCCGTGCCGCCTGCGCGCAGCTCGCCGAGCTCGATTTGCGGGGTGAACTTGCCAAGGTCAAAGTGCCGGTGCTGGTAGTAGTCGGCGAACATGACGAGGCGACGCCGCCGCCAATGTCGCGTGAGCTTGCCGCTCTCTTGCCGGACGCGCGGCTAAAAATCATCCCAGGCTGCGCGCATGTGCCGCAACTGCAATCGCCCGATCTTTTCCTCAATGCGCTCGCGGATTTCCTGCCGGTGGCATCCGCGGCAATTTGAGGCAGCTAGGTCCGGATCATGCTCAGGCGCGTCAGAGCAATCGGATGGTGAGCCAGACCACCGCCCACAGGGCCAACGACAGAAGCGCGACCGAAACGGTGAGGGCGGCCAGCATTCGCCGCAACGGGTAGCTGCTGTCGGCAACCGGCGACACGCCGCGGCCGGGGTTGAAGTCGTCACAATGGGGGATATGACCGCGGACTCCGAAAGTCCACAAAACCGCATCCAGAAAGAACAGGCTCATTGCTTCGGCTCCAGTTCATTGAAACGTCCATCGCCGCTCTGGAAAACGAATACCGCTAATTGCGGGAACGCAACCTTTTCGCGCTTGACCCCGTATTCGTCCGGTGCTGCCGGCGAAAAGCGCACCTGCCCGACATTGAGCCTGATCGATCGCGGCGTCTTTAGCGTCGCCGGGCTATCAATCCGGGCCATTCTATGGGATTTTGCTAGGCGATTTGGCGATGCAAACCGCCAAACCATGACACCGGATTTGCGCTGACGGTGCGTACGATGTTGAGATTGCGCCACGATGATCCTCTTGCATTGTCGCTGGGCGGGGCGATCCGAAACGGCGACCTTGCCTCACTCAACCAGCTGGTGCGCGAGCATCCAGACTTGGTCACGGCGAGAATAGAAAAGAGCGGAAAGGCACGCGCGCCGTTGCATGTCGCGACGGACTGGCCGGGGCGTTTCCCGAACGGCCCGGCCGTCATCACCGCTTTGATCGATGCCGGCGCCGATCCAAACGCGCGATGCGAAGGGATGTACCATACCGAGACGCCGCTGCATTGGGTTGCGAGCAGCGACGACGTCGAAGCGTTTGAGGTGCTCGTTAAGGCGGGCGCCGATATCGAGGCGCTCGGGGGCTCGATCGGCGGTGGTACGCCGCTGGATAACGCTGTCGGATACGGCCAATGGCAGGTGGCTCGCCGCCTCGTCGAGTGCGGCGCCCGGACCAGGCTGTGGCACGAGGCCGCATTGGATCTGATGTCTCGCGTTGAGGCGAAATTTGCCGCCGACCCGCTCCCAACTCCTGAGGAAATCACCACGGCTTTCTATCAAGCGTGCGCCGGCGGTCAGCGCGAGCCCGCAGAATACCTGCTTCGCCGAGGCGCTGATATCAACTGGATTCCCGGCTGGGGCAGCAAGAAGAGAACCCCTTTGGATGTCGCCCGCGCTTACGAAAGCACGGTTGGTCAGCGACCACCTGCCGAGAATTTGGTCGAATGGCTGATCAGCCGAGGGGCGAAATCAGCCGCTGAACTCATGGCATGAACCGCGCTGCTGACAATTTGAGCAGACCGGACAGATTATCCCTTCGACGTTGGCGTGCCCCCCGCCTAATCTGCCCTCTGGGCAGGGTGATTTACGGATGCGCGAGATTCTCGACTATTGCACGGGTGGAATTCAGCGCGCGGTCCCCGCGGGCACCGTCCTCCTCCACCAAGGCACCAAGACCGGGCGCCTGTTTGTCCTGATCGAAGGACGGCTGGAAGTCATCCGCGGTGATGCGGTCGTCGCCGTGCTCGCCGAGCCCGGCGCGGTGACCGGAGAAATGTCGCTCCTGCTCGACCGGCCGCACACCGCGACCGTGCGTGCCGCTTCCGATTCGATGATTTATGAATTCAGCGACGCCGCATCCTTTCTCAACGAGCAGCCGGCGGCGGCGCTGTTGATCGCCCGGTTGCTGGCGCAACGGCTAAACGTCGCGACGACCTATCTGGCAGACCTCATGAAGCAGTACGCCGGTCACGGCACTCATCTCGAAATGGTCGGCGAGATTCTGCAGAGCATGATCAGCCTGCCGCCGCAGCAGGTTTCGCCAGGATCGGATCGACAATCCGATCCAAGGATGTAAGCCAGGCAGGCGCTGCGGTGATCGGCGTGGCCGGCCGCTGCAACGGCGCGCCGAGATCGATGTGTTGTGCCTCGCCTGCGGCGAGCCAAAATGCCGTGCCCTCGTCGATGTCGAGCACGATATAGACCGGCGGACGGCCAGGCTGCAGCCCAGCGTTGAAGATCCATGTCGCGCCGAGCCGGTCGAACCACGATCCCTCCGGGATGAAGGGCGATTGATGCACGTGGCCCGAAATCACCATTGAGGGCTGGTAGCGCCCGATCCATTGCACGAGCTCGACATCGCCGAAAAAACGCTTGCCGCCCCAGCTCGTCGGGGAATCGGCGGGCGGCGCGTGATGCGCCCAAATCCATCGCCTCGGTCGCAGGGCAGCATCCCTGGCAAGCTGAACGTCGATACGCGCTTTGGCCAGCGGTCCGTCCCACCACGGACAAACCGTAAATAGCGTGTCGCCGATCGTGAGGCTGTCCCCGTCACAGGCAATGCCGACCTCTCTGACGTCGCCGATCCAGCGCGCAATCTTCTCGCCTTCGTCACCGCGGTCGTCGAGGTCATGATTTCCGGAGCAAAGGATGACGCGGGTGATGCCGGATAGTAGCTTGAGGTATTTCTTCACCACCAGGATCTGGGCACGGAAGTCGACGGCTGAGCCGATGTCGAGCGCATCGCCCGCGAAGATCACGAGATCGAATTCGCGCGCGGCGCTGAGCAGCCAGTCAAATTGCGGCAACGAATAGTGCAAATCGGCAACGACAAGGCAGCGCATTTTCAAATCGGTCCGGTGCTCAGGAATTAGGCGAGCGGGGATGATTGTATTCAAGCCAAAGAAGAGAGCAAAGATTGTGCCGTGCCGCACCGATCGAACGCGACACATTCCCGCAGGCGCCGCGAAGGGCACCGGACGCCTCATGGTTCGAGTCGGCCATGGCGCGCCACTTCGGTACGCTATTAACGCCGAAACGCGCCGTTCTCCCGATGCAAGCCGTCGAGTTGCATCCGCCGACCGTGCAGTCTCACAATCTCAATTTATTGGGATGACGTGTTAGGTGCAGGGGCACCGTAACCCAAATACCGCCGATTTTTCGCTTTCATCCCGATCTACTCTAACAGCCCTCCGCTGCCGCCCCAAAAGTTGGTGTTCATGCTGCTGACCTTCGTCCGCGCGTCCGCGGCGGCGCGATCAGCGCCTCCGCCGGTATGTTCCACTCACGGTACAGCTTCCAGGCCATTCTCATCGTGAGGGGGCGCTTCTTGGTCAGGACGTCGGATGCGCGCTGCCGCGAGCCGAGCAGTCGGCCAAGATCTGCTTGGGTATAGCCGCCCGTTTCCATGCGGTAACGGATAGCGTCGATCGCCTCGGGCGGTTCGATCGGCCAGCGCTTGCGCTCGTAGTCCTCTACGATCAACGCCAGAAGATCGAAGCGATCCGCTTGCGGGGTGCCTGGTTTTGGTTCGTTTTCGAAGTACCGCTCGATCTCCTCGAGGGCCTCGTCGTATTCGGTTTCGGTACGAATTGGGCGGATCATTTTCTTCGCCATGACACGGTCTCCGGATCGATGCGGTCGTATTCGGCATGGATACGCTAGGCAGCGCCTACGTCCGCGCCAGCGCGCCGGCAAATACGACTTCGATGAGGGTGCCCGAACGCGCTCCGGTCTTGATGTGGAATTGCGCGCGGTTGGCCTCGACCAGGGCCTTGGTCAGCGAAAGGTTGACCGGCGAACGGTCGGACGCCTGCTCCGACAATGGGAGGCCGCGGAACGGCTCCAGCGCTGCTGCGAGTTCGTTGCCGTTGAGGCCGGGGCCGGTATCGCGGATCCGCAATACCACGTCGCCGAGATCCGACAGCGCAGTGGAAACGATGACCTGGCCACCGGCATTGGCGAGATGGATCGAGTTGCCGATCAGGTTCAATGTGATCTGCCGCAGCGCGCTTGCGTCGGCGATGACCGGCGGCAGCGCCGGCGCGAGCGATGAGCGGATGATGATGCGTTCGCGGTTGGCCTGCGGCTGCATCACGGCGACGCAGCTCTCGACGAGATCGTTGAGGTTCTGGTTGGCGAAGGAGAGGTCGAGCTTGCCGGTCTCGATCCGCGACAGCTCCAGGAGATCGTTGATGATCGCGATCACGCGCTCGCCTGAAGAGCGAATGTCCTTCATATATTCGACGTAGCGTTGGTTGCCGAGCGCACCGAACCGTTCGCCGATCATCACTTCGGCAAAGCCGATGATGGCATTGACCGGCGCGCGCACCTCATGGCTGATCCGCGCCAGCATCTCGGCTTTGCCGTTTGCCGCGCGGTCGGCCTGCCGCTGCGCCGGTTGCAACTCGCCTTCGCCCTTCCTGCTTTGCGACAGATCGCGAAATACCGCGAAGAAATTCGCACTCCCGGGACGGGTCCGTCCCATGGTCATCGAGAGCGGGATAATGCCGCCCTCGCGCACGCATCCCAGCACGTCACGACCGTGATCGAGCAGGCTCGCAGCGGCGGCGCCCGTGATGCCGGCGAGATAGTCGGCCACCACGGGCTGGCTTTCCGGCGCGAACAGTGCGGTGAGATCGCGCGCCACGAGCTCGGCGCTGTCGTAACCGAATAGCGCCTCGGCGCTGCGATTGCAGGCATGGATTTTGCCCCCGGCGTCCAACATCACGACGCCTTCGGCGGTGGTGTCGAGAATGGCGGCAAGATCCTCGGCATCGGTGCGGCCGGCTGCGGGTGGCGGTTTGGCCGGCGCGGCTTCCGTCATCGTAGCGATCGTCGGCGCAGGGCTGGCGGGCAAGCAAATCAGCGCGAGCGCGGAATCGCCGCCCCATGAGATCGTGAACAGGCGGGCGTCGGTTGCGGTCGAGCCCGCCGCCTGGCCCTTGCCTTGTTGGGTTGCTTCCTCCGTTCCTTGGCTCGCGGAAATCGTCATCGGCGTGCCAGCCTCCGACATGCTGCTGGCGGAGGAAACGCCGGGCTCGACATAGAGCGCGTCAAGGCCGCCGGCATCTTCCAGCGCGTAAAGGCTTGCATACCCGATCCGCTGCAAGAACGCCGGGTTGGCATAGAGCAGCCGGTCGAGCCGATAGATCAGGATGCCGGTGGGCAACAGGTCGAGCAGCATCCGGTCGCGCTGCGGGTCACCGCGCGCCGGCGGCTCGGGCGGCGCCAGCCACTCTGGTTGGTGACTTGCCGGCTCATGACTAATCAGAGGCTCGCTTGCCACCTGATCGTCGGCCGGTGCGGGGGCCGGCGGCGAGACCTGTGGCTCGAGTTGGGTCACCTCAGCGGTCACAGCCGGAGGCACGACGGACGCGCCGTCGCGGTTGAGGTGCGCGGATAGCTGTCGGGCGAGTTCGTCGAAAGCGTTTTCCACCGGGGTAAGTCCCGGCGATTTCGCGTCGCCGATCGGGCGAAACGGCACGACATTTGGGGGTGTCTCCACGCGCCTTTCCAAATCGGTTGGTGGTGAAGTCGAAAGGGCAGCCCGCGCCAGCAATTCTGAAGGTAAGGGTGAAGCCACGTCGGGCTTTGCGGGCGAATTCGCGGCAGGCAAATCTTGAATGCCCGAATCTTGAACGGCCGAGCCTTGAACGGCCAAATTTTGAACGGCCAAGTCTTGAACGGCCAAGTCTTGGACGCCCAAGTCTTCAACGACTAAGTCTCGAACAGGAAAGTCTTGCGCGGTATTGATCACAATGATGTCGGCTGAAAGTCTCTGCGGGCTTGGGGAATTGCGGTGCAATTCGAGCTGTCGCAGGGCGGCAAGCCGCGTCAATCCATCGAGATCGCGGCACACGCCAAAGCCCCGGTAGCCGGCAAATTGTCGCGCGCGATCGAACTCCGGCAAGCCGGTGAGCTCGACAGGCAACCGGTCGCCGCCATCGGCCGGCCAACTCACCGTGATGCCGCTCCAGGTAACGTGGCTCGCAATCGCGTTGGCGAGGGCGCCGTCGGGATCGAGGGCGAACGTATTGGCGAATTCGCTCCAGGGCCGGCCGAGGCCCGCGGCCGCTCGTGGTCCGATCAGGTGCGTGAATTCCCCGGGAGTGATCAGGAAACGGCCGGCGGCATCGATCTGCCACACAAAGCGCAGCGGGTGCAGGCGCTGCTCGAGCGGCGCCTCTTCGAGCCGTGAGGGGGTTTCGCCCATTGATGGCGTGGCCGTCTCATCGGCGACTTGGCTGCCGGACGGCTGTTCGCTTCCTTGGGTCTCGATGTCGGATGTCATGGCGTCCCGCCTCGCGTCTTCATACACGCTATCATGTTCGCTCGCCGTCTCCGCCGACGGCTCCGCGAATTCGTCGACCAGCCCAAATCCGGCCGCCGCGGCGTTGCAAAAGGGCGCGGTTGGTGCGGGGTTGGGCACGATCAGCCCAACCAGCGCCGCGTCGGCGCCAGAGCCGAGCCGCTGCAATACCATGTGGCCGGTGCCGAGCGGCGCCTCGGCGCGGCCCTGCTTCAGCGCCTCGTTGCGCGCGTCGTCGAGGCCGGCCTCATCGAGATTGCCAACCCCAAGCAGCCGGCACGCAGCATCGCTCGTGCCCACCAGCATGCCGTCACGCGCGAACGCGGCAATTGGCGCATCGACGCCCTCGACCAGCCGTCGCAGCCGCTCAGCGAGCGGCATGGTGGGCCCGGCGGTGTGGGCGACGATCAGGATGCCACCATTGCTGGAAAAATGGCCGCGATCGAAAAAATCGAGCCTCGCGCAGCCGCACGTCATGAGCACGCCAAGCGACGCGCCGAAGCCGCGTAGCCGCTCGAGCCGGATCGGGCCATTGGCCGGCAAGCGGCCTGCCAGTTGGGCGACCTGCCGCCGGTGCGCGTCCGCAGCCCCGAATGTCCTGTTCGCCAGGCCTGCGCCGTTCGCCGCGCCGAACACGCGGGCACCGACCGGATTGGCCCAGAGAATCCGCGTTCCGTCGCTCGCCCACAGCCAGACGGGAAGCGCGCTCGTGGCATGAACGGAGAGCTGCGGATCGGTGAGGCCTCGCAACTGGAATTCCGAATGGTTCATCGCCCTGTTGGCCGGCTGTACGATCTGCTGTTGCGCTCGGAGTCACGCCGGAGGCCGACGGTGACAACCTTAACAAACCGTTAGTATCGTCCGGCGGGTGGCAGGTCCACGGCGGGAACGCAACCGCGCGCTCCAAAGCTGCGTATAACCCCAACCGTGCAGAACCAACCTTGCGGCCATTGCGTTGGTATGTTGCGAGCGGCGCGACCGGGATCCACCCATGAGGGGAACACCGCCGCGTCGCCGGTAATGTTTCATCAGGAGGAATGCGAAGAAGCCAAATCAAAAGAGGAGTGGGACCATGAACGGCGAAGTTCGCGATCGTTTCGAAATCCCAAAGGAAATGCGATCCATAGCGCAGGCCAGTTTCGGCCAGGCCCGCAAGGCGTTTGAGAAGTTCCTCGCCAACGCGCAAGCCGCCACCGGCTCTATCGAGGAACGCGGCGAAACCGTTCGCGCCGGCGCTAAGGACATCAATGCCAAGGCATTCACTTATGCCGAGAGGAACGTGCAGGCCTCGCTCGACTATGCACAATCGCTGCTGCACGCCAACGACTTGACCGAGATCACGCGGCTGCACGGCGAATATGTGAAGGCGCAGATGCGCGCGCTGACGGAACAGGCCAACGAAATGGGCAAAGTCGCGGCGCGCGCGGCGATGGACGCCGCCAAGCCCAAGGTGTAGCCAAAATCGGGCGACAGCGACGCACTAACACCTTACCCGATCAAATACGCGGCATTACAGCGTCGGATTGCGTCGCGCTGCACAATGTTGACACGATAGGGGAGTTTAATGTCGGCTGCCGGACATTGATATCCCCCACTTGCGTGATCTCGTTCGACGTTCCCCGCATCCCCGCTAACCCCCGGAGACGCGCGAGGAAGTAACACCGCTCCACCCCAGTTGCGAAGGACACAAGGCCATGGCCAATGCTACCGATCCCTTCACTGCTTCCATCATTCCGTTTGAAGTCCCCGAGCAGGTCCGTGCATTCGCCGAAAAGGGCGTTTCGCAGGCCCGCGACAACTACGCGAAGTTCAAGGATGCCGCTGAAACCCACAATGTCACCATCGAGGCGGTGTTCACGAGCGCCAGCAAGGGCATGAGCGAATATTCCGCCAAGCTGATGGAATTCATGAAAGCCAACACCACCGCATCGCTCGATTTCGCGCAGGAACTGTTCGGCGTGAAATCGCCTTCGGAGGCGCTGGAGCTGTGGACCTCGCACAGCCGCAAGCAATTCGAGGCGCTCTCGGGGCAAGCCAAGGAACTCGCCGAATTGGGCCAGAAGGTCGCCAGCCAAACCGTTGAGCCGATAAAGACCAACGCGTCGAAATACTACAAGCCGGCCGCCTAACGGATCCGCGCTTCACTTGGACAAAAACCCGGGCCGACCGCCCGGGTTTTTTGTCTGATTCCGCACCGTTCGCGTTCGCGTTTGAGACCTTGCCGGCCTTGCCAAACCTAAGCGTTGCACCTAGTTTCCGCCCCGTTCGGGCGCCCCTTTTTCGGGTCCCGCTAACGGATGCAGTTGTAGCTCAGTTGGTTAGAGCGCCTGTCTGTGGAACAGGAGGTCGGTGGTTCGAGCCCACCCAACTGTACCACCGGTCAAACCGATATCGTGCAGGTCGACGCCGAAGCGAGCGCGGCACTTTCGCAACAGGCTCAGAGCAACTGTTCTACCCCTCCTTGCTAGTCCCCCGCGGTTCACCCACAATTCGCAAATCAACGGTTTCGAGGGGAAAGAATCATGTTTGCTGTCCGGTCCGGGAGTTTCCAGCTCGGTTTGATGCTCGCAACGGTGCTCTCGGTTTCGGTGCTGCCGACCGCAGGCCAGGCCTATACCCCCGAGGAGCAGGCAGCCTGCAGTGACGACGCGTTTCGTCTTTGCAGCGCAGATATTCCCGATGTCGACCGCATCACCGCCTGCATGATCAGGAACCGCGATCAGCTCACGCCCGGCTGTCGGGTGTATTTCAGATCGTCGGAGCCCGAACCCGCCGTGAGGGCGGGGGCGCCTCTGAGCATCAAGCCGACATCTTCGCGAAAGCCGGTCAGCGCGAAGCAGTGATGCGAGGAAACCTGCAACAGCATGATCCGGAAAAGTGGGCACCGGTTTTTCCTCGCGACAAACGCAGCACGCGTTTGCCCGGAGATCATGCTCAATCAAACCTAAGCGCGACCTGATCGCCCTCCAATTGCAACGGGAGGACCATCCTTGGCGTCTGCCTGCTAGTTACGTGACGGCGCGTCACGTAACTTGATTCGCGGGCATGTAGCATTGCCGCAAACCGGACTCGTTTTGTTCGCTAGCGCCGCCTTTTTTGAGAAGACGCCGATGGTTGATATCGCTCGGATAAGTTGAATGCCGGAAAGTTGGAGTTTGCGCCCACGGCAATTCGCCCAATCGCATCTATAGTACCGCCCAATTTTGCTTCTCGCGCCGGTTGCGGCGTCCAGTGTGACTCAAATGCCCGCGTTTTGACTAATCAGTGGCTTCATCGCGGCCGACTGTAAATTTTTCTTCCACGAATCAGCGCGTTGATTCATTTTCGGTCCCTGGGGTCAATCTGGAGGCCAAGGTAATGAACGTCATTGTTTTTGCTTCGCGTAAAGGGGGGTCGGGAAAAAGCACCTTGGCCGCTCATATTGCTGCACAGATCAAGGCAACAAAGCCCTGTCTGCTTATCGATGCCGATCCGCAGGGTTCGCTGACCTTGTGGCACAAGCTGCGCGGCACCAACGAACCGCCGATCAAAACTGCGGTCAATTCCGTCAGCGGCATCGTCGCGGCCGCAAAGCGTGACGGGGTCGAATGGGTCTTGATCGACACGCCGCCGAATCTGTCGGCGGTCGTGGACGACTCGATCAAGAACGCGACCATGGTCATCATTCCCGCGCGGCCAGGCGTGTTCGACGTCAACGCGGTGCAGGAGACGATCCAGATGTGTCGCGCCGCGCGCAAGCCCTATGCGGTCGTGCTCAACGGCGCGCCGGCACGCAGGGACGACGCGGAAAGCCCGATCGTTGCGATTGCGCGCGAAGCGCTTGCCAAGTTCCGGGCGCCGGTATGGGGCGGGCAGATCACCAACCGCGCCGATCTCTTGATGGCGCTCGGCCATGGCGAAGGCGCGCGTGAGTATTATGCCGAAGGCCGTGCGGCGGCTGAAATTGCGAGGCTGTGGGCTGCGATCGAACGCTCGGTGAAGGCGATCCGGGGCACGGTGTCGACCAGCGGCGCGATGCACAAGCAGGCGGCGTAATCTCGCCGCCTGTAGGCTTCTCAGAAAGAACGCGCGGTTTCCGCGCGTTTTTTTAATGCCGTGCTTCAAGCCACCATCAGCATGTAGAATACGATCATCGGCGACAGGCACAGGATCACCGACCAGATGCCGACCGCCCAGAGGATGTCCTCGGTGGTAAAGCCCTGTTGTTCAGGAACTGGAAAGCCCTGTGGTCCGGCGACCGGATTGTCTTGCGTATTCATAAACGCCCCCGCGTTTCTTGTTGTTGTGGGGGACCTTGATACGCGAAAGCTTTTAAAAAGCCGGTCGCGCTTTCGCTCGCATTTGATCGCCGGTGCTACCGCGGATTAACCACGGCAGCATTGGAAGCGAACGTCAGCTTATCAGCGAATGAAAGATCAATATCGGCGCCAATCCGAGCAGCAGCGCCCAGAAGCCGAACGACGACAGCATCAGCACGTCCCGCAGCTTCTCGGGCGCGCGAAATTCCTGGTTTGAACGGTCATTGTTTCCCCCATCTTTTTGTTGGCAGGGATTCAATACGTTCAGGTATTTAAAGTTGCCGCCGCTGCTTGAAGCGAACTCGAAGGACCGCGGTCACCGCGCATTAACCAAGGACGCGTTTTTCGAAGCTTTCGTCCGCTGTTCGATTTCCCGATCGAGCCGCGTAGCGAGCTCCGCGCTCACTTCGGTCATCGGCAGCCTTAACTCCGCGCTCTCGATCAATCCCGTGCGCCACAGCCAATGCTTGATCGGCGCCGGGCTCGGTTCGGAAAACAGCAACCGCACGAGCTCCTCGACCGATCGCCAGCGCGCCAGCGCGGCGTTGTGATCGCCCGCCTCATGCAGCTTCCAGACGTT
>Ga0066671_10000291_pt1 | contig 15586 bp, 13 predicted proteins | sample GraSoiAngelo_120_FD_62294 | JGI IMG/M metagenome (GOLD analysis project Ga0066671, IMG submission 62294) | Grasslands soil microbial communities from the Angelo Coastal Reserve, California, USA - 14_0919_09_20cm | ecosystem: Environmental > Terrestrial > Soil > Grasslands | place: USA...
CTGCTTGCCGGAGTTTGTTCTGGGATGCAATCGGATCACGTAAACGTGCCAGCACGCGCCCCTGCGTGGTCAACGCCTCGGCCAGCAAGCCCTGTTGGCCGCCCTTCGAGAGCGTCCGCACTGCACCGGCAATAACCCTCACTGCGAGATGTAGTTTGCCCTCTGCCAGCAACACACGAGCATGAACATCATCCACTTGCGCGACCTTGCAGCTATCTTTGAGGTCAAGAAACAACCAGCGTGCGTGGTTCAGATGCGTGTACGCTTCGGCATAGTGCCCGATGGTGTATAGTAGAAACCCTAAATTGTTTTCGGTGCTGGCCAGATAACTAATATGGCCTGCCTGCTCAAAGTGGTATGCTGCGGCCGTGAACTCAATGATCGCACGGTCTGTGTAGTCCGGGCGGTGTTCGGCTTTGGCCAAGAATACGAGCACAGTGGCGAGAGCAAGTTGGAATCTACCTTTTAGCGCATCGTTAGTGCTTGCCGCAACCAGCGGCGTTGCGCCGGCCGATAACCGGAGCGCCTCACTATACCGGCCGCTACATGCCTCGACCACCATGCAGCGTATTAATATTTTCGCCCTTAACTCTTTATCATCATTGTCGGCTAATTTCTTTAGCGCCTCATCATACATAAGGCGCGCATTGTCATACGCACCTTCACGCCAATAGCAGTAGCCCAGTCCGCTTTGCGCGGCTGCGGCTCTGACTAGATTGCCGAGAGATTGGAAGCAAGTGAGGCTTTCACTGATTAAGTCCTTCGCCGCCGCCTGTGCCCCCTCGATCTGCTGGGCGCTGCCCAATAGACCTGATAGCCAGCCAGCGCGCAACAGTAATTCTGCGGCCGTGAGGGCGGTTAGCCCTTCCAGCTTTGGTCGCTGGCCCGTGCCCTGCCATAGCTCGCCAAGCGCCTCGCGTGCGGCCTCAACTTGGCCCCTGTATTCCAAGTCTTCCGCAATCCGGCAGCGCAAGAGCGTTCGCTCGTCATAGGTCAGGGCCGGATCGTCCAACTGCTTCAACAATGTTTCTGTTATTTTCATGTGCGGCTTGCCTTTCGTTGTGTTGCTAAATATCGTCAAGCACGACAAAGCCGCGTCTTATCAAAGAGATAAGACGCGAATTAAAACCAGAGTGGTCTGGTTTCACTAACTACCTCAAAGGAGAGGACTAGAGATGAAGGAGAATTGCCGAAAAGCTATCGCAGCACTTGTGCTAGTGCTGGCGTCCTCGTCTGCTGCGTTTGCCGATGATGGGGTCATCTGGCCAGATAAAACACCTCCGCCGCCACCGGCGACAACGGCTGCGGCCACGGCGAGCGCAGATGGCTCTATGCAAACAGGTTTCACGTCCACTAACCCAGTGACAGAAGCCGCGCTCACGCTCATTCAATTCGTGCTTACCCGGCCGTAACGGGCGCGCAGTTAAGCACTTAAAGCTGCCGTGAAATAGGCGCACTGGCGGCTCGGTTGTAGTGTGTCTAAATGAGAGCGTCAGGCGGCCGAGAGTCCGGCGAGGTGACACTCACAGCGCGAGAGAGTACCGCCTTGCAAGTTAAATTGCAATTAAAATTTGTCTTGCCCTATTCGATTTACAGAAGGTAGATGGCAGACTGAATTTGAGTGAGTGACAGGCAGAGCCAAAAGTAAGGCAGTGCGCAAAGCAGTGATACAACAGTGATACAAACGACGGCGGGCAGCTAGATAGCTGCCCGTAACTTATTAATTTTACTAAGGCGGCGGTCGGAATCGAGCTTACAAATAATAATCAACCATACTCCTCGCGTGGAGTTGTTGTAAGGGCGTTGAGCCAACTTTCCCAATTAGTTTCATTAAGCATTTCTTCGGCTTGTGGATTATTTTCGTCTAGCTGCTTCGGAAGAGTTTCAAATACACCAGCGAGATATAGACGTTCGCGGAGATAGTCGTTTTGATAAACCAACACATCTCCGGCAGTTTCAATTTCGCTCGGCCTTTCGTCAACTAAATTCATTGGCTCAAGAAGTTGATAGATGTAAAGCATCGCATATTCAGGATCGTCGGCTCGGTTGATCAAGTCTTGGACTCTATCCGCCAGAAGCGAGAAGTAAATTTCACTGTCAATAAATTGACCTTTAATAGCTTGAATAGCTGTCGCTCTTTGAAAGGCATCTTGGCTTGGAAGGATAAAGGACGGTTCGTTTGTCGGCATCCAGCAAACTTTTTCTGGTCGTTTCATCAGTTTGTAAGCTTATCTTTTCACCCGCAGCTAAAAGCTCAATAAGGATTATGCTGATAGCAATTCGTTATTCTCCGCATAGTCAGAGATCAGAGCGTTAGAAAGCTGTTTCATTTCAGGGAAAGTAGATTCGGCTGACAGCGAATTGATGTCGAAATTAAGCATCTGAGTAACGTCTTTCAGTGAGATGTAATGGCCGCGAATGAGGACTTCGTTTATTTGGTCTTGGTCGTCTATGTATTCTCTGGTATTGGGGTCGGAGTCATTCTTAAGAAACTTAATGAAACACTCCTTCGCTGTATCACACGAATGGCTCTGAATCTCTTCGACTAGCTTCAAAATCTGCTCAACCTTTTGATCTATGTCTTTTGAAGATACATAAACTAACTGCCCGTTAGCGTGAGCGATGTTGTTACGATCTCTTATCAAACTCTTATATTTTCCGATTTTCGATTTATCACAACCAATCAAGTAAAAAAACATCATTACTGTACTTTCTTTTTCTTTGGAAAAATCGAAGGGATAAAGCTGTACGAGCGGATTGCCTTCTGCTTGATTTTGTTTATTACGTCTATCTAAATCTTCAAACAGATCGTGTATTGGCTGAAAGCCGAGAATTGATTTGCGGAAGTCGTCGGTATAGACGGCGTAAATCTTCCAGAGTTGAAAATAGACGTAGGTCATAAAGAGCAGGTGGTAGGCGATGAAGGCGAATTGATATTTGCCGTGCTCATAGTTGAGTTCAAAACTCTCCCAGAGAAATTTGATGTAGTGCTCCTCGTCCTGCGTCTTATATTTGAGAGGCAGATATTGAAAGATGTCGTCAGGGCTTGCCATGCTCTACTGCTCCCAAAGTTTATTGATCTCGTCTTTGATCTTTCGCTCGTAGATAGCCATGAGTTCTTTGTTGGCGTTGACTAGAGACTGTTCGCGCTCGATTTGGGCGACAATTTGCCTTTGTTCTTCAAGCGGAGGAAGCGGCAATTCTAATTGCTTAAGGGATGTTTGATTAAGGCTTTTGATGTTCGCGCCTGTTCCACTGTTAATCAACATCCTCCGAACGGTTTCTGTTTTTAATAGGTATGCATAGAACAACGGAACCACGTCCGGCGAAGTAAAGCGCAATCGAATCGTGAAGCCGGAAAACGTAGACTTGAAGTCTAACTTTGGAATGAGTACGCTGCGCCCAATCAGGTCTTGATTACCGTTCGAGCGAACAAACACAATATCATTTTCTCTCAGCGTATATTCGTCGGTTAGCTCACTGTCTATCTGAATTGTGGCGAAGCTATCGAGTGGTGCGTATAGATTCTTTTGAAAATCTTTCACGCCCAAAACCTGCACAAACTCACCGGCGCTATCCTTCGTATAATTAATGCCATTCTTTAATTCGCCAAGCTCGCCAAGTTCTACCAGTTGCCAGTCGGGATTGATTGGAATATTTGGTTTGAAGCTTTGAACGACTTGCTTTGCACCGTCAAAAAGGCGCTGGTAGCCTTCGATACGCGCAACGATTTCTTTCTGTACCGATAGCGGTGGGAGCGGGATTTTGTACCCTTCAAGCCATTTGGTACTTAAATTCAACTGAGCAATACCAGATGAAGCCGCAATGGCATCTTGTTCAAATCTCTTTGTATTCAAGGTACTAAAGAGGAAACTTGAATTTATATTTTGGTTCGGAACTATCAAGCCAACCCTTTGATTCAATAAGGCTGGCATCAATTCCTTTTTCATGCGTCCGACTCTGCCAACATTTCCAGTTAGAGATATGAGAATATCGCCTTCGAGAATCTGATACTTTAAAAATTCCTCTGCCCGACTCAGGGGCATAAATTTAGGATCGTAATCAACGATTTCACCTTTTTGTACATTTGCAATTCTTATGACTCTTAAACCATCAGGAACGTACTCGTCACTTTTAAAAGCGAATCCATTTCTGATTTCGCATACATCCCTCAAGGAAATCAATTCATACTTAGAGATGCGACGTTCATTTGTTTTATATCTATCGCCTGCTAGACTGAAATCAGCATTTTCAGCGATGCAGCTTTTCTCAACGGTGAAGGCTTGCAAAGGCAATTCGCCTTCGGCAAAGCGCGAAGTGTCGCCGCTCAAAATTGCCTTTTGAAAATCAAGAATGACGTTAAGAGCATCGGGTAGATCATTTTCGGCAATTTGTTTGCGCTGTGCTCCTAAACCGAATCCGTCATTCTGAATTTTGACGAAAAGAATCTTGTCGGTCTTGGCAGCAAGCATCTTGTCAAAGAAAAGGATTGAAGTCTTAACGCCCGAATACGGATTGAACACGCCCGCCGGAAGGCTCACCACCGCATAGAGAAAATTTTTCTCAACCAGCATCTTCCGCAAGTTTCTGTAAGCTGTCGCTGATTGAAAGATGATGCCTTCGGGCACGATCATGCCCGCCCTGCCGCTCACCGGATTGATATGTTCAGCAATGTAGTCAGCGAATAGCACCTCGCTCCGGTTCGCCTGCAAAGAGAATCTACTATGCGGCTTGATGCCGCCCTTCGGCGACATAAACGGCGGGTTTGCCATAATCACATCAAACGACTCGTTCCAACGGTCTTGGCTCGTCAGCGTGTCGTATTCGTAAATGTGCGGGTCAGGGAAGCCGTGCAGGTACATATTGACGAGCGAGAGGCGCACCATGTCCGGCGAAATGTCGTAGCCGACGAAGTTGGTCATCAACCGCCTGCGCTCGTCCGGTGTGAGCAGATCGCCCAATGTGCGGCGCGTGTTCTCTCTGAGGATGTGCTTGTAAGACGAAATCAAAAAGCCGGCCGTGCCACAAGCCGGATCGGAGATGGTTTCATTCTTCTTCGGCTGTACGACCTCGACAATGAAATCAATGATATGGCGCGGCGTGCGAAACTGCCCTGCGTCGCCCTGCGAGCCTAAGACTGAAAGCAGATACTCGAACGCATCGCCTAGCCGTTCGCTGTGATCATACTGAAACTCGTTGATGGTTTTCAGAAACAGTTTGAGCGTTTCCGGGTCGCGGTAAGGCAGGAAAGCGTTCTTGAAGATGTCGCGGAAAAGCTGCGGCAGTTGAGGGTTCTGATTCAGCTTTGTGATGGCTTCGCCGTACAGCGCCAGCAACTCATGACCGCCGACGTTCGGGCTGAACAGTTTGCGCCAGCCGTACCTTTCAAAATCGCCGACGAAGAAAGACGGCTTGCCGCCATATTCGACAGCTTGCACGTCCATGTCGTCCATGAACTTGTAGATCAGCGCAATCGTGATCTGTTCGACTTGGCTTTTCGGGTCGGGCAGCTTGCCGACAAGAATATCGCGGGCGGTATCAATGCGCCGTTTGGTTTCGCTATCTAGCATCCATTACTCCATGAACTGATTGAGTGATACGTTGTCTTTGATGTACTCGGTTATCTGATTCCGCAACTCAGACGGAACTTTCTGAAAGGCGTCACGGTTCGGATTCGTCGCCAACCGCGCATATTGTCGGCTCTCAACGATGTCTCGAAACTCAGCATCAGTTAGATAACTCTTGAAAAAGTTTTTCGCGGCAAAGAAATGCTTTTCGTCCGGTGTGTAGCGGCTGTCGAACTTATCAAACTCCTCTTCAAGCAGTTCATTCTTATTCTTGAAGTAGGGCACGAAGCCAAAAATCTTTTCGATGATTTCCCGCAACGACAGCCTACGGTCAATCTTCAAAGTCTTCCGTAACTTGTCGAGCGTGTAATAGTCTTCGGGCTTATCGAAAACATTGCCGACAATATAATCTTCAATCGCTTGAAAATCCCTCTGCTTGACCATGCGCTTGATTTCCGTGTCAGACTTCACGCGGTCTTCAAAACGCTCGAAGAGTTTTCGATCAACCTTCATTCCTTCCGGGCCAATGGCAGTCTCTTCAAGTGTTTTAAGCGGGTCAAGCATGAAATTCTTATAACCTTCAATAATGATCGTTTGCCCCGTGTCCGTCGGCTCGCGCTCGCTATCCACGCTTGGCTCAACGGGCAGCTTTAGCACTTCATCATAGTTAAACTTCTCTTCAAGGTATTCGCAGTTGGCGAAGAAATCGAACAGCTTGTATTTGTCCTTCTTGGCTGTGCCAAGTTCAGCTTTCCGCTCCTTATCCTTGAGGTCTTCTAGGAAATCATAAAGACGTGTGCCTCTGCCCTTTATCTGCACGAAATCAGTTGGCGAAAAGATCGGACGCATTAGGCAGACGTTTAGCAGGTCTTCACAATCATAACCAGTGGTCATCATGCCAACGGTCACACACACGCGGGTCTTGCTTGTTTGATAGAGCGGATTAAAGTTGCCTTTGCCATTCAAATTGTTGTTGGCGAAATTGATGCTCATCTGCTGCGCATCGTGGACTAAATGAGTAACTTGCACAGCAAAATCCGATTGATATTTGCTCGGAAACATCACATCGGCATACTCATTCAAGATTTGCGTAATCTTTGCCGCGTGATTCTGGCTGACGCAGAAGATGATCGTCTTGCCGATTTCGCCTGTTACCGGATCACGTAAAGCGTTTTTTAGAAACGTCTCGCAGAAGATTCTATTCGTATTCTCAGAAAAGAATCTGCGTTCAAAATCCCGTGAGAAAAAAGTCTCCTCGCGTGCTTGCGCCTCGCCCTCTTCTATCTCTTTTTCCTTCTCCTCTGCCTCTGCCTGCGCAAGAACACTGTAACCTTTATCGGAAAGCAACTGCGTCGTGATTTCGGTTCGAGCATCAACGACTACGGGATTAACCAAATAACCATCTCTTACCCCGTCGGTCAGCGAATAGCTGTATGTCGGCTCGCCGTTTTCACAGCCGAACGTTGTATAGGTGTCGAGCAGCATCCGGCGTTCGAGTTCGCGCGGGTCTCTGGCGTTCATGCTCGCCACGTCAACCATTTTCAAGTAATTCTTAGGCGTAGCAGTCAAGCCCAATTTATAGCCGATGAAATACTCGAACACGGCGCGACTGTTCCCGCCGATGGAACGATGCGCCTCATCGGAGATGATGAGTTGAAAATCACTCGGCGAAAAGAGGCGCTTATATTTGTTTTTGGCAAGTAGCGATTGAACAGTAGAAACAACGATCTCGGCGCTCTGCCAATCCTTGCGTCGCTCCTTATAGATCACACTACGGTAATCGTTCTTTAGATAGGCGACAAAGTTCCGCCATGCTTGATCTTCCAATTCAAGTCGATCAACCAAGAACAAGACGCGACTGATATTCCCGCTTCTCAAAAATAACTTAATTACGGCGGCGGATGTCAGAGTTTTGCCCGTGCCGGTCGCCATCTCAAACAGGAAACGGTCTTTGCCTTTATTGACCTCTTCTTGTATGCGCTCGACAGCGCGAAGCTGATACTTCCTCAGAAAGCGAAGCTTATTGTCTTTGATGTATTGCTCTCTTAGGCTCTCGTCTTTCCAGCGCGGATCATCAGCATAGTCCGGCTTCTGGGTTAAGGCAATGAAATCTCTTTCAATGACTTGACTGGTGATGTTCTTAGCGAGCGGCTGAAATTCATTGAAGCTACCTATCTCTTCAAGGCGCGGAAACTTGGTAATGACTTTAGGACTGCCTGCCCAAGTATCCCAAAGATAATGCTGATTCCCGTTTGAAAGAATCACAAAACGCGCATTCTGGCTATAGGCATAAGCGCGGGCTTGTTCTTTACCGATGAGCGGATGAATATGTTCGGCTTTAGCCTCAAGTACGGCAACGACCCGACCATCTAAGCCGATAAGTGAATAATCCGTATACCCATTCTTGGTCTTCTCGAAATTTTCGCCAAGCGCGTCAAGCAGAGATTGAGTAATCTTGACGTTTTGCTCAAGTAAGATGTTTGCCTTTCCATCTTCATCATCGAAGAAACGCCAGCCCGCTTCTTCCAGAAGCTTGTTAATTTTAATCCGGGCCTTCGCTTCGTTATCTGCCATATCAGCAATGCCTTGCCACTTTTTATGGCTTGACCTTATTATCGAACTAACATGGTCAATTCTCGCCTTTGATGCCTTTCGTGATGCTTTGCTTCCGTGTGGTATTCCGACAGCAGAGAGGGTTTCCAATCTGTCAGCCGCCGATTGTAGGCGAACACGAATAAAATACTCAACCTCTTTGCCTTTGTTTCAAGTATAGCAAAATGTTTCAAGTTTGGTTTAATATATATGAGTTTGTGGAGGTAAGCTGACAATGCAGGAACAAAGCACTGAAGCTATTGAAGGCAGACAAGAGGAATATAAGGAAAACGGCAACGATCAGAATGCTGAAGCCCAACAGGTGAATTTTGAGCAATGGGAATTGGCTCTGTCTGTGCTGAAAGAGGCGGTTATAAACGCGGGCATTAGGGATATTTCCGAGTACAAAGGTGAACCTCTTAAACTTCGCTGGCACGTATTCTCTTCAACAACTGACACAGATGTAGTCCTCAAATTGTTGGTTCAAGGAGATTTTGGATTAATGAGCGCAGATGTTTTGTTGATTAAGCCAGCGAAATGGATTGTTAAGGAGGTCGAAAACGTCTTAAACCAACCTGATGCTACGCGCATTCTGGATTTCAAGGAGGAAGAACGCGACGGCGTATTGCGCGAGAATGTGCGTATGATTCTCACCCGATTTATAAATCAAATCCCTGTAGTCGCTTTTCACGTTTTAAATCAAGCCTTGAACGACGCTGTTCAATCACACATTAAGACTTATGTTGAGCCGCTTCTGAAAGAACACTGGCAATCTTTAGGCTTGCCAAAAAGTTTCACTGTCTCTCCAAGTGAAGACTTCATCAATCATCATAAAAGTGTGGACGAGCAATTCAAAACGCTAAGGCAAGGCTTTCTAGGAAATAAAAGGGCATGGTTAACCGACGAAAAACGTGCAAGGTTAGACGAAGAGCATGAACAACTTCGATCTCAGTATCAAACTGTAAAGGACTACTACTACGAGAGCCAGAAAGCATTTTTTGCAGGTCAACGTAATAGAACCGAAGATGATTGGACTAAGGAGTGGGATACACAGAGTACTCGTATATTCCCCACTATGGATTACCGATGTCTGACTGAAATAAATAATTACCCTCCATATGAACTTGCCTATATACATCTGGCAGATTCTTACGGGTACAGTCCCGAATATATTAGGAAGCTTGTCACGCAAGCCTCAGCTTTGAAATCCTCAAAAGGATAACTGGACAAATTTCAGAAAAATGTCCAGCTCAAGCTGCAATTCAATTGGACATTGTAGGGGCAATATATCCAAGTTTTAGCCGTGTACACTTGGATAAAATAGTTTTCTATATCCATTCACAGCATTAGTTCTAATTTAGTTTAATCAATGCTGTCAGAGAATCTCTGACAGCATTTCTGTTTTTAGGAATGACAACTAGAAGCAAGGAGCAGAGTAAAAGGATTGAGATGGAGCAACAAATTCTAATTGCTGATGAAGTGGCAGAGTTATTGAGGGTTGACCGACAGCGCGTGTATGAACTTGCGCGGAGAAATGCAATCCCCGTAATCCGTCTGGGCGAGCGGCAGTACCGATTCGACGCGGAAGCAATTCGACAATGGATTGCGCGCGGCGGCAGTTTGGCGGAAAGCAAGGATGATGAGTGACATAAGAATTGAGGGCGAATAATGATCACTCAATCATCGGGTGAAGTGGCTAGTAGTTATGTGGCACGTGGCTTTTCAGTTCTGCCAGTCGAGCACAAAGGCAAAAGACCTGCTCATAACGGTAGATTGCTGACAGGTTGGCAACGTCTTCGACTCACCGAAAGCGATTTGCCTGCCTACTTCAACGGCCAACCGCAAAACATAGGCGTCCTGCTTGGCGACCCATCCGGCAACCTTATAGATATAGACTTAGATTGCCCGGAAGCCGTATTGCTCGCGCCGAGATTTCTCCCACAGACAGACGCGACTTTCGGGCGTGATTCAAAACGGCGCTCCCATTGGCTTTACTACGCTCACCTCGCCACAAAGAAATACCGCGATCCGCTTTATGAGAAACAGAAAGAGAACTCGGATGGCGATAAAGGAATGCTGGTTGAAATTCGTTCGACCGGCACACAGACGGTCTTTCCCGGCAGTACGCACGAATCAGGCGAAGCAATTACATGGGATAGTGATGGTGAACCCGCGCTAGTTGATGACCAATACTTAATGGACAGGTCAGCGAAGCTATCGGCGGCAAGCTTGCTCGCCCGCTATTGGCCTAAAGGTTCGCGTAACGACGCGGCAAACGCTCTTGCAGGCGGTCTGTTGCGGGCTGGTTGGTCAGAAGATGCGACGGTGAAGTTCATCGAGGCGATCTGCTTGGCAGCGCACGACGAGGAAACAGCCGCGCGGGTACGGAACGTTGTTGCAACGGCCGCAAAGTTACAAGACGGTTCGCACGTCACCGGCTGGCCCACACTTTCAGATATTATTGATAAGCAGATTGTGGCTCGTGTGTGTGAGTGGCTAAGGATAAGCAAAGAGACAGCTACAGGACAGACAAGTTCAACGAATGATGGCGGTGCTAGGACAGATGATTCGCCGCTTCGTGTTGTCTGCATGGCGGATGTCGCCCCTGAAACAGTGCGCTGGCTCTGGCCTCACTACATCCCACTTGGCAAACTAACACTCTTAGAAGGCGATCCGGGCATCGGCAAGAGTACCTTGACGTGTGCGATAGCTTCGGCTGTGTCTAACGGGCGCGGACTTCCCGGTACAGACCCGTTCGAGCCGGGCAACGTCTTGATCCTGTCGGCCGAAGACGGACTGGCTGACACCTTACGACCGCGCCTTGATGCCGTTGGTGCGGACACTTCGCGCATGCTGGCTCTGGATGAGCCGCTAACCCTCGATACAGTCGGACTGCTCAAGCTTGAGGCTGTGATCATCGAACATAACCCAAAGCTCGTCATCATTGATCCGTTATTCGCTTACACAGGCGGCAAGGCAGACATTCATCGCGCCAACGAGTGCAGGGCGATCTCCGCGCCCTTAGCCGCAATTGCAGAGCGGCAAGGCTGCGCCATTGTCGCGGTCAGACATCTCGGCAAGTCGCGCGGCGGTGGTCACGCACTCAACGCCGGCATTGGTTCAATAGACTTCGTTGCGGCGGCTCGCTCTGTCCTGCTTGCCGGACAAGACCCAGATGATCCGACCAAGCGGGCCATCGTGCAGACGAAGAATAATCTCGCGCCGGTCGGTGAAGCCGTCGGGTTCAAGCTCGAAGGTGGACAGTTTTATTGGACGGGTGCGAGCACGCTGACAGCAGGGCGCATCCTTGCGCATCCTTCCGATGAAGAGGAACGTGCGCCGCTTTCCGAAGCTAAAGAGTTTCTGCGGGCGTCCCTCTCCGACGGAGTACGCGATAGCACCGAACTCAAAGCTGAGGCCCGGCAAGCAGGCATCTCTGAGCGGACACTGTTCAGGGCAAAGAAAGAGCTGAAGATCAAAGCTGAGAAGACAGGAACGCCCGGCAGCGATGGGCAGAAATGGATTTGGAAGCTGCCAGTCGAAGACTGCCAAACATGATGCCGGATAGCTCCAATCTTTATACTTGGCAGTCTTCGGGCAAATGGGCGAGCGAAAGGTGTTTAGGGCAATAACTTAACCGAAGGTTGCCAAGTCTCCAATATTGGCAATCTTCGCCAATATGAAAGGCTTTGAAAGGAAATGAAACGAAAATCGGCGAGCACACGCGGCAAGGACGGCGCAAACACAATCCTGCCCGTGCAGGTCGAGACTAATGATTTAACACCTCAGCAGCAGTCCGCGCTGGTGGCGCTACTCTCTTGCCCAACCTATGCGGCGGCGAGCGCGAAGTCCGGTGTCTCACCGGCGACGTTATGGCGCTACACGCAGGATGAGACTTTCGCGCGTCGGCTGCGCGAGGCGCGGGCTGTAGTCGTCAGCCAAGCCGTCTTGCGGTTGCAGTACGCTGCCAGCGATGCCGTCAAAGCTCTCCACGACATCGTGAATAGTGCGGAGACAAGCGGCTCTGTTCGTGTGGCCGCGGCGCGCGTGATCATTGAGCAGACTTTTCGCGCGGTCGAGTTGGATGACCTGCGGGCGCGGATCAATGAGCTAGAGCAATTCATCCTCAAGAAACAGGAAGAGGACGCGCTTGATCGAGGGCGTAAGACCGCCAGCAATGAAGAAGATGAGGACGACTGATGAATTACGCAGCGCGGTTATCAAAGATCGAGCGACTAGCGGGCAAAGGCGCGTGCCAACTCTGTCGCCTGTTCAAACGCCACATTTGGCTTGATCGAGCGAAGCCACAGCCTAAGCCGGAAGATTCCGCTCTGATCATTACCGCTCGCTGTGAGATGTGCGGCGCAACCGAGAAACATGATCTGTCCGGCTATCCCACAGACTTGCGGGAAATGATGCGGCTCTATTGTACGAGTACGTTGGAAGACACCTACACGAATCAGCGCGCATGGGCGGCGCAGCATTGGCTGAGCTATTGGTTGGCGGCTAGACTAGAGCAGCGCAAGGTGACGAGCGAAATTCGCAACCTGTATGACTCGCCCCAATCTCCCCATGCGCAGCAGCGAGCGTATGCGCGGCAACAGAAAGCGCGTGAGCGCGAACAGGCGCTGGCGAAAGACCCAGACGTAAAGCTCTATAACAAGCTGATGGGCGAGGTGCAGGCACTCAACGAGCGACGACATAAGCGATTGGAGCGGCAGTATGGCGAGAATCCCTTTCCAGAACTCAAAGCCCGCCTTGATGCCGTCCAGAGTCCCGACTACAGGGACTTGTCAAAGGATGAGCCTTACGCGCACGACGTACCTTTCAGCCCGATGTATGACCTTGAGCGTGAGGCGTTGTTGTGGCTCAAGTGTGTAGAGTTAGAGAAGGCTACAATGGGTGACGTGACCGCACATACTACGGGAAAGATCGCTGATTGTGAGCGGCGGGCGCAAGAGGTGATTGCTTTCGGACGGGCGAAGTATGAGGCGCGCGAAGATAAGCGGCGACAGGAAGAGGCGCGACGACAGGCCGAATTGGAGGAGCGGCGGCGGGTCGAAGAAGAGGCGCGGCAGCGTGCCGAAGAGGAGGCCGCGCGCAAGCGTGCTGAGGAAGAGCGAACCAACTTCATCCTGCGCACGCTCGGCGGACAAGGCAATCATGATGAGCGGCGGCCCGGTGAGTCCTTCTCAGAGTATCGAATGCGCTACTACCGCACGCATGGGCGGTGGCCTTCTTGATGAATCAGTTGATGTTTATGCGGCGAAGAAAGAATGTCTTTTGCCTCAGAGTGTGGAGCAGTTATCGAGGTCATGTCTTGTTGTGGCTACGTCGGCGCTTAGATGGTTCTTGCTTGCTCTTTGATGGTCTGCCCGGCTTGCGATCCGCCACAAGTTTCAAGTCATCTTCATTGATAACATAACTACCCCCGATCATCTGAGCGGGCAGTCGCCCTTCTCGAATGAGCACTTGAACGCGCGTGATGTGAACTCCCAATTTTTCGGCGGCCTCAGCCGTTGAAATCAGCTTCATGGCTGAACTTATACGCCGAATATAAATATCTGTCAATGCAGATAAATATATTGACAAACTATCTGCATGGGCGTATAGTTGTTCATGCGTTACATCACTGCGAAAGGAACACAAGAACATGATTGAACTTAAATCAGCAGAGCAACTGAGCAAGGCAATTGCCAGAGCAAGGGCGGGCAGTCTGTTCGTGCGCTTTGTCCAGTTCCGCCAATTCAAGGTTGAAAACCGGCAGAACGGCGCAACCTATGACGTTAATTTCTTTGTCCGCGCAGGTCGTCGCTTTGGACACTGTACCTGCAAAGGCGGCGAGCGCGGGCTGGCTTGCAAGCATATCGTTGCGGCGGCGGCTGTCCAGACCGGCATTGCGGCGATGCGCCGAGCGCACTAAACGGAACGGGCTTAGGAGAGCGCGCCAACACTCCCTAAGCCCCGCAACTTCCGGTCAGACGACAACCCTTCACAGAAGCCGCCGACGTGTCGAAAGCTATCACGCGGGCGCATCTGGCGGCAATAGGAGACGATATGCCAGAGAAGAAACCGCAACCGCGTAGAAGCGGCTCAATTAAAAAGAAACGCGATGGACTGTTTCTCGTCAGTGTTTTTCTTGGGCGTGATGCTAACGGGAAACGTCAGTACCACTACAAACAGATTCAAGGCACGAAGGGCGACGCCCAAACTTACCTGAACGACATCCTGCACTCCAAAGATACAGGCACGTTTGTTAAGCCCCTTCCTTTGACGTTGAATGAATATCTGACGAAGTGGCTTGCGACTGCCGCACGCCCGCGAGTCTCAGAGCGCACACATGAGGGTTATACCTATTTGCTCGACCGACACATTCAGCCGGAACTAGGGCAACGCAAACTCTCTGACGTGCGCCCGCTACACATTCAGAAACTTTACGCCGACCTGCTGGCGCGTGGGCTATCGGCGCGCACGGTGCGCTACCTTCATGCCGTGCTGTCGTCGGCACTGAAACAGGCTGTGCGGTGGGGCATGTTGGCGCGCAATCCGGCTGAGCTTGTCGAATTGCCGCGCCAAGTACGCAAGGAGATGCGGGCGCTCTCGCCAACAGAGGCGAGTGAATTTCTTAAAGCTGCAAGAGCAGATCGTTGGGGCGTGCTGTTTGCGCTCGCGCTAACAACAGGGATGCGCCCCGAAGAGTATCTTGGCTTGCAGTGGAAAGACGTTGACCTAAAGCAAGGCATCGTGATCGTGAGACGTGCTCTTGTGTGGCGCAGCGTCGGCGGCGGGTGGTACTTTGGCGAGCCGAAGACGACGCGCAGTCGGCGCTCAATTCCCTTGCCTGCTTCAACCCTGCGTGCTCTCATAGCGCATCGGCGGCAGCAAGCGGCAGAGCGATTGAAAGCGGGTGCAGCCTATCAACAACACGATCTCGTCTTTGCCACGCCCGAAGGCGGGCCGCTTGCGCCGCGTAACCTCAAGCGGCGGCACTATCGCCCGATCCTTGAACGCGCGAAGTTGCCGCAAGACCTCCGCCTGTATGACCTGCGCCACACTTGCGCGACACTGCTACTAGCGGCTGGCGAGCATCCGAAAGTCGTCAGTGAAAGGCTCGGACATGCCAGCATCACGCTGACGCTCGACGTTTATTCGCATGTGCTGCCGACGATGCAAGAGGCCGCTTCACAAAAACTCGAAAGCTTGCTTTACGGTAAGAAAAAGGGCAAGGCTTAGAAATTTGGCAGACCATTGGCAGACCAAAAGACGAAGGGCGTCCCGAAAGGACGCCCTAAGTTATTTAGAATGAAATGGCTAGGGACGGAATCGAACCGCCGACACCCTGATTTTCAGTCAGGTGCTCTACCAACTGAGCTACCTAGCCGGATTGAGTAAGGGCGCAAGTATAGGAAGTCGCCTGTGCGGCTGTC
>Ga0066671_10000292_pt1 | contig 15584 bp, 16 predicted proteins | sample GraSoiAngelo_120_FD_62294 | JGI IMG/M metagenome (GOLD analysis project Ga0066671, IMG submission 62294) | Grasslands soil microbial communities from the Angelo Coastal Reserve, California, USA - 14_0919_09_20cm | ecosystem: Environmental > Terrestrial > Soil > Grasslands | place: USA...
CTAGTCGGCTACCAATGGATGGTCGGCGCGACCATGTTGGAGCTTTTTTATTTCTCGGCGCAGCACGACAATTTCGTTTACCGCACGATCAGCGTGGATTACAAAGCGCTGTGACGGCCTCTCCGTTCGCGAGGCCTGCTCTTACGGCAGCTTAAAGTTGCAGTCAGCGATCCACCTCGCCCATAACAATATCGACACTTCCGAGGATTACCATGACATCTGCGACCACGTGGCCGAGACACATGTCTTCGAGAATCGTGAGATTAATAAAACTCGGCGGACGCACGCGGTAGCGATACGGATTCGGGCCGCCATCGCTGATCAAGTAAAATCCGAGCTCGCCTTTGGGCGCTTCAATGCGGCCGTACGCTTCGCCTACAGGCGGGCGAAACGCGCGGATCTTCACTTTCGAATTAAGGATCGGACCGGGCTGAATCAGAGCGAGCGCCTGTTTCAAAATTTCGACGCTCTCACGCATTTCGAGCGCGCGCATCATCAAGCGATCGTAAGTGTCGCCATGTTCGCCTAGAGGAATGCGGAACTTGAAACGCGGATAAAATCCGTAGCCATCCACTTTGCGAACGTCATAGTTCACGCCGCAGGCGCGCAGCATTGGGCCGGTAATCCCGGCGCTAACAGCGAGATCGGCCGAAAGTCTGCCGACGTTCTGCGTGCGCGCGATCACGATTTCGTTTCCAAGGATCAGTTCACCAAACTCATCGAGAAATTTCGGAAAACGATCGACAATCTTCTTCGCGGCGGCAAGCCACTCATCGCTGGCATCAACGCGGCAACCCCCGAACCGCATGTAGTCGCACATCATCCGTGCGCCGGAGAGCGATTCGAATAGGTCGAGAATCTTCTCGCGTTCGCGGAACGCGTACATGAGCGGCGTGCCCCATGCGCCCATGTCGCTTAACAGGAAACCGAGGAGCGACGCGTGATTTTGGAGCCGCGTTAGTTCGGCGAGAATCACGCGCAAATACTGAGCGCGCTCGGGAACTTCGATGGCCGCGAGTTTTTCGACGCTGAGCGCGTAGGCCCAGTTATTGGTCATCGAACAAAAGTAATCGAGACGATCTGTGTACGGCATCGAGCCGAGATAAGTCGTGTGCTCACCGATCTGCTCGTGGTTGCGGTGCAAGTACCCGAAGACCGGTTTGAGCTTGCGTACGATCTCGCCTTCGAGCGCCACGTTCATGCGAAAAACCCCGTGCGTGGACGGATGCTGCGGCCCCATCGACACTTCTAGCAGCTCGCCTTCCAGTCGTGAAGTCATCGTTACCGGCGGGCGCTCCATTGCTTCTAATGTTTGAACCGTTGCGCTCATTTGTCTGGTGTAGCCACGTCGCTATGCGACGTAATTTTTTCCGCACCATCGAGTTCCGGCCGCGCCGTGTAATGTTGCTTTGCTCGTGCCAGCACTTCGTCATGCGGCGTCGGTTCCCATTCAAAATCGTCCGGCTGCACATAATCTTTGCGCATCGGATAATCTTCAAACTCATCCCACATCAAAATCCGCCGCAGATCGGGATGACCATCGAACCGAATTCCATAGAGGTCGAAAATCTCGCGCTCCTGAAATTCCGCGCTGCGCCAGACTGGCGTGAGCGAGGGCAATGGTGCGCATTTCGCGCGACCTTCAGTGCGCATGCGAATGATCACCGGGCCGTGTTTGTGCGCCATCGAGTAAAGGTGATAAACCGCTTCCAAGTAGCCGGGAATTTTCTCCTCGGTTGTCTGATCGACCTCTTTCTCGAAGCCGTCGACGACTGTCTTTATTTTTATCGTTTTCTTCACGACCCGATCGAGCCAATCGACGCCAGTAACGTTTGAGCAGAAGTCGAGGCGCAATGTCGGGTCATCGCGCAGGAAGTGCGCGACCGCGAGCGCGTGCGCGTTATCAATCAAAAGCGAATGCTGCTGCGATGGGGTGCCGTTCGGCACGATATCGGTCTTTGCGCCGGGAACGCTAGATTCGATACGCGCTTTGATTTGCTCCAGCAACTCCACAATCAGACCCGCTCAAGTTTCGGCGGTTGAAAAACGTCACGATTCGCCGGCGGTTCCAGATCGTGCTCCCCGAATTTCGGAACTGGAAATTCGCTTAGTTGCTCTGGCTTAAGAAATTCAGCTTTGTCCGTACCGGTAAGTTTCTGGCCATCGATCTTGCGTTGCAGTTCCATGAACGCATGCAGCAGCGCCTCCGGTCGCGGCGGACAGCCAGGAATGTAAACATCCACAGGGATGTAGCGGTCGATTCCTTTGAGGACATTGTATCCTTGCTTGAATGGCCCGCCCGAGATCGCGCAGGCACCCATCGCAATGACATATTTCGGGTCAGCCATCTGGTTGTAGAGTCGCACAATTTGTGGCGCCATTTTCTTGGTCACCGTCCCGGCAACGATCATCAGATCGGCCTGGCGCGGGGATGGCCGGAAAACCTCGCCGCCGAAGCGCGCGATGTCGTAGCGTGACGCTGCAGTTGCGATCATTTCAATGGCGCAACACGCCAGTCCGAATTGCAGCGGCCAGATCGAGTTCTTGCGCCCCCAGTTGTAAAGTTCTTGCATGGAAGTCACCCAGATTCCCTGGCGTTGCAGCTCGGTGCGAAGTTTTTCGTCGATCTCGCTCATGATTTCGGGTGAAAGGTTACAAAAGTTACGAGGATTACGTCGTTACAACAGCACGGCTGCCAATATCTTTTGTACAATGTAACTCTTTTAACTTTTTTAACCAGCGGCCTAGCGCGCCCATTGCAGGCAACCCTTGCCCCACGCCCAAGCGAGGCCTTCAATTAAAAGAAGCAGAAAAATCAGAATGGCAACAAACGCACCGACCGGCAACCCGGTAAAAGCGACCGCAAACGGCACAAGAAAAACCGCCTCGACGTCGAAGATCAAAAAGATGATGGCGTAGAGATAATACTGCGACTGGAACTGAATGTGCGCTTCACCGATGGATTCGACCCCGCACTCGTAAGTCGCGTTCTTTTCCGCGCCGGGCTTCGGCGGCTGGAAAAATCGCCGCCACGCCCACGCCAGGGCCAGCGGCACCAGCGGAAACGCCAGCGCCACACCAATGAAGATGACGATGAATAGATACGGATGCGGATGCATTTCTGTCATGTTGAGCGGAGCGAAACATCCAGCTACTTCAGGCGAATGCGGTCACTGTTTCAATTGGGAACCCCAACTGAAGATAGATGATGCCACATAACCCTAGACTTGCTCGAAGTAGCTGGATTCTTCGCTTCGCTCAGAATGACAATGTTCAATTTGGTTAGGATATTCAAATTCGCTCGGAAAGCACACCTGCCGAGTTTCACATAGCGTTTAGGGTTCGAAGTGGTATCGGCCCCTGCCGATAAAGTCAGGATGGGCTGGGAAGCCCATGCGACTTACTCCTCAGTTGATTTTCGGCCGAACCAGCGACGCTTTTTCGGCTTCGGTTCCTCCGCTGGCACCGGCGCCTCAACCGGCTCTTGTTCTGTCGCCGCCGGCTCTTCTCCTTTTGGCTCTGCGCGCTCTGGTTCTGTTGGCTTTGGTTCGGCCTTTTTCCGTCTCGCCTTTTTTTCTTCTGCAGGCTTTGTCTCTACAACCTCCGCCATGTCGACCCATTCGATGAAAGCCAGCGGAGCGGAGTCGCTTTTGCGTTGGCCAAGTTTTACGATCCGTGTGTATCCACCATTGCGCTCCGCCGATCTTGGCGCGATGTCGTCAAACAATTTCTTGACCGCATTCTTTTGACGCAAAGTCGCCAGAGCGGTTCGCCGCGCGTGAATCGATCCGTTTTTCCCGAGAGTAACCATTCGCTCTGCGAGCGGTCGAACGGCCTTTGCCTTGGCCAACGTGGTCTTGATACGTTGATGTTCGATCAAAGAACAAACCTGATTCGCCAAGAGCGCCTTTCGGTGCTCAGCCGTGCGCCCAAGTTTGATCGTTTTCTTTTGATGTCTCATTGCTCCGCAGGGTTAAGTTGTTGATTCGCTGAACGGAAAAGCGGCGTCAAGCCGCCGCACTCCAAAGCGCGCTACGCGCGCAAAATGATTCGCCGTTTCACGTTGGTTCTTGTCCATTCGTGGTTTAACCGAAGCTTATCTGGCAGCGGGAGGAGCAGCTTCGCCCGCGCCATCGCCGCTTATCGGCACGTCGATCAAGCCCGGCTCGAATTTCATGCCCAGACTCAACCCAAGGTGTTGCAGTTTGTCCTTGATTTCGTTTAACGATTTTTTGCCGAAATTGCGATACTTCAGCATTTCGGCTTCGGTTTTTTGGGCGAGCTGACCAACAGTGGTGATATTCGCATTGTTCAAGCAATTGGCTGCGCGCACACTGAGCTCGATCTCGTTCACGCTCATGTTGAGCAGCTTCTTTAGCTTGATATTTTCTTCGCTCACCCCTGCCGGTGTCTGGTCGAACTCGATCACTTCTTCGTTGTAGTGCACAAAGACGTCGAGGTGATGCCGCAGAATTGCGGACGCCTGGAGTAGTGCGTCATCCGGCGTCAAACGCCCGTCGGTCCAGATTTCGAGAATGAGCTTGTCGTAATCGGTGCGCTGACCGACCCGGGTGTTTTCGACCGCATACTTGATGCGCGTCACCGGCGAAAAGATGGAATCGATCGGGATAATACCGATCGGCTGATCGGCACGCTTGTTTTCCTCGCCGGTGGCGAAGCCACGGCCGACGCGCACATCGAGCTCGGCGTCAAATTTATGTTTCTTGTCGAGAGTGCAGATCACCTGCTTGGGGTTCAGCACTTCAAAACCTTGAATGGCCTGGATGTCGCCGGCGGTCACTTCGCCTTCCTTGTTCACGGTAAGCGAAAGTTTCTTCGGCTCGTGGTCCTGGCCGTCCACTTTGAATTTCACTTTCTTGAGGTTGAGGACGATGTCGGTGACGTCCTCGACCACGCCCGGGAGCGTGGCGAACTCGTGCTGCGCGCCTGTGATTTTTGCCGCAGTGATGGCAGCACCTTCCAGCGACGAAAGCAGAACTCGCCGAAGGGAGTTCCCAACCGTATGACCGTAGCCGGCTTCAAACGGCTCAGCGGTGAATTTTGCGTAGGTATCGGTGGCCGTGCTCTCGTCCTTCGCGAGAGTTTTCGGCATTTCAAAACGACCGTAACGGATTGGCATATTTCTCAGTCAGCGATTTAACGATTGGGTGATTTAACGAATGCAGAAAGCAAATCGTCAGATCGCTAAATTATTAAATCGCCAAATTCCTTCTTCGCCGGGTTCCCCCTGGCGAGTGCGGCCTCGCATCCAGCGACGGAGACCCAGGGACCAACGGCGTAATTTCAAAACTCGCTGCGGACTTGGAATAAACACTGAATCCGCGATTTTGCAAACGGCCATTCCTTTCATCAGTGCCCACACAGGCATTCTCATTTTTCGAGTACGTCGTCCGGCAATTCGTTGGCGTTCCCCGACGTCTTGGGAAAGTGCGCTGCTAGCAATTTGCCGATTTCCCTGATCGCCTCGACTAGAGCGTGGCTAAACTTCTCATTTTGAAAATGGGACCGCATTCCGTCCACAATGCGCTGCCAGAACTCGTTGCCGCATTTCTCGTGAATCGCTTTGTCGCCGACTACGGCGAACTTGTGCGCGCGTGGCGCTACAAAAATCAAAACCGCATTGCGCTCCCGCTTCGTATGCATACGCAGTTGATGAAATTTTTTCTGCGCGGCGACTAGCGGGTCGACGGTCATTTTCCCGCGCTGAATGAAAACGCGAATCTCGCCGGAAGTTTTTGATTCGGCTTCACGAATCGCTTGCACGATTCGGTCGTGCTCGACTCTGCTGAGAAAATCTCGCGTTCGCATTTCGGTTACCAGCTCGAGCCGGCGCCACCGCCTCCAAAACTACCGCCACCGCCGCTGAATCCGCCGAAACCGCCACCGCCTCCGGACGACCAGCCTCCGCCGCGACCCATCGGTAAAAAAACTGGACCACGGCCCGATGAGTAGCCGTAGCCGCCGAGTCGCCGCATCATTCGCGAAATAATGATCAGCACAATGACAAAGATGATGAAGGGCAACAGACCTAAACCGCCGCTGCCACGATGTTGTTCGGTGACCGTCTTTCCGGATCCTTTGTACTCGCCACGAATCGCTTTGCAGATCAGATCGATCCCGCTGGCTAGACCTGCCTCATAGTTGCCATTCCGGAAAAGCGGCTTGATGTGGCGTTCAGTGATATCGAATGCCGTCGCGTCCGGAAGCGCGCCTTCCAACCCATAACCAACCTGGATAAACATCTTGCGATCCTGGATGAAGACAAAGAGCACGACCCCGTTGCGCCGTTCTTTCTGGCCTACGCCCCAAGTCTGCGCCACGCGCTGCGTGTAGTCCGCGACATCTGAGTCACTCTGCATCTTCGGAAAAACCGCGACAACAACTTGATCGGAAGTTTCCCGCTCAAATTCCGCGAGCTGTTCGTTAAAGCGATCAGCGGCTGTCTTTGAAACCACACCAGCGTAATCGTTGAAGTAGCGATCTGGCTTCGGCGGAGTGACTTCCGCGGCTTGCAAGTGGATCGCGACGACAAAAGCAAGCGCGACTGCAAGGTGGATCGCGTTCTCCGAGCGCGATGATATCAGTCGGCTTCGCCGCAGTTGTTTTGGCATCGCCTTCGGAGAAGCCGATCCACCCAAAGTCGACATCACTTTACGGCGCCGCCGTCGCTGCGGGTGCCGCTGGAGCGGGCGTGCCGAAATTGAACTGCACCGGTGGCGGCTTCTCCGCGCCCGGCTGCGCAGTAAAGAAAGGCTTTGGCGAAAAACCGAGGGGGCCCGCCACGAAGTTTGTTGGGAAACTGCGCACCGCCACGTTGTAGTCTTGCACTGTCTTGTTGAAGTTCCCGCGCTCGACGGAGATTCTGTTCTCGGTCCCTTCCAGTTGCGCCTGCAAACTGAGAAAATTCTGGTTCGCCTTCAACTCCGGATAGCGCTCGACAACTACGAGTAAACGCGACAGCGCGTTGCTCAACTCCCCTTGCGCAGCCTGGAATTTCTCAAGTTGCGCTGCGTCCGTCGGCGCTTTGTTTGGATCGATTTGTGTTTGCACGCGGCCAACACTTGCACGCGCATTTGTCACTTCGACGAGCGTGGACTTCTCGAAATTTGCTGCGCCGGAGACCGTATTCACGAGATTCGGAATCAAATCCGCCCGCCGCTGATAGACGTTTTGCACCTGCGCCCAGCTTTGATCGACGGCTTGCTGCAAGCGAACCAGGCGATTGTAACTGCCGGCTAACCCCAGAGCCGCAATGACGACGAAGAAGAGCAGAATCAAGAGCACAACGACGCAGCCGAAAGCGAATTTGTTCATAAGGAATTTCGATAATGGTGAGCGATCATTTTTCCACGATTGGAGTGACCTGCGATGCGACTGTGTTTCATAATGCCTGATCGTTTGCCAGACGAGCCGGCAAGTCAAACCTGTCGCGGATCATTGGCCACGGCCAAGCACGAGCCGCAGGAAACGTGCATCGGAAAATTTCGATTCCGATCCCTGTCGCACAATGATCGCCTTAAGCGACGGAATAATGAACAGGCGCTGATAGTGCGAGCCGAGCGCGACCACCATGTCCGCCGGCGCATCCTTGGAAATGCAAACGTCTGTCCATTGCGCGGCTTGCCACGGTAAATCGAGCATGCGTTCGAAGTCCTCCTCGCGTCCGCCTGGCGCCTGCTGATTCAACCAAAATGTGAGCCCGTACGATGGATTTGCTTGCGAGCCGCTAAGCACCTCACGCAACAAAGTCGCGGAAACGATTTGCCGCCCCCGATATTTGCCATTGCCGAGCACCAGCTCGCCCAGTCGCGCCCACTCGCGCGCAGTCAATTCAAATCCTGTCGCCGGGAGCGGATTGCCGCGCGAGTCCTTCTTGTAGTTGAGACGACCCAGCCCAAGGCGGTCCGACACGTGTTTTTGAAAGTACGCGATGGTATTGCCACCTCCTAGTTTCCGGCGCAGCAGCTCGGAAAAAATCTGAAGATGGCTTGGACCATAAATGAAAGCCGTGCCGGGTTCGGCAACAACCGGCAACCGAATTGCCATGGCGTTTCGGTCCCGAATCGATGCGCGCTGAAGAAACGAGGCACCTTCGATGCCGTCGGTCTGGCTGAGCAATTGGCGAATCGTGATTTGCGATTTGCGTGGATCATTCTTCCATTCGGTGATCGTGTCCGAGACGAGATCATCGAGTCTAAACAGTCCGTCGCGCACGGTTGCCAACGCGGCGATTCCCCAAAAACTTTTTGTGCCGCTAAAGATCGGCCATCTGCCGCCAGCCGATCCGCCGTTTGCATAATGCTCAAAAATCGTGCGGCTATTTTGCATCACCAGCATGGAGACTCCACGTCTGCTCTCGGAATATTCTGCGGCCCGGGCGCAATCGGTCGCGCGGATTTCACCAAGAGCCGAAGGCGATATGGCGAATGTGACAAGAAACAGTCCGCTGTAGCCGCTTCGCTGTGCGAAGCGCAGCCACGAGGAACTATTCATGCACGTGTTGAATCGCCTACAGGGCGACGGCTACAGACTATGATTCCGGTGTTGTAGTCGGGGTCGGCTTGCCCACCGTAGCCTTAGCGGAGGCGGGTGATTCAGGCAGATCACGTCTCCGCAGTTCTTCCACATTTGGCAACTCATCGAGATTGCGTAGCCCGAAGTGATCGAGGAAAAATTGTGTCGTTTCATAGAGCAGCGGCCGGCCGGGAATTTCGGCGCGTCCGGCGATTTTCACCAAGCCGCGCTCCATTAATGTTTGCAGCACGCCGTCGATATTCACGCCGCGAACTGCTTCCACATCGGCGCGCGTAATAGGCTGGCGATACGCAATAATCGCCAGCGTTTCCAAAGCAGGCGCACTCAAACGCGCCGGCTTCAGCGCGGGGAAAAGCTGGCGCACCCATTGAGCATACTTCGGATCGGTCGCCAGCTGCCAGCCCTCCGCCTTTTCCGTCAATTGAAACGCGCGCTCCTGCTCGATGTATTGGATTTTCAACTGTTCCAGAGCCGCGGCGACTTCGGGCTGGCGCACGCGCGAGAACTCGTTAGGCGAGTCCCCGTCCTCTGCGCTCTTAATCGCCGTGGCAATTTCACTGATTGAAAGCGGCTTTTGCGCACTAAACAGCAGCGCCTCGATAATTCGTATGAGACTCATGGGTCCTATATGTCCTATGCTCCGATCGCGCTTTGAATTGCCTCCGCGATTCGGTCTGCTTGCTTGTCGATCTTATCGCCGTCGCGCCCTTCGATGAGAAGACGAATTTTTGGCTCGGTTCCCGAATAACGCAGAAGCACGCGGCCTTTGCCAGATAGCTCTTTCTCCGTCTCGCTAACCAGCTTCATCACCGAATCCAGCTCGGCCAGCGGCCGCTTTTCTTTCACGACCAAATTGCGCTGGGCCTGCGGATATTTTTGCAGGCACCTCTTCAATTTGCCCAACGGCTGGCCGCTCTTGTGCATGATACGCAAAACCTGAAGCGCGGTAATAATGCCATCGCCGGTGGTGGTGAAATCCCGGAAGATGACGTGACCGCTTTGTTCGCCGCCAAGGTTAAGTTTTTGCTGCATCATTTCTTCAAGCACGTAGCGGTCGCCGACTTTCGTGCGCACTACTTTCCCGCCACGAGCAGCAAGCGTTTCATCGAGGCCAAAATTACTCATGACCGTGGCCACCACCGTATTTTGCTCTAGCCGGCCAGCCTCCAAAAGATCCAAGGCCGCAATAGCAAGAATCTCATCCCCATCCACAATCTCGCCGTCCTCGTCGCAAAGAAGAACGCGATCAGCATCGCCGTCATGCGCAATGCCAACATCCGCGCCGCTGATTTTCACGATGCGCTGGATCTCTTCCGGATGAATGCTGCCGCAACCGTCGTTGATGTTCATGCCATTGGGCTGGTTGTGCGCCACAGCAACGTCCGCGCCCAGCTCGCGCAGAACGCAAGGGGTCGATTTGTAGGCAGCGCCATTCGCGACATCGACTGCGACGCGCATTTCTTCGAGCGACATGCCGCGGGGAAAACTGGCCTTGGCGAATTCCACGTAGCGGCCGAGCGCGTCATCAATTCGCGTGGCGCGTCCGATTTTGTTAGCCGTCGGCCGAATGGAATCGATCTCACCGCTGAAAACGAGCTGCTCGATTTTTTCCTCGATCTGATCATCCAGTTTGTAACCGTCGTGCCGGAAAAATTTGATGCCGTTGTCCTGATAAGGATTATGCGAAGCGGAGAGCACGATGCCGGCATCCGCTCGGAGCGAACGTGTGATGTAAGCTACACCCGGTGTAGGCAATGGTCCGATGACGAGAACGTCCACTCCGAGCGAAGTGATTCCTGCCACGAGCGCGTTTTCCAGCATGTAACCCGAAAGACGCGTGTCCTTCCCCAGCACGATTTTCGGACGCGCACCGGCGGGCGTCCTGCGCGGATTCAGTTGCGCGAACACATACGCCGCCGCGCGACCAAGCTTCAGTGCAGTCTCCGCCGTGACCGGCTCCACGTTTGCAACGCCGCGCACGCCGTCGGTTCCAAAAATTCTCCTCTGTTCGGTCACGGCCTAATTGAAACGCTCGAAACGCAATTCGTAAACGGGAAACTTCTCGTAATTCGCGAAAGCTTTCGGGGTCAATTGTCATTCCAACCGACATGACATGAATGAAGGCTTGATTTGGCGCGACTTTTTACTTAGATCGCAGCGTGCCTGCGGATGATCAGGTGACTTCACTGACTGGGGTCGGTTCGAGCGCGCAAAGCGGAGCGGTCGCATTTGCTACTACGCATTGGAGCGTGGTGATAGCTGCGCAGGGTCGATCGCCGGCAGCTGATGTGGCGCTGGAAAAGCTTTGCCGCACTTATTGGTGGCCCCTTTACGGATTCGTCAGGCGTAATGGCTATAAGCCTGAAGAAGCACAGGATCTTACTCAGGGTTTCTTCGCGTTGTTGCTGGAGCGGCGCGACCTCGATGCGGTCCGCCGCGAAAAAGGACGTTTGCGTTCGTACCTGCTCGTGTCGCTCAAGAATTTTCTGGCGAAGGCGAGACGCCGTGAACTGACAACCAAACGCGGCGAGGGCCGAGCGTTGGTTCCATTGCATCAATTGCTCGAGCGCGAACGGGCTGATCTGGAACCCGCCGACAGTCTGACCCCAGACCGCATCTTCGAGCGGCGCTGGGCGCTGACGTTGTTAGACCAAGTGTTAACACGCTTGGAGCGCGAGTATGAGTCTGCCGGCAATTCAAAACTGTTCGATGGCTTAAAGGAATTTCTTTCCGACGAACCGGGGCACCGCTCGCAGGCAGAAATAGCGACCGAGCTTGGTATGACAGAAAATGCAGTGAAACAGGCGTTCCATCGATTGCGTCAGCGTTACCGGCAAATATTGCATGACGAGATCGCCCAAACGGTAGCAGTCCCCGGAGATGTGGAAGACGAGCTGCGCCATTTCATTTCCGTATTGCAAGGCTAGACACGAATTTCACGAATTTGCACTAATTTTCCGAAAAACCACAGATGACACGTATGAGAGTCACAAACGTAACCCAGGCCAGGTTTTGGGACAGTACAATACAGATGTCATTCTGAGCGAAGCGAAGAATCCCTGATCATTTCTGGATGCGAGGGAATAGCCAGAGATGTTTCGCTTCGCTCAATATGACAGTGCCATTTATGAGACGGATTCTGATCCAGTGAGCACCAACCCCACAACTAAGAGCCGCGTTTGCGCAAAATGCGGCGCTCCGGTTTTTGCCGATTCGCCACGCGGATTGTGCAGCGTGTGTTTGTTCCGAACCGGTCTTGGTTTGCTTGATGAGGAGAACGATCGTGGACCGGAACCGAGTCGAATCCAGGTGCAGTTTGGCGATTACGAGCTGCTCGAAGAGCTCGGGCGCGGTGGTCAAGGGGTTGTTTATCGGGCGCGCCAGAAAAGCCTCAATCGAACCGTCGCGTTGAAAGTCATCGGTCTCGGTCAATGGTCGAGTACGCCGCACTTAAAACGTTTTCGTCACGAGGCGGAAGCGGCAGCAAGCCTGGAGCATCCGCAGATTGTTCCGATCTACGAAATCGGCGAACGCGACGGATCTTGCTACTTCAGTATGAAATTCGTCGAAGGCGGTCAACTCGACGAAGTAATCAGCCGCGCGCCGATGTCTCCAAGGCGCGCAGCGGAATTGCTGGTAAAAATTGCGCGCACGGTGCAGTTCGCGCACGAGCATGGAATTCTGCATCGCGACATCAAGCCGGGAAACATCTTGCTGGATAAAAACGGCGAGCCGCACCTAACCGACTTTGGTCTGGCGCGTCTGATCGAGCAGGAGAGCACGGTCACGAATTCATTCGATGTGCTCGGCACGCCCAGCTACATGTCGCCGGAACAAGCGGCCGGCCGCACAAAAGAGCTAACGGCGGCCGCGGATGTGTATTCGCTAGGCGCAGTGTTTTATCAAATGCTCACCGGTGAACCGCCATTTGCCGGTGGAACAACTTACGAGACGATCCGCATGGTATTGGAAAGCGAGCCGCGCAATCCGCGAACGCGCAATCCGAAAGTGGATGCCGAGCTTGCGACCATTTGTTTGAAGTGCCTCGAAAAGAATCCAGCGCAACGCTACGAAAGCGCCGCAGCGCTCGCCGATGATGTCGAGCGCTGGCTCAGGCACGAGCCGATCCAGGCGAGACGCACCGGGATGTTCACCCGTGGAAGGAAATGGCTGCAACGCAACCCAACCGCTGCCGCAGTGATGGCGTTATCATTCGCGCTGGCAGCAGCCGCTGGCTGGATCGTTTGGAAAAGCGAATTCATCCGACAGCCGGTCGTAACAAACGGAGTCGCCGTTTTGCCCTTTGAGAATCTCAGCGGCAATCCAGATAACGCCTACTTCGGTGACGGTATTCAGGAAGAAATCCTGACACGGCTGGCTGGCATTGCAGATTTAAAAGTCATTTCGCGCACTTCTACGCAGCAATATCAGAGTAAACCCCGCAATCTCTCTCAGATCGCGAAGCAGCTTGGCATAGCGAACATCCTTGAGGGTAGCGTGCAAAAAGCAGCCGATCAGGTGAGGGTCAATGTGCAGTTAATTAACGCGCAAACCGATTCCCATCTCTGGGCAGAGACCTACGATCGAAAGTTGACCGACGTTCTTGGCGTCGAGAGCGAAATTGCGAAGAGGGTAGCGGAGTCGTTGCAGGCCAGGCTCAACGGTCGCGAAGAGCACGCCTTAGCGGTTAAACCAACAAAGAATCCAGAGGCTTACGATGCATATCTCCGCGGCCTGGCATTTGAAGCACGCAGCTACCGCTACACTTACCCCGACCTTTGGCGGAAAGCCGTCGATTGTTATCAGCGGGCGGCAGAGCTTGACCCCAATTTTGCGAGCGCCTGGTCACGGCTTTCTGGTTTGAACGCGCATCTCTACTTTTCCCACTCCGCCGAGACAAATTCTGCCGCTCGCGGTGATGCAGCGAAACGTGCTTTGGAGAATGCGCAGAAACTGGCGCCGGACTCGTCTGAGACTCTGCTGGCCCTAGGCTACTATCAATACCGGGTATTGCGTGATTACCCAGCTGCCAAAACTACCTTCGCTCGAGTGAGCAAGCTGTTGCCAAGCAGTAGCGAGGCCCCGCTTGCCCTCGCCTTAATCGCAGAACACGAGGGATACTGGGATGAAAGCGTTGACAACTTCGAGCGAGCCCTTAGCCTGGACCCGCGCAATGTGGAGTTACTCAACGCTGCGGCAGGCAGTTACGACATGCTGCGACAATTTCCGGCGGCGCTAAAGCTCTTTAATCGAGCATGGGACATTACGCCAAATGATCCAGATGCGATGGTAGTAAAGGCCAGCATTTACCAAGCCCAGGGTAATTTGCAGGAAGCCGCTAAATTGTTAACGGAAGTAAACGCACAAACTCCTACGGCTCCGGCGTTCAACATTAAGATCATTCAGTTGAGATTTGAACGAAATTACGATGAGGCCATTCGATTACTGCAAGCCCGACTGGCTCAATTCCATTTTGATTCTCAGCATGAGAAAGCCGAGGCTGAAGTGGACCTTGCCTTGACGCAGCGGCTTGCTGGCGATTTGCCTGGCGCAAAGCTTACCGCTGAACAGGCGAGGAACACGCTGGAGCAGCTCTACAAGGATCAACCAAACAACTACCGCGTTACGCCACCTCTGTCTGGGGCTTATGCCGTGATGGGAGAGAAGGATATGGCTTTGCAGGCAGCGGAGCGTGCGATCACGCTTATGCCACGTGCTAAAGATGCAGTTTCCGGCCCCAGCTTCGAAGAAAACTTGGCTCTCATTCAGATGATCGCCGGCGAGAAGAGCCGCACCATCTCGAATCTCAGCCAGCTGTTACAAACGCCCTATGACAGCTTGATTTACTACACACCCATTACGCCGGCCCTTCTTAGGCTCGATCCGTACTGGGATCCGTTGCGCTCCGATCCCGCTTTCCAAAAACTCTGCGAGGAAAAGCAGAAATAATTTCATCCCCTCCGTCAATACTCCGGCGTGGCACGCCACGGATTTCACGGATAACGCGGACACAAAAGGATAGAGCGTCCATTGGTTGTTGCAGCCGGCGCATCGGAGCGATCACCTAATTGCATCGCGTCTGTGTGAGGCGCTGGTGAGAAATCCACCCGGGACATCGATGTCATCCGCGGGTTCCTCACTTCTTTCCGCGTAACCTCGGCTCGGATTTCGGACAGTACACAGGCAAAGGCCACAAATGACAACTCAATGACGGGAAATCACGGAAGGCCAAAACAACACAACTTAAAACAGAAAGAAACAACAACTATGAAGACAAAGTTAACGAAGGTGATAATGGGCTCCCTGTCCTTCGATTGTGCGTTGGTATGCCTGCTCGCTGCAATGACGCTGAGCACACACTCTACCGCGCAAGCGGCACCCGACGGGCGTTGCCATGCGGGGCAGCTGCGGGGGTTATATATCTGGACCTTCGACGGCTACCAAAACTTCGGTGGAAACCCGGTGCCGAAAGCCCTCATGATAGGCATCCAGTTCAACGGAAATGGTACGTTCACCATCCCCTTCAGCACGGTGAACATCGGGGGGAATGCTTTCGAGGCCAACGGCGGGGTAGGAACCTATACGGTCGCAGCGGACTGCACGGGCGCGCTGCAAGTCACCGGCGGTACAAGCTTCAATATGTACGTCGGAGCAGGTGCACAGCAGCTTTGGATCACCCAGACCGGCGGAGGCCCCGGCGACGGTACGGGACTAGGTGTGGGAACAGCAACACGGCAGCCCGAGTAAAAGCATCTACAACTTCTACAACTCCGAGTCTATTCTGAAAACAAAGAAACGAATCAGCAAAGAAGGCCAAAGCAATAAAAGGAAACAAGCAGTATGAAAAAACTAACCCGGCTCGCACTGCTATTCGCTGTGTTACTAACTCTTGGTGCGGTCCAATCCCAACACCCTGTGATAGTAGCGGCTACGCAAATTAGGAGAGATGAGGACAACCGAACGCTGACGTTCGCGGATCGCGTGACTTATCAGCGGGCGATCGAAGAAGTGTATTGGCAGCACCGCAT
>Ga0066671_10000294_pt1 | contig 15511 bp, 13 predicted proteins | sample GraSoiAngelo_120_FD_62294 | JGI IMG/M metagenome (GOLD analysis project Ga0066671, IMG submission 62294) | Grasslands soil microbial communities from the Angelo Coastal Reserve, California, USA - 14_0919_09_20cm | ecosystem: Environmental > Terrestrial > Soil > Grasslands | place: USA...
TCGGCACGATGGCGGTGCTGGCCGCTTGCGGGGGGACCGCGAACAATTCGTCGGGCACCTCGTCGAGCGGATCGACCCAGTCCGTCGACCTCAAGATCATGGTCGGCGGTCTCAATAAGCAGATCTACTTGCCGAACATGCTCGCCAAGCAGCTCGGCTATTTCGACGCGGAGAAGATCAATATCACACTGATCGACGAAGGCTCCGGGCAGGGGAGTGAGCTGGAGGTGCTCGCCGGCAACGTCGACGCCGGATCGGGGGCTTACAGCCACCCGGTCGAGCTCAACGCGCAGGGGAAGAAGATCGAGACGATCTGCCAGTTCGGGATCGCGCCCGGCGAGGCAGAGATGGTCGCCACCAAGAAAGCCGGATCGATCAAGTCGGCAGCCGACCTCAAGGGCAAAAACCTGGGCGTCACCGACATCGGCTCGGGAACGCATACCCTGACGATGGCGCTGCTCGGCAAGCAAGGTGTCAGCGCCGACCAAGCGCACTACGTGGCCGTGGGCGCCGGCGACACGTTCATCGCCGCGATCAAGAACGGCACGATCGATGCCGGCATGACCACCGAGCCGACCATCACCCGGCTGCTCCAGAGCGGCGATGCGAAAGTGCTGATCGACCTGCGCACGCCCGAGAGCACCCGTGCGGCGCTCGGCGGCGACTATCCGTTCATCGGCATCTTCGCTCGTAACGACTGGGTCAGCAGTCACCAGGACGTCGCCCAGCGACTGGTCAACGTCTACGTCAAGACGCTCAAGTGGATGAAAGCCCACACAGCGTCCGACATCGCGGCGAAGATGCCGGCTGACTACCTGGTCCCCAGCAAGGACCTCTACATCCAGGCGCTGCAGAATCAGCTGTCGATCTTCGGGACCGACTGCAAGATGCCGTCGGCCGGCCCGCAGACCGTCCTCAGCATCGAGCAGAACTATGTCTCGAGCTTCAAGGGCAAATCGGCCAACCTCAGCGATACGTACACGAACAAGTTCGCAAGCAACGCAAGCTAGCTGTTCGAGTTAGCGCTCCGCGTCGGCCCTCCCTGATCGCGGGGAGGGCCGGCGTGGGCGCGCACGGCCCCGATGAGCGTGTCGATCTCGCCGATGTGGACGCGAATGTGCGAGATGCACGGCCGGGCCAGGATCTCCCAGGTCGGCCGACCGGCGAGGCTGCTGACCTCTGCCCAAACCGGCTCGGTCAGATAGCGCGGATTCACGCGCTGATGTGCCTGCAATTCTGGAATGCGCTCGAGATCCGCATCAGTCTGTGAGGTCAGCCACCCAAGCACCATGCCTCGAAGCTCGTTGACATACTTCGCGACTTCAGCACGCGGGACCGATTTCGCGACGTCATCGGCAGTCTCCTGCGGGATTCCCGCTCCGTAGAGGAAGTCGCGGGCGCGGAGCCCGCTCCAGCCATCCCGCGTGGCCAACTCAGGAAGTCCCTGGATGGCGCAGTGAATCGCCCAGTCGATCGTCCGTGGGGTATGCCAGAGGATGAACCCCAAGAGGTTTGTTCCCGGAAATGCACGCTCGGTCCATTCGGCGTCGCTCACCGCGGCAATACGCTCGCTCAGCATGGTGAAGGACCCGGCCAGCTGAAACTTCAGGACGTCATTGGCGATCAATCCCGACTCCTTTTGATGGTGCGCCGAGCGGGTAGAATGGCCCGACTATAGCGCCCCGTGGTGGCGCATCACTCCGGCGCGATGCAGCGTCGCCGAGGAGGAACCGATGAGCCTCAGGGCTTTCTGGTCGTCCGTCAAATCGATCTTCGCGCCGACCGAAGTGCTGACCAGCGTCATCCTGATCGCCCTGGTCATGGGCTTTGCGTTTGTCTACTTCGGCGCCAGGCCGTCGACGAAGGCTCCCACGGCGGCAACGGCGGCGGAAACCCTGTTGACCAGCGTTGCCCAGCCGTCGGCGGCTGCTTCACCTCAGCCCAGCACAACCGGCCAGGCGTCGGCGGGCAGTGGGCTCGGAAGTATCCTTCGGGCCGCCTCGACGGCAACGCATCGCGGCAGCCGGCCGACCGGCTCGCCCATGGCGACCGCCTCGAGCAGCGCCTCGTCGAGTCCGTTGCCCAGCGATTCCGCGAGCGCTTCCCCGTCCGGTACGACAACGCCGTCTCCGTCGCCGACGGATAGCGCGACGCCCTCACCGAGCCCGACGGCATAGCATGGGGCGAGGAGGTGAGGCGTTGCGAACCAGGAACGTCGTTTCCGGCGCGGCGGCCGGCGTCATTGGCGGCTATGTCGGAACCAGGGTTATGAGCCCGGTCACGAGCAAGCTGCAAGAGCTGGCACCTGAAGCCGACAAGGCGCGCGAGAAGGCTGTCAGTCCCGGGTCGGCGTACAAGATCGGTGTCAGGAAAGCGGCCGGCATCGCCGGCGTCAAGCTGGATGAGGAGCAGATCGAAACCGCGGCCTCCGCCATGCCCTACACCGTTGGCATCGCAGGCGGTTTACTCTACGTCTTCCTGCGACGCGTTCTGCGAATGAATCCAATGCTGGCGGCTCTACTCTCCGGGATGACGCTTTTCGTTGTCGTCGATGAAGGTCTGACCCCAACGCTTGGGTTGAGCGCACCCAACCTCGAGTACCCGCTCTCGACGCATCTGCGCGGCTTACTCGGCCACCTCGCCTACGGCGCCGGGGTTGCGGTCACGGCTGAGCTCCTGATGGCCGGCGCTAGCGAACGGTAAGCGTTCCCTGCATCCCGGCCTGGCGATGGCCGGGGATGGCGCAATAGTAGATGTAGGTTCCTGGCGCCAAATTCAGACTCAGCTCGCGGTGGCCACCGACGGGCACCAGGACGTTGACGCCGAGCTTGTCGATGGTGAAGGTGTGCCAGAACAGGTCTTGGTTCGCGATCGACACGGTCGCCTGACCGGAGCCGGCGGTGAGCGTCTTCGTCGAATAGGCGGCGTTGTGGATGTTGAGCTGAAGCGACCCGGACCGAGCCTGCAGCGCACTGCTGGCGAGGAGCGCCTCGCCGGCAAAACCAACAACAAAGACGGCCAACCCGAGCCCGGCCACCGTCCAAAGACGATGGCCGCTTCGCGGCTCGCGGGTGATCAGCGTGCCGACCACGGCGATCAGCGTCACGGCGGTGGCGATCGCCACGGCCAACGGCTGCGCGACGGCGATCAGCGATTCGCCATTCTGCAGGTTGCTGACGGTCGCGGTCGCCATCCAGAACTCGGTGTCAAGCGAGAGGAGTCCGATGAGAATGACCCCGAGGATTCCGCGGCGCCCCAATTGCAGGAGCGCCAGTCCGGCGATGTAGAGGACCGCAAACGCGATCGCTTCGCGGTCGACATCATGGATGCCGATCGCCGCAAACAGGCCGGCGTCGATGGCCGCCACCCAGACCAGCGCGGATCGCCACTTCATGACGTGAGCCGGCTCTGCATCATCTCGGCGATCGGAGATGTTTCTTGCGTGTCAGGCGCCACTAGCCGGCCCCAGCCCTCCGCCCGGTCCTCTCTGCACGGCTTCCTGCAGTTCCGGCATGTTGCCGACCAGACTACTGAAATCCTGTCGGGCGAGCGCCAGGACCGTCGTGTCGCTGAGGGCGCGGACGCTGGCGGTCCGCTTGAGATTCTGCAGCAAGGCGAGCTCGCCGAAATGGCGGCCAGGGCCGAGCCGCCGCAGCCGCTGCTCGGTGCCGTCAACGTCCTGAACGACTTCGACTTCACCCGAGGTAATGATGTAGAAGCGGCTGGCGATCTCACCCTGCCGAACGATCGTCTCGCCGGCGTTGAAGCGCATCGGCACGATGGCATCGCTTCGTCCCATTCGAAGCTGGCTGATATCACGGCGGAAGATGGCGCTGGACCACCAGTGCAAGACGAGTGCCATGCGGCGCTGCCACGTTGGCATGTAGGTCAGGAACAGGCCGCGCGAGAGGACGGCCGCGGGCCAGCCGTGCAATCGCATGCCTCGCACCTGGGCGAGGCCATAGCCACGGCTGAGCAGCGCGACTTCGCCAAAGCCCTTGAACTGGACCGGCCGGAGCGGCTCGCCGCGGACCTGCGCCAGGATGTTGCGCGCGACCTGGCGGCCCTCGGCGAAGGCGACCAGCAGCATCGCAGGGTAGGGATTGCCCGATGGGCTCGGAACGGCGGCGTTGTCGCCAACCGCGTACACGGTTGGCCATCCGTGGACGCGGCAGAACTCGTCGCATTGGACCCGGCCGCGCACCAGGGTTAGCGGCAGCGTGCTGAGCAGGGGATTGGTGCCAACACCGACGGTGACGATGATGCTGCGCGTTGGGATCCGCTCGCCGTTCGACAGCGTCACCGAGCCGGCCGTCGCATCGGAGAGCCCGACGCCGAGGCGCAGGTCGATCCCCCGCTTGCGCATCCGCTCCATCGCCCGGTCCGCCATTCGCTGCTCAAAGGCCGGCAGGATGCGGGTGACAATGTCGACCTCGATCACGCGCACCTCGGCGGGATTGATCGATGGATAGAAGCGAAGTGCCGACCGGATGAATTCGTTCGCCTCGGAGGCGATCTCGATGCCGGCAAAGCCCGCACCCGCGATGAAGAAGGTGAGCAGGCGCCGGCGCTCTTCGACATCGGTCTCGACGGCCGCCGTCTCGAGCATGTCGATCAGGTGATTACGCAGATACACGAAGTCACCGATGCTCTTCGTCTGCAGGCCGTGCTCCTGCAGTCCGCGGAAGCGCGAGAGATCGGTTACGGAGCCCAATGCGAGCACGAGCTCGTCGTACTCGAGCACGATCTGCTTCCCCTCGTCGCCGCGCATCAAGGTGACGCGCCTGCTGTTCAGATCGATTTCCTCGATGTCGTAGGTGTAGACGCGGACACCGGGTAGGAATTCGCGTAGCGGGACGAGGACATGCTGCGGCTGCAGCACGCCGGACAGGATCTGCGGCATCAGGCCGTGCCAGACCTCCGAATTCTCGCGACTGACGAGCGCGACATCGAGGTTGTCGGCCGGCCGGCGTCGCCGAAGGAGTTCCTGGGCGCAGCGCACGCCTGCATGACCGCCCCCGAGGATGACAACTCGCCTTGATTTCCCTCCGCCGCTGGGAGAGGGTAGGGTTGCGGTCGTCATCGAAAGGCGTGCCTCAGCGCCACATTGGCAGCGAAGTAGCCGCACAGCCCATGGACACCGCCGGTCGGCGGGGTGGAGGACGAGCAAATGTAGATCTGCCGGTTGGGGGTCGCATAACGCCGCCAGGTTGGCCGCAAAAACCACTGACGCAAGTCGCCGCTGCCACCGTTGATGTCGCCACCGATGCAGTTGGCGTTGTGTCGCTCGATATCGGCGGGCGTCATCACGCTTCGCGCCAGGATCCGGTTCTTGAAGCCGGGCGCAAAGCGCTCGATCTGCGCCTCGATCCGGCTCGTCATGTCAACCGTCGATCCGTTGGGGACGTGACAGTAGGCCCACAGCGTGTGTTTTCCGGCCGGCGCACGCGTGGCGTCGAAGAGGCTTGGTTGCGAGAGGAGAACGAAGGGAGCCTCTGCCGGATGGGCCTCGCCGACCGCGGCTTCCGACGCCGCGACCTCCTCCATCGTCCCCGCCAGGTGGAGCGTCCCCGCCTGCAACCAGCGCGGATCGCGCCAGGGCACCGGGGCGTCGAGCGCCCAATCGAGCTTGAAGACGCCAGCCCCGTAGCGAAAGCGGGTCAGCTCGCGTCGATAGGCATCGGGCAGGGCATTGCCCGTGATCGCGAGCAGTTGGCGCGGCGTCACGTCGAACACGTAGACGCGCGCCTTTGGAACATCGTCCAACGATTCGACGCGCCGTTTGGTCTCGATCGTGCCCCCGAGGGTGTTGAGATGCGCGACGAGCGCGTCCGCGATCTTCTGTGAACCGCCGCGTGCGATCGGCCATCCATACGCGTGACCGCTCATAGCCAGCATCAATCCATAGCCGGCGGTCGAGAGGTTCTGCAGCGGCTGGATGGAATGCGCGGCGAGGCCGGCGAGCAAGGCGCGAGCGGGTGCGTCCTTGAAGGCGCTCTTCGCCAGACCGACGGCCGATCGGATCGCCATCAGGCCGAAGCGAGCCAGCAGCACCGAATGCGTGACCGTCGCGGGCGTGACCCGAAGCGGAGCGAAGAACTGACGCATCAGGAAATCGGCATTGCGGACCAGCGGGCTCAGCAGGCGACGGTAGGCCGCCGCATCGACGCCGAGCCCGTCACTGGTTTCGACAAAGGATCGTCTGAGCTCGACGCCCGAGCCATCGAGGGGATGGACGAGGGGGAGGGGAGGCTGAATGAATTCCAGGCCATACCGCTCGAGCGGCAACGTTCGGAAAAAGGCGGACCCGACGGCCAAGGGATGGACGGCCGAGCAGACATCGTGAACGAACCCAGGACGCGTCAGCTCGGCCGACCGAGCGCCGCCTCCGATGGTGTCGTTCGCTTCCAGGACGGTGACGCGCCTGCCCGCCTGGGCGAGCCGGATGGCGGCGGCCAGCCCGTTCGGCCCTGAGCCGATCACGACGGCGTCGATCACGCCTTTGACGTTACCCGCTAGACGTTTTCTTCCCGGCGGTGACCACCAGCCACCTCGGCGAGCGCTTCCGCGGAAACCTGATCTGGGCTGGCGACCGCGACGCGAACGGCGGTCAACGCGCGCAGCGTGGCCGTGCGGGTTCCCGTTTCAAGCAACGCGCGTTCGCCAAGGATCGCGCCCGGCCCGACTTCGGCGATCGGCTTGCCGTCAACTTCGACCGAGAGGACACCGTCGAGGAGGAGGAAAAGCTCCTGGCCCGCGTCGCCTTGCTTGACGAGGATTTCGTCTTTGGCAAGTTTGCGGAACTGTGGCTTGGCCCCGCCGCGCATGATCCGCTGGGAGAGCTCACGCTCGAGCTCGCTCTCGACCTGCGTGACGAATGCCGGCGAATCCTCTTTGCCCCAGGGGGTGCGGGCGCCGAAGATGTCACCGGACCAGCTGGAGAAGTCGGTTGTCGCGACCTTGTTGGCCAGCTTGCCTGAGGCGTCATAGATCCAGTGACGCGGGAAGGGGCTGGCGCCTAGCACCTCGTGCGAGCTCGACCCGTCGGCGTTGATCGTCAGGGCCAACGTGGTCCAGACGACAGGCGGGATGATCTGGACGAAGGGTGGCCGGTTTAGCTTGCGCGGTAGCGGCAACGGAGGCCGACCGCCACTCGTCTGCGTGAAGCGTACGGCTTTCCTGTCGGGTTGCGGTTGCGGCTGAATGTCCGGCATCGGAATCGCGGGGAACAGCAGCAAGCGTGAGCCGAAGCCAAGCTTGGTCCGGCCGATCCAGCCGCGGCCGCTGTGGCCGTGCCCAACGATCGAGCCATTCTCGACCTCGATCCAGGCGCGAAGGTCATTGATGAATCGCACCTTGCCGGAGCCCGCCAGCTCCGAGATATTTCCGATACGGTCGGCTGGCGGGTCGTCGTAGTGAACCGGGCCGATATCGAACGGCAAACGCATCATGCCGGAAATTGCCTCCGACGGGATCCAGGACAGCGACGTCACGGACGACTCGATTCGCATGGCCAACCCTCCTCCGGCTGTTTGATTGCTCAAACCAGAGGGTAAGCCCTGGCCCGGTGGCCCGTCGAGCGAGCCTCCCGGTTGCTCTCGAACGGGCCAGCATCCCCGGGCCCGACATGGCTGCCTCCCTTGACCAACCGACCAGCCATGCTCAAATAGGCTGGGCATGCTGGATCACAAGATTTCCGTGTTCCTGGCGGATGACAACCTGATCGTCCGGGAGGGCGTCCGCGCCCTGATCGGGACCGCCCCGGACCTGGAGGTGGTCGGGGTGGCCGGCGACTACGACAGCCTCGTCTCCGGCGCCGAGCGGCTGGCACCTCAGGTGGTCGTGACCGACATCCGCATGCCGCCCAACTTTCAGCGGGAAGGGATCGATGCCGCCAAAGAGGTGCGCAAGCGCCATCCCGGAACTGGCATCGTCGTGCTGTCGCAGTTTGACGAACCGGATTACGCGATTGCGCTCCTGAGTGAAGGCGCCGCCGGCTGTGCCTATCTGCTGAAGGACCGGGTGGCCGAGGGCGACCAGTTGTTTCGGGCAATTCGCGAGGTGACGACCGGCGGCTCGATGCTGGACCCGAAAATCGTCGAGGCGCTGGTGCAGCCGGCCAGCCAGGGGACCGATCTGACCGCGGACGAGGAAGACCTGCTGCAGCAGCTGGCGCAAGGCCGGCCGATCAAGGCGATCGCGGTCACCCGGCGGACGACGCCGGCTGATATCGATGACGCGATCCAAAAGCTGTTCCTGAAGCTGGCGCAGGCCGCCAGCAGCGGCGCGGCGGGCGCGTTGCGGCGCCTCAAGCTGCTGCATCAAGCGATCGTCGACCGCGAAGAGCAGGGTGAGAGCCTCAGCCGGCTCCTGCCGACCGGACTGGCGGAAAAGCTGCGCCGGGAGGGTCGAAGGATTGGCGAGACCGAAACGCTGATGGTCACCGTGCTGATGTCGGACATTCGCGGCTACTCGACGATCGCGGAAGATGCGGACCCCACGGTGCTGGCGCATCAGCTGAATGAGCATCGCGCCGAGATGAATCGATGCATCCTGGCGAACGGTGGCACGGTCATGCAGTTCGTTGGTGATTCCGTCATGGCCGTGTTTGGCGCCCCGTTGCCGGAATCGGATCACGCCCAGAAGGCGTTGAAGACCGCCGAAGCGATGCACCAGGCGCAGGCGGCCGTCAATGAACGATGGGCAAGGGAAAGCTTGCCTCCGTTTCATCTGGGCATTGGGCTATCGACCGGCGACGTGGCTGCGGCGCTCCTGGGATCTGACGAGCGGCTCGAGTATTCGCTGGTCGGTGACAGCGTCAACCTCTGTCAGCGGCTCCAACAGTTCGCGATCGGTGGCGAGACCATTCTGAGTGAGCCGACGTATCGTGCGCTCAACGGCACCGTCGACGCCGAGGCGCTGCCACCTTCGCAGGTAAAGGGTCGTCATGCCGCGGTGCATGCGTACCGCATAAAGAGTGTCCTCCCACTTGTGGAGAGGGTCGGGAACAAGGCTTGAAAAGCCGGTCCTTCTACGTCGCCTCCGGCCTCTGGGTGCTCATTGTCCTGCTGGCCATCATCCAGAGCGCCGGCACCCTGGCGGTTGATTGGCATCCGGTGCCCGACGCCTTGCGTCCTAACGGCAGTACCGTTGCAGGTGCCGTCACCGTGGTGGTGATGGCGACGGTCGGCTGGCTTATTGCGGTGCGCCGCCCCCGAAACCTGGTCGGGTGGTTGATGCTGAGCATCGCTTTCACCGGCGCGACGCTTTCCATTCCTGGGCCCTACGCGGGGTACGCGCTGTACGTTCAGCCAGGACTGCCCGGCGCGCTGTGGATCTACTGGCTAAGCCAGCTCACCTGGTTACTCCTGTTCGGGCAGTTGCTCGTCGTGCTGCCGCTGGTCTTTCCCGACGGCAAGCTCCTGAGCCGGCGATGGCTGATTCCAATCGGGCTCTTCGGCGTGATCTACCTGCTGGGTGCGATTTCCGCACTAGACCCGGCGGCGACCGCGCCCCTGCCGAACCCCGCCGGGATTCGCCAGCTATCCGGAGCGGTGAACATCCTCAACAGCCCGGTATTTTTGATCCTGTTCCTGGCTGCCTGCAGCTCCGGATTGATCTCGCTCGTCGTTCGTTACCGACGCGGTCGGGAGCAAGAACGTGAGCAGCTGAAGTGGCTGCTCGCGGCGGTGATCGGCTTTCTGCTCCTGTTCATCGTCCAGCTCACGGTTCCGCCGTTGAGCAATGCTCCGCTCCTGGCCATCGGTGCCGGCTTGCCGCCGATCGCGATCGGCATTGCCGTGCTTCGTTACCGCCTTTACGACATCGACCTGATCATCAACAAGGCGCTGGTCTACGGTGGGTTGGCCGCGATCATCACCGCAATCTATGTGCTGGTCGTCGTCGGCATCGGCGCCATCGTCGGCAACAGCCGGCAGTTCCTGCTGTCGATCCTGACGACGGCCGTGATCGCGCTCGCCTTCCAGCCGCTGCGGCAGCGGGCGCAACGCCTGGCTAATCGGTTGGTCTATGGCAAACGAGCGACGCCCTATGAAGCGCTTTCGGAGTTCAGCGAGCACCTCTCGGAGACGTTTTCTCAGGAGGACATCCTCGACCGGATGTCGCGCATCCTCGCCCACGGGACCGGCGCGGATCGTGCCGAGATCTGGGTGCGGGCCGGTGATCGCCTGCTGTTGGCTTCGTCCTCGGCGACCCTTAATGGATCGCCTCCAGCGGAGCTGCGGATGGAGAACGGCACCCTTCCGCCGATGGAACGCGACCTGGTGGTTGCCGTGAGCCACCGGGGCGAGATCCTGGGTGCCCTCACAGTCATGAATAAGCGCGGCGAAACGATGAACGATGTCGAGCAGAAACTGGTGAATGATCTGGCCGGTCAGGCCGGGTTGGTTCTCAAGAATGTCGGGCTCAACCGCGAACTGCTGGCTCGGCTCGAGGACTTGCGGGCGTCCCGTCAGCGCCTGGTTGCAGCGCAGGACGATGAACGCAGAAGAATCGAACGCAACCTTCACGATGGCGCCCAGCAACATCTGGTCGCGCTCAAGATCAAGCTGGGACTCGCCGAGGCGGTCGCCGAACCAGCCAGCAAAGTGCGAGGCATGCTCACCCAGCTGAAGGCTGATGCGGACGAGGCCCTCACCACCATGCGCGAGCTTGCGCGCGGGATCTATCCGCCGCTGCTAGCCTCCGATGGATTGCCCGCCGCCCTCCGCGCGCAAGCCCGCCGGATCGCGGTCCCCGTCGAGCTCGAACTCGCCGACGTCCCGCGGCAGCCGCGCGAGCTGGAGGGTGCCATCTATTTCTGCTGCCTCGAGGCGCTGCAAAATCTCAGCAAGCACGCGGAGGCGTCGCGCGTCAACCTTCGGTTGTGGAGCGAGGGCCGGACGCTTGCGTTCGAAGTCGCGGACAACGGCAAAGGCTTCGACCTCAACGGCACAACCGACCGCCATGGGATCGAGAACATGCGCGACCGGCTCGAAGCCCTCGGTGGGACGTTGACGATCAAGAGCACGCCCGGACAGGGCACCACGATCGCCGGAACAATTCCGATGACTGCTCCGGGTCCTTCATAGCTGGCCCCTCGGCATGCTTCAGGATTGCGCCGCGCGTCGACGGCGGTATTTCTCGACCATGTAAGCGCCGGCTGCGCTGGCTCCGCCCTCGACCGGTAGTGTGATGCCGGTGATAAAGCCGGACTCCGGAGAGGCGAGGAACACCACCGCGTGAGCGATTTCATCGACCGTGCCAAATCTGGCGATCGCTCCGTGCTGCGGTCGTTCGCGAAGCGCCTCCGCGGTCCACACACCCAACATCAGCTCGGTTTCGATCGGCCCCGGTGCAATGGCATTCACCGTGATGCCATAGTCAGCCAGGTCGAGGGAAGCGGCGCGCGTCAGTCCGACGATTCCTGCCTTCGCGGCGCCGTAGGCGGCGAGATCGATCGGGCCGATCAGGCCGGCGACCGAGGAAATATTGATGACGCGCCCGTATTTCCGTTTGGCCATTTCGCGGGCGGCAAGCTGAGTGCAGTAGAAGGTCCCGGACAGATTGACGTCGAGTTGCCGACGCCAGTCCGCCGGATCGATCTCCAAAAAGGGAGCTCGCTTCTCGACGCCGGCGTTGTTGATCAGAATGTCGAGACGGCCCAGTCCTGCGGCCAGCTCGGCGATGCCGTGGCGCACCGAATCGTAATCGGAGACGTCGACCGCAGCCGCTAACGCGCGCCGATCCATCCGGCGGATCTCTTTGGCAGTCGCCTCCGCGGTCTCCCCGTCGATGTCCATGACGCCGACATCAGCGCCGTCACGTGCGAGCCTAAGCGCGATGGCTTTTCCGATGCCCCGGCCGCCACCGGTGACAATCGCGACCTGGTCGGCCAGCACCGTGGTCATCGTCGCTCAGGCCTGACTAGTGTCGGCAAGGTAGAGCAGCGCCGCCCGGACCCGACGATGGGTGTCTTTCTCTTCCTGGAGACCAAGCTTGGAGAAGATCGAGTTGATGTGCTTTTCGACAGCCCGCTCGGTCAGGAACAGGCCGTTCGCGATCGCCGCGTTGTTCTTGCCCTCCGCCATCGCGGCCAGCACCTCTTTTTCACGAGCCGTCAAGTCGCGTAGCGGCGAGTCGGCTTTGCGGGTCCGGGCCTGGACGAGCGCCTCCACGACCTTGGAGTCGATCACCGATCCACCCCGCGCCACCTCTTGAATCGCATTGACAAGCTGCTCGATGTCAGACACCCGCTCTTTTAATAGGTATGCACGCCCGGCGGCGCCTTTGGCGAGCAGACTGAGGGCGTATTCAGGCTCGACGTATTGACTTAGCACAACCACGCCAATCTCCGGATAGCTGGCCCGGATCTGCTCTGCGGCACGAATCCCCTCGTCTGTGCCGGTCGGTGGCATGCGAATGTCGGTGATGACCACGGTGGGACGCTCCTTGTCGACGGCCTCCATCAGGCTCCTGAAATCGCTTGCCGTGGCCGCCAGCTCCAATTCGGGCTGGGATTCGATGAGTTGCTTGACGCCTTCTCGTAACAGATAGTTGTCATCTGCGAACACGAGGCGGATCGGCACGGCAAAAGAATAGGGCTTCACGCGCAGTCCAGCAGGTTGGGCTGACCGCCGGTCCCAAGTGGTGCTGGCACCATTTCAGCCACCTGGAGAACCTGCCATTCTATGTACGGACAGATGGCAGTGAGAGTGCTCATCGTGGACGATCAGGCGCCGTTCCGGCAGGCGGCGCGGGCCGTAGTAGAGGCCACCGAGGGCTTTGAGGTAATTGCCGAATCGGACACCGGCGAGGCGTCCGTCGAGGCCAGCGAGAAGCTCCATCCTGACCTCGTCCTGATGGACGTGAATCTGCCCGGAATCAACGGCCTCGAGGCAACCCGGCAGATCCTGAAAAACTCGAACGGCACGGTGGTCGTGCTGCTGCTGTCGACCTACGAGGAGGAGGAGTATGCGCCCCGCGCGGCGGAGTGCGGCGCCTCCACGTACATCTCGAAGTCGAAATTTGAGCCGGATCGGCTCGCCTCCGCCTGGGAAGGAGCGACGAAGCACTAGCGCGGTCTAGGCTGGGCCCGCGGGGCTCGCCGCACCAAGCGGTATCGAACCGCCCAGCCTGCGACCGTCGAACTGCACGGAGCCGCCGAGTGCCTCCACCCGGTCCTCGATCCGCTGCAGCCGACCATCGAGGGATTCGCACCCTATGATCGAAAAGTCAACGCCACCATCGTGCCCGCCAACCCGTACGGCGGCCGTGCTGGTCACGCCCTGCAAGGCCTCGACACAGCAGAAGTAGATCGCCGCCTCAATCTCCGACGGATAACGGACAATCGCGTCGCTCTCAAACGTCACTGGCGGACTCATCCGGCGGAGGTACCTTCGCAGCGCAACCGCCAGGCCTTCATCTTCGAGTACAGGCGGGTAGATTCCGCGCGCCAGCTCGCGCAGTTCCTCGAGGACCTCCGTCGTCTGCGCGGTCAACCGCTCCAGGGCCACTGTGGCCGCTACTGGATCGTTGGCCAATCCCAATGCTGCCGTGCGCAACGCTTGCTTGATGCCAATCAGCTGCTCTTCGGAACCGCGCCGGATCGTTTCCTCGAGGCGGCGACGCTCTTCGTCCTGCGCCGCGACGATGCGCTGACGCGAGGCCCGCAGCTGGGCGGCTTGCGACGAGATCTCCGCGAGGCGGCTCTGGAGCTCAACGGTCAAGCGCACGTTGTGCATCACCAGGCCGGCCTGCGCGGCAAGGTCAGTCAGTAGCTTGCCCTCCGCTGGTGTGATTGGCTCACCGGCCGCTTTGGCCACGGCGATTTCACCCATCGCGTCGCTGCGATACGAAACCGGCAGGACACGATCGAAGTGGTCCGTCTCCGTTCCGACTGGCCAGGAAACGACACGTTCCGATCGATTCGGCAGGAAAAGGCGGACGCGGATGACCTTCGCTCCCACACCGCGCGCCGTCGCTTCGGCCATCCGGGGGAGTACCTCATCGGGAGAAAGGGTGCCGGCCATCCGCTCAGAGAAATCCGCCATGACCTCGTACGGGGTTGCCCGCTTGCCGTAGACGAGCCGGTTGGCGATCCGCTGCACCTGTTCCCGCACGGGCTGGAATGCAACCGCCACAATCGCCGTGGCGACGATCGAGAGAGCCAGATTCGCGCTGCCGGCGCTGCCGACCACGGTCCCCAGCCCGGCCACGATTGCGACATAGACGGCGGTGATAAAGGCGGCAAGAGCGCCGAATACCAATGACTTGTTGATGACCAGGTCGATGTCGTACAACCGGTACCTCAGCATGGCGATCGCGATGCTGATTGGCAGCGCCGGTATCAACAGCGCCAGCGCTACGTCCTGGACCTGTAACGGAATTCCCGAACCGTGCATCAAGAACGGGACGATGAAGAGGATGCCGCCGTACAGGAACCACTTAAGTTGCTGCCGCTCCTGACCTCTGGCGCGTCTGAAACGCACGACAAGCGAGGCTATTGCTCCGCCGACCGCAATGAGCAGCGCGACGAGGGAAAGGTTTTCCAGGTTGGTCAGTAGGGCCGCCTGACCAACGAGGCCCATTGGATTGCTGATGCTTCGGATGCTCGACAGCGGTCCGGGCATCAACGCATTGCCGATCCCCGCCAGCACCATGAATGCCACCGCGAACCAGGCGGGAAAGCGCCATCGCGGAGAGAGGGCATGGCCATTCGGAAAGAGCAGTGGGACGAAGACGACGAGCAGTGCGCTGATCGGAATCCAGAGCCAGCCCGCTGTTAGCCAGGCGATCGCCAGGCCGGCAGGCCAGGATCCGCCGGCTGCGGTGTGGGTGAAAACCGCGTACACCGACCCGGCGAAGTTGACGGTAATCAGGAGTCCAACAAGCGTAAAGATCCATCCCAGCGCATTTCTCGGCTGGCGCGAAACGACCAGTGCACCGATCAGTGAAATTGAGAGCGCCCACACCATCGGATAGGCAGACGTGACAGTGGCTGACATCCCAAGCCCGCCGACTCTGTCAGCCGCGAGGCCGCCGATCCCCAATGCGGCGGATAACCCGGCGGCAGTCCAGCAGATCCGGGCGGCAGAACGTCCGCTCACGACATCGGCTCCATCGCCCCAACCGGGATCGCTCCGCTGATGGTCGTCCCGCGGTTAGGCTCCGACCGGATCACGAGCCGACCGCCCACGCCTTCGATCCGATCCACCATGTTTCGAAGTCCAGACCCGCCGGCGCCTCTCGCCAGCTCAAAGCCGGACCCGTCGTCGGTGACCTCGAAGGAAAGTTCGTTGGCCAGCGAGCGCAGGTTGATCTCGACCCGCGAGGCCCCGGCGTGCTTCGTGATGTTCTGGGTAGCTTCCAGGCAGACGAAGTAAACGGCGGCCTCGACCTCGGGCGGGCAGCGCTCGAGGTGGTCGGCGCGGACGGTGGTCGGCAGCGGCATTTTCCCGGTCTCAGCGCGAAGTGCCGTTGCCAATCCCTGCTCGCGGAGCAGCGGTGGGTA
>Ga0066671_10000295_pt1 | contig 15506 bp, 15 predicted proteins | sample GraSoiAngelo_120_FD_62294 | JGI IMG/M metagenome (GOLD analysis project Ga0066671, IMG submission 62294) | Grasslands soil microbial communities from the Angelo Coastal Reserve, California, USA - 14_0919_09_20cm | ecosystem: Environmental > Terrestrial > Soil > Grasslands | place: USA...
CTTCGACCTGGACTCGGGATCGGAGCCGCAGGTCTACGGCATCGGCCTCAAGGAATTGTGGGACATCGATCCCGACAAGCACGTCCCCGGCCGAGTCATCCACACCCAGGGCTGGCCGCTCAGCGACGCATGGGGCGGCGGCTTCCTCTACCACCAGGCGGACGGGCAGGTGGCTTTGGGCTTCGTCGTCGCCTTGAATTACCGCAACCCGCATTTGTCGCCGTTCGAGGAGTTCCAGCGCTGGAAGCAGCACCCCGCGATCCGCGAGATATTGGAGGGCGGCCGCCGAGTCTCCTACGGGGCGCGGGCGATCAACGAGGGCGGCTATCAGGCAATCCCGAAGCTGGTTTTCCCCGGCGGGGCGCTGATCGGCTGCTCGGCCGGCTTCGTCAACGTGCCGCGGATCAAGGGCAGCCACACGGCGATGAAGTCCGGAATGCTCGCCGCCGAGGCTGCGTTCGAGGCGATCGTGGCGGATCGTTCGGGCGACGCGCTCGATTCCTACGACAGCGCCCTCCATTCGAGCTGGGTCGCGGACGAACTCAAGACGGTGCGCAATGTCGAGCCGCTGGTGGCGAAGTTCGGCGGCACCGCCGGCACTTTGCTCGCGGGGATCGACATGTGGATGCGCACGCTCCGCATCGGCCTCCCGTTCACGATGAAGCACCACAAGGACAATGAGAGCCTGTGGCGCAAGGACATGGTCCCGCCGATCGTCTATCCAAAGCCGGACGGCGTGATCAGCTTCGACCGCCTCTCCTCCGTCTTCCTCTCCAACACCAATCATGAGGAAGACCAGCCGATCCACCTGACGCTGAAGGACCCGGCCATCCCGGTCGAGGTCAACCTCGCCGAATATGACGGGCCCGAGCAGCGTTATTGCCCGGCGGGCGTTTATGAGTTCGTCGAGGAAGGCGGGCGGCCGCGGCTCCAGATCAACGCCCAGAACTGCGTCCACTGCAAGACTTGCGACATCAAGGACCCGACCCAGAACATCAACTGGGTCGTTCCGGAAGGCGGAGGAGGCCCCAATTACCCGAACATGTAGCTTGATCGCAGGCGCACTGCTCCTCAGCGCCACCCCCGCTGGTGCGGCGCGGAGCCCCGAGGACGCGCTTCGCACCTATGTGCAGGCACGGGCGGCGCAGACGGTGGGCGAGGACGCGCAGGCGGGGCGGGGCTATGCCGCCGCCCTGGCGCTCGCGCCGGGCGACGAGACGGTGGCGTCGAGCGCCCTCTCCCACGCGATCAGCATCGGCGACGAAGCTCTTGCTTTGACCGCCGCGCGGGCGCTCGAGAAGCAGGACAAGCTCGCCCCGGACGCTCGGCTGCTGCTGCTCGGCGATGCCGTGAAGCGCAAGGACTGGAAAGCCGCGGCGGCCGAGGTCGACCGGATCGACAAGGACGAGGTCTTCTCCTTCATGGCGCCGACGCTGCGCGCCTGGGTCGCTCTGGGCTCGCACAAGGGCGACCCGATCGCCCTGCTCGCGACCAAGCCCGAGCAGACGCTCGCCGCCACCTACACCGCCGAGCATCGCCCGCTGATCCTCCTCGCCACCGGCAAGGAGAAGCAGGGCGTCGCCGAACTCCTCACCACCGCCGGCGGCGACGCACGCGGCGAGCGGCTTCGGATTGCCGCCGCCGCGCTTCTCGCCCGCAAGGGCGAACGCGAGCAGGCGCTTGCGCTGCTGAAGGGCGGCGGCGATGCAGCCTCCGCTGCCGCGGCGGCGATCGAGGCAGGGAAGAAGATCCCGGGCGCGATCGATACCGCGCCGGCGGGGATCGCCGATTTCCTGGTGCGGATCGCGTCCGACCTCTCCGGCCAGCGCGTGCCGGAGCTGACCCTGAGCTTCGCCCGCCTCGCGACCTTCTTGAACCCATCCGACGGCAATGCCTGGCTCGCCGTCGCCGACCTTCTCCACGCCGAGGACCGGAACGAGGCCGCGCTCGCCGCGCTCGCTCGAATCTCGCCCGCCGATCCCTATGCCTCCGGAGTCGAGGACCGGCGGATCGAGCTTTTCGCCGAGACGGGGAAAGGGGAAGAGGCGCTCGCCCTTGCGCGGAGCACCGTCGCCGGCCCGGGCGCCGCCGCGCTCGACTGGATGCGCCTCGGCAATGTCTACCGCCAGCTCGGCCGCCCCGACGAGGCCGCCGACGCGTATTCCCGGGCGATCGCCGCCGATCCCACCGGCAAAACCATGCTCGCCCCCTGGACCCTGCGCTTCCTCCGGGGCGACGCGCTGGTGAAGGCGGGCAAGTGGACCGAGGCGAAGGCGTCGCTCGAGGAGGCCTACCGGCTCGCCCCCAACGAAGCGACGGTCCTCAACTATCTCGGCTACTCCCAGCTCGAGAGGCGGGAGAATCTGGACGAGGCCGAGAAATTGATCCGCGAGGCCAGCCGCTTGCAGCCGCAGGATGCGGCGATCACCGATTCCCTGGGCTGGGCGCTGTTCCTGCGCGGCAAGACGGGCGAGGCGATCCAGGCGCTGGAGCGCGCCGCCCAGGGCCAGCCCGCCGATCCGGCCGTCAACGAGCATCTCGGCGACGCTTATTACAGCGCCGGCCGCCGCTTCGAGGCGCGCTACGCCTGGAACGCGGCTCTGCCTTATGCCGACACTAAGGCGTCGACCCGAATCCGGGCGAAGATCGACGCTGGGCTTAAGCCGGACCTCGCCGCGCCCTGATGCGCGAGACTGCCTACGCCAAGCTCAACCTCGCCCTCCACGTCCGGGCGCGGGAGGCTGACGGCTATCATAGGATCGAGACGCTGTTCGCCTTCTGCGAGGATGGCGACGCGCTGACCGCCGAACCTGCCGACGCGCTGAGCCTCGAAGTGACGGGGCCGTTCGCGGAGGCGCTGGGACCGGACAATCTCGTCCTCCGCGCCGCTTATGCCCTGCGCGACCAACTTCGGATCGACGCCGGCGCAGCGCTGACCCTCGACAAGCGCCTTCCGGTCGCCTCCGGAATCGGCGGCGGTTCTGCGGATGCGGCGGGAGCGCTGCGCCTGCTCCAGCGGCTGTGGCAGGCCGAGCTGCCGGATGAGGAGCTCCACGCCATCGCCCGAAGCCTCGGCGCCGACGTCCCCGCCTGCCTCGCCAGCCAGGCCGCAATGGGGACGGGGAGGGGGGACGATCTCCACCCCGCCGACACCGCCCTCACCGGAACTCCCGTCCTCCTCGTCAACCCGCGCGTCCCCCTCTCCACCGCCGCCGTCTTCGCCGCCTGGGACGGAGTCGACCGCGGCCCGCTCTCGGAAGCCTCCCGCAACGACCTGGAAGAGCCGGCGCTTCCCCTGGTCCCAGAGATCGGCGAGGTCCTCGCCGCTCTCCGCGAAGCACCCGGCACGACCCTCGTCCGCATGTCGGGATCGGGCGCTACTTGTTTCGCCCTCTTCTCCTCGGAAAGCGACCGCGACGCCGCGTCGGAAGCGCTAAACCCGGCCTGGTGGCACCTCGCCACCCGTCTCCGCTGATCCACGCGTCCCGCAAAGAGACGCACTTCCAGCGCCTTAACCATCGTCTCCCGCACCCTTGCGTCATGGCACGCTCCTTGCTCCCTCAGCCGCGGACGAGTCGAAGCCTGGGCCCTGAGCCTGTGCGGACATTCGCTCATGGTCCCAGCCCGGCTCCCGCAGGGCAGGCGCCATGTCCCATTAGGCCGGTCGCTCCCACGGGCGGCCGGCCTTTTTTCGCGCGACATCGCGGGCGGCGCACGGCACATCGGGCGCCATGTTCGACCTGAGCTATGAAGACGGCGTCGCGATGCTTCGCCTCAACCGCCCGGAGATGCGCAACGCCGTGCCGATGGACGGCTGGCGGCGCATCGCTGAGCTCGCCCGCGAGGCCGGGCAGCGCGCCCGCCTGCTCCTCATCAAGGGCAGCCGCGCCGCCTTCTGCGCCGGCGCGGACATCAGCGAATTCTCCATCCTCCAGACACATCCGGAGATGCGCGTCCGCTTCCGCGAGGCGATGCGCGAAGCCTTCGACACGATCCGCGATCTCTCCATCCCCACTATAGCCATCATCGAGGGACCCTGCTTCGGCGCGGGGGTGGCACTGGCGCTGGCGTGCGACCTCCGCCTCGCCGGTCCGGAGGCGATGTTCGCGATCACGCCGGCCAAGATGGGCATCTCCTACCCGCAGGAGGACGTCCACGCTCTGGTCTCCCTCGTGGGACGCAGCAATGCCGCCCGGCTCCTGTTCGGCGGCCTCACCATCGATTGCGACGAAGCCGCCCGGATCGGCCTCGCCGACCTCCCGCCGAACCGCGATATCGAGCGGCTCCTCTCGGCAATCATTGCCAACAGCGCCGCCAGCATTTCCGCCCTGAAGCGCGGCATCGCCCTCGCCGAGGCGGGCGTACGTAGCTCCGCCGAGCAGGACGAGAGTTTCGACGCCCTGCTCGGAAGCGACGACTTCCACGCCCGCCTCGCCGCGCTCCGTTCGAAGCGCTGACCCTTGCCTGAGGGCGGCCAATCGACCAGAAGCGCGCCGATGCGGACGATGCTCGGCCTTGCCTTACTCCTCGCCGCCTGCGGGTCGGACCCGGAGGGCGCGCGCGAGAAGGCCGACGCCTCCGCCGCCGAAGCCGCCGACAAGGTGGAATGCGCGCTCGCCGGCTCGGCCGTGTTCGAGCGGCGGTGCACGATCGAGCGGATCGCCGGCCCCGAAGGCCTGACCCTCACCGTCCGCGCCCCGGACGGCAGCTTCCGCCGGCTGCTGGTCACCAGGGACGGGCGCGGCGTGGTCGCGGCCGACGGCGCCGACGAGGCGAAGGTCAGCGTCATCGACAGGAACCGGATCGAGGTCGCCCTCTCCGGCGACCGCTACCGGCTCCCCGCCACCGTCAAACAGTGACCGGCCGGCCGATCCTGACGGCCGGGGAGATGCGCGCAGCCGAGGATGCCGCCATTGCCGCCGGCACGCCCGCAGAGGTGCTGATGGAGCGGGCAGGCAGCGCCGCCGCCGAAGCGATCCGGCGTTATGCGGGCATGGCTCCGGCGCTGATCCTCTGCGGCCCCGGAAACAATGGCGGCGACGGCTATGTGATCGCGCGACGGCTGGCGGAAGCGGGGGTGCCCGTGCAGGTGGCCGCCCTCGCCGAGCCGAAGACCCCTGCCGCCCGCGCCGCGCGCGAGGGATGGATGGGTGCGGTGGTGGCGCTGGAGGAAGCCCAGCCCGCTTCGGTGCTGGTCGACGCGCTGTTCGGCACCGGCCTCACGCGCGGTCTGGATGCTGCGGAGCGCCTGGCCGAACTCGCCGCCCAAGCGCAGGTTAGGGTCGCCGTCGATCTCCCCAGCGGAGTTGCGACCGACGACGGAGCACTCCTCTCGCCGGTTCCGGATTTTGACCTCACAATCACCTTCGGCTCCCTGAAGCCCGCCCACCTGCTCCAGCCTGCGGCGAGGCACATGGGCCGGCTGGTCGTCGCCGATATCGGCGTGCCTATCGTCTCTACCGTCCACGAAATCGCCAGGCCCAAACTCCGCACACCCGGCCCCGACGACCACAAATACAGCCGCGGCTATGTCGCCGTCGCCGCCGGAGAAATGCCGGGCGCCGCTGCTCTCTGCTCGGCCGCCGCGCTGCGCGCCGGTGCCGGCTATGTCCGCCTCACCGCGTCCGACGGCAATGTGCCGAATGCAGTGGTCCAGGGCGGCTCCTTCGACGACCCGCGAGTCGACGCGCTGCTCATCGGCCCCGGCCTCGGCCGTGGCCCCCAAGCGAGGGCGTTGCTCGACCAGGCCGTCGCCACCGGTAAGCCGCTGATCCTCGACGCCGACGCGCTCCACATCCTCCCCAGCCTCGCCGCCCTCCCGGAAACGCCGATCCTCACGCCTCACGCAGGCGAATTCGCCCAGCTCCTCGCCGACCGCTCCGGAAGCAAGGTCGATCAGGCGCGGCGGGCGGCGGCGCAGCACAAGGCGGTGATCGTCTACAAGGGTGCTGACACGGTGATCGCCGCCCCCGACGGCCGCGCTGCGATCCTGCCGCCGTCGCCGCCCTGGCTCGCCAGCGCCGGCACCGGCGACGTCCTCGCCGGGATCGCAGCGGCGATGCGCGCCTCCGGCCTCGAACCGTTCGAAGCCGCCTGTGCCGCCGCATGGCTCCACCGCCGCGCCGCCCAGCTCGCCGGCCCCGCCCTCATCGCCGACGACCTCGTCGCCGCGCTCCCCCAAGCCGTGGCCGAGTGCCTGTGACCGAGACTGTCATCCGCATCGCCGCCCGCGGGGAGGGGGTGACCGACGCCGGTCGCTTCGTGCCGCTCTCCGCCCCCGGCGACACCGTAACCGAGAGTGGCGAGCTCATCCCCGGCCCCCACCACCAGGTGCCGCCGTGCCGCCACTTCCCCGAATGCGGCGGCTGCCAGCTCCAGCAGCTCGACGATTCTGCCTTCGCCGCCTACCTCGCCGACCGCATCGCCACGGCCTTCACCTCGCAGGGCCTCGACCCCCCCGAGCTGCTCGCCCCGCACATCTCGCCCCCGAACAGCCGCCGCCGCGCCTCGCTGCGGGCCGAACGGCGCGGCAGGCAGGTGCTGCTCGGCTTCAACGCGGAGGCCTCGCACCGAATCGTCGACATGCGCGAGTGCCACATCCTCCGCCCCGAGCTGTTCGCCCTCGTCGCACCGCTCCGCTCTCTCCTCGCCACCCTCATCGGCCCGAGGAGCGCAGCCGGGGTGCGAATGACCCTCGCCGACCAGGGCGTCGACCTGATGCTCGAGAAGGTCGAGGCGGACGGCCTCGCCGCCTCCGAAGCGCTCACCGATTTCGCCCAGACGCACCGCCTCGCCCGCCTCGCCATCGACGACGGCTACGGCCCGCAGACCCGCTGGGAGCCCGAGCCGGTGACTGTCACTTTGGGCGGCGTGCCAGTCCCGCTCCCCCACGGCGCCTTCCTCCAGGCGACCGCGGAAGGGGAGGCGGCCCTGGTCGCGGCCGTGCGCGAAGCCGTCGCCGGCGCGCCGATCGTCGCCGATCTCTTCGCCGGCCTCGGCACCTTCGCTCTGTCGCTGGACGGCCGGATCCTCGCCGCCGAAGCCGCGCGCGATTCCGCGCTCGCGCTCAAGGCCGCCGCCAACCGCACCCAGCGCCAGCTCTTCGTCGATCACCGCGACCTGTTCCGCAATCCGCTCGATGCGAAGGAGGTCGCCCGCTTCGACGCCATCGTGCTCGATCCGCCGCGCGCCGGCGCGAAGGAGCAGGTCGCCCTCCTCGCCCGCGCCGCGGTGTCGCGGATCGCCTATGTCTCGTGCAACCCCGCCACCTTCGCGCGCGACGCCAAGGCGCTGGTCGAGGGCGGCTATGGGCTAGCCTGGGTGAAGCCGGTCGGCCAATTCCGCTGGTCCACCCATGTCGAGCTGGTCGGCTGCTTCACATATGGTGGTGGAGCAGCGCCATCGCCGCGTGCAGCGTGAGCGCGATCAGCGCCAGCGACGATAGAGCGAACAGGGCGAAGCGATAGGCGATCAGGTTGATCGTCCCCTGCACCAGGGAGTGAAGCACCCGCAGCACGACATAGGCCCAGGCGAGGTAGAGGTTGAAGCCGCCCCCGGCGCCGAGCAGGGCAAGCGACAAAGTGATGGCGTAGAACAGCGTCGGCTGCTCCATCAGATGGTTGTAATTATGCGCCTTCCACTGGACCTGCTCCTGGAGCACCCCGTCCAGCGCTCCTGGGCGTCCGCCCTTCAGACCCTTCAAGTTGATCCCGGCTTTCTTCATTGCCGGCATCCGCGTGACCACCATCCAAATCATGACGACGAGCGACCAGGCGACGAGCGCCACGACGGGCGCGATGATCGGGCTATCCATGTTCAATTTCCCCCCTTGGAAAGCGCGCAGAGTGGCGGTTGCGGGGGCGGCTGTCAAAAGCGCGAAGCTGCGCTAGACTGAGGCGAACAGGCGTTTCGCGTAAGGAGTTCGAACGGATGGCATTTCTTCAAATCGGGGCGGCGATGCTCCTTGCCGTGGCGGTCCAGTCCGCGCCCCAGAGCCGTCCGGCGCCGGCCCGGACCGCCCCCGCGCGTTCCGCTCCGCAGCAGGCCCAGCCGGCCCCGGCGCGGCCGCAAGGTCCGGTCATCCCGACCCGGGTTACCGCGCGGGTCCTGGTCGGCCTCTGCGGGAGCGACAAGGGCGCCTGCCTCGCCTACGTGCTCGGCGCCGCCGACGCCTATACGAGCGCGCTCACCGCCGCCGGCCGCCCGCAGATATTCTGCTTCCCGGCCGGAACCGCCAACCAAGCGATCGCCGACAGCGCGGTCCAATTCCTCCGCGCCCGCCCCCAGGAGGGCGGCAGCAACGCCGGCCTCGCACTGCTCGGCGCCTTCACGACGATCTACCCCTGCCCGAGATAGAGAAAGGGCCGGAGAGTTTCCCCTCCGGCCCGATCTTTTAGTCGAACAGCTTGGCGAAGCGCCGCGGCGCCCGGTCCTTCCAGTGGCCGCGGTGGTAGGCGTCCGACGCCAGGAGCGGCATGACGCTGGTCGCCTCCGCGAACACCATCTGCTCCATCGCGGTCGAGACCTTGCCCCACGACGCCGCTTCCTGGAGCGTCGAGGAGGAGCAGGCGCCGTCGCGGACGTCGGCGACGGTGATCTGCACCGCATATTTATGCACGTCGACCTCGTGGCCGAGGATCTCGGCGCACACCACCGTGTCCTGGACGAAGTTCTTCGGAACGCCGCCGCCGACCATCAGCAGGCCGGACGCGCCCGCCTCGATCTTGATGTCGGTCAGCTCGCGGAAGTCCGCGATCGAATCGAGCGTCATGTAGGAGCGGCCCGCCTTCATCGCGTCGACCTGGTGCTTGACCAGTCCGAAGCCGGCCGAGCTGTCGGTGAAGGCCGGGCAGAAGATCGGCACGTCATGCTCGTAAGCGAGCTTGACCAGGCTGTTCTCCTTCTTGCCGTTCTTGACGAGCCACTTCCCCATCTCCCGGATGAACGCGCGCGAGCTATACGGCCGCGGCTCGAGAGAATTGGCGATCTGGGCGATCGTGTGGTCGGTCTCCTGAAGCTTCTCTTCGTCGATATAGGTGTCGTAGATCCGGTCGATGTAGAGCGAGCGAAGCGTGTCGTCGTCAGGGATTTCAAGGGCCTGGTAGTGCTTGTGGCCAAGCGCTTCGAAGAAATCCATGTCGACGATGGTGGCGCCGGTGGCGACCACGGCATCGACCATGTTGTTGCGGATGAGCTCGGCATAGAGGTCCATGCAGCCGCCCGCCGAGGTCGATCCGGCGATCACCAGGAAGATCGAGCAATCCTTGTCGGCGAGCATCTGGTTGTAGATGTCGGCGGCCCGGCCGAGGTCGCGGCTGGTGAAGCTCATCTTCTTCATCGCATCGACGATCGGGCGAGCGTCGAAGCTCTTGATGTCGATATGCTCGACCACATTGGCGAGTAGCTCCGCCTTGCGGGTGTCGTTGATCTTGGTCTGCTCGTTCACTTTTCAGTCTCCAGCCTTTGCGGCATACTATCGTCACCCCGGACTTGATCCGGGGTCCATGAACACAGGTCGGCGAGAACTCTCCCCGAACCGTGTTCATAGATGCCGGGTCGGGCCCGGCATGACGGTTTGAACATGGACGCAGGCCGGGCTCCCGAAGGCCACGCAGCTTGCGTCCGAACTATAATTACGCGGCTTGCCTAGAGCTGAACCGCTTCATTCCAGCCGGCGTCGCCATCGGCGTAGAGCGTCGCCATCGGTTCGTCGGTGACGATCTCGCTCTTGGCCGTGCCGAAGCCGTTGAAGCCGGTCCGCATCGCGCAGCCATAGGCGCCGAGCATCCCGATCTCGATATAGTCGCCCGTACCCACGTCGGCCGGCAGATAGAAGGGCCCGGCCATATGGTCGAGGTCGTCGCAGGTCGGCCCGTAGAAGCTGAACGCCATGTCGCGGGTCTCGGACTCCTCCTCGCGGACGAGCTTCACCGGGAAGCGCCAGCCGATATGCGCGGCATCGAACAGCGCCCCATAGGCACCGTCGTTGATGTAGAGCTGGTCGCCCCGGCGCTTCTCGACGCGGACGAGGACGCTCGCATATTCCGCGCACAGCGCCCGACCCGGCTCGCACCAGAGCTCCGCCGAATAGGAAACCGGCAGGCTCTCGAACGCGCGCGAGATGACATCGAAATAGGCTTCGAGGGCAGGGGGCTCCATCCCCGGATAGACCGAGGGGAAGCCACCGCCGACGTCGACGATGTCCACGGTGACCGCCGCCTCGACGATGGCCGCGCGGACGCGCTCCATCGCCTCGGAATAAGCGGCCGGAGTCATCGCCTGGCTGCCGACGTGGAAGCAGATGCCGAGCGCGTCCGCGGCCTGACGAGCAGCGAAGAGGAGTTCCTTCATCTCGCCCGGCTCGGCGCCGAACTTCGACGCAAGGCTGAGCTTGGCATGGTCGGACGACACGCGGATTCGGACGCAGAGATTGAGATCCTCGGCTTCCCCCGTCGCGCGGACGATCTTCTCGAGCTCGTCCATCGTGTCGAGCGAGAAGGTGCGAACGCCGAGCGCATAGGCCTCCGCGATCGCCTCCTCGGCCTTCACCGGATGCATGAAGCACTGAACCGCTTCAGGCAGCGTCTCCGCGACCAGCCGAACCTCGGCGATCGAGGCGACGTCGTAATGGCTGATTCCGGAATCCCACAGGATCTTCAGCAGCTCGGGCGACGGGTTCGCCTTCACCGCATAGAGCGACCGGCCCGGGAACTTCTCCGTGAAGAAGCGGGCGGCGCGCCGTGCGGCGTGCGGACGAAGAAGCGTCACCGGCTGGACCGGACGCTGCTGTGCGATCTCGGCACCCGAGGTGCCGACGGGGGCGATAGCTAGCCCCAGCGCGCTATGGTGCGTGTGCAACTCAAGGGACCTCCAAAGGTGGTAGTTGACGACGAGGCTGCCTTGCGGTTGTTGGAAGTCCCCATGGGGCAGCGGCGCGTGATATATTGGCCGCTTCCCCCCATGTAAAGACCTGCTTTTTCCCTCGTGAAACCAGAGGCTTGCGTGACAGAGAGAGTGCCAACGGCGAAGGGTGTTTCAGCTGCGGCGGAGCGCATCGCGAGTCACGTGACCCGAACGCCCCTCCTGCCCCTCGACTGGGAGGGAAAGAGGGTCTGGATCAAGGCCGAATGCCTGCAACAGGGCGGCAGCTTCAAGCTCCGCGGCGCCTTCAACCGCCTCCTCCAGATGAGCGAGGCGGAGCGCCGGGGCGGAGTCGTCGCTTTCTCCTCGGGAAACCATGCCCAGGGCGTGGCGATCGCCGCCCGAAGCCTCGGCATCGCCGCCACCATCGTCATGCCCGCCGACGCCCCCGCAGTGAAGCGCCGCGCCACCGAGGCGGCGGGCGCGAAAGTGGTGGAGTACGACCGGATGACCGAGAGCCGCGAGGAAATCGGCGCCCGCCTCGCCCGCGAGCAGGGCGCGGTGCTCGTTCCCAGTTTCGACGATGTCGATGTGATCGAAGGGCAGGGGAGCGCCGGGGTGGAGATCGCCGAACAGCTCGGCCGAGCCCCGGACAAGGTGCTCGTCCCCTGCGGCGGCGGCGGCCTCTCCGGCGGGATCGCGCTCGCTCTCCCCGATTCGCAGGTCATCGCGGTCGAGCCCCAAGGCTGGGACGACATGCGCCGCTCCCTCGAAGCCGGCGAGATCCTCCCCGTGGGCCCCAACCCGCCGCCCACCCGCTGCGACGCCCTCCAGACCCTGCGAGTCTCCCCGCTAACCTTCGGCGCCCTGCGGGAGAATGGAGCCCGTGGGGCAGCGGTGACGGAAGACGAGATCGCCCAAGCCATGGCCTACGCCGCCCGCAACTTGCGAATCATCGCCGAACCCGGCGGCGCAGTGGCCTTAGCCGCCCTCCTAGCCGGCAAGGCGGGGGAGGTGAGCAATGATACGGTGGTGGTAGTCTCCGGCGGCAACGTCGACCCGGTGGCGTATGCGGAGATACTGAGGACCTGTTCCTAGATTGTCATGCCGGACTTGATCCGGCATCCATGAACACAGGCCTGCGAGAACTTGCGTCGAACCGTGTTCATGGATCCCGGGTCAAGCCCGGGATGACGAGTACGCGCGCACTTCGAGCTGCGGCTCGGCAGTCAAAGCCTCGACCGCCACGATCAGGCTCCCGAGTTCCCCGGCGAGCCCGCGCAGCTCCGCGGAGTGCCGCTCGGCGTCCACCCCCGGCCGCGCCAAAGCCGCACTGTCCAGCAGAGTGTCGAGCATCAGGGAGGCGTTGCGGAGGATCACCGCTTCCAAGCCACCCAATGACTCACCCCTGTCCATCCGCAGGAAGCTACGCCCGACCGTTTAAGCCTTCGTAAACCGCGCGCCCTGTGGCATCAGCCGAGCCCCATGAGCTCCACTCTCGTCGACACCGTCCTAGCGATCGCCGTCCTCGCCGCCTTCGCGCTGATCGCCGGCGGGCTGTGGCTGATCCTCAACAAGCGCGACCCCAAGCGCGGCCTGCTGATGATTCTTGCCGCCGCGGTCACGCTGGCGAACGTCGTCGTCTGGAACCTCCCCGCGCCGTCCGATCAGCGGATCGGGCAGGAGGGGTCGAGCCGGAAGTCCAGATAATCGTCCACCGCCTTCATCAACTGCGGCATCTCGTTGACGAAGAAGTGGTTCGCGCCCGGGATGGTGGCGTGGTGGATGGTGATGTGCTTCTGGGTGCGAAGCTTGTCGACCAGCTTCTGGACCGCGTTCGGAGTCACCACCTCGTCGCCCTCGCCCTGGACGATGATGCCCGAGGACGGGCAGGGGGCGAGGAAGGTGAAGTCGTACATGTTGGCCGGCGGGGCGATCGAGATGAAGCCGCGCACTTCCGGGCGGCGCATCAACAGCTGCATTCCGATCCAGGCGCCGAAGCTGAAGCCGCCGATCCAGGTCGATTCCGCCTCGGGGTGGATCTGCTGCACCCAGTCCAATGCGGACGCCGCGTCGGAAAGCTCGCCGACGCCGTTGTCGAACACGCCCTGGCTCTTGCCGACCCCGCGGAAGTTGAAGCGAAGCGTGGCGAAGCCGCGGCGGACGAAGGTCTTGTACATCGCCTGGACGATGGCGTTGTTCATCGTCCCTCCGCCCTGCGGGTGCGGGTGGAGGATCAGTGCGACGGGCGCGCGCGGCCGGGGGCCGGGGCTGAATCGGCCCTCGAGGCGTCCTTCGGGTCCGGGGAAAATGACTTCGGGCATTGCACCTGCGCTGATCTGAAGGAAAAGGAAGGCCGCGAAGGGGCTGACCCCGGCGACCGGCGCGGTCTATATAGGGCGAAGCGCCCCAAGCGCAATTGAAAGGGACCGACCCGTGCCGCGCCGAATCTATCTCGACCATGCCTCGACCACGCCGATCCTCCCCGAGGCCGCCGCCGCCATGGCGGAAGCGTGCGGAGTATGGGCCAATCCCTCCTCGTCCCATGCGGAGGGAAGGGCGGTGCGCGCGCAGCTCGAGGACGCCCGCCGCCGGATCGCCGCCGCTCTGGGCTCGGACGCTACCCTCATCTTCACCTCCGGCGCGACCGAGGCGATCGAGCTCGTCTTCCGCCGCGCCCGCGCGAAGAGCTTCATCGTCTCCTCGGTCGAGCACCCGGCCGTCCTTCGGAGCGCACCCGACGCGAGGCAGATTGCCGTCCGCGCCGACGGAACGCTCGACCTCGACGATCTCGACCGCGCGCTGGAGGGGGCGGAGACGCCTTTGGTCGCCGTCCAGTCGGTCAATAACGAAACCGGCGTCATCCACCCGATCGCCGACATCGCCGCCCGGGTGCACGCGGCCGGCGGCCTTCTCCTCACCGACTGCGCCCAGAGCGCCGGCAAGCTTCCGCTCCCCGACGCCGATTTCCTGGTGATCGCAGCGCACAAGCTCGGCGGGCCTCCGGGCATAGGCGCGCTCCTGATCCGCGACACGTCCAAGCTCGACGCGATCGGCGGCCAGGAAGGCGGTTTCCGCCCAGGCACCGCGGCCGTCCCCGCGATCATGGCCTTCGCCGCCGCGGTCGAGGCCGACCATGCCTGGTATGAGGAAGCGGTGCGCCTCCGCGCGAAGCTCGACGCCGGCATCCTCGATTCGGGCGGGGAGGTGATCGGCGCCGACGCCCCCCGCATCGCCACCATTGCCGCCTACCGCATGCCGGGAGTCACCGGCGCGGCCCAGATGATGCAGTTCGATCTCGCCGGAATCGCCATCTCGGCCGGGAGCGCCTGCGCCTCGGGCAGCCTCAAGACCAGCCATGTCCTGACCGCCATGGGCTGGACCGAGGAAGCCGCGCGCGAGGTCATCCGGGTCAGCTTCGGCCCCCAGACCAGCGAGGCCGACATCGACGCTTTGCTCGCCGAATGGCGCGCCCTCGCAGGCAAGCGCCGGGCTGCGTGAAGACGCCCATCTACCTCGACTACCAGGCCACCACCCCGCTCGCCCCCGAAGCCGCCGCCGCCATGCGCCCGTGGATCGAGGAGCAATTCGCCAACCCCCACAGCCCCTCAAGGCTGGGCCGCGAGGCCGCGGCGGCCATAGAGGTGGCGCGTGGGAGGGTGATGGAGGCCCTCACCACTCCGAAAGTGACTGTCACTAGTGACTGTCACTCCGGCACTCTCTATTTCACCTCAGGCGCCACCGAAGCTCTGAACTGGGCCCTGAAAGGCGCCGCCGCCCGTCTCCCGCCGAACCGTCGCAAGATCGTCACCCTCGCCACGGAACACGCCGCCGTCCTCGACACCGTCGAATGGCTAGCAACCCAAGGCTTCGAAACCGACATCCTCCCGGTCGGCCTCGACGGCCTCGTCGACCTTACCCTCGCCGAAAACCGCATCGATCATCGCACCGGACTCGTCGCAGCGATGCTGGTCAACAACGAGATCGGCGTCGTCCAGCCCATCGCAGAGCTCGGCGCGCTCGCCAAAGCGAAGGGCGCCCTGGTGCTGTGCGACGCCGTTCAGGGTTTCGGCCGAGTCCCGCTCCCGGTCCATGCCTGCGACATGGCCGCCATCTCCGCCCACAAGGTCCACGGCCCCAAGGGCATCGGCGCCCTATGGGTGCGCGAAGGCACGCCCCTCGACGCGCTCCTCCACGGCGGCGGGCAGGAGGGGGGGCTGCGCTCCGGAACCCTGTCGCCCGCCCTCTGCGTCGGCTTCGGCGAAGCCGCGCGGCTGCTCGTCGAGCGGCGGGACGCGGACCGCACCCATGTCAGGCGCCTCGCCTCCCTCGCCCGTGACGCCATGGCGTCGTGGACCCTCAACGGCTCGGCCGGCGGCCGATACCCCGGCAACCTCAACCTCCGCCGAGCAGGGGTAGACGCCGTCCGCCTCCTTTCCGAGGTCCGCGAGGTCGCCTTCTCCGCCGGCTCCGCCTGCGCCAGCGGCTCCGGCCGTCCGAGCCACGTCCTGGCCGCCCTCGGCCTGTCCGGCGCCGAAGCCCGCTCGAGCATCCGCTTGGGCTTCGGCCGCTACACCAGCGAGGAGGAGCTGCTGCGCGCCCTCGCCCTCATCCAAGACGCCGCCGCCCGCCAACTGAGCTTCGCC
>Ga0066671_10000296_pt1 | contig 15459 bp, 16 predicted proteins | sample GraSoiAngelo_120_FD_62294 | JGI IMG/M metagenome (GOLD analysis project Ga0066671, IMG submission 62294) | Grasslands soil microbial communities from the Angelo Coastal Reserve, California, USA - 14_0919_09_20cm | ecosystem: Environmental > Terrestrial > Soil > Grasslands | place: USA...
CCGGCGCGGCATCGCGCGCGTCCTGAAGATGATGGCGACCCGGTGGGCCGCGGCGCGCGGCGTCCCTCGGGTTCAAACCGATAACCGATCGGACAATGCCGCGATGCTGGCCATCAACACCGAGCTCGGCTTTGAACCGGGCGAGGTCATCATCGTGTTCGAGAAGACGCTTCGGCGGTGACTCGGCTCCATCCGCTTCCGACCGCGGATACCCCGGAGTACCAAAGGCTGCTCGCTCGCGGAGCGATGTCGGAGAGGGTTCAGGACACGGTCAGCGAGATCATCCATTTCGTCAAGGCGACGGGCGATCGGGCCATTCTCGAACTGACCGAGCGGCTGGACCAGGTCCGGCTCGACACCTCGGTGGTGAGCCCCGAGGAATGGCAGCACGCTGAGCAGGCGCTCGACCCGCCAGTACGCCAGGCGCTCGCCGAAATGGCTCGCCGCATCGAGGCGGTCCACGAGGTGCAGCGGTTTCAGGAGTCCCCGGTCGACGTCGCACCGGGGATCCGTGTCTGGCGCGAGTGGCGTCCGTTCGGGCGCGTCGGCCTTTACGCGCCGGGCGGCCGGACGGTGTACCCCTCCTCGGTGTTGATGATGGCGATCCCAGCACGAATCGCCGGCTGTGGGGAAATCGTTCTCTGTTCGCCGCCCCAGCGTGATGGCCGGATCGCTTCGGCGATCCTCGCGGCGGCGGCCATCGCGCGCGTCACCGAGGTTCACGCGGTCGGCGGCGCACAGGCGATCGCGGCCATGGCCTATGGGACGGCGCGCATCCGGCGGGTCGACAAAATCGTCGGTCCGGGTAATGCCTACGTCACGGCTGCCAAGCTCCAGGTCGTTGGGGATGTCGCCATCGACATGCCGGCCGGACCTTCCGAGATCCTTGTCATCAGCGACGGCTCGGTCGACCCCGGCTGGCTCGCCGCCGATCTCCAGGCGCAGGCGGAACACGCACCCGACGCGGTAGCGATCCTGCTGACGACATCGCCGCAGGACCAGACGGCGCTCGAAGATGCTATTGAATCGCACCTCAATGGTTTCCTCGTCGACTCGATCGATGTCGCCGTCGCTTTTGCGAACGCCTACGCACCGGAGCATCTGACGCTGGCCTGTCGCCAGCCGGAGCGCTACCTGCCGCGCCTGACATCCGCCGGCTCCATCTTCCTTGGCCCGTACGCCGGCGCGGCGGCAGGCGATTACGCGACCGGCGCCAATCACGTGCTGCCCACCGGCGGCTCGGCACGGAGCTTCGGCCCGCTTGGCGTTGAAAGCTTTGGCCGGCCGGTCCAGGTACAGCAGATCGACGCGACAGGTGTGTCCAGCCTGACCGCGGTCACGGATGTGCTTGCCGAGATTGAGTCCCTGCCGCACCACGGACGCTCCGTGCGGATTCGATCTCAAAGCTGATTTCTAAGAACCCTTCGGCGATAATGTCTCGCGGCATGGGCATCGCAACGCGATCGGAGGACCTCGACCTGTCACGGCAGACGGAAGGGTTTGCCATCCAGGTCGAGGACTTACGAAAGAGCTACGGCAACCTCGTTGCCGTCGACGGCATCTCATTCGACGTCAAGGATCGGGAGATCTTCGGCTTGCTCGGACCGAACGGCGCAGGCAAGACCACCACGGTCGAGATTCTGGAAGGACTTCGGCAGGCTGACGGCGGTCGCGCGATCGTCGCCGGCATCAACGTGCTGAAGGAACCGCAGAAGGTCAAAGGCCTGATCGGCGTTCAGTTACAGGCCTCCGCATTTTTCGATTTCCTGAACCTGGCCGAGTTGCTCGAGATGTTCGCGTCGTTCTATGGCCGGCAGGTCGATGCCCGCGCACTGCTGCGGCGCGTTGGGCTCGAGGAAAAAGCCAACAGCCGAGTGAAGACGCTTTCCGGCGGACAGAAGCAGCGATTTTCGATCTCAACCGCGCTCGTCAACGAACCGCGAGTACTGTTCCTCGATGAGCCGACGACGGGCCTCGATCCGCAGGCACGACGGAACCTCTGGGAGCTGGCCCAAAGCATCCGCGAGGACGGGCGGACGATCGTCCTTACCACGCACTACATGGACGAAGCCGAGACGCTGTGCGACCGAGCGGCCATCATGGATCGCGGAAAGGTCATCGCGCTCGATGCGCCCGCAACGCTAGTCCAGAACCTGCTGGCAAAGGGCTTTCGGCGCCGCACGGCGGAGCGGGAGGCCAACCTCGAAGATGTCTTTCTCGACCTGACAGGTCACCAGCTGAGGGAAGCCTGAGCGTGCGCAACCCGCTGGCGATGCTGACGATGACGGCCTTCAAGATGTATCTGCGCAACCGGCAGGTGATCTTCTTCAACCTCTTCTTCCCGGTGATGATCGTCGTCATCTTCGGGCTCATCAACGGCAACGGCAACGTGGCGGTGAACATCGGCGTCGTCGACCAGGCGCACAATCCGGTGAGCCAGCTGGTGATCAGTCGCTTGAGTCAGATCAAGGCGGTCAAGCTGCACACCGGAACCCTGGGCAGCGAGCGCGCCGCGCTCGAGCGCGGCGACCGCGATGCGGTCGTCGTGCTGCCGGCGACTCTCGGCCAGGGTCCGCTGGCGCTGCCCGCCTATTACAACTCCGGTAAGCCACAGGAATCGAGCGCCGCGCTCGGCCTGATGAACGCCTTCGTCGACCAGGCGTCGTTTCAGTACGCGCACATGCAGCCGGCCTTTACCCTCAACGCACAGCCGGTCAACAGCCGCAACCTGAGCTACATCGATTTCCTGGTGCCCGGCGTGATCGCGATGTCGATCATGCAGACCGGGCTCTTCAGCGTCGCCTTCAGCTTCGTCGCCTTCAAGCAGCAGGGGATCCTGCGGCGGCTGATGGCAACGCCGATGAAGGTCTCCGACTTCCTGCTCTCCCGCATCGTGACCTATCTGATGATGTCTATCGTCCAGATGGCGATCCTGATCGTCCTCGGGCTGCTGCTCTATCACCTGCACTTCGTGGGCAACGTTGTCTACCTCGTGATCGTCGGCTTCGTCGGCGCGGCCATCTTTATGGCGATCGGCTTCAGCATCTCGGGGTTTGCCCGCGATGAAGGCGCCGTCGCCGCCATTGCCAACCTCATCTCGTTCCCGATGATGTTCCTTTCCGGCGTCTTCTTCACGCTCAGCAACGAGCCGAGCTGGCTCCAGCCGATCACCAAGCTGCTGCCACTGACGTTTCTCGCCGATGCGCTGCGCGGCATCAGCCTCAATGGCGACACCTTGTGGGCCGTGCGCTTTGATCTGGTTGGGCTGGCGATCTGGCTGGCCGTCACCTTGTTTCTGGCGATGCGATTGTTTCGATGGGAGGTGGTGTAATGGCGGTCGAGTTGAGCTCGAAAATGCAGGAGTTCGTCAAAGAGGTCTTTCCAGCCTTCATTGGCACGGCGCGCAAGGATGGCAGCGTTGAACAGGTCCCGGTCTGGTTCGAGTATCGCGACGGATCCTTTTGGATCAATGGCGGCACGAACCGTGGCTGGTTCAAGCACCTCGAGCGCGATCCACGCATCACCTTGCTGCTGGTCGACCCCAAGAACATGTGGCGCTGGTCCCAGGTTCTCGGCCGCATGCTGAAGTGGGAAGAGGACCCGGGTGGCGAGCACATCAACCAGCTCTCACACCGCTACCTGGGAAAGGACTATCAGGGTCCGCGGACTGGCCGCATCAAGGTGGAAATCGAGCCGCTTCGCGTGAGCGGCGCGATCGATGGGTCCCGGCGCTGATACGGCTGCCCTGAGCGCACCAGTCATACAGCTCGCCGCCCAGCCGATCCTGGCGGTCCTGGCGACCAAGCGTTGCGACGGTTCGATCCAGCTGAATCCGATCTGGTTCGACCTCCAGGATGGCTACATCGTGGTCAACAGCAACACGCGACGCAGCTGGCCGGCCAACCTGCAGCGCGAGCGAGAGGCGACCCTGCTGCTCGTTGACCGCGATGAACCAGAGCGTTACGCCCAGATTCGGGGGCGCCTGATCGACGCGAACCCTGATCCCGACCTGCAGGTGATCAATCGGTTGGCGCGACGCTACACAGGCAAGAAATTCCGCGCGCTCGAGCCGGGAGAGGAGCGCGTTACCTTCACGATCGAACCGGTCAAGATCACCGGCCAGATGATCTAGCGATCGCGTCCCAGATCTTGAAGGGCGTCAGCGGCATGTCGAGATTCGTAATGCCGAAGGGGTGCAGCGCATCCATGACGGCGTTGACGACAGCCGGCGTCGAGGCGATCGTGCCGCCCTCGCCGATCCCTTTGACGCCCATCGGATTGTTCGGCGATGGCGTAACGGTTCGGTCGGTCTCGAACCTCGGGAGATCGGCTGCCGTGGGGAGGAGGTAGGTCGTGAAGTTGCCGGTCAACAGTTGTCCGTCCTCGTCATACTCGACGCCCTCGTACAGCGCCTGTGCCAGCCCTTGGGCGATGGCGCCATGCACCTGCCCGTCCACGATCATCGGGTTGATGACGTTCCCGCAGTCGTCGACGGCGATGTAACGCAGGACTCTTACTGCGCCCGTCTCGCGGTCGATTTCGACATGGGCCAGGTGCGCCCCAAACGGAAAGACGCTGTCGTCCGGAGCAAATTCGGCGGTCGCCGAGAGCTCCGCTTCCCGCTTGGCCCCGATCGCCCATTGGGCCAGCGCTTCCAGGGTCATCGCGCCGGAGGGAACGCCGCGGACCTGCAGATGCCCTTCCTCCAGCACGACGTCCGCCGGCGCCGCTTCAAACGCGGACGCCGCCAGGGCGCGAAGCTGTGCCGAGAGCTTCGACGAGGTGGCATCGACGGTTCCGCCCGAGACGGTGGCGCTGCGGCTGCCGAATGTGCCGATCGCGAAGGCCGGCTGATCCGTGTCGCCATAGACGACTCGTACGCGGTCGATGGCGACGCCGAAGTGATCGGCGGCGATTTGCGCCCAGGTCGTTTGATGGCCCTGGCCATGGGGTGTTGATCCGGTGATGACCGTGATGCCACCGTCAGCCTCGAGCCGCACCGTCGCCTCATCGGCCTCACTTCCGGCGGCGATCTCGACGTAGGTGGCGATGCCGATGCCCTGCAGCCGTCCCTGCTTGCGGGCCTCCGCCTGCCCGCGACGCAACCTCGCGTAGCCGGCGATCTCGGTCAGCCGGCGAAGCGTACCCGCGTAATTCCCGCTGTCATAAACGGCGCCGGCCGCATTGGTATAGGGAAAATCCGACGGGGCAATGAAGTTGCGCAAGCGAAGCTCGATCGGATCCATCTCGAGCTGCTGAGCGAGCCGGTCCATCATGCGCTCGATCAGGAAGATCGCTTCCGGGCGCCCCGCCCCGCGATAGGGCCCGGTCGGCGCAGCATTCGTGTAGACGCCGGTGACCCGGCTTTGCGACGCGGCGATCCGGTAGCAGCCGGTCTGCAGATCGGGCGTCACGACCGGAACGAATGCGCTGTACGGCTCAAGGTGCCCACCCATGTCGCCGAGAATCTCCGAACGGACCGCGAGCACCGTTCCATCGCGCCTCGCCGCCAGCTCGACCTGCTGCACTTGCCCGCGGCCCTGGTAGGTGACCGCGCAGTTCTCGGCGCGCTCTTCGATCCACTTGACGGGACGCGCCAATCGCCGGGCGGCCGCCGCTACCGCCAGTTCCTCGGCAAGGCAGCCGCCCTTGCTCCCAAAGCCTCCACCGACGTCTTCGACGATGACGCGGACGTCATCCTCATCGATGCCCAGGCAGCCGGCGACCGCATCCCTGACGCCATACGCCGATTGCGACGACAGCTGCAGGATCAGGCGTCCGCCCTCCATCCAGCCGAGCGCACCGCGCGGCTCCAGCGGCGCCGCGATCAGCCGCTGATTCACAAGCCGTTCGTTGATGACCACCTCGGCCCCGTCGAAGGCCCGCTTGACCGCGCCCCGCCGGCGCTGTTTGCGAAAGGCGATGTTGCTGTGCAGCTCCGGATAAAGCAAGGGTGCTTTCTCGCTGAGCGCCCGCTGGACATCCGTCACGACCGGAAGCGGCTCGAGGTCGAGCTCGATGCGTTCGAGCGCATCGCGCGCTGCCTCCACCGATTCGGCGATCAACATCGCGACCGCCTCGCCGACGCTCCGGACTCGATCGCTGGCCAGCAGGCGACGCTTGGGGCGCGGCATCCCGTCGACTGCCTCCTCGATCTCGAGCGGTTTGACGTCGGAGAGGTCATCGGCTGACCACACGGCTACGACGCCGGGCGCGGCTCGGGCTGCATCCAGGCTCAGCCGCTGAATGGTTGCATGCGCCAGGTGGCTGCGAAGGAAGACGGCGTGGAGACAGCCAGCCGGCTGCACGTCGTCGACATAGCGCCCGGCGCCTCGGATCAGGTGAGGATCTTCGAGGCGTCGAATCGAAGCGCCAAATACCGCGCGAGCCACAGGAGCTCAAGTCTACGAAGGCTGCGATGAGAAGATGAGTCCAGCGGCCTCGATGCCTGAACTCCTTCCCAAAAACACCTGGCTCGCCGATCCAGCGTTGCGATCGCTCCTGACGCGCTGGCTCGCGCCGGCCGCCTTTGACAGGGCCGAACCGTTGCTCGCGGAGATGGGCCGAGCCGCTGCGTGCGAGCTCCTTTCGTGGGGCGACGCCTGTGAGCGCCAGCCCGCTTCCCTGCGGCAGTTCGACGGCTGGGGCAACCGCATCGATGAGGTCGTCTACCCCGAGGCCTGGAGGCAGATCGCCGGCGTTGCTGCTCGTAGCGGACTCGTCGCCCTGGCCTACGAGCCAGAGTCCCTCAACAGCTTCGGGGCTGATGCGCGTCTGATTCAGGCGGCGCTCTGTTATCTCTTCGCGCCCTCGACCGCAACGTACCTCTGTCCGGTGGCCATGACCGATGGCGCCGCGCGCATTCTGGCCGGACCCATTGGCCCAGCCCATGAGGTCTTCGGGCACCTGGTCAGCCGAAATCCGCAAACGGCCTGGACGTCTGGACAGTGGATGACCGAGCGTCAGGGCGGCTCCGATGTGGGACGAAATACCGTTGTCGCGCGGCAGGACGGTGATCGCTGGCGGCTCTACGGCGAGAAGTTCTTTTGCTCGAACATCGGCTGCGAGGTCGCGCTGGCGCTGGCTCGCCCCGAGGGCGCGCAAGCCGGCACCCGGGGCCTCGCCCTTTTCCTGGTGCCGCGCGAACGCGCCGATGGCACGAAAAACCCCTATCGAATCGACCGGCTGAAAGACAAGCTCGGCACGCGGGCGATGGCAACCGGCGAGGTGACGCTCGAGGGGGCGGAGGCCCTACTCCTGGGTGACCCTGGCCGAGGCTTCGCCCAGATGACGGCGATGCTGAACATCACCCGGCTGCACAATGCGATCACCGCCGCGGCCCTCATGCGTCGCGCCTGGATGCTCGCGGCTGCCTACGCCGAGCAGCGAGAGGCCTTTGGGCGAACACTCGCTCAGCATCCGCTGCACCAGCAGGTCCTCGACGGAATGCAGGGCGAGGCTGATGGTGCCCTGTACCTGACGATGCGCATGGCGCAATTGCTCGGCCGCATCGACTGCGGCAGCGCGACCGCGCACGAAGAGGCGCTTTTCCGCCTGGGGATTACGCTCACCAAGCTTTACACCGCCAAACAGGCGGTGGCCGTCGTCTCGGAGGCGATCGAGTGCTTTGGAGGCCAGGGGTACATGGAAGACGCCGGCCTGCCCAGGCTGCTGCGCGATGCCCAGGTTTTGCCCATATGGGAAGGAACGACCAACGTGCTGTCGCTCGACGCGCTTCGAGTGCTGGCAAAATCCGACACCCTCGACGCGGTGGCCGCCGAGCTGGAGCGGCTGCAGGCTCTCGATCGGGCGGCCGCCCTCGACCTGGCGCGAGAGGCCAGCTCCGGCGGTGTCGAGAGTGCGGCCCGGCGAATCGCCTACGCCCTTGCCGAGTCCTGGACCGGGGGTCTGCTCCACGAGGCCGGTTTCAGCGGCCCGCGGGTGACGCACAGGCTGCCAGGTAGCGCGCTGCCGCCGCGGTAACCACGCGCGCCGCCTGGATGACTTCCTCGGTGGCGATCCATTCATCAGTCGCGTGCGCCTGCCGGATGTCGCCCGGACCATAAAGGACCGCAGGCGTGTCGGCTTCGTGCACCAGCAGGCGCATGTCGGAGCCGTAAGGCGCACCGTCCCGTGGCGGGGCGATACCAAACTCCTCCTGGTGGGCGTCGCCTAGCGCTGCGAAGGCGGGCAGCTCTGGATCGACTTCGACCGCGTCGAACTGGCCACCAAACCACTCCAGATGCACCGGGTTTTCGGCCAGCCATGCGTCTCGCTGGCCGGCGTCCTTGAGCGCCTCGGCGAACCTTTCACGCACATCGGAGGACGTCATCCCGATCGGGACGCCCACGCGGCCTTCGCATTCCAGCTGATCGGGAACACTCGACGACCAGGAACCGGCCCGCAGTCGACCGATGCTCAGCGGGTAGGCGATCGGGTATCGCGTGAAGTCCGGATGGGGCTGCTGGTTGAGGCTGCGCTCCAGCTGTCGTAGCCGCGCCTCGACCAGCGCAAATTTCTCGATTGCACTGATGCCCTCGTAGCGGACCGACGCGTGGGCGGCGCGCCCGGCAATGCGGAGGCGGAACGATAGGGCGCCGGCCTGGGCGGCAATCAGGCGCAGCCGGGTCGGCTCGAGCACATAGGCCGCGTCGGCCCGGTAACCGCGTTGCGCCATCGCAAAGGTTCCGATCCCGCCGTCTTCCTCGCCGACGACGCTCTCCACGATCAACCGCCCGCGTAGCGGAAGCCCGCTCTTCTTGATCGCCGCCCCGGCGCTGATGGCGATCGCGACCCCAGCCTTCATATCGCAGGCGCCGCGCCCGTAAAGGCGCCCGGCGTGGATGTGTGCCGACCAGGGCGAGGCATGCCAGGCGTTGCGATCGCCAACCGGGACGACGTCGACATGGCCATTGAGGATCAGCGATCGGTCGCCTTTGGGACCGAGCGTCCCCGCGACCAGAACGGCTTCGCTTCGCTCGACCTCCATTCCAGGAAACCGTGGATGCGCTTTCAGTTGGTCGAGGTCGGCGTCGAACTGGTCGACGTCGAGGCCGGCCTGCTCGAGCGCGACCGCGACCCGGTTCTGGGCGGCACGTTCCTCGCCGGTGATGGAAGGGATCCGAACCAGCTCTTGCGCCAGTCGGAGGCAGACGTCGGTGTCGAGCGCCGCGATGGCCGCTGCCTCGGCCCGCTCACGGATCACGCCGCTGAGTCTAGATGGCGGTCAGGCGGCGAGATTCAGGGCGCCGTCGCAATCGGGGTATCGCACGCAGCTCAGGAACAGCCCGTGCTTGCTCTGTTTGGGCTGGAGACCCGCCTTGCACTTGGGGCATCGACCCACCATCGCCAGCAGGTCGTTTCCGTCGATCAGGTCCATCTGCGCAATCTTCTCGCCGAATTCGGCAGCCTCCGGTGCAAAGACGCCCGAGGTGACGAGATAGCCCTTGGCTGCCTTACGTGCGGTGATGACACCTGCGAACTCACGGACCTCGAGTTCGGTGACGTACGCACCGGTCGGGAAGCGGCGCTGCTTGCACTGAACGATGGCCTGCTGCTTGCCTTTTCTGAGAATCAGATCGACGCCGCCGTCGGGGCCACTCTGGCCGACCAGCTGCGGATTCCAGCCTTTCTCGGTGAAGGCGGCGGCGACCAGCCGCTCAAAGTCGGCCCAGTTGAGCGACCGGATCGCGTCGAGCGATCGGTTCGATTCGAGCAACCGCCACCAGCCCCATCGGCGCATCTGCGCGACCACCGCGACCATGGTGACGGCATAGCCGGCCAAGAAGATGAAGAGCGGGATCACAATCGCCTGCCATTCCCACAGAAAGATGGAGGTGCCGGTGCCCCAGAACTCGCGGACGATGATCTGCGTCACGAGGTCAAGCAGGACAAAGACCAGAACCGGCGTTGCCAGCGCGATCGATAGCCGGGACGCGGCGAGCTGACGCTCGAGCCACACCAGGACGTTCACAGGGGGGTAACGCCCTGGGAGGCTGGAGTTTGCGCCTGATCCTAGAGCCGGGGGATCGTCTGCTGCTGGCCGAGGTATACCAGGAAGTCGGGGACACTGAAGGCTGCGACGATGCCGTATACGAAGTTCCAGAAGACGGCGCTGATTGGGCCGCCCTGCCAGAGGAAGAAGAAGAGCACGAGCATGGGCAGAAAGCCAAGGCGGCTCGCCATGACTCGCAGCTCGATCGAAAGCCAGGGAGCGATCATGCCGAAGCCGTCGAAGGGAGGGATCGGGATCAGGTTGAGCACGATCGCAGTCACCTGCAGGAACACCAGGAAGGCCAGCGCCGACCAGAAATGGAGGTCGCCGGCGGGCGGCTGACCATGGAACAGAACAAACGGCCAGCCGACCAGCACGGCGAAGACCAGGTTGCCGATCGGTCCGGCTGCTGAGGCAAAGCTTCGCCAGGCGTTGGTTCGGATCGCGCGTTCGTCAAGATAGACGGCGCCGCCGGGAAGACCGATCCCGCCCAGGAGCAGGAATACGATCGGCAGCCCGATGCTCAGCAGCGGCTGGGCGTAGCGCAGCGGATTGAGCGAGAGATAGCCGGCTGCGGCGACCGAGCGATCGCCGCCCAGGTAGGCAACCAGCGCGTGGCCGAACTCGTGAATGCAGAGGGAGGTCACCCAGCCGCCGACGACAAATAGCAGGCTCAGCGGCAGGACCAATCCAGGCAGGGCGCCACTCCAAAGGCCGATGCCACCCGCAAGCGTGGCCGCGACCGGAATCGCGAAAACGGGGCTGACGCCGATCGCGCCGTCGAGACCGCGGAGTGGCGGCCGGGTCACACCCTTCGGCGCCGATGCTGGGGCCGTCAGGTATTGCCGGACTGCGTAGATCGTCAGGCCTGCCTCCTCCAGCCGTGTTGCGGTGTCGGGCGAATCCTTATAGAGCAGGGCGAGCAGAATGTGAAGCGCGTCAACGCGGTAATGGCCAAGTTGTTCGGCTTCCCGATGCGCGTTGTTCAGCAGGTACCGGGTCGCCGGTCCCGCTGGGGCCGGAGTGCCGCCACCAGCCTCGAACTGCTGCGCCGTTACCGCCTGCCCAAGCTGCGCGACGTTGACCTTCAGGTTCAGGAGGGCCCGCCCTGCAGGATTCCTCGGTAAAAGCGTGATCGCCCAGAGCAGATGGATTGGCTCCGTCCGCACGCTCCCGCTCGATCCTGCCAGGCGCTGGGCGAGCTCGACCACCTCCCGCGCCGCGTCATCAAGGGGAATGTCCTGTGCGAGCTGCTTCAGGGACCAGCCCTGGGCGGTCCCGCCGCTCGATGGAACGGGTGTGGCGCTCAGGTGGTTTTGACGGTCCCGATGCGCATCCGCAGGCGGCCCTCGATCTGGCCGAGAAGCCAGGCCGCAAATTGCTCGTGCGAGGGATGCTGATCCTTCACCTGTTCGAGCATCTCGTCGTGGATGTGGGTGAGAAGCTTCAAGAATTCCGCGTCGTCCATACGCGCTCTCCTAGGCCAACCGGAAGTCCGGCCTCGCCCGGCTGGCGCCATTGTAGACGCCGTCCGGCAATAAAAAAAGCGGCCGTCGCGGCCGCTTTTCCCTCCGCGACGCGAAATCAGACGTCGGTGTGCTCGACCTCCGTCACCTCGGTCGTGTGATGGTGGTGCCGGCTCCCGCCGTACATGCCGCCTGCCAGCAGGTTGTAGACGACGCCGACGATCGCGAGCACCAGCAGCAGGAAGATCAGGGTCCCGCCCACATGCGAGATCAAGCCCAACAGCCAGAGCACGAAGAGGATCGCGATGATGGCCCAAATCAAACTCGTCAAGGGTTCACCTCCGAATCAAAGATTTTGACTGCCAAAGACATTATATCGCAGATATCATCTATCATGGGTCAAGCATGCGGAAAAGGACGAAATGGCCCTAGCCCTGCCGGAGACCTGGCAGCCGTCGCGCTCGCTCGATTCGGCCGAGCTCGCTGACCCGGTGCAGTCGGCGCGGGCCGCCGGGCTTCGCTACGTCTCCGACCTCAGCCCGGGAATCCGCCGGAAGCGCGCCGGCAAGGCCTTCAGTTATCTCGGTAGTGACGGCGGCCTGGTCCGTGACAAGGAGGTCATCCGCCGGATCAAGAGGTTGGCGATCCCGCCGGCCTGGACCGACGTCTGGATCTGCCCCGACCCCCGCGGTCATCTGCAAGCGACCGGCCGTGACGCCCGCGGCCGGAAGCAATACCGCTACCACGCTCGCTGGCGCGAAGTGCGCGACGCGGTCAAGTACGACCGCATGCTCGCCTTCGCCCAAGTCCTGCCAAAGATCCGAGAGCGAAGCGATCGAGATCTCGAGCGCTCGGGCATGCCGCGCGAGAAGGTGCTGGCGGCGATCGTCCGGCTGCTGGAGGAGACCCGAATTCGAGTCGGAAACGAGGAGTATCGCAAGGAAAACGGCTCGTTCGGCTTGACGACCCTGCGCGACCGCCACGTCGATGTCATCGGCGCTCAGGTTCGCTTCAACTTCAAAGGCAAGAGCGGAAAGCAGCACAAGGTGAAACTTCAGGATCGCCGGCTGGCGCGAATCGTCAAACGCCTCCAGGAGGTTCCCGGGCAGGAACTCTTCACCTATCTGGACGATGACGGCGAAGCTCACGCCGTGCAGTCGGACGATGTCAATGACTACCTACGCGAGATCACGGGCGATGACTTCACCGCCAAGGACTTTCGTACCTGGGCGGGCACCATCCTGGCCGCGCGATTCTTCCGCGAGGCGGAGGCGGAACCGGAGACCAACGGTGCCAAGAAAGAGCTGGTTCGGGCGATTGCCAGGGTTGCCGAGGAGCTCGGGAACACGCCCGCCGTTTGCAAGAAGTGCTATATCCATCCGGCGGTCATCGCCGCGTACCTGGCGGGGGGCCTCAAGCCGATCGAGGAAAAAGAAGATCAGGACCCGTATAAGCTCTCCCCGGAGGAACGAGGATTGCTGAGGCTGCTCTCGGGGGCGGCCGCTGAACGTAAACGATGAACCGGCATGCTGACGGCGATCCCGCCGGTCGGGTGAACCTGGGCAAGCAGATGGGGGAGATCCTCCGGCTTCGCCGCGAGATGAGCGCGAAAGAGCCGGCACAACGTACGACGACGACGCGGGCGGTGGCCCGCATTCTCGAGGACGTCCACCTCGAGGGTCGGATGGGCAAGTTCGTCGTCGAGTCGGATGAACCGCTGGCGCGCGGCGGAACCGAGAAAGGGCCTTCACCCCTGCAGTACGTCATGATGGGGACGGCGTTTTGACTCTTGACCCAGCTGGCGCGGTTCGCGCCGCTTTACGAGGTCCCCATCGAGGATGCGTCGGCGGATGTGCGTGCGACCTTCCGGAATACTGAGAAATACGATGTGGACGACGCGCCGCCCTTCTTTGAAGAGGTGGTGATCCAGCTTGACGTCGTGAGCTCGGCGCCGGCCCAGAACGTCAAGCAGCTGAGTTCGCATGCCGAGCGCGCCTGCCACGCGGCCCAGTCGCTGCGGCATCCTGTCGCCGTGCGCCTTGAGACGACGCTCAACAGGCAGCCCCTCCGCTAGCGCCGCCCGTCCGGTTGGACCGGCTGGTTGGGCCGGTTGGGTCTCGAACCAGCGCGCAAAGCCCGCGAGAGTGGAAGCGTCAACGCACGGGCGGTCATTGCGATCGGGCTGGGCGCGGCGCTCACGGCATGCGCCTTGCCGTCAAACCCCTGGTTTCTGGCTGCCCTCCATCCGAGACTGCTCGTCGCCAACGCGCAACGAGTCCCCATCCTGGCGGAGCTCAAGGTCGACTTCGGCCAGCCGGTCGATCCGCAGGTCGTCAAGGTACGCATCACCCCCGCGGCGACGACGGTTTCGCGATGGGCGGGCAATCAGCTGTTCGTCGCACCGGTCGGGCACTGGGCGACGGCGACGGATTACGCGATCCGCATCGCCGCGTTCCAGGACCACCGGCACAACGTCCAGATAAAGGGCTGGCAGGCGTCCTTTCGGACGCAGCCGGCGCTGACGGCAGCGCTCTTCCTCGACGGTCATCCGGTCACCGGTCAGGCTGTCGTCGGCGGCTCGGCATCGATCCTGACGGTCGCCTTTCCACTGGCGATGCAGCCGGCGGCGGTCCAGCTCACCGTCGATGGCAAGCCGCTGGGCGCAAGCGCGATGGGCTGGCAGGCGGACCGGCAGCGGATCAGCCTGCCGCTTGACGGTTTCGCTCCGGGTAGTACGGTCCGGCTTTCAGTCGACGAGGGAAGGAGTGATCAGGGCGATCTCCTCACCGCCGCATCGTCTGTGACCATCACGACGGCGGTGCTTGAGCCGTCCAATCCGACCAGCGGCGTGGCGTCGGGGTTCGTCGCACCACACCCGCTCCAGATCGTGGTGGAAAACAGCGGCCCGGCTCGACCCCAGGTCGGCCTGCAGGGCGCAGACATGGTCTTCGAGTACATCAGTGAGTACTCGATCACGCGCATGACCGCCGTCTACTTCAACACGGTGCCTCCCCTCATTGGGCCGGTTCGCAGCTGTCGCATGGTCAATATCCCGCTTACGTTTGCCTTTGGCGCGATCACGATGTGCAGCGGGGCGTCTGACGGGACGCTTGGGCAGCTCTGGCACCAACACGTGCCGGTCGTGATCAACGACTACGACCGTGGCGGACACTTCTTCCGTTCATCCGCCCGCGTTGCCCCGCATAACCTGTACACCTCAAGCGACCGAGCACTCCGGCTTCGCACCGAGATGCCGGGCATCGTAGGCGCGGCGCTGCTGGTCGACCCGGCCCACGACGATCTTGCCCTGGGCGAACCGGCCGGAGCCCCGCAGGTGCCTCTCCACGCCGTCAGTTACCGGTATGACGATGGCCGCAAGCTGTATCTCCGTTTCGATCACGGCTCGCCGTTTCTGGACGCGGCCACCCGGGGGCAACTGGCCGTCAAAACGGTCGTCGTCGTGCATGTCCCATTTCGAGATGCTGGGTGGGTGGAAGATACGAATGGCGGCGCCCACTCCATCATTTACGACCTGGCGGGTCAGGGGCCGGCCGAGTTGTATTCGGATGGCCGCCTTATCAAGGCAACCTGGCATATGAGCCAGGGGGTCCCGATCTACTTCACCGATGCGAGCGGTCGGTTCATCCATCTCAACGCTGGCCTGACATGGATCCATCTCGTCGGTAACGGCCAGTCGCACTGAGCGGCTATACCGCGGCCTCACGTTTGCGGAGCTTGATCCGCTCGCTGGCCACGAGGATCCGCTTACGCATGCGGATGGTTTTGGGCGTTACCTCCACCAGTTCATCATCCTCGATGAAGTCCAGGCACTCCTCCAGCGACATCTGGCGCGGTGGCACGAGCTTGACCGTGGCATCTTCCGTGGAGGCGCGCATGTTTGTCTTCTGCTTCTGCTTGGTGGGGTTGACGTCGATGTCGCCGGTGCGCCGGTTGAGCCCGATGATCATGCCTTCGTAGACGGGCGTGCCCGGCCCGATG
>Ga0066671_10000299_pt1 | contig 15350 bp, 8 predicted proteins | sample GraSoiAngelo_120_FD_62294 | JGI IMG/M metagenome (GOLD analysis project Ga0066671, IMG submission 62294) | Grasslands soil microbial communities from the Angelo Coastal Reserve, California, USA - 14_0919_09_20cm | ecosystem: Environmental > Terrestrial > Soil > Grasslands | place: USA...
CTGCGCCTGTCTCTTACGCCAATTATCCTTCGACCGAATACCTGGACTTGCCGTTCCTCGACCTCATGTGCTTCAACGTGTTCCTGGAATCCCAGGAAAACTATGAAGCCTATCTGGCGCGCCTGCAAAATCTCGCCGGAAATCGTCCCTTGCTGATCACGGAAATCGGCCTGGACAGCCGCAGAAACGGGGAAGCTGCACAAGCCGCCTGTCTCAATTGGCAGATACGAACCGCGTTCGCCGCAGGCTGCGCCGGTGCATTTGCGTATTCTTGGACCGATGAGTGGCACCGCGGAGGCGAGGACGTCACCGACTGGGACTTTGGCCTGACGACTCGCAAGAGAGAACCAAAGCCTGCTCTCACAGCCGTGAGCAACGCATTTCGGGAAACACCGTTTGACTCCAAAATGCGATGGCCAAAAATATCCGTTGTCGTATGCACTTTCAATGGCAGCCGGACCATTCGCGACTGCCTAGAGGGAATCGGGAAACTCCATTACCCCAATTACGAAACCATCGTTATTGATGACGGCTCAACCGACGGCGTCGGCGACATCGCGCGTCAGTACGACGTCCGCGTTATTCGTACGGAAAATCGCGGTTTGAGTGCGGCACGCAATCTGGGCTGGCAATCGGCCACGGGCGAAATCGTTTCCTACATTGATGACGACGCCAGCCCCGATCCCGAGTGGCTGACCTATCTCGCAGCTACCTTTCTTAAAGGGGGTTACGCAGGCGTTGGTGGCCCGAACATTCCGTTCTTGAATGACGGGAACACCGCGAGTTGCGTTGCCGGGTCACCGGGTGGACCCGCGCACGTTCTGCTTTCCGATTCCGAAGCAGAGCACATCCCCGGTTGCAACATGTCCTTCCTCCGCGATTCGTTAGCCTCTATCGGAGGCTTTGACACGCAATTTCGTCAAGCGGGTGACGACGTGGACGTTTGTTGGAGAGTACGCGCGAACGGAGGTAAGCTCGGCTTTAGTCCAGGGGCCATGGTCTGGCACCACTATCGGCGTACCGTGCGCGCCTATTGGAAGCAGCAAGTCAACTATGGCAAGGCGGAAGCCATGCTCGAGAGAAAGTGGCCCGAAAAATACAACTCCAGCGGCCAAGCAAGCTGGCGCGGACGGATCTATACCGATGGATTGTTTCAAACGTGCTCTTTGTTCCGCGGTCGCATTTACCATGGCACGTGGGGCACCGCGGGCTTCGCGCGGCTTTATCAGCCTTCTCCGAATCTTTTTAACTCGTTGCCGTTGACGCCCGAGTGGCAGTTGATGAATCTCGTACTGGCCGTCCTTTCCATTCTTAGCATTGCGTGGAAACCGCTTCTCGCCGTCACGCCGTTGTGTCTGGCAGCGTTCCTGTTGTCCCTGGTGCCTACCCTCAATGCGGCTCTGCGTCTTCGCATCGCCTCATCCCCGAAGAGTCGGATAACTCGCCTACGTTTGCGTGCTCTGACTGCGACTCTCCACCTCGCGCAGCCTTTGGCCCGCTTGTGGGGCCGCCTCATCTGCTCATTAACAATCTGGAGAAGCCGCCGGTTTCCTTCGGCTCATTTTCCCCGGCCAACCATGTTTCATCTCTGGAGCCAACAATGGCTGGACGCCACGTGTGCTCTTCAGGATTTGGAATCTTTGCTGCGTTCCCGAGGTGCTGTCGTGCGCCGCGGAAGTGATTTTGACGATTGGGACCTCGAAGTTCGCGGCGGGTTATTCGCCGCAATCCGCATTCGCGCCGTTTCCGAAAACTACGCCCCTGGCAAGCACATGTTGCGCCTACGGTTACGGCCCTGGTTTTCCATCCCCGGGATTGTCACGGTTCTTCTGTTTCTGATTCCTTGTGTCGCTGCCGCCATCGACGGCGCTAGTTACACCGCGGCGATTCTTGGCGCCATGAGCATGCTCTTTGCCAGCGTTGCGCTTCGCGGTGCGGCCATCGCGCTCGGCGCAGCTTATTGCGCCTTGATCATCCTGGATTTCGATCTCACATGAACTGGCTCGGCACGAATCGCGATGTAGTTCTATGCAATCGGCTCTTTCGTTGGGCGCGGCCGTATTGGCCGCACCTGGGCGCTCTTTTCGTGCTCAGCTTACTCGCCAGCCCGCTTGCTCTGCTGGTGCCATTGCCCCTAAAAATTGCGGTAGACAGTGGCTTGGCCTCCAAGCCTTTGCCGCACTTGCTTCGTCCGTTCATTCCGGCTGGCTTCAGACTCTCCCCTTCATCCGCCCTGTTGTTCGCTGTCGCATTGCTGATCGCCGTGACCATCCTTGCGCAAATTCAGGCGCTAGCGGTTTCGCTGCTCCGCACCTACACCGGGGAAAAAATCCTCCTCGATTTTCGCTCCGAGCTTTTTCGTCAAATGCAGAAGCTCTCGCTCGCCTATCACGAGGTCAAAGGAACCGCCGAATCTCTTTACAACCTGCAGTACGATGCTGCCGCGGTTCAGACACTCGTGGTGGACCACCTGATCCCCTTTTTCAACTCGGCCTTCACCGTGCTCGGCATGTTGTACGTCACCTTGAGAATCGACTGGCAACTGGCCCTGGTTGCTCTCGTAATTTCGCCCATTCTCTATCTGACCTCTAAACATTATCGCCGCGGGCTCCGGCGCGGCTCCCGGGAAGTCAAGACGCTCGAAAAATCCGCGATGGGCATTGTTCAAGAAGTTCTGGGCGCCATGCGTGTGGTGAAGGCCTTCGGCAGGGAAGAGGACGAGCGCCATCGCTTCATTCGCAAAAGCGCCGACGGCATGCGAGCGCGCCTCCGACTCGCCCTTGCCGAAGGCAAGTTCAACTCCATCGTCGGCCTGACCAGCGCTACGGGAATCGCGATTGCTTTGTTTGTTGGCATACGTCAGGTACAAACCGGCATCATCACTCTCGGTGAACTCCTGTTGATGATGGGCTACGTTGCGCAGCTCTACGAGCCGCTAAAAACCATGGGAAGAAAATCTGCGGCGTTGCAGTCTCAGTTAGCTAGCGTTGAGCGTTCCTTTGCCTTGCTCGACGAAATTCCTGAAGTGGAAGAAAGGTCCGATACACAACCACTTTCTCGCGCCTTGGGAAGGGTCTATTTTCAAAACGTTTCGTTTGCCTATGCTCCGCATCGCCCGGCGCTTATCCACGTTTCTTTCCGCGTCGAGCCCGGAACTTGCGTTGGCATTGTGGGGCCCACCGGTGCCGGCAAAACCACGCTGATCAGCCTGATGTTGCGCTTCTACGACCCCTTCGACGGTCAGATTCTTCTTGATGGTGTCGATTTGCGCAATTACAAATTGGCGGATCTCCGCAGTCAATTTGCCCTCGTGCCGCAAGAGCCCGTTCTTTTTTCCACTTCCATTGAGGAAAATATCGCCTACGCGCGGCCCGAGGCCACGCAGCAGGAAATTCAGGCCGCAGCGGCTGCCGCAAACGCGCACGAATTTATCTCCAGGCTTCCCGAAGGCTATCAAACCGTGGTTGGCGAACGAGGCATGCGGCTCTCGGGCGGAGAGCGCCAGCGCATTTCGCTCGCACGCGCATTCTTGAAGGATTCGCCGATTTTAATTCTCGATGAGCCCACCAGTTCAGTCGACCTCAAGACCGAATCCGCAATTATCGAGGCCCTCGAGCGTCTCATCCAAGGCCGCACGACCTTCGTTGTCGCGCACCGCGCCAGCACCTTGATCCGGTGCAAATCTTTTTTGTACATCGACCACGGAACGCTGGTGGATGCCTCGCCTGCGCCCAGTCTGCTCGATGGCGAAAAATTGCCCGTCCTCGAAGCCTCTTCTCTCGGAGGAATCGATGACCACGGTTGAGCAGATCGTTTCCCGAGAGGCGCCTTCCGACATCCTGACGCATCCGGCCGTTCTTGCGTGGAAACGGTTTCAGCCAGATTCGAGAAGCGCGGCAGCGGTCTCTCTCCTCAAGAAACGCTCGAAAACCGCAATCTATAAGATGGACGGGGTCGGGCCTCGCGGTTCTTCCGTGGTGGCTAAGCTTTGCCGCTGGCACCTAGCGGCTCACGAAAGAACAATCTACCAACAAATCCTTTCTCGCCTTCCCGTCAGCCATCCGCTTTACTATGGGTTCATCAAAGAAAGTGAAGACCACGACTGGCTATTCTTGGAGTACATCGAAGGAGAACAGTACTCGCGCTCGCGCGACGACCATACCGTTCTGGTTGCCAGGTGGCTCGGCCTGTTGCACTCCACTGCCGCGCAGATCGCACACACGGCTCAACTCCCCGACCGCGGCCCCGAGTATCACCTGATCCATTTGCGGGAGGCCCGCGATAATCTGCAGAGAAATCGGAAGCTTCTTAAGTTGCCCGCCGCAGAGTTGGCAGTCATCGAAGAGGTAATCTCGCAGTGCGATTTTTTGGAGTGGCGATGGGATCATATACAGCAATTGTGTGACCGCATGCCCCGCACCCTCATTCATGGTGACTTCAAGCCACGAAATGTGCTGATTCGCCCCGATGGGGGAGAATCTTCTGTTTTCCCTTTCGATTGGGAAGCCAGCGGCTGGGGCGTGCCGACCGGCGATCTCGCCTACGTGGACATTGCTTCCTACCTGGAAGCCAGCGCCCCTCGTTGGCCGCATTTGACCGTCGTGGACGTCCGGATCATGAAAGCAATCGGCAGAATTTTCAGAGGCCTTGAGGAATTCCGCTGGGAAAGTGAAAAATTTGATCCGCGTTGGGAAGCTTCGACCATTAAGCTGAACTACTACCGTGAGCGAATGAGCGAAGCGATCGAGATGACCGAGTGGTGAGGATGCGAAGATGGCCACCCAAATCCAAGTGCGACGAAGCTCTGTGGGACGGGTTACTCCCCAACAGGAGGCCTCTCAACGCTTCGCGGAACGAGAGATGTCCCAATCGCTAGAAGCCGCATTTTCTAAGCTACGCGGCCGGCTTGTTCAAGTTCAAAGGATCGAGCGGGAAACCTGTGTGCATGAGTCCAGCTTCCACGCCGAACACTTGCGCGTGCTATTCAACAACGGCGATTGCGTGCCCATCTTCTTTAAGGACCTGAATCCTCGGCACCAAATTGCGCCGGCTCGCAAAGTGCGGAATAACAGCCTGGGCCCCAGCTATCATGAATTGCGCGTGTACCGAAGGATTCTTTCTCGAGTCGATCTGGGCACCCCGCAGCTGTATTCCGTCCGCTGGGAGCCCTCGCGCGGGACCTATTGGCTCTTCCTGGAAGACATCGGAGCCGCGCGGCTGCGGGACTCGCGGAACTACAAGCGCTGGGTTCCCGCCGCGCAATGGGCTGCGCGCTTTCATGCGCGGGCGCGCCACTTGCCTGTTTCTGCGACCCGCTTCCTACCGGTCTATGACCGTGAGCACTATGATCGCTGCGCGCAGAGAGTCCGTGACATTCTCCCAGGTTTGCAGCCTCGCGATCGTCAGCTCGTCGAGCCCGCGCTCGCTCATTATGAAAGCCGTCTGCAATGGTTTGCCGAGCTCCCCAGAACCGTCATCCACGGGCAATTGTTCGGGAAAAATATCATGCTGCGTCCCCGGAACCACGAGCAACCCCTGGCCGTCATTGATTGGGAGACGGCCGCGCTTGGCCCAGGAATCTATGATCTGGTCAGCGTCAGTTCGGGGAGATGGACCGAAAATCAGCGGAACGTCATGTGGCGCGCTTATTTCGACCAGTACTCAGCAGAGTCAGGAGGTGCACGAGGCTGGGAAGATTTTTGCGAAGAAGCCAAAGAGATGGAGTTGTATTCGGCCCTCGAATGGCTTGCTTGGTGGCGCAATCGCACCGTTTCCCACAATTTTGGCCGCTGGATTAAGGAATTGAAAAGAATCCTGCGCGACCATCCACGAATTGGCTCTTGAACGCTCGGCGCGCGTTTCCCTTGAATGCTCAAAACTTACGACTTATCACTGGCGCGCCACCGCCGTGCTCCCACGGCAAATCAACTCCGGTTGCACCACAATCTCCTTCGGATAGGGCGCTCCTGGAGGCGCCGCAATGCGCCGTAGCAGCGTCTCGGCGGCCATCATTCCCATCTCGCGACATGGCTGTCGGATCGTGGTCAACGCGGGGTTCTGAAATGCGGCGCTCTGAATGTCATCAAAGCCCACCACGGAAACATCTTCAGGAATGCGGCGGCCGGCCTCGCGCAAGGCTTGAATCGCGCCGATTGCGGAAACATCATTGAAGGCAAAAAGCGCCGTGAATGGTTCTCCCGAAGCGATCAAGTTCTTCGTAACCTGATAGCCGAGCTCCGGGGAAGAGGATTCGCCTTCCAGTTGGCCTACCAGACGGTCATTGATCTTTATGCCCAGCGTCTGTGCTGCTTCGCGCACGGATTCCCAGCGAATAGCCGTATCCGAGCTGAACGCCTGCCCCTTGATGAAGGCCATCCGCCGATGTCCGAGTTTTGTCAAATGCTCCATGGCCAACGCAGCGGCTCGCGCATGGTCCAGCACAATGTTCGTCACTCCGGGCAGGTCCCGATGGCCGGAGACCGCAACCAGCGGGACCTGTACGGCCTTCAGGACCGCCGTGTCGACTGCAATCAAACCCTCTACCGCGCGCTGCTGTAAAAGCAGAGGATATTCTTCGATGAGTTCATCGCGGTGCCGATGGCTCACCACGAAATAGAAATATCCTTCTTGCAGGAGATGGTCCTCGATCCCCGACATCACTAGCGCCGCATACCCTTCGCTAATCTCCGGCACCACCACGCCGATCGTGTAGCTTCTTTGTTGTCGGAGGGATCGCGCTAAATGATTGGGACGGTAGTTGAGTTCCCGCGCCGCTTTGCGGATCAGCTCTTGGGTGCGATGGGGAATCGACTTTGCCCCCGGCGCTCGGTTGATGACCAACGACACCGCCGCTTGCGAGAGTCCCAGATGCTCCGCGAGCGATTTGAGAGTCACGCCTTGCCCGGAAGTTTTTCGAGCGCGCAAAGCAGTGCCTGATTTGGGGCGGGGCATAACGATTTTGTGCGCCTAGTTTCCCACATTTGTTTAAGCTTCCACAAGCCGAATCGTAACGAGAAAAATATACCCGTTCCTGCCTGCATCCCTTGTAACCGCTAATAAATCGGTTTAGTATGCTACTGCCTTGCCGGAGACGGAGAGCTCAGTGCGCAGCTGGCAACCGGGTGTGCCAGGCACTCGGTTTTCGAGGCCCGGGGTTAGATGGTCCGGTAGGTCCTTGCTGTAGCGGTGTGTTAATCAATTTGAAAGGAATTTGATATAACTCGCGCACTAGGTTTCCGGGCCCCTTTTCTGCTCAAGGAGCGTCTGTAACGTGAAATGTCTGCTCGATCGCTCGGCCGTCCTAGCTCTCGTCCTCTTGTTTTTCCCGCTCGCACCCTCTTCGGCTCCTTCATCAGAGAAGACTCCCGGGGCCGCGGCAGCCCGTGCAAGCTTTTCCGATTCCAGCAACGAAAAGGCAATCGACGACCTCCTCCGGAAAATGACCCTTGAGGAAAAAGTCGGCCAATTGGTTCAATACTCTGCAGGCCAGCCTACAGGGCCGGGGACTGGCCGCACCGATTATGACGATATGATCCACAAGGGCGAGGTGGGCGCCCTCTTCAATATCACCGCCGCCCGCCAGGTCAATGCTTTTCAGCACATTGCCGTGGAACAGTCGCGTCTGCACATTCCTCTTCTCTTTGGTCTGGACGTAATACACGGTTTTCGCACGGAATTCCCCATCCCCTTGGGGCTGGCTTCCACTTGGGATACCGACTTAGTGCAACAAGCCGCTCGCGTCGCTGCGCGCGAAGCTTCTGCCAGCGGCATCCGCTGGACCTTTTCTCCCATGGTCGACATTGCCAGGGACGCGCGCTGGGGCAGAATGGCCGAAGGCGCCGGCGAAGATCCGTTTCTAGGTTCAATGATGGCCCGCGCCTACGTGCGCGGTTACCAGGGAACAAGCCTGGATGCGCCCGACAGCATCGCGGCTTGTGCAAAGCACTTTGTGGGTTACGGCGCGGCGGAAGGTGGGCGCGACTATAATTCCACAGAGATTTCCGAGCATACCTTGCGGCAATTCTATTTGCCGCCCTTCTACGCAGCGATCGAAGAAGGTGCAGCAACAATTATGAGCGCGTTCAATTCACTGAACGCCGTGCCTTCCTCTGCCAATCTCTTCACGCTGACGCAAATCCTTAGGAAAGAGTGGGGATTTCAGGGCATCGTAGACAGCGACTACACCGCCCTCGCCGAACTCATGAACCACGGCACCGCCAACGATGGGGCGACGGCAGCGCGCAAAGCTTTTCTGGCCGGTGTGGATATGGACATGGTTAGTAGCCTCTACCATGACCACTTGGCTCAACTCGTGCGCTCCGGCGAGGTTCCCGAAGCTGCCGTCGACGAAGCCGTTCGCCGTGTTCTTCGCGTGAAGTTCGCGCTTGGCCTCTTCGAGCATCCGTACACGGACGAATCGAAAGAGGCCGGCGCCATGCTTCAGCCGGAGAGCATCACGCTGGCGCGAACCGCTGCCGAAGAGTCCTTTGTGCTGCTCAAGAATGCTGGTGTCGGAGGCAGCCCGCTCCTGCCCCTGCCCGGCAACGCCAAAACTTTCGCGCTCGTTGGGCCGCTGGCCGCCGACCGAGCAAACATGCTGGGTTCCTGGGCAGGGCAGGGTCATCCCGCAGATGTCATCACGCTACGCGCAGCGCTCACTACAAAAGTCGGAGCTCAAAACGTTCATTACGCCAAAGGATCGGAATTCCTCGGTGGTTCCGACTCTCAATTGGAGGAAGCCGTTAAAGCGGCCGAGCAATCCGACGTTGCCATCCTGGCGCTCGGGGAAAATGGGCCGGAGATGACCGGCGAAGCGGCCTCGCGCGCATTTCTGGGCCTGCCGGGCAGGCAGGAAGAGCTCCTCGAGAAAGTCGTCGCCACGGGAAAGCCTGTGGTCCTCCTCATCTTCAGCGGCCGCCCGCTGACGCTTCCCTGGGCCTTTGAGCATGTGCCTGCAGCAATGGCCGTCTGGTTTCCCGGTGTTCAAGCTGGCCCCGCGCTTGTGCGAACTCTCTTTGGCGAGGCCAATCCGAGCGGAAGGCTCGTGGTGAGTTGGCCGCGTAGCGTCGGGCAAGAGCCTTTGTATTACGACGCCCTAAACACCGGCCGCCCTGCCGGGAAGATTGACCTTACTCGGCCGCCTCGCAACGGTCAGGAAAAATACGTTTCGCGCTACATCGATGAACAGAACAGCGCGCAGTTTCCTTTTGGCTTCGGCCTATCCTACACGAGCTTCCGCTACGGAAATCTCCACGTCGACAAGACGAAAATTAACGCCAAGAGCCTGAATGAAGACTTGCAGGCTCGCGAACAGAAACAAAGCGCGGTCTTGAGCGCGAGCGCCGATGTCACCAACACCGGAACGCACCCGGGCATTGAAACGGTACAATGCTATCTTCGTTTCCAAGGAACGAGCACCGCTCAGCCCGTTCGCGCGCTGACCAAATTTCAACGCATTACGCTTGCTCCCGGAGAAACCAGAAAAGTGACGTTTCTGCTGGGCGCGAATACATTCGCCATTTGGAATGATCAGCAGAAGTTCGCCGTCGAGCCGGCCAAAGTCACGGTGTGGATCGCACCTGATTCAAGTCAGGGCCTGCAGGCCACGCTGGAAATCACAAAGTAAGCTGGCCGCCAAGAATCAGACAAACCATGACTCATATCGACCTTCTAAGCCGAAGAGAATTTCTCCGTAGAAGGGAAGTGCTGCGCATCGGTGGAATGGCTCTTTTGGCATCTCCGCTAATGGCACTCGCCAGTTGCCAGAAGCACGCTTCTTCGTCGTTTGTGGCGCCTAACGGTCCGCCTTACGAGGGAAGCGATGAGCAATTGCTCGATGAAATTCAGCGCGCCAGTTTTGATTTTTTCTGGAACGAAGCCAGCGCGAAAACCGGCCAGGTAAAAGACCGCGCCGCTGCGGATGGCAATGATTCGCACACCATGTCGAGCATCGCCGCCACCGGTTTTGGCTTGACTGGTCTTTGTATCGGTGACCATCGCGGCTACCGGAAGTCTACGGAAATTGTCGAGCGCGTTCGCCTTACGTTGCGTTTCCTCGCCGATGACTTGCACAACGAGCACGGATTCTTCTTCCATTTCATCCACATGGAAACCGGCGAACGCTGGGCCAAGTGCGAACTTTCGTCCATCGATTCGTCGATTCTCCTTTGCGGTGTTCTTGCCGCGCGGCAATATTTTGCCGATCAGGAAATCCAGGATCTTGCCACGACAATTTATCACCGCGTGGATTGGCGTTGGATGCTCAATGGCGGCAAAACGTTTTCCATGGGCTGGCATCCCGAATCCGGTTTTTTGAGCGCGCGCTGGGAACACTACTGCGAGCTGATGATGATTTATTTGCTGGCCATTGGTTCGCCGACGCATCCGGTGGATGCCAGTTGCTGGGATGCTTGGACGCGCCCGAAGATCACGTATCGGGGAATTGAATACATTTCCGGAAATGATCCGATTTTCACGCATCAGTATTCGCACGCCTGGTTTGATGTCCGCAACAAGCGCGACGCCTACGCCAACTATTTTGAAAATTCCGTCAAAGCGACGAAAGCGCACAAATTGTTTTGTCTTTCGCTCCGCGACCGCTTTCCCGACTACAGCGAAAATCTTTGGGGCATCAGCGCGTCCGATTACGCTAAGGGGTACACGGCGTGGGGCGGCCCGAACGCGCAGGGCGGCCCGATTGGTCCGGTCGATGGCAGCATCGTTCCCTGCGCCACGGGCGGTTCGCTCGCGTTTCTCTTCGACGACTGCATCCGCGTGCTGCGCAATCTTCGCGGGCCTTATCGCGAAAAAGTTTGGACGAAGTACAGTTTCCGCGATGCGTTCAATCCGCTTACGAACTGGTACGACAGCGACGTGCTCGGCCTCGACCTCGGCATCACCATGCTGATGGCGGAAAATCATCGCAGCGGCTTCGTGTGGGAGCAGTTCATGAAGGACGAAAACGTAAAACGCGGAATGGCCCGCGCCGGCTTTCATCCTGAGAATCCTCAAACGCCATCACAGCCAGCAACTTGATGCCACGCTGCAAACCGCGATGCAACTCGCCGACTTCCAACCGGGCTAACCGCAAAGCTTGATTCGGGTCAGCTTAGCTTGACTATCCCAGCTGCCCCCCTCCCCTGCTTTTTGTAACTGATTATTCTAAACGACTAGCTGCTTGGCTAAGTTCCACTTAAGCACTTTAGAGAGCAGTTCCGAGCGGTCTCACAAGTGTTGGTTCTAAGGAAGTTACAGCTACGCTCAAGAACGTCGCCTTTTTGCCGAGCCCTCTTTTATTCTCCGCACCATATTTGTTTAATCAGTACATTATAGAAGCCTCCGGCCGTCAAAGGCGTATTGATTTGTATTGATGTTTGGGCACACTACTTGATGCCGGAGCCTTCGACGATGGTAATGTAGCGATCGATAGGGAGGTCGGTGAAGGTCTCGATGCGACCGCTGGGTTGAGGCCAATGAATCTCCAGCCTGTCAATTCTGGTCCGTGAGCCGATGCCCAGGACCTCACGAGGATCGTGCGAGGAAAGATAGCTGCCGCCGCCAACTTTTAGCCTCGTTCGCTTCAAGTCGCCAGCCTGCCAGGTAATGCGAGCACCAATAGCGTCCGGATTTGCCTTCCTGCCGATGAGGCGCACACCCAGCCAGTGGTTGTCCTGCGCAGCGATATTCTTCAGCAAGAGCGGCGCGCCGCCATTGGCAGTGACCAGCGCATCGATGGCGCCGTCGTTATCAAAATCGCCGATTGCGAGGCCTCGCCCCGCAAGGGTCTCTGCAAACGCGGGGCCTGCGGAAGCGCTGACATTCTGAAATCCATGTCCTGTGTTGTGAAACAGGAGCAAAGGCTCTTTGTACATCACGTGGCTCAGATGCTGTTCGACCTTGTCGTCGGGATGGCCGTTCACGACGAAGAGGTCGAGGTTGCCGTCATTGTCGTAATCGAAGAATTTCACTCCCCAGCCGCTCATCAAACGGGTGACCCGGCCGATGCCCATCGGTCCCGTAGTGTCATCGAACGTTAGGTCGTGGTTGTTCTTGTAGATGGAATACATTTCGTGGTCCACGTTGGTGACAAACAGGTCCTGCCAGCCATCCTGGTCAAAGTCGGCGGAGTCCACACCCATTCCGGAGCGTGGCCGCCCTTCCTGGCTGAAGGCGACACCGGAATCCAAACCGATCTCAGCAAATTCTCCATTCTTCTTGTTGAGAAACAGAAAATTCTCGACCGTGTCGTTGGCTACGAAAAGGTCCATCCAGCCATCGTTGTTGATGTCCGTGGCGACCGCGCCCCAGGCCTTGCCCAGCGACTTAGCGATTCCAGATTCTTCGGAGACGTCCTTGAACGTTCCGTCCCCATTGTTGTGGAAAAGCCAGCTGCGTACTCGCGGATATACAGTCGGTATGCAGTAGGAACGCTCACCCGTTTGCGCGTTCTCGCAGTACTTGTTTTCCGATTTGCCGGAGTTGCCAAAGCGGCAAACAAAAAGATCCAGCTTGCCGTCATTGTCGTAATCAAACCAGACGGCGCTGGAAGCCCAGCCGGGCGCGGCTACACCTGCCTTTTCTGTAACGTCCGAGAAAGTGCCGTCGCCATTGTTTCGGTACAAAATGCAACGCTCGTATTGGGTGACATACAAATCGGGGAAGCCGTCCCCGTTGTAATCACCAACAGCCACGCCCATCCCGTACCCGCCACCAGCGACACCGGCTTGTTCTGTTACGTCGGTGAACGTCCCGTCGCGATTGTTTTTGTACAAGGCATTGCGAAGAGGAGGTTTCGGATCGTAAAAGTCACATTTGCCGCTGTTCACCAAGTAAATGTCCATCCAACCATCATTGTCATAGTCGAGGAACGCGCAGCCTGCTCCGGTAGTTTCCGGCAAGTAGTACTCGGCGGAGCGGCCGTTCACGTGCTGCCAGATGATGCCGCTTTTGCCCGCCGGAATCTCCTCGAATAGCGCCTGCGATGGTTGCGCAGGAGAGTTTCTTTTTGCAGTAGGCGGTGCCAGGAAGAGTGGCACATGCAACAGGGGCTTCGAGCCGTACAAATACAGGCTGGCGCTCAGGGCTTGCAGGAAATCCCGCCGCGTGAAGCCAGACGTGGCCTTTTTGTCGCCGCGAGGAAAAAGGGAGGCGAGAGGCAGTATCACGGCTGCGGGTTGCCTTTGCCGAGGATTTGCAATTGCCCTTCCGCAAGGCCAGGCGGCCGATCACTATACAAGGTTGCCGCCCGTTCTCTTTCCTTCGCATGCAAGCGTGTAAATTCTGCGCGAGCTTTCGCTGCCTCCGCTTTGTTGCCGGTCCGCGCATAGGCGTTTCCCAGGGAGAAGTAAATTCTGGACTCGCTTGGAAACGCCTTCTGAGCGATTTCCAGCTCTGGAATAGCGCCTGCCGGATTTCCTGTGTCCAGGCGCAACAATCCCACCAGGTAGTGCGTGAACGGGAGCCGTGGCGCCAGTTTCAGCGCTTTCTCCGCATAAGGCAAGGCTTCCAGCGAGTCGACCTGGTAGCGCACAGCCGCAATCTCGAGAAGCGAACTTACGTTTTGGGGATCGCGCTTCAATTCGAGTTGAAATTGCTCGACGGCAGCGTCAGTCTCATTGGTTTCCAGCAACAATCTTCCGAAGGCGAAATGCAAATTTGGATAGGCGGGGTATTCCGCAGTCAGCTGAACATAAGCCTGCTTTGCCTGATCGTAATCCTTAGCCGCCAGTAGCGCTTCAGCTTCTCCGGTCCGGTCGATCACTCTACTCCCCGGAGTGCCTTCAGGAGGAGCTTCCTTAGGCGTGATTAGGAGGGCGGCGAGACCGAGCGCAGTGGTTAATTCCTTGGACCTGACCCCGAGTTTCGCTAATTGATCCAGCGTTTCCTTGGCATCGCCGAATTTTCGCGTGCGCAACTCCAATATCCCCATGTGATAGAGAGCGACATGGCGCAATTCCTCGTTTTTGATAACGCCCAGTTGTTCGGCCTTTAGCAAATTCTTTAGGGCCGGTTCATCCTGGCGCAACTCGAATTGGCACAAGCCTAACATGGCGTGCGCGGTGCCGTTTGCCGGATCCAGGGCGATCAGCCTTTTGAAGTCCAATGCCGCCTTGGCGTAATGGTCCTGGTCATACTCGAGAGTGCCCAGCGACCACCAACCTTCGGTCCATTTTGGGCGCAGCGCCAATGCTTTAGTGTAAAGAATCGCCGCTTCGTCAAGGCGGTTGGCGTCACGGGCTTGTGCAGCGCGCTGGGAAAGCGACGCAAAGCTCGAAGAAGCCGGGCGGGTTTGCCCTGATACGCTGCCGAAGGGAAGTAATTGCAAACAAAGCAGGGCAAAGGAGATTCCTCGTCGCTGTGCTCCTCGGAACGGCAAGTTAAGGTTGCCTAACGTACTTTTCATTCGATGGCTAAAGAACCGAAGATAGAAGGAAAACATGAGCGCGCAAATAGTTTAAATCGAAAGCTGCCAGCGAGTCAGCTTCCCGGGGTAGGGAAAACTCGTTGGCAGCCTTCCTGCATTTCGTGATGCGGGCGCGATGCGACGCGCCGTTGGAAAGAGTTAGAAGCTAAACCGCGCTTGCATTTCGACGACGCGGGCGCCCAGCGCGTTCTGAGCTTCACCAAAATGGGCGTTCATAATGTCTGTTTGAAGATTGGTTAAATTCAGCTTGTTGAACAAGTTGTAGAAATTCATACGGAATTCAATTCTGCCGTTTTCGCCAATGACTTTCATGTTGGGCAAGCCAAACGACTTGCTGAGTGTGGCGTCGACGCCGAAGTAGCCCGGGCCGGTGAAGGAGTTGCGCGCAATTCCCGGGGGCGTCGGCAGGGGCCCAAGTGGCTGTTGGCCGCTCGGACACTGTGCCACTGGCGGATTCGGGAAGAGGCACGTGAAGAGCGTGCCCGGAGTAATCGTAGGGGGCGTAAAGAGCGTAGTGGCGTTGACGGTGCCATTGCTGCGGAAATTTTGGGTGAAACCACCCGCGTATTTAGCGGGGAGGTAAGCGTCGTTCCCACTGTCACCTGAGGAGCCGCCCGCGAACTGTCCGAAGTTAAAGACCGGATCAAAGCCGTTGGAGATTTCGCCTAGGGTGTACTTTGGAGACCAAGGGAAGCCGGTGTGGGCGTTTAGAATTCCGGACACACTCCAACCGCCAATGGTCTTTTCCCTCCAGTCGTGGGCACCCTTGAAGATTGTGGGGGACCACACGCCGAAGACTTTGAACGCGTGGCGGACATCATAGTCCGATGTGGCGAAGCCAGTCGCCAGGTTCCATTGGTAAAAGCCGCCTTGATAGGCGTTCGAGCCGGAATCCATTGTGCGGCTCAGCCGATACTGGGTGTCCAAG
>Ga0066671_10000300_pt1 | contig 15339 bp, 13 predicted proteins | sample GraSoiAngelo_120_FD_62294 | JGI IMG/M metagenome (GOLD analysis project Ga0066671, IMG submission 62294) | Grasslands soil microbial communities from the Angelo Coastal Reserve, California, USA - 14_0919_09_20cm | ecosystem: Environmental > Terrestrial > Soil > Grasslands | place: USA...
GCGTTGGCGCGGAAGCCGGCGTCGATTCAATCGAGCACGGGATGGAACTCGACGATGAGATTGCGGCGACGATGCACGCGAACAACGTCGCCCTCGTGTCGACGCTGTCCGTACTTGCGAGCTGGGCCACGTTTGCCCGGACGACGCGGATCGAGCGGTTCGCCGGCGAGGAGGGAAAGCGCAAACTGGCGGCTCGGCGGGAGGGCGCCTTCGCCGCCATCAGGGCCGCCTACCGCGCTGGAGTACGGATCGCGGCCGGGTCCGATTTTGGCGGAGGTTCTGTACGGGCCGGACATCTGGCATGGGAGGTGGAGCAGCTGGTCGAGGCAGGCCTCCCGCCTCACGAGGCGCTGGCCGCCGTGACGTGGCGCGCCGGCGAACTGCTGGACGTGGAGCACGCGGGCCGGCTGCAGCCGGGGGATCCCGCTGACCTCGTGCTGGTACACGGCGATCCGCTCAGCGACCCGCGAGCGCTCTGGCGGGTGTGGACCGTGTTTAAGGGCGGGCAGCGTATCGCATAGCGGCTATTCGCCGTCAGCGGGGTCGGCAGCAACAATACCGAAGGTGTTGCAAGGAATCACCGCCTGCAAACCTTACGGCATAATGAAACCTCACTTTTCGCGTATTTCCCCAGGAGTTTTGCCCTGCCCCAGCTTCGCCAAGATCTGATCACCGGCCGATGGGTGGCCGTCGCGACCGAACGTGCCAGGCGGCCCGATTCATTCACCCAGGCAGCCAAGGAAGCGGTCGCGGCCCGCGACGTCTGCCCCTTCTGTCCCGGGCACGAGTCGATGACGCCGCCCGAGGTGCTCGCCTATCGCGCCCCCGGCAGTCCCGCCAACGGCGAAGGTTGGTGGATCAGGGTCGTGCCAAATCTTTATGCCGCGTTTCGCCTCGAAGCGGACGGCCAGGAGCGCCGGGAGGGTCGGTTCTCGCAGCGAGATGCGATCGGCGCCTGCGAGGTGCTGATCTCGAGCCCTGACCATCGCGCGCCGACCCCGTTGTTGCCGCGCCGGCAGGTCGAGGAGATCGTTCAATCGTATGTTGACCGCTACCGCCACCATGCGCAGAATCCGGCGTTAGAACATGTACTGATTCTGTATAACCACGGCCGGCCGGCGGGCGCCTCGCTCGAGCACCCGCACTCCCAGCTCTATGCCATCAACCTGGTGCCGCCGACCTTCAATGACGAGCTCGGCGGTGCTCGGCGCTTTCTCGATGCCCAGGCGGGCTGCGCCTTCTGCCGGACGATGGAGGACGAGCGGGCGGCTGGATCGCGGATCGTTTTCGAGAATGACGCCTTCGTCGTCTTCGCACCGTTTGCGGCCCGAACGCCGTTTGAGACCTGGATCATGCCCCGGCGCCATCGCGCCTCCTTTGGCGAACTCGATCTGTCGAGCGAGAAAGCGGCCTTCGCGGAGGCACTGCAACTGACGCTCACCGCGCTGCACGAAGGCTTGAACGACCCGCCTTTCAACTATTACATCCATAGCGCGCCCCTGAAAGCCAGCGTCGATCGCGATTATCACTGGCATTTGGAGCTGATCCCCAAGCTCAGCACCGCCGCCGGCTTCGAATTGGGAACGGGGATGTGGATCAACGTCGTCAAGCCGGAGGATTCCGCGGCCTTCCTCCGCGACCGGATCCAGAAAAAGGTCGGACAGCCAGCATGAAAGCGGTGGTGATGGCTGGCGGCGAGGGATCCAGGCTGCGCCCCTTGACGAGCGGGATTCCCAAGCCGCTGGTTCCGGTGGTGGGCAAGCCGGTGATGGAGCATATCCTCCGGCTGCTGCGCCAGCACGGCGTCAGCGATGTGATCGTGACCCTGCAGTACCTCGGCTCGGCGATCCGCGACTACTTCGGCGATGGCTCGGACTTCGGCGTTGACATCACCTACGTCGTCGAAGATGCGCCGTTGGGGACGGCGGGCAGTGTGAAGAACGCGCAGGAATACCTGGACGAGCCGTTCATCGTGATCAGCGGCGATGCGCTCACCGACATCGACCTCACCCGCGTCATGGCCTACCATCGGGAGAAGGGCGCCGCCGCGACGATCGTCCTGACGTCGGTCGCCAATCCTCTCGAGTACGGCGTCGTCATCACGAACCAGGATGGGACGATCAATCGCTTCCTGGAAAAGCCGTCCTGGGGCGAGGTCTTTTCCGACCAGGTCAATACCGGGATCTACGTCATCGAGCCTACCGTGCTCGACCTCCTGCCGCCGGCCACGGTCGTCGACTGGAGCGGCGATGTCTTTCCCAAGATGCTCACCAACGCGATGCCGCTGTATGGGTACCTTGCGTCCGGCTACTGGTGTGACATCGGAAATATCCAGACCTATTACCAGGCGAACTGGGATGCGCTCGAAGGCCGGGTCGACGTCGAGATCGCGGGCGAGCGCCGTCACGGCAACGTCTGGATGGGAGAGAACGTCGAAGTCGGACTGGGCGTTCGGATCGAAGGCTCCGCTTACATCGGCAACGATTGCAAGCTCAAGGCAGGCGTGTTCATCAACGGGCCGGTCTGCATCGGCAACTTTTCCGTCGTGGACGAGAACACGAAGGTCAGCAACTCGGTGATCTGGACCTATTCGTACCTGGGTGAGAACTCCCGGCTGCGGCAGGCGATCGTCTGCCGGCACTGCACGATCAAGAACAATTGCCTGCTCGAAGAAGGCGCGGTGATCGGCGACGACGTGGTCGTCGGCGAGGGCACCACAATCGATGCGGGGGTCAAGATCTGGCCCGATAAGGAGATCGAGCCCGGATCGACCGTGCACGAGAGCATCATCTGGGCAGGGCACTATAAGCGCGGGTTGTTCTCGTCTTATGGGCTCGTCGGACTGGTCAATATCGAGCTGACCCCTGAATACTGCGCGCGCCTCGGCGCGTCGTTTGGGGCGCTCTTTCCCAAGGGGGCGGCGATCGGGGCGGCCCGCGATGGGCAGCGGCCATCGCGGATGATCAAGCGGGCGATGGTTTCGGGCATGATGTCGTCGGGCGCCGAGATCATCGACCTCAGCGAGTTGCCGATTCCGGTGGTGCAGTTCTATACACGGGAACACCACGTCGCCGGATCGGTGCACGTGCAGATGTCGCCGCTCGACAGCCGCTCGGCCGATATCCGGATGTTCGACGGCAACGGCATCGTCCTCGACAAGCGAGCGGAGCGGAAGCTGGAAAACATCTTCTTCCGCGAGGACATCCGGCGCGTCCACTTCTACGAGATGGGCGACATCAGCTATCCGCAGGACACGATCGACTCCTACATCGATGGCCTGGTCGGCCAGGTCGATGTCGAAGCCATTCGGCAGGCGCATCAGAAGGTGCTGGTCGACTTCGACCATGGCAGCGGGTCGCTGGTGCTGCCGCGGCTCTTCAAGGAGCTGAACATCGAGGCGATCCCACTCAACGCCGGCTTCGACGAGACCTATCAATCGAAGACCAATGAAGCCTTCGACGAAGCCCGGCGCCAATCCGCCCTGATCACGCGGACGCTCGGCTGCAACCTGGGTGCCTACATCGACTACGGCTCAGAACGAATCTTCTTGATCGACGAGAAGGGTGAGTTGCTCGATCATCACGAGGCCCTCGGCGTGCTCGCGCTCCTCGCCCTGAAGGCAAAGCCGGGCGTGCTGGTCGCGCCGGCGACCGTTCCGCAAACCATCGCCGCGCTGGTTCGGCAGCTCCCCGGCTCCCACTTCGTGCCGGGCAAGGCCGAGCCACCGGCGTTGCTGCGTGCCGGCCAGCAGCATCAGGCGCGGCTGGCATCCGATGCCAACGGCGGCTACGCATTTCCCGACTTCCTCGTCGGATTCGATGCGATCTTCACCTTGATCAAGCTGCTCGAACTGCTGGCCAAAGACGGCCGGACAGTTTCCCAGGTCCGCGAGGAGATCCCGCGGGCAGCCTACGAGCACCGGCTGCAAACGGTTCCCTGGGACGCGAAGGGACGGGTGATGCGCACGATGGTCGAGATGCACCGTGACGCGCCGGTCGACCTCGCCGACGGGATCAAAGTCTTCGTCGACGGTGGCTGGGTGCTCGTGTTACCGGACCCGGATATGCCTCGGTATCACATCATCGTCAGCATGGAAGACTCAAAGCAGGCGCGCGAGCTCGCCGATCGCTACAGCGCGTTGGTGAAGACGGCCGTTGGTCAAGGCTCTTCTGGCGACGCGCTCACGCCGAACTGATCGGTTCATCCGAACCGCGCCCTTCTTCCGGGCGCTGCCCGGAAAGGTCAAGGCGATCTTGCCCCTGGCGCTTCGCGACGTCAACCATCGGGCGCGCTCGAGCCAGGCGCAGTGGTGGTATGACGATCCGCGGTTGCATATCGAAGCCTGGTGGCATGCGAAGACCGGCCGACTCGAGCTCGGCCTGCATCTCGAGGGTCCGCCGGCGTTGAACGAGCGCATTGCGGCCGGGCTTTCCCGTCAGATGTTGATGATCAATGCCCGGTTGGGCGGCCGGCTCGACCTGGAACCCTGGGACAAGGGGTGGATCCGTCTCTACGAGACGTACCCCGTCGACGTTTTCGACAGCGCGCTGGTGGCCTCGATGGCCGGCCGGATCGCCGAGCTGATCCAGGTCCTGTGGCCGATGTGCCGTGACTTGCGGGGGGTAAAATCCGCCTAGCCGAGCGGGTGTAACTCAGTTGGTAGAGTGCAACCTTCCCAAGGTTGAAGTCGCGAGTTCGAGTCTCGTCACCCGCTCCATGTTCTTTGGTCGCTCCGCGTGACGCACCATCAGACGAGTTGAATCAGTGACGTCTGGACGAGGGGTCCCGCAGCTTCTGCAAACCGTCCTGGATTGCACCGATGCGCGCGCACTCGCGGAGTTCTACCGGCAGCTGCTCGGTTTCGAGTACCGAGCAGGAGACCAGCCGCCAGCCTCTGGCGAACCCGACGCGAGAGGGCATGACTGGCTCGTGTTGCGTGACCCCCGCGGTGCTAACCGGCTGGCCTTCCAGCAGGTGGCAAAGCTCTTCAAGGTCACATGGCCGGAAGGCCCGATCCCCCAGCAGCTGCATCTGGACCTGACGGTATCCACGATCGAGGAGCTCCATGCCCAACACGACCGGGCCCTTTCTCTTGGGGCAACGTTGCTCCGCGACCGCTCGGACGATCCCGAGGAGCCGCTGCGTGTCTACGCCGACCCGGCAGGACACCCCTTTTGCATCTTCGTCGTCCGTGTGGCTCGCACGTGCTAGCCGCGCAGCCCCGCGGTGTTCAGGATCGCGTACGCCACCCAGGCGACCAGGCCGGCGGCGGGAATCGTTACGATCCAGGCGGCGACGATGTTGGCACCGATCCCCCACCGCAGAGCGGAGAGGCGGCGGGATGCGCCGGCGCCCATGACGGATCCCGTGACAACGTGCGTGGTCGACACGGGAAGGCCGAACTGGGTCGCAAACTGAATCACCGCCGCTCCGGTCAGCTGCGCCGCCATGCCTGTTGCCGGATCGAGCTTGTAGATGCGCCAGCCGAGCGTGCGGATGATGCGCCAGCCGCCGGCGTAGGTGCCGAAGGCGATCGCCGACGCCGATAGCAGAACAACCCAGATCGGCACTTTGAACGTCGAGAGACGGCCGGTCGCCACCAGCGCGAGCGTGATGACGGCCATCGTCTTCTGGGCGTCATTGGCGCCGTGCGAGTACGAAACCAGTGCACCGGTCAAAATCTGCAGGCGGCGAAAGGTCCGATTCAAGGGAGCGGGGCGAGACCGATGGAAGACGGCGAGCAGGATGGTCATCAGGATCGCCGCGATCAGGAAACCAGCCGGAGGCGACACAACCAGGGACAGCACAGTCTTCCAGAACTGGGAGCCCTTCACGCCGCTCAGCCCGTGCGAGGCGGCGATCGCCGCGCCGCTGAGGGCCCCCACCAGCGCATGAGTCGAGCTGCTTGGTAGGCCCAGGTACCAGGTGATCAGGTTCCATGTGATCGCCCCGACCAGCGCCGAGATGATGACGACGAGCCCCGCCTTGAACGCGACGATCTGGCCGATCGTGTTGGACACTTTCGCTTGAAAGAAGACGACCGTAACGATGGCACCCGCGAGGTTCAGGACGGACGAGATCAGCACCGCCATCCGGGGCGAGAGCGCGCGGGTTGACACCGAGGTCGCGATCGCATTGGCGGTGTCGTGAAAGCCGTTCGTGAAGTCGAAGCCGAGCGCGATGAGGATGGTGATCAGCAGCAGCAGCTGCTCAGGCATTCTTGATCGAAGTCGCCTCGAGCACGTTGGCGACGTGCTCGCACTGGTCCATGGTGGCCTCCAGCAGGTCGTAGAGGTCCTTCCACTTCACCAGGTCGGTGGGCGTCGCGCCGTCGGTAAAGAGCTGGGCCAACGCCTCGCGGGTGATCCGGTCGCCCTCGTTTTCCAGGCTGTGGATGGCCAGCCGATGAGGCCCCAGGTCGCGAAACCCCTCGAGGCCGGCGACCGCCTGCTCCAGCTCCTTTCCCGCCTTGGCCAGCGCCTCGCCCATCCGGCGGGCATGGCTGGAAATCTCCTTCACGCGGTAAAGATCGATCTTGTCGGAGACTTCCTCGGCGAGGTCGACCACCTCGTCCAGCGACGACGCGAGCGCGTAGATGTCCTCGCGTTCAAGCGGCGTGACGAAGGTGTGATTGATCAGGTTGTAGATCTCGTGCGTGACGTCATCACACTCATGTTCGAGCTCGCGCAGCCGGGGATGCCGCGTTTGACCTTCCAGCAGGCCGTTGCGTAATTGCTCGAGCGCCTCGTTGACCAGCTGACCCTGCCGGGTAAAAAGGGCATAAAAGCGGCGCTCCTCGGGTACGAGGCTTAGCCTCATACCAGACCTCCGCCTATCGTGGGACGCACCCTGAACACCTCAAGCTATGGCTGATTGTAGGGGCGGTGTGTAATCCGTCGATGTGCTGCTGGTTAAGCCGAGGTTAAAGAGCCGCGCGGAAGCCGAATGCGCATCCGGGTGCCAATATTCGGCGTGCTTTCGGCGATTATGGTGCCACCCTGCAGTTCGATCAAGTGACGGGCGAGCGAGAGCCCCAGCCCGCTCCCTGGCTTGGCGCCTCTCGAGCGATCGGCTTTGTAGAAACGCTCGAAGACTCTCGGCAGGTCCCGTGCCGGAATTCCCGGACCTGTATCGGAAACAACAATCTCAACCCGATTGCCCTCGCTCCGACCCCTCATCACCACTTCCCCCTCATTTGTGAACTTCAACGCGTTGTCGACGATGTTCTGGAGAGCTTGATCGGTCTTGGCACGGTCGCCCGAGACCTGCATTTCGCTGCCTGGGAGGTCCGCCCGCAATGCGAGTCGTTGGGCCGTGGCCCGGGGCTGATTTCGCGTCACCAGCTCCTCGACGAGTGCTCGAGCGTCGAAGGGAGCGCGATCGACCGGGACACCTTCATCATCGAGGGCCGCAAGCTGGCTGAGATTGGCAACCGTTGACTGCAGCCGCCGGGATTCCTGTAGGAGGCGGTTCAGAAAAAGACGCGCATCGCCCTCGGCGGGCAGCTCATCGGCGAGCGTCTGGGCGGCCAGGTCAAGACCGGCAAGGGGCGTTCGCATCTCGTGGGCAAGATTGGCAACGAACTGTTGACGGACCGTCTCCAGGTGACGAAATCGTGTGAGATCGCGAAACAACAAAAGCAGCCCGCCAGCGTTTAGAGGCACAGCCCGGACATAGAGCGTGCGGTTGGAGATCGAGAGACCAACTTCAGCAGCCTCCTCTTGGCCTCGCTGAAGGGCCTTCGCCGCAAGAGCGTTGATGCGATGTTCTCGCACCATCTCAAGGAGAGGTCGGCCGGCGGCGTCCGCCACCCCTGGAAACATCAGCGTCGCCGCTGGATTCAGCCAGCTGACGACTCCGCCCTCAAGTACGACAATGCCATCCTCGAGGTGGTCGAGCACCTCGTCAGCCAACTCTGGTTGGTGCCCTGGCGAAGACCTTCCGCCAAATCGCCATTTCATGCCTCGCCGGAATCTAGCAAAACGCTACGAGGACATCCTTCAAGGCGGTTTCCGCTCGAACCCCGGCAGGAGAGTCCTGGAAAGGTCTCAGGTATAGGATCCCAATCGTGACAATCCTTCTAATTGCCTAAGCGGATCCTTGTCGTCGAGGACGATGCAACGATTCGAGAGACGCTGAGCTTCAACATCAAGAAAGAAGGGTATCTCGTGTTGGCCGCGCAGGACGGCGCCGAGGCGCTGAGGAGCGCGCGAACAGCTCGACCCGACCTGGTCCTACTCGACCTGATGCTGCCGGAGATGAGCGGCCTCGAGGTCTGCCGGGTGCTGCGGCAGGAGGGGGACGTCCCGATCATCATGCTGACCGCTAAAGACAGCGAGGTGGACAAGGTCGTCGGGCTGCAGTTGGGCGCCGATGATTACATCACCAAGCCGTTCTCGTTACGGGAGCTCTTCGCCCGTATGACCGCGGTCCTGCGCCGCAGCGAGCAACGGGCGCTACCCGCCGCGGTCGACGAGGATCGGCTCGGTCGCCTAACGATCGACCGAGCCGGACGCCGGGCCATGATCGATGACACGGAATTGAAGCTCGCTCCCAAGGAATGGGAGCTGCTGGCCTACCTGGTGCGCCGCCCCGGTCGCGTTTTCACCCGCGAGATCCTACTCGAGCAAGTCTGGGGCTACAGCTACCTCGGCGACCGCAAGACCGTCGACGTGCATATTCGCTGGCTCCGCGAAAAGCTAGGCCGCTTCGGCAAGCTCGGCTTTCAGATCGTCACCGTCCGCGGAGCCGGCTACCGGATCGATCCGATGCGGAAGAGCGCCGAAGCCACGGCTTAAGGCCGCTCACGTGGACTTGAGAACGCGTCGTGGATCACGCTGCCGGTGAGCGCCAGGCCGATGCCGGCACCCACCCCAGCCGTAAGGTACGTCAGCCAGTCAGCGACCTGATGCAGGTGGAGGTAGAGGCCGCCGAGCACCAGCACGGCAGCCAGCACCAACCAGGTCAGTCGGTCCAATCAACCGCCGGTTGAGCCTGCCCCAGCTCCAAAGCCACCGAAACCGCCGGCGCCCGCGCCCGCCGGAACGATCGTGATGCTGTTGGCCTTGACTGTGCCATCAGCCTGGCGAGTGCCGACCACGGTCACGTTCTGACTCTCTTGCAGATCCGAGCTCTGGCCGACGACCGTCTTGCGCACGATCACGCTCGGGTCGAAGGTGACTTTGACGTCGGTATTGCAGCGGGCGTCATGCACGGTCAGCGAGTTACTGGTCAGATTGGTGACCGTACCGGTAGCGCCGCGGCGGGCGGCCGCACCTGACGCAGCGGCCGACGGCGACGCGCCAGGGCTTGGGCAAGCGGCGGCCAGCCGGCCGCCGAAGCCGGTCGCGCCACCGCGGTTCGCGTTGCCCGTGCCGTTGTTGGCTGCGGCGGCGTTCGCCGTGCCACCACCTCCAATCTTGTAACCACCGTAAAAACCGCCCAGCAGGGCGACGACGATGACGAGTGCAGCGATCGGCAGCTTGATCAATGTATGACCTCCTTGGGATTCATTCGTAGCGAAGCGCCTCGATCGGGCGGAGCCGTGCCGCCCGATTGGCGGGATAGAGACCGAAGAACAACCCGATGCCGACCGAAATGCCGAAGGCCATGAAGACCGACGGCATCGAGATGATCGGACTCGGCAAGGCGGAAACCAGCAATGGAAGGACCGGAGCCAGCCCGAAGGCAATCAGGATGCCGAGCGCGCCACCCACCCCGGAGAGGAACATCGATTCAATCAGGAACTGCAGCAGGATGTCCTGGCGGCGAGCCCCGATCGCCTTGCGGATGCCGATCTCCCGAGTCCGCTCGGTGACGGTGACCAGCATGATGTTCATGATTCCGATGCCGCCGACGACCAGCGAGATGCCGGCGATCGCCCCCAGCATCAAGGTCAGCACGCCGGTGGTTTGCGATGCGCTGTTCAGGACATCCTGCTGGCTCAGGATTTGAAAATCGGCCTGCGCCGGGTCGGAGATGTGATGCCGGTCGAGCAGGATCTGGGTAACTTCGGTGTTGGCCGCGGTGGTTGCGCTCGCACTCGTGGCCTCGACGTAGATCTGCTGCACATTGCGACCCCGCCCGCCCAGGAGGTAGTTCCACGCGGACGTGATCGGGACGACCACGATGTCATCCTGGTTGTTGAAGCCGCCGGAGGAGCCCTTTTGCGCAAAGACGCCGATGACCCGGAAGCTCTGGCCGTTGACCTTCATCGTCTGGCCGATGGGATCATTGGCGCCGAACAGGTTCGTGACGGTCGTCTGCCCAATCACCGCCACGCGGCTCGAGCCGTCGACGTCGGCCGCGGTGAAGAACTGGCCGCTCGCCAGCTGATAGTTTCTGACCGAGGGAAAGTTCTGCGTGGTCCCAGTTAGGCTGCTGCTCCAGTTCTGGTTCTGGTAGATCAGCTGGGCGCGTCCGTTCGCGCTCGGGATCGCGGTCACGACATCGGGCGCCGCCTGCTTGTTGGTGATTGCCGTGACGTCGTCGAGCGTCAGGCTGGAGCCGGTGCCGAAGCCCTGGGCGACCCCGCCAACGGCGCGAGCGTTGGAGGGAAAGACGGTCAGGAGGTTGGAGCCCAGGGATTGGATTTGCTGCTGCACCGCGATCGACGAGCCGTTGCCGACGCCGACCAGCAGGATGACGGCGGAAACGCCGATCAGGATGCCGAGCATGGTCAACGCCGAGCGCAAGCGGTTGGCGACCAATCCGCTGACCGCGAGACGCAACCCCTCGAGGATGCTCATTGCAGACGCGGGGAGAAGCCCGCCACCCCCGTGACCTGGGTTTGATCCGGCCGGCGTTCGTCGCTGACGACGATCCCGTCACGCAAGCGCACAACCCGTTGCGCAAAGGCAGCGATGTCCGGCTCGTGCGTGATAAGGACGATGGTGCGGCCCTGCTCGTTCAGGTCGCGCAGAAGCTTCATGATCTCGGTGCTCGACTCGGAGTCGAGATTGCCGGTCGGCTCGTCGGCCAGCAGGAGGGCGGGGTCCGTGACCAGCGCCCGGGCGATCGCAACTCGCTGCTGCTGCCCGCCTGAGAGCTCGCTCGGCACATGATGGGCACGCGCAAGCAGACCGACCGCCTCGAGTGATGCCAGCGCCCGTTCCTGGCGCTGCTGCACATCACCGGCATAGATCAGCGGCATCTCCACGTTGTGGATCGCGCTCACCCGCGGGATCAGGTTGAACGACTGAAAGACAAAGCCGATCTTCCGGTTGCGGACCCAGGCCAGCTGGTCCTCGGTCAAGTCGGAGACGTCATAGCCGTCGAGGATGTAGGTGCCCGCGCTTGGGAGATCGAGGCAGCCGATGACGTTCATCAGCGTGCTCTTGCCGGAGCCCGACGGTCCCATGATCGCGACGAATTCTCCTTCCGGGATATGGAGCGAGATACCTTTGAGCGCCGGGACCTCGATGTCGCCGGTGCGGTAGAGCTTGGTGATCCCCTCGAGGGTGATCACCCGCCGGCGCCCCGGAAGCCGCCTCCACCGCCGAGGCCGCCCAGGCCCCGGACCGTCCCGTTTGTCGTCGTGCCGGTCGTTCGCAAGGAGGGAAGCACGACCTGGTCGCCGGCGTTCAGGCCGCCCTTGATTTCGGTATAGGTGTCACCGACCACCCCGGTCACGACCTCGGTCGGGACTTGCTGGCCGTTGCTGAGCACGGTCACGCTGGTCGTCCCGGCGGTGGTGTGCACCGCCGCATTCGGGACGCGCACGACGTTGTCCGATTCGGCGACGGTGACCGCGGCATTCACGGTCATGCCCTCTCGAAGCCGCGGATCGGTGCGATTCAAGACAAAGCTGACGTAGTAGTCGACGACGTTGCTGACGACGGTGGCATTCGGGCTGATGGTGAGGACGTGACCCGTGACGGTCAGATTGGGAATAGCGTCGAAGGTCAGGGTGGTCGTCTGGTTGGCGGCCAGCTTCGCGGCATCGGTCTCCGCAAACGCCATCACCGCAACCAGGCTGCTGTTGTCGTCGATGACCATGAAGCCGCCCGACGCCGAGCCGCTCGAGCTCCCCGAGGCCGGCTGCGGCGCCAGCGTTCCCGGCGCCTGGGCCGTCGTACCCGAGCCGCCGCCCGCGACGGCTTCGCCCGGGACGCCGCTGATGCTGACAACGACGCCGGACGTCGGCGAGGTCAGCGCGGCCTCGTTCACCGCCAGCTGCGCCGCCTGGACCTGGGCCTGGGCTGATGCCAGCTGGGCCTGGGCAGCGGCGACGGAATTGGGCTTGACCTGTGACTGGACGTTCAGGCTGTCGCGAGAGGAGGTGATCTGCTGAGCCGCCGAGTTGATGCGGCTTCGCCCGCTGATCGCATCCATGTTCTGCTTGCTTTTGTCGTTGCTGAGTTGCGCCTGGTCCTGGGAGCAGGTGGCACCCGCCGGGCAATCCGCGTTGACCTTCGCCTGGTCGTTCGCCACCGTGCTGGCATCGGCCTGGTTCTGGGCGTTGACCGAGGCGACCGTGTCGTTGTAGTTCTGCTGGGAGGCGCTAAGTTGGTGCTGTAACTGGGCCAGCTGGGCCGACGTCAAGGGTGATTGCACCGACTGCAGGTTCGCCTGGGCCGAGGCCAGCGACGCCTGCGCCTGCGCCAGCGCCGCTTGCTGCGTGCTGGGATCCAGGCGCGCCAGCACTTGCCCGGTGGTGACCTTGTCGCCGACTTTGACGTCCACCTCCGTCAAGGTGCCCGCCGTTTTGAAGTTCACGGTCATGCGCCCCGCCGGCTGCAAGGAGCCGGTGCCGCTGACCACGGAGGTGACGGTGCCGCGATCGGCGGCCGCAGAGCGAATGACGGCGGCAGCCGGCTGCGCGAAGACCGTATCGCGGGCGATCAGGGCGACCAGCAGCACCGCAACCAGGCCCAGGCCGATCAGCCCGGCTCGTGTGCCCGTCAGCCAGCCAGCGCGCCGCGGAATCGCTAAGGGCTTCAGGGTTGGCTGACGCATGCGTGGCCCATGTTCAGCCATCTGCTTGAGGGAGTCATGAAGCGGGCGTAAGCGTTTGCTAAGACTTGCTAGGGGGTTGCCGACGGCTGAGCCTGGAAGTTACCCAGCGTCACCCCGACCGAAATCTTCTGCCCGTTTCGGACGACGGTGAGCTTGACGTGATCGCCAACCTTCTTGGTGTCGAGGTACTGGGTCAGCGCGTCGATCGTCGTCAGATTGTGACCGTCAACGGCCGTGATGACGTCATCGCTGGCGTCGGGCTGGCCGCTGGCTTGCAGACCCGCCTTGGCTGCGGGACCGTTGGCCACCACGTCGACGACCAGCACGCCCGAGTTCGCGCCATTAATGCCGAGCTGGCTTGCGGTCGTCGGGGTCAGCGTTTCGCCGCTGATCCCCAGCCATGGATGCTGGACCGCCTGCCCGGTCTCGAGCGGCTTGAGCAGACTGGTCGCCCGGTTTACCGGGATCGAGAAGCCGACGCCAACGTTGCCCTCGACCGGGCTATCGATCGAGTCGTTGACCCCGATGAGCGCGCCGCGGGAATCGAGCAGCGGACCGCCGGAGTTTCCAGGGTTGATCGGCGCATCGGTCTGGATCATGCCGGTCAGGGCGCGACCGTTGGGGGCGGTGGTGGTCCGGTTGAGCCCGGAGATGATGCCGGCGGTGAAGCTCCCCTGCAGTCCGAACGGGGTGCCGATCGCGAGCGCCGTATCACCGACCTGCAATGTATCGGAGTTGCCGGTCGCGAGAGGATGGAGCTGGTCCTGGGAGACGGAAACCTGCACGACGGCGAGGTCGGCGCTCTGATCGACACCCTTGACCTGGCCCGTGGTGGTCTGGCCGTTGCTGAACTGCACCTGCACCTGTGACGCGCCGTCGACGACGTGCGCGTTGGTCAGGATGTCGCCCTGCTTGTCGACCTCGATGCCGGAACCCTGGGCCTGCGAGAAGGACCGGAAGCCGCGACCGCTGACCTGGGTGGTGATGGTGACGACACCGTCCTTGGTCTGCTGATAGATCGCGGCATAGGAGCCGGGTGAGGGAGCGGGCGCCGCAATGCCGGCGTTGGTTCCGGCCGTCGTCTGGCTGTTGACGGCGTTGGCGGTGTGCCGGTTGGCGAGCACCGCGCCGACGGCGCCGCCGCCGATGCTGCCGATGACCAGCCCGGCGGCGAGCATGGCCGTAGCCATGCTGCGCGCCGGACGGTGGGGAAAGGAGGGAACCGCGGTTGGGGGCATCGATGCTGGCTCCGACGGAGCGTCGGGGGACTCAGGAAATGAGTAGTCCTGCGAAGAGTAATCATGCGTGGTGGCATACTCCGGGGCCGATCCCCGCGGCGGGAACTCCGGCAGCCCTTCCACCTGGTCGTGCGCCAACGGATCCTGCATTGCTACCCGAGAATGATCCTGACCCGCGCCAATGAGCGGCCTATGAACCTCATCTAAGACTTCCTTAAGACTTTGGCGCAACCGGAAGCTCGACGGTGAAGCGCGCGCCTCCCTGCGGGTTGTTGGCGGCATAGACGCGGCCGCCATGTTCCCTGGCGATCCAGCGCGCGATCGCCAGGCCGAGGCCGGTTCCCTCGCCGGCGCGCGCCGCGTCGGATTGGTAGAAGCGCTCGAAGATTCGCTCGAGGTCCTGCTGCGCGATGCCCGGTCCGTCATCGCTTACGACCAGCGAGGCCCACTGGCTGCCTGGTTGCAGCTGCACCAGCACGTGGCCTCCGTCGCCGGTGTGCTTGAACGCGTTATCGATGAGGATCCAGAGCAACTGCTTGATGGCGTCGGCATTGCCGGTGACGATCGATGGCTGTCCATCGAGCAGCTCGACCTGCCGGGCGGGCTGCAGCCGCTGCGCCTGACGGGACACGTCCTCGACGATCGGGCGCAGGTCGAGCGGGAATTTCTCCAGGTGATAGCCGGCGTCCGCGCGGGCCAGCGTCAGCAGATCCTGCACCATCCGGCTCATCCGCTCGCTCTCGCTGGCGATGTCATGCAGCGCGGCGGTGCGGTCTTCCGTGGTGATGTCATCCCGCTTGATCAGGAGGCCGACGTTGCCGCGAATCGTGGTGAGCGGCGTGCGGAGCTCGTGTGAGGCGTCGGCCACGAAGCGGCGTTGCGCGCTCAAGGCAGACCGGAGGCGGAGGTAGGCATCCTCGAGCTGACGGAGCATCTGGTTGAAGCTGCGCTGTAGCCGGCCGATTTCGTCATCGACCGCCATCGCCGGCAGCCGCCGGCTCAGGTCCTGGGTGCGACCGATGTCTTCAGCTGTGCTGGCCATTTCGTCCAGTGGGCGCAGGGCACGACCCGCCACGAACCAGCTGAGCACGCCCGCAGCCAGCAAGCTCAGCAGTATGCCGATGATGAGGAAGAGCCGGAGATC
>Ga0066671_10000304_pt1 | contig 15235 bp, 16 predicted proteins | sample GraSoiAngelo_120_FD_62294 | JGI IMG/M metagenome (GOLD analysis project Ga0066671, IMG submission 62294) | Grasslands soil microbial communities from the Angelo Coastal Reserve, California, USA - 14_0919_09_20cm | ecosystem: Environmental > Terrestrial > Soil > Grasslands | place: USA...
GCGCCCGCACAGCCCATCAAGGAGAGCCACGATCGGGCGTAGGGAAGGGTCGTCCCGCCGCCGACTGTGCCGACCTCCAGCCCGGCCAGCCGGATCGTGCAATTGAGGCCGCCCGCGACGCGCTTGCCCGTGCCGTGCGCCATCGAGCTCGTTCCGACCATGCCTAGGTCTTGGCCGGTGGCGGCGAAGATCGCGGCGATCGCGGAGGCAGGTGTGAAGGCGACCGACTGCATCCCGGAGGCAACCGCGCCGTGGGTGCCCGCCCAGGAAAGCTCCAGCAGGTCGTCGATCGACGTCCGGAGCACGCGCCGCACCGCCTCCTCGCTCAGCGTGCACTCGGCGATCACGGTCTTGCCGTGGCCCCCGCGCTCGAAGTAGCGGTGGGACGGCTTCTTGTCGCCGCCCATGTTCGCCTCCAGGATCGCGCGTTCCGGCTTCACCGGCGCCTGCTCCATCACGTACGCCATGTTCAGCGCGTACGCATTGCGGGTCATCATGTTCGGCCCGCACGCATCACCGGTCGTGAACGCCCACATGACGTGGCACATCGGCCCGACGACGTGCGTCTCGACCTCCCGCAGCTTCGCGTACTTCGAGAGCGTCGGCTCAGCCTCGACCCGCTCGGCGAGCCAGCGCCGCATCTCAGCGACGTGGGCGTCGAGGAAGCGCGCGAGCGTCACCGCTTCTTCGGCCGAGCCGCAGACGAAGCAGGAGGCGCGAGTAATCCGGTCTCCGAGCACGAAGGTCTTGAAGCCGCCCGACTCGGAGACGGCGCGCGCGCCGCGATACAGGGAGGCCGACAGGCTTCCTTCCGTGTGGGCAAGCGGAACGTACACCCGGTCAGTGGCGCGGCCGCTCTCGACCAGCCGGCCGAAGGGCTCCTCGAGCTCGTACTCGCCGAGCTCGACCTCGAGCGGGCCGATCACGGAGACCGGGATCACGGCCACGCCGGTGAGCGCTTCTTGCGCGGCGGCGAACGGGGTCAGGTCGTGAGAGAAGACCTCGCCGTCTTGCGTGAGCGTGCGCAGCTCGTCCTGCCGGCTCTTGATCGACTCCGGATCGTTCTTGCGCGGCCAGCGGCGTAGCTCCACGGGTGCAGCTTATTGAGGCACTCGCTTGCGAGGCCGACCGGGAGAAGGCCAGAGCTTGCCCCCGCAGGGGGGATAATCTGCCGCGGTGGCAACCGAGCAGGTAGTCGAGCAGCAGCACGAGGATCCGACCGCGTACGCGGGCGTCCTCCGCTTCTACGAGCTCGCGAAGCGCGCGGAGTGGCAGGTTCGAGACCTCCCCTGGGGGGAGATCCCGCCGATCCCCGAGACGAAAGGCGCGCCGCAGAAGGTTGCCCGCCGACGCGACATGTGGCGCTCGGTGATCACGCAGCAGCTGCAGGCGGACGAGCTCGCCTGCGAGATGGCCTCGCAGCTCCTCAACATCGCGCCCGATCACGAGGCCAAGCTCTACTACTCGACGATGGTGCAGGACGAGTCGCGTCACACCGAGGCGTGGTTGCGACTCTCCGGGGAAATCGGCGGAACGGCCGAGCGCGACCCCCATCTCGACACGCTCGCGCACATGACGCTCGAGGCCGACACGCTCGAGGAGAAGGTCTTCCAGATGCAAGTCTTCTACGAGCGGCTGATCATCTCCCGCTTCCGGCTGATCGCCCGCTCGTCGCGCGGCACCGTGCTCGAGGATCTCTGTAACCGGCTGACCACGGACGACGGTATTCACCACGGCGCGGGCATGGCGTACGAGAAGGTGCTGCTGCAGAACGCCTCCAAGCAGACGAAGCAGAAGCTCGTCGACGCCGCGAACCGGCTGCTGCCGACCTTCGTCGAACATGCGCTCTGGCGTCCGAAGGAGCGCGCCTTTATCGGCCGGGCCATGCATGCGCGCGACATCGAGCGTCTGAAGGAAGACCTGGAGATCGGCGTCCGACTGGCCGAGTCGCTCGGCCTCGACGTCAGCGACGTCGAACTGCCTGTGTAGTGCCTCGCGCGAGCGCCACCTTCGTCAACACCAGCTACGACGAGGAACCCTACGACGACCGGGACGGCACTGTGCTCGGTCGAATCCACATTGCCCGGACCTTCACAGGCGATCTCGAGGGCGAGAGCTCGGCCGAGCTGCTGACCGCCCGAACGGAGACCGGCGCGGCGGCCTACGTGGCGCTCGATCGGATCGCCGGCCGGCTGAGAGACCGAGCGGGCTCTTTCGTGCTGGCCCATCACGGCACGATCACGGCGGCGGGGTCGGAAAACGCCGCGTCGGTGGTTCCAGACTCGGGAACGGGCGAACTCGCAGGTTTGCGCGGGCGGGGCTCGATCTCGGTCGCCGAGGACGGGACGCACGTGCTGATGCTCGACTACGAATTCGACCGGTAGCCTCCGGCGCCGATGGCGACCCTGATGGAAGGCCCGCCGCTCGCGGCGCGGATTCGCACCGAGGTGGCCGACGAGGTGCGCGAGCTGGGCGGGCTCGGGCTCGTGACTCTGCAGGTGGGCGAGGACCCGGCCTCGACGATCTACCTCAGGCGCAAGCACGAGGCCGCGCAGGAGGCAGGCATCGCCTCGGACGATCGCAAGCTGCCGCAAGACGTCTCCGAAACAGAGCTGCTGGCGCTCATCGCCGAGCTCAACGCCGACGGCGCCGTCGACGGAATTCTCGTCCAGCTGCCGCTGCCGCCACATCTCGACGAGGCGAGGGTTGTGCGGGCGATCGACCCGGTCAAGGACGTCGACGGGCTCCATCCCTTCAACGCCGGCCAGCTCTACCTCGGCCGCCCGACGATCGTGCCGGCAACGCCGCTCGGAATCATGGCGCTGCTGGCAGAGCAGCGGGTCCCGCTCGAGGGCGCCGAGGCGGTCGTGATCGGTCGTAGCGACATCGTCGGCAAGCCGATCGCGCACCTGCTCCTGCAATCGAATGCGACCGTGACGATCTGCCATTCGAGGACGGCCGACCTGGCTCGCTACACGCTCGAGGCCGACGTCTTGGTCGTCGCCGTCGGTTCGGCGGAGGTGGTGACGCCAGACATGGTCAAGCAGGGCTCCGCCGTCGTCGATGTCGGCATCAACCGCACTGAGGGCGGAATCGTCGGCGACGTCGCGCCCGACGTGGCCGACGTGGCGGCGTTCATCACGCCCGTGCCCGGCGGCGTCGGCCCGATGACGATCGCGATGCTCCTGCGGAACACCGTCAAGGCCGCCCGCTATCGCCGCGGGCTCCTTGCGTTCCCGAGAGGCGAACGCTAAGGTTCGGCCGCTTCAAATGTAGGTCGGCGGCTCGGTGCCCGGGCCGTCGTTTGTTTTGCAGTTAGGAAGGAGTAATTAGTTGGCTGAGGGCACCGTCAAGTGGTTCTCGAACGAGAAGGGCTACGGCTTCATCGAGCGTGAGGGTGGCGAGGACGTTTTCGTCCACCACTCCAAGATCGCGATGGATGGCTATCGGTCACTGACCGAGGGGCAGCGTGTTCAGTTCGACGTCGAGCAGGGCGACAAGGGCCTGCAGGCGGTGAACGTCCAGGCGGTCTAGAACCTTTCGGAACCGAAAGCGCGAGCGGGCTCCGAAAGGGGCCCGCTTTTTTTCCGCCAAAAGTGCTTCGCACTTTCGGCGGGAGTAGTTTGTCCCATCGCTTCGCTCGGGAGAGTTCGGAAAGGATTGGTCACATGATTTCGAGAGAAGAGGTTCTTCACGTGGCGGGGCTCGCGCGGCTCGAGCTGACCGAGGAGGAGGTCGAGCGCTTTCGCGAGCAGCTGAACGCGATTCTCGAAGCGGTCGGCAAGGTCGCCGAGCTCGGTCTGGGCGACGTCGAGCCGACGGCGCACCCGCTCGATCTCGTCAACAGCTGGGCCGACGACGAGCCACGCCCCTCACTCTCGGTCGACGAGGCGCTCGCCAATGCCCCCGACCGCGACGGCGACCTGTTCCGCGTGCCGGCCGGGTGAACGCGTGCTGCGCCGAGCTGCAAAAGGACACGCTTCGGGTGCAAAGGCGCCTTCCCCACGTGCGCTTTTGCGCGTTAGCGTTTCGGTAGGGACGCTTTTGCGCCCCCCGAGGGGGTTGGGGAGGGGGCGCGCTTGATCGAGACGTTGCGCCTGACCGCCGAGGACGCGGCCGGAATGCTCGAGCGCGGCGAGTTTTCGGCTGCCGAGCTGCGTGGTGCCTACCGCACGGCGATCGACGAGCGCGATCCGGAGCTGCACACGTTCCTGACGACGGTCGACGAGGCCGAGGGCGACGGCGTCCCGATCGCGTTCAAGGACCTCATCTCCACGCGCGGGGTCGAGACGACGGCGGGCTCGAGGATCCTTGCCGGCTACAAGCCTGTCTTCGACGCGACCGTTGCCTCGCGCTGCATCGACGCGGGCTTGCCGCTGCTCGGCAAGACGAACATGGACGAGTTCGCGATGGGCTCGTCCACCGAGAACTCCGGCTTCGGGCCGAGCCGGAACCCGTGGGATCCCGACCGCGTCCCCGGCGGCTCGTCGGGCGGGTCGACGGCTGCGGTCGCGGCGGGATTGGCGCCCTGGGCGCTCGGCTCCGACACCGGCGGCTCGATCAAGCAGCCCGCTGCCCTCTGCGGCGTCGTCGGCCTGCGCCCGACCTACGGCACCGTCAGCCGCTACGGCATCGTCGCCTTCGCTTCGAGTCTCGACCAGATCGGGCCGATCGCCAAGACCGTGCGCGACTGCGCGCTGCTCTACCGGATCGTCGCCGGGCGCGATCCCTGCGACTCGACCACGGTCGAGCTCCCACAGCCGGTCGAGCTGCCCGAGGCCGAGGATCTCCGCGGCCTGAAGATCGGCGTCCCCAAGGAGCTGAACGAGACCGAGGGCATCGAGCCGGGGGTCAGCGAGCAGGTCAACCGCTCGCTGGCACTCGCGCGGGAACTCGGCGCCGAGGTCGAGGAGTGCAGCCTGCCACGCTCGGTCGACTTCGGCCTGCCCTGCTACTACCTGATCGCCCCCTCGGAGGCCTCCTCCAACCTGGCCCGCTACGACGGCGTCCGCTACGGCTATCGAGCCGAAGGCGACGGCGACATCCGCCAGCTCTACGCTCGCACCCGCGACGAGGGCTTCGGCGACGAGCCGAAGCGCCGGATCATGCTCGGCACCTACGCGCTCTCGGCCGGCTACTACGAGGCCTTCTACGGCCAGGCCCAGAGGGTGCGAACGCTGATCAAGCAGGAGCACGACGCGCTCTTCGAGCGGTTCGATCTGCTTGCCTCACCGACCTCGCCGACGGTCGCGTTCCGCCTCGGCGAGCGGACGCAGAACCCGCTCGCGATGTATCTCTCCGACGTGTTGACGATCCCCTCGAACATGGCGGGCATGCCAGGGCTCTCGATCCCCTGCGGCCTCTCGGATGGCCTGCCGGTCGGGCTGCAGCTGATCGGGCCGCAGTTTTCCGAGAACGCGCTCTTTCGCGCGGGTCACGCGCTCGAGCAGGCCCTCGCCTTCGACTACGTCCCGGAGCGGCTTCGATGAGTTGGGAAGCCGTCATCGGCCTCGAGATCCACGTCCAGCTGAAGACGCGGACGAAGATGTTCTGCCGGTGCGCGGTCGGGGCACTCGACGACCCGAACACGCGCACGTGCCCGGTTTGCCTCGCGTTGCCTGGCTCGCTGCCCGTGCCGAACCGGCAGGCCGTCGAGTGGACGATCAGGCTCGGGCTCGCGCTCGGCTGCGAGATCGCAGGGCACGCGGTCTTCCACCGCAAGCACTACTTCTACCCGGACAATCCGAAGGGCTACCAAATCTCCCAGTACGACGAGCCGCTCTGCGTCAACGGACGCGTCCGGCTGCCTGGACCGGACGGCGTCGCGGAGATCGGGATCACACGCGCCCACCTCGAGGAGGACGCCGCCAAGACGCTGCACGTCGGCGGCGCCGAGGGCCGGATCCATGGGGCGACCGCGTCGCTGGTCGACTTCAACCGCGGCGGCACGCCGCTCGTCGAGATCGTCACCGAGCCGGATATCCGCACTGCCGAGCAGGCGCGCCGCTTCCTGCAGCTGCTCCGTCAGACGGTCGTCGAGCTCGGGATTTCGGACGCGGAGATGGAGAAGGGGTCCCTGCGCTTCGACGTCAACGTCAGCGTCAGGCCGACCGGATCGGACGAGCTGCGAACACGCACCGAGCTCAAGAACATGAACTCGTTCGCCTTCGCCGCGCGCGGGATCGAGCATGAGATCGAGCGACAGATCGCGACCTACGAGTCGGGCGGGCAGGTCGAGCAGGAGACGCTGCATTTCGATCCGAACCGCGAGGATGCGCCGCCCTTGCGTTCCAAGGAGGAGGCGGAGGACTACCGCTACTTCCCGGAACCGGACCTTGTGCCGATCGAGCCGCTGCGCGAGTGGTCGCTCGACGAGCTCGGGGGCAAGCTCCCGGAATCACCGTCCGCCCGCCTCGAGCGGGTTCTGGCCGCCGGCCTCGAGCTGCGCGACGCCGAGGCGCTGAACGCAGAGCCCGCACGTGTGAGCTTGTTCGAGACCATTGGCGAGGCCGGCGTCGAGCCGAGGGCGGCCGCTGCGTTCGTGCTCAACGACGTGGCGCCCCGCGTCGATCCGGCTCGGGTCGACGGTGCCGAGCTGGCCAAGGTGCTGCGGGAGCGCGATCAGATCCCGCGGGAGGCCTTGGACGCGGCAGTCGCGGCGAGCGCGAGCAAGGGCTTCACGGCGGACGAGTACCTGCGCGAGCGCACGGTCGCGGACGCGTCCGAGCTCGACCCGGTTATCGACCGGATCCTGAGCGAGAACGGACAGCAGGTGGAGGCCTACCGGGGCGGCAAGGAAGGCCTGCTCGGCTTCTTCGTCGGGCAGGTGATGCGCGAGACACAGGGCAAGGCGAATCCCAAGGTCGTCAACGAACGCCTGCGCGAGAAGCTGAAGACCTAGAGTCGAAAAGATCCGCTCCCGTTCGTCTCAGGTAATAAGCGAGGAAACCACGGGGTTGCGAGGAGGAGAGAGATGGCCAATCGAGTGGGCTGGTTCGAGGTCGTCGGACAGGACGGCGAGAAGCTGCGCAGTTTCTACGGCGACGTGTTCGGCTGGCAGTTCAACGTGCCTTCACCCGAGATGAACTATGGGATGACCGACGATTCCCAAACCGGGATCGGCGGCGGCGTCGGCCAGGCTCAAGGCGGCCCCGGGCATGCGACGTTCTACGTCGGCGTCCCGGATCCGCAGGCCGCGCTGGACAAGATCGAGGGCGCAGGCGGCAAGACCGTTGTGCCCGTGACCGAGATGGAGATGGTCACGTTCGCGATGTTCACCGACCCGGAGGGACACCTCGTCGGTCTCTACAAGTCCGACGAGTCGTAGGGCCACTAGGCGCGGAGTTCCGGCAGAACGCGCTCGCCGTAGATCCGGATCGCGCTCGGCGCTCGCTTGCGACGCCGACCTAGAGGTTGCGCCGGCTTTGCCGGCGCAACCGCTTCACCCGCGTAGCTTTTGCAGCACGTCTCGACCATAGACGCGAATTGCCTCGAGCGCGTTCGGGCCGGACTGGTTCGAGAGCTTGACGACGACATCGCCGCCGTCCACGACCTGCTCGAACTCCTTGATCCGCTCGACGTGCTCGTCGGGATCCGACGAGACGATCGATCGTTGCTTGAACTCCTTGTCCGAGACCTCTTCCTCGCCGTGGTCGTACATCGCCTGGGGATCGAACCAGTCATCCGTGTAGAACTCGTCGGGCGCGGCGCCTTTCCAGACGCGCGCGGCCTCGAGCGCTTCATCGTCGCTCGGCGCCCAGGAGAAGCCGGTCTCGAGCACGACCGTGCCGGGGCTGCGGCCCGCGTCTGCGGCGGCCTTGCGGTACGTCTCGATCAGCTTCGGCGCCTGGTCGGGGTCGGGAAAGGTCCAGAGGCCGTCGCCGTAACGGCCGGCCACCTCTGCGGCGCCGGGGTGGAAGGCCGAGATGTAGAGCGGCGGCGGCTGCGCCGGCCGGGTGTGCAGATAGGCCCGCCTCGTCTTGAAGAACCGGCCGTCGTGGTCGACGTGCTCTCCCTCCCAGAGCCGGCGAATCAACCCACAGGCTTCCTCGAGCGCTGCCAACTGATCGCGCGGCGGCGGCCAATCGAGACCGAACGGCGATTCGTTGAGCGACTCGCCGGAGCCGAGACCGACGAAGACCCGACCCGGATACATCGCCTCGAGCGTCGCGAAACCCTGTGCGACGAGCGCCGGATGGTAGCGCTTTAATGCGACCGTCACCGCGGGTCCGACCGGCACGTGCTGCGTCGCCTGGGCGGCAGCGCCGAGCCAGATCCAGGCCTGGCCGGACTGGCCGGGCTCCCACCAGGGCTGAAAGTGGTCCGAGCAGGCGATCCCGTCGAAGCCGGCCTGCTCGCCCGCGACGGCCTGCTCGAGCAGCTCGCGCGGGTGATATTGCTCGTGCATGCAGCCGAGGAAGTAACGGGCCATTTCCTCGCGCTACCCCACGTGCACAGGCGAAAAACTGCGGGAAGCCTCAAGATTTTCCGGAAGCGGCCGATCCCTCGTTCGAGTGATGCCTCATCTCACGCGTATCCGGCTCGCAGCGGCGATCGTAGCCGGGGCCTTTCTGGCTGCGCCGACCGCGCACGCCGCCGGCCGTCCGGCCGTCGCGGCACTGCAGGTGACGCTCCGCCATCACCATGTCTACCGGGGGCCGGTCGACGGGATCGTCGGCGGGGCGACGACCGCCGCCGTAATGCGCTTCCAGCGCCTCCACGGCTTGACGCCGGACGGCATCGCCGGTCCGAAGACCCGCCGGGCCTTGGGCCGCTTCGCGAGGCACGTCCTGGGGTCCCGGCGTCTCGCGCCCGGCAATGCCGGCTGGGACGTCGCCGAGCTTCAGTTCACGCTTGCGTGGCACGGCTTTCCAAGCGCCAACATCGACGGCGGCTTCGGCGTTCACACCGAGCGCGCCCTGATCAAGTTCCAGCGCTGGGCGCACCTGATGCCCGACGGCGTCGCCGGCCCGGGCACCTTCCACGCCCTGATGGCGCCGCGGCCCCGCTGCCCGATCGCGCTTGCCTGGCCGCTGCGTGCGCCGATCACCAGTCCGTTCGGCCCGCGCGGCACCGGTTTCCATCCGGGGATCGACCTGTCGGCTGCTACGGGGACGCCGGTCGGCGCGGCCGCGGCCGGGCGCGTGATCTTCGCCGCCTACGACCCAGGCGGCTACGGCAACCTCGTCGAGGTCGCCCACGGCGGCGGCGTGGTCTCGATGTACGCGCATCTCTCCGGTTTCTCGGTCCGGGTGGGCCAGTCGGTCGCGACCGGGACGCGGGTCGGCCGGGTCGGCTCGACCGGCGAGGTCACGGGGCCGCACCTGCACTTCGAGGTGCGCTTGCGCGGCGCCGCTGTCGACCCTGTTCCAACGCTTCGTTAGCAGCCCACGTGCCTTGAGACTCATCAGCATCGGGCTTTGCCAACGGGGATTAGACGGACGCCCGCGCGAAGCCCGGACGTCCTCGGGTCGGCGTCGCGAGCGAGCGCCTTAGTCGCCGGTCGCTGAGCTAGGCTCAGCGCAGATGAGCGAGAAGCGGTATCTGCTGACGCCCGGCCCGACGCCCGTGCCGCCGGAAGTCTTGGCTGCGATCTCGCAGCCGGTCGTCCACCACCGCGGGCCTGATTTCAAGCCCGTCTACGAGCGCGTCCTCGCACGTCTCCGCGAGGTCTTCCGTACCGAACAGGACGTGCTGCTCTTCGCCGCCGCCGGCACCGGAGCGATGGAGTCCGCGGTCGCGAATCTCTGCTCCCCGGGCGAACGGGCGCTCGTCGTCTCCGCGGGACACTTCGGTGAGCGCTGGCGGTCGATCGCTTCGGCCTACGGCGCCGAGGTGGAGACCCTCGAGTACGCCTGGGGCGAGATCCCGGCTGCAGACGAGGTCTCCACGCGTCTCCAGGAGCTCGGCGGCGCGAAGGCGGTCTTCCTGACCCACTCGGAGACCTCGACGGGCGTCGTCTGCGACCTCCAGGCGCTCGCCGCGGCCGTCAACGAGCAAGGGGCGCTCAGCGTCGTCGACGCCGTCTCGAGCCTCGGCGCCGTCCCGCTCGAGACGGACTCCTGGGGTATCGACGTCGTCGTCTCGGGCTCGCAGAAGGCGCTGATGACGCCGCCGGGGCTGGCGATGCTCTCCGTCTCGGAGCGAGCCTGGGCCGCCCGAGGGGAGTCGCCGCGCTTCTACTTCGACTGGGAGCGGACGCGAAAGGGACAGGCCACCCTCGACGCGCCGTTCACGCCTCCGGTCTCGCTCGTGGCCGGGCTCGACGTCGCCCTCGGGATCCTGCTCGAGCAGGGCCTGGAGGCCGTCTTCGACCGGCATGTCAGGCTCGGCCGAGCCTGCCGCGAGGGCGCCAAGGCGATGGGGCTCGAGCTCTTCTCGCCCGACGAGGACCGCTCGGCGGTCGTGACGGCGATCCGCGCTCCCGAAGGGATCGACGCGACGGAGCTCGTCCGCGGGCTGCGCGACCGGTTCGGGATCACGATCGCGAACGGCCAGGCCTCGCTGAAAGGGAAGATCTTCCGGATCGGCCACATCGGCTTCTTCGACGTCTTCGACATCACGACTGCGCTCGCTGCGGTCGAGCTCGTGCTCGCCGACCTCGGCGCCGAGATCGAGCGCGGCGTCGCGGTGACCAGGGCGCTCGAGGCGTACGAAGAGCGCGCCCGCGTGTGAAGCGCGTTCTGATCGCGGAGCCGATCGCCGACGCGGGCGTGGAGCTCTTGCGCGAGCGCTTCGAGGTCGACGTCGGGCTGAACGGCGACCTCGCCGAGGAGATTGGCGTCTACGACGCGATCGTGATCCGCTCGGCGACGAAGCTGACCGCCGGCGTGCTCGAGCGCGCCGACCGCCTGAAGGTGATCGGCCGGGCCGGAGTGGGCGTCGACAACGTCGACGTCGAGACCGCCACCCGCCGGGGCATCGTCGTCGCGAACGCGCCTGAATCGACCGTCGTCTCCGCCGCCGAGCACACGGTCGGCCTGCTGCTCGCACTCTCGCGCAACATTCCGCAGGCCCACGCGGCGCTGAAGGAGGGACGCTGGGAGCGCGCGCGCTATGGCGGCATCGAGCTCGACGGCAAGACGCTGGGTGTGCTTGGCTTCGGCCGGATCGGCCAGCAGGTGGCGAGGCGGGCGCTCGGGCTGGGGATGCGCGTCGTCGCCTACGACCCGTTCGTCGCCAAGGAGCGCTTCCGCGAGCTCGGCGCCGAGCGCGTCGAGCAACCTGAGGATGTCTATGGCGCGGCCGACTTCCTGAGCCTGCACCTGCCGCTGACAGACGAGACCCGCGGCTCGCTCGGCAAGAAGGCGTTCGCGCAGATGAAAGACGGCGTCCGTCTGATCAACGCCGCCCGCGGCGAGCTGATCGACGAGGACGCGCTGCTCGAGGCGCTGCGCTCCGGCAAGGTGGCGGCCGCTGCGCTCGACGTCTTCTCGGCCGAGCCGTACGCGGGGCCGCTGCTCGAGCTCGACAACGTCGTGGCCACGCCGCACCTCGCCGCCTCGACCGAAGAGGCGCAGGACCGCGCCGGCGTGATCGTCGCCGAGCAGGTGGCTGCCGCGCTCGAGGGCGCGCTCGTCACCAACGCCGTCAACATTCCGTCGATCCGCGCCGAGGACATGGAAGCCCTTGGGCCCTTCGTTCCGCTGGCGGCGAAGCTCGGACGGCTGGCGCTCGAGCTTGCAGGTGGCCGCGCCGACCGGCTGACGCTCGCCTACTACGGCGGCTTGTCGGGTTACGACACGCGGCTGCTGACAGTGGCGGCGCTGAACGGGGCCTTCCAGGGCCGCGCGGACACGCCGGTCAACTACGTCAACGCGCCGCTGATCGCGGCCGAACGGGGCATCGACGTGCACGAGGAGCGCCGTCGCAGCAGCCGCGACTTCACGAACCTAGTCCGTGTGATCGTCCGCTCGAACGGGGACGAGGTGCGCGTCGCGGGTACGACGATCGGCAACGACAACCGCCACTGGCTGGTCAGCGCGCTCGGCTTCGAGCTCGAGATGGAGCTCGCGCCCTTGCTCGTTTTCTTCCGCTACGACGACGTTCCAGGTGTGATCGGGCGGATTGGCTCGCTGTTCGGCGAGGCGGGGATCAACATCGCGAACATGGCCGTCTCGCGCTCGCGCCGCGGCGGCAAGGCGCTGATGGCCCTCTCATTGGACTCACCGCCGCCGGAGAGCCTGGTCGAGGAGATGCTCGCGGAGGGCTTCGTCGACGGGGCCCACTTCATCTCGCTGGGCTGATCAAGTCGCGCGAGGATCCAGCCTCCGCACGATCCGGGCCACGACGGCGTCGACCTTCTTCACGATCGCGTAACCGCGCCGATGCCGGACGATCGTCTCGACGTCAGGCTCGACGTGATCGGGATCGAGCAGGAACGTGGTCGCGTCGTCGCGTACGTCCTCATACTCGTCGAGTGGCACCTCGAGCCGCTCCGAACAGGCCGGGTCGCCGCACTCGCACAGAAACACGGCCTCCTCGGTGTCGCCGCCGTCGAACCGCCCGGATGCTTCGGCGATCCGTTCGTTGACGCTTCTGAACAGCGACTCGGTCTTGGCGATTCGTTCCCCGCGTGCTGACATCCCCCGGCTCCTTTCGTCTCCAGTGCGAGCACAACGGCCGAACCTCGAGATCGGTTGCGGTGGCTAGGCTTGATGCGTGGAAGCACGCTCCTGGCCGGAGGAGGTCGAACGGGTCGCCGCCTACCTCCGCGAGGCCGGTGCCGAATCTCGGATCGAGGAGTTTTCGGAGGGGACGCCGACCGCCGAGGACGCCGCGAAGGCGGTCGGCTGCGAGCTCGCCCAAATCGTCAAGTCGCTCGTCTTCGACTGCGACGGCCGGTCGATTCTCGTTCTCGTTCCCGGTGACCGCCGTGCCGACAGGGCCAAGGTCTCCACCGCGGCCGGTTGCCCGAAGGCGCGGATCGCGGGCGCCGAGCAGGTACGGGAGGCGACGGGCTACGAGCCGGGCGCCGTGGCGCCTTTCCCCCTCAAGCAGGTAGAGGCCGTCTTCCTCGACCGCTCTCTCCTCGGGCACCCGCTCGTCTGGATCGGCGCCGGCTCGACAAGACATTTGGCCGCACTGGCGCCCACAGACCTGATGCGGCTCTCCCGCGCCGAGCCGATGGACGCCGTCTCTAGCCACACATAACATTTGCTCAAAGGAGGTCGCGCATGCGTGAGACCGAGAAGATCTGGATGAACGGCGAACTGGTGGCATGGGACGACGCACGGATCCATGTCGGCACCCATGGGCTGCACTACGGCTCAGGGGTGTTCGAGGGAATCCGGGCGTACGAGACGCCGAGCGGCACCGCCGTCTTCCGGTTGACGGACCATCTCAAGCGGCTCGAAAACTCGGCGAAGCTGCTCGGGATGGAGCTTCGCTTCTCGGTCGATGAGCTGCGCGCGGCCTCGCACGAGCTGATCGCCGTCAACGGACTGCCCGAGTGCTACCTGCGCCCGATTGCCTTCTTCGGTTACGGCGAGCTCGGCGTCTCGGCGGTTGGTAACCCGGTCGACGTCGTGATCATGAGCTGGCCATGGGGGGCCTACCTCGGCGAGAACAGCCTCGCGAAGGGCATCCGCGCCAAGATCTCGAGCTGGCAGCGAATCGGCCCGAACGTGATTCCACATGTCGCCAAGGCGACCGGCGTCTACCTGAACTCGATGCTGGCCGTGACGGAGGCCAACCGGGCCGGCTACGACGAGGCGATCCTGCTGACCGCCGAGGGCTTCGTGGCCGACGGCTCGGGCGAGAACGTCTTCATCGTCAAGGACGGCATCATCTACACGCCCGACCTCTCGACCTCGATCCTGCCGGGCATCACCCGCGACACCGTGATCCAGATCGCGCAGGATCTCGGCTATCGCGTCGTCGAGAAGAGCCTGATCCGCTCCGACCTCTACCTTGCGGAAGAGGCGTTCATGTGCGGCACCGCCGCCGAGGTGACGCCGCTGCGCGAGGTCGACGACGTCGCGCTCGGTGTGGGGGCGGTCACGCTCGAGCTGCAGGCGGCCTACCTCGACACCGTGCGCGGGCGCAGCGAGCGCTGGGCGCAGTGGCTCGAGTACGCCGAGCGCACACCGGCAGAGGCTTGACCACCGGCACTCGGGAGATCCCGCTCGCCCGGCCATGGATCGGCGAGCGGGAGGAGGAGCTCGTGCTCGAGGTGCTGCGCTCGGGTCGTTTGTCCCTCGGCCCGACGATCGACCGCTTCGAGGAGTTGGTCGCCGAGCGCGTCGGCGCCCCATATGCGGCAGCGGTCTCCAGCGGCACCGCGGGCCTGCACCTGCTCTGCCACATCGCCGGCCTCGGCCCCGGCGATGAGGCGATCACCTCGCCGGTCTCGTTCGTCGCCTCGGCCAATTGCTTCATCTTCGAGGGCGCGACGCCGGTCTTCGCGGACGTTGATCCGCAGACGCTGAACCTCGATCCGGCGGCGGTCGAGGCGGGGATCACGGATCAGACGAAGGCCGTCGTGGCCGTCGACATGTTCGGCTACCCGTGCGAGCTCGATGAGCTGCGGGCGCTGTGCGAGCGCCACGGGCTGGCCCTGATCGAGGACTCGGCGGAGGCGCTTGGCGCCGAGTACAAGGGCACGCAGCTCGGTGGACACGGGCCGTCGGCCGTCTTCGGCTTCTATCCGAACAAGCAGATCGCGACCGGCGAGGGCGGCGTCGTCGTTACGCACTCCGAGCAGGAGTGGCAGTTGCTCCGCAGCCTGCGAAACCAGGGCCGCACCTACGACACGGGCGCCTGGTTCGATCACGTGCGGCTCGGCTGGAACTACCGCTGGACGGACATCCAGGCGGCGATTGGGATCGCGCAGCTGGAGAAGCTCGACCGCATCCTGGAGCTGCGGGCAGCTGCGGCGGCGCGCTATGGAGAGCTGCTCGCCGGCGTCGACGGCATCGAGACGCCGCTCGCCGACGATTCCGAGCACCGGCGCTCCTGGTTCGTCTACGTCGTCGAGCTCGCACCGGGGGTTGATCGCGACGCGGTGATGGCTGAGCTGCGCGCGCAGGGGATCGGCACCGCGGAGTACGTCCCCTGCGTCCACCTGCAGCCGTTCATGCGCGAGCAGTACGGCTTCCGCGAGGGCATGTTCCCGGTCGCCGAGGACGCGTGCTCCCGGACGCTCGCGCTCCCGTTCTTCACCCAGATCGAGGCCGAGGATCAGGAGCGCGTCGCCGAGGCGCTTCGGGCTGCCGTCTCGTAGGCGTCTCGGCCC
>Ga0066671_10000308_pt1 | contig 15210 bp, 18 predicted proteins | sample GraSoiAngelo_120_FD_62294 | JGI IMG/M metagenome (GOLD analysis project Ga0066671, IMG submission 62294) | Grasslands soil microbial communities from the Angelo Coastal Reserve, California, USA - 14_0919_09_20cm | ecosystem: Environmental > Terrestrial > Soil > Grasslands | place: USA...
CGGTAGGGCCGTCATAAAGTCGACCAGCCAGGGAAAGAAGGGACGGCCTTGGAGAAAGTCGTAGTGGCTGCCGATGAGCTCCTTCGGCGGCTGGTACCAGGTCAAACCGGAGAGCTTCCAGCCCCGCTCCTCGGCCAGCCAGGACGAGAGCGCCTCTCGCACCGCCAGCCGGTGCGCGGCGTCGGGCTTGAAGATGACCAGGGCTGACGCCATTGCGGTCAGAGCTGCTGTCGGGAACCCGAACCGGACCTTCGGCGCCCAGGCACCCCATCTCGGGCGTCGCCTTCTGCGCTACTCATTCGCGCACCTACCAGTGCGCTCACTCCGTTGCTCGGCGGCTCCTTCGATCTGGGGCACCTGACCACCGAATCTCTCGGTCGAGCTCCCAACAGCACGTCTAGAGGTTACTGATCGCGGTCGGTCGGCTCGTAGAAGCGGGCGTCCTTGAGCTCGTCCGGCAGGTGCTGCTGGTCGACCTTGGCGCCCTCGTAGTCGTGGGCGTACTTGTAGCCCTTGCCGTAGCCCATCGCCTTCATGAGTCCGGTCGGCGCCTGGCGCAGATGCAGGGGCACCGGCAGGTTGCCGGTGCGCTCGATCGCCTCCCGGGCCCGGTTGTAGGCCATGTAGGAAGCGTTCGACTTGGGCGCCTTGGCCAGGTGGACGGCCGCCTCACTCAGTGGGATCACGGCCTCCGGCATGCCTACGAAGTGCGCCGCCTGCTGGGCGGCGACCGCCACCGCCAGCGCGCCCGGCTCGGCCAGGCCGACGTCCTCGGCGGCGCTGATCACCAGCCGGCGGGCCACGAACATGGGATCTTCGCCAGCCTCCAGCATCCGCGCCATCCAATAGACGGCGGCGTCGGGGTCGCTGCCCCGAATGCTTTTGATCATGGCCGAGACCATGTCGTAGTGCTGGTCGCCCGCCCGGTCGTACAGGAGATGCCGCTGCTGCATCGCGGCTTCGACGTCCGGCAGTGCGATCGCACGCCCGCCGGCGAGGGCGGCCGCCGCTTCCAGCGCGTTGAGCACGACGCGAGCGTCGCCGCGGGCCGCCTCCAGCAGCGCGCCCAGTGCGTCCGGGTCGATCTCGGTGCCCAGCTCCTCCAGGCCCCGGCGCGCGATCTTCTCGAGGTCGGCGCCGGTCAGGGCTTCGAGCCGGAAGACCCGGCTGCGCGAGAGCAGAGGCGAGATCACCTCGAAGGAAGGGTTTTCGGTGGTGGCGCCGATCATGGTCACGGTCCCGTCCTCGACGTGGGGCAGGATGGCGTCCTGCTGCGCCTTGTTGAAGCGGTGCAGCTCGTCGATGAAGAGCACCGTGCGCTGGTCCAGCCGCCTGGCCTGGCGGGCCTCGGCCACCACCTTGCGCAGCTCGGGCACGCCCGAGGTCACGGCGCTGATGGCCACGAAGCGGGACCCCGTGGCCCGGGCCAGGATGGCGGCCAGGGTCGTCTTGCCGCTGCCCGGCGGCCCCCAGAGCACGATGCTCGGCAGGCGCCCGGACTCGGCCAGGCTGCGCAGCACGGCCACCGTCTTCTCCTGGCCCACCAGGTCGTCGAAGCTGAGCGGGCGCAGGCGGCTGGCCAGCGGCGCGTCGGCCCGGCGGCCGGGTTCCGGTTCACTGCCGAAGAGATCCTGCTGGGCCCCCATCTTTGTCAATCGTCAGCGAATTCGGGTACTCACGGCTAGAATGCCGCCCACGATGTCGGTCTGCTGGTCCTGTGAGGGGCAGGTCCCCGATGGGGCCCAGTTCTGCCCGAATTGCGGCCACAGCCAACGCGAACGCAATTCCAGTCCCATCTTCGTGGTCGACACGACCACGGAGCTCTTCAACGCGGTGTTCGCCAAGGCGATGCTGGGCCAAGAGGTGAACCGCGCGGTCCGCTACAAGCGCCCGCTTTCGGCCCTGGTGGTGGAGGTCGACCACGCCGAGCACATACACCGCGACCTGGGCACCAGCCAGCTCAACAACCTGCTCAAAGAGATCGGGCAGGCCCTGGTGGCGGCCGTCCGAGACACGGACACCGTCGCCTTCCTGGACAGCGACGGGCCGCCACATTACGCGATCGTGCTGCCCGAAACCGACGCCGCCGGCGCCGTCCTGGCCGCCGACAAGCTGCGTCGTTCAGTCGCCTCCCACGACTTCCAGACCGGTGGCAACTGGCAGCGCCTGACGGTCTCCGTGGGCATCGCCAGCGTGGCCCACGAGCGCATGAACCAGCAGGACCTGATCACGGAGGCCTACGCCACTCTGAACCAGGGCCGGATGTCGGGCCAGGGGCCGAACCGCACCTTCACGGAAGCCCTGTCGGCATCTTCGACCCACCTGCCTCTGGTCTAAGAGGCCGCGCTCCAGACCTCCCTAGACTCCACCCGGTGCCGCTGACCCGCGTCTATCTGATCCGGCACGCCGACGTGCTCAACCCCAAACGGGTCCTGTACGGGCATCTCGACAACTTCCCGCTCAGCCCGCGGGGACGCCGGCAGGCCGAGCTGTTGGGGCAGCGCCTGCGCGACGCCGGACTGGCGCGGATCGTGCACAGCCCGCTGCAGCGGGCGCGGGAAACCGCCGAGCTGATCGCCGCCCAGCTGCCCCGGCCGGTGCCGTTGATCGAGGAGCCGGAGCTGCGGGAGGCGGAGTTCGGGCGCTATTTGCAGGGCGTCCCGCCCTGGCAGGTGCCCTTCCGGCGCCCGCTCTGGCTGGTGCACAAGGCGCGCCGCGGCCTGCTGCCGGGGGACGAGACGATCGCCGCGATGGGCGGCCGGGTCCTGGAGGTGGCGCGGCGTTACGCCCGCGAACACCCGGCCGAGGTGACGGCGCTCGTCAGCCACGCGGACCCTTTGCAGGCGGCCTGGATCCTGCTCGAGGGCCGGCCCCACAGCGAGGTCGAGATGTACCGCCGCAACGTGGCCCGGGCCGGGGTGCTGGAGGTTGACTTCGACCCCGAAGGCCAGCAGGTGGTGGGCGTCGCCTACACGCCGCCGCCTGAAGTGCCGGTCGGGACCCCGGGCACGCCGGAACCGGACGTCCCCAAGCCGGCTCTGTAGCGGGCGGCCGCCAGGGTCAGCCCGCCGGCGGCGGCGGCGGCCACGGCACCGGCGGTGAGATCGGGCGGGGTGGGGGGGCAGAGCGGCCGGGGCTTGGGGACCTCCGACCGGGCCCCGGGCGGCACCGGCAGCGCCAGCAGCCGCGCATACCAATCCTGGGGCTGCTCGTCCGAGGCCAGCCGCCGGCGGTCGGTGTAGGAGACGAACCCCGTCTCAGCGTGGCCGAAATCGAAGGCATCGCTGATCGGCGCAGCGCCGGCTTCCCGATCGTTTACCGGCCGGAGCCTGAAGACGGTCCTTATGAAGGCCAGGACCGAGGTGTGGTCCAGCACCTGCGAAGAGATGTGCCCCGGCCGCGCCCATGGCGAGGCCACGATGCAGGGGACGCGGAAGCCGAAGCCGCGGGGGTCGACCTGGGGCGGCGCCACGTGGTCGTAGAAGCCGCCGTTCTCGTCGTAGTTGAGAATCACCGCGGTGCGCTTCCAGGCCGGCCCGGCCGCCACCGAGTTGATGGTCAGGGCCGCGAAGCGCTCGCCCCAGTGGATGGGGTCGGACGGATGCTCACTCAGCGGTTCGGCCGGCAGCACCCAGGACACGCTGGGCAGGCTGCCGGCGGCGGCGTCGCGCCGGAAGTCGTCGTAGGTATGCAGCGCCCGGGGATCGGCGCGGCGCTCCGGGTAGTAGCTGATGGCCGAGAAGCTGGAGGGATACGAAGCGGGGCCGTTGGCGGAGTAGCAGGCCCAGCTGACGTGCGCTTCGTCCAGCCGGTCGACCAGGTTGGGCCGCGGCAGCAGGGCGGGATCGATCGTGCTGGGGTTGTTCTTGTAGCCGCCGGCTGAGGCGGCGAGGGCGTACAACCGGTTGGGCAAGGTGGGCCCCAGGACCGAGCAGAAGTAGCGGTCGCAGAGCGTGAAGCGATGGGCCAGCGCCCAGTAGTACGGCAGGTCCTCCCCTGTGTAATAGGTGAGGGCCTCGCCGCCGCCCAGCAGCTCGAATCCGTCATTCCGCCCGCCGTGGTACTCGGCGCGCGCACTGTCCGTGTCGTGCGGGGGGTCGAGCAGCGTCAGCGAGGGGGCAGGCTTGACGGGCGCGCAGTCGGGAAATCCGTCGGCGCCGGGGAAGAGGCCGAAGTAGTGGTCGAAGGAGCGGTTCTCCTGCATCAGGAGGACGACGTGCTCGATGGGCGTCTCCGCCGCGCGCCCCAGGCGGACTCCGGGGAAGGCCAGCCCGCCGGCCATTCCGACAGCGGCGGCGAGGAAGCGGCGGCGGGTCAGCCCGGCCATTTGGGAGGCCTATGATCCAGCCCGGTGGGCGAACCCCTCAAGTTCCCCGAGGGCTTCCTTTGGGGCACGGCGAGCGCCGCCCACCAGGTCGAGGGTGACAACCGCAACAACGACTGGTGGCGGTTCGAGCAGGAACCAGGGCGGATCCAGAACGGCGATTCCTCGCTGGTCGCCTGCGACCACTACCGGCGCTACCGGGAGGACTTCCGGCTTTTGCGCGAGATGCACAACAACGCGCACCGGCTCTCGATCGAGTGGTCGCGCGTCGAACCCCGGCCTGGGGAGTTCGACAGCCGCCAGATTCGGCACTACCGCGACGTGCTCGGTGAGCTACGCGAGCAGGGCCTGCAGCCCATGCTCACGCTCCACCACTTCACGAGCCCGATCTGGTTCGCCGAGGGCGGGGGCTGGGCGTCGTCGGGCGCGCCAGAAGCTTTCGTGCGCTTCGTGCGCCGGGTGGTGCGGGACCTGGGCGACCTCGTCCATCTCTGGTGCACGATCAACGAGCCCAACATCTACGCCTTCAACGGCTGGCTGGGAGGCGAGTTCCCGCCGGGGCGCCGAGGTGATCTGCTGGGAGTCTGGCGCGTGCTGGCACACATGCGCCAGGCGCACCTCGCCGCCTATCGCGCAATTCACGAGCAGCTTCCGGACGCGCGCGTCGGCCTCAGTCATCACCGCTTCCTGCTCCTGCCCGAACGCAACACCATGCGCGACCGCTGGGCCGCACGCACCGCCGAGGGCTTCATGGACCGCTGGCCGGTGGGACGGGTGCGCCGGGAACGGGTGGTGGAGGCCGAGGCCGATTGGATCGGCATCGCGCACTACTGGGCGCAGAACGCCGCCCTCGATCTCCGGCGGCCGGGCGAGCAGTTCATCCCCCGTCGCAACGTGCCGGGGGTGCCGGTCACGGACATGGGCTGGACTTCGGATCCAGCCTGGATGCGCGACGTGCTCAACGAGGTGCGCGAGCTCGGGAAGCCGGTGTACGTGACCGAGAACGGCATCAGCACCGGCGACGACGCCGTGCGTCAGGCTTACCTGCCCGCCGTGCTGCGGTCGGTGCACCGCGCCATAGCCGACGGTGTGGACGTACGCGGCTACTTCCACTGGACCGCCACGGACAACTTCGAGTGGGCCCGCGGCTACTCGCAGAAGTTCGGGCTGATCGCCGTCGATCGCACCACACTCGAGCGAGAGATGAAGCCGAGCGCAATGCTCTACGCGCGGATTGCGGCCGCCAACGCGGTGGAACCCGACTAACTAGACTCGACCGCGAAATGAAGCTGGGGATCAACGTCCCCTACACGGACCACATCCCGCGCGAGATGGTCGTCGCCTACGTGCAGGAGGCGGACCGGCTCGGCTACGACAAGGTCTGGGTGGCGGAGGCCTACGGCTGGGACGCCTTCACGATCCTGGCCATGCTGGCCTGCTCGACCCAGCGCATCGGCCTGGCCACCGGCATCGTCAACGTCTTCAGCCGTTCGCCCACGCTGATCGCGCAGACCGCCGCCTCGCTGGACGCCATCAGCGACGGCCGCTTCAACCTCGGCCTGGGCACCTCCGGCCACCAGGTGATCGAGGGCTGGCACGGTGTCAAGTTCGAGAAGGGGGTGAGACGGCTCCGGGAGACGATGGAGATCGTCCGCACCGTGCTCAAGCGCGAGCGACTGAAGTACGACGGCGAGATCTTTCAGATGCCGATGGGGCTGCACATCATCACGCACCCCATCCGCGACCGCATTCCCATCTACCTGGCCACGCTGACGCCCAGCGGGGTGGCGCTGGCCGCCGAGCAGGCGGATGGCTGGCTGCCCGTCTTCTTCAGTCCCAAGCACTACCGGCAAGTCATCCGCCCCGAGCTGGAGAAGGGCGCGGCGCGCTCCGGCCGCTCCCTCGACGACTTCTCGGTGTGCGTCTTCCAGCCTGTGGTGGTGACCGAGGATAAGAAGGCAGGCCGCGATCTGGTGCGGCCTCATATGGCCCTTTACATCGGGGGCATGGGCTCCCGCGAGCGCAACTACTACAACCAGCTCTTCCAGCGCTATGGCTACCAGGAGGAGGCCAAGCGCATCCAGGACCTGTACCTGGAGCGGCGCAAGGACGAAGCCATGGCGGTGATCAGCGACGAGATGGTCGACGCCGTGACCGTGATCGGCGGCGCCGAGGAATGCCGGGAGCGGCTGGCCGAGCTGGAACGTGCCGGCGTCGACGAGGTCGCCATGGCGCTCCAGGTGCCGGGCAACGACGCGGTCCAGGTCCGCGACGCCCTGGAGGCGCTGGCGCCGCGGTGAGGCTTGTCGGTTGGGCCGCGGGGGGGCTGCTGGCGGCGGTCGTGCTGGCGGCGGCCGGCTGGGGAATGCTGCATCCAGCGGGCAACCCGCCGGCGACCCTGGTCGGCAAGCCCGCCCCGGAGCTGGTGGTCGGCGCCTTCGACGGCTCGACCCTCCGTCTCTCCGAGCTCAGGGGCCAGCCGGTGGTGGTCAACTTCTGGGCTTCCTGGTGCGCGCCCTGCCGGATCGAAGACCCTGCCCTGCAAGCCGCGGCTCGCGCCCACAGCGGGCAGGTTCAGTTCCTGGGCGTCGACTACAAGGACTCGCTCGACGCGGCGCGCGCCTACGCGGCCGAACAGCCCCATCCCTACCCGCTGGGCAGCGCCCTGGGCGGGGTGCCCAACGGGTTCAGCGTCACCGGTCCGCCCGAGACCTACTTCATCGACTCCCACGGCGTGGTGGCGGCCCGCTTTCTGGGCCCGCTGGACGGGCAGGCCCTGGCCCGCTACCTGGCGCTGATCGGGGTGGGCGGTCCGTGAGCTGGATGAAGATCGGCGCCGCCGCCTTCGTGGTCGCCGGGTGCGTGACCTACCTGGTCTGGTCGGCCGCCAGCGGCTCGGCCGAGTACTACCAGACCATCTCCGAGGTCCGGTCCCAGCCGGCGGCCGGCGACGTGCGGGTTCTGGGGGTGGTCCAGGACGACGTCCAGAAGCTGGACGGGGGGCAGGAGGTGCGCTTCACGGCGGCCGACTCCAGCGCGCGCATGACCGTCGACTACCGGGGCACGCTGCCCGACATCTTCAAGCCGGGCATCCAGGTGGTGGTCGAGGGCCGTACCGGCGGCGACGGCGTCTTCCACGCCCGCACGCTGCTGGCCAAGTGCCCGTCCCGCTTCACGGCCAAAGCTTGATAACCGCCAGTCTCGGCGGCGCCGCGCTGCTGGCCGGCCTGGCCCTGGCCGGTTTCGGGGCCGGCCTCTCGGCCTGGGCCGGTGTGCGCCGCGACGCCGTCCTGGCGCGGGTCGGCCGGCGCGGCCTCTACGCGGCGGCCGCCGCCGTGGTCCTGGCCTCGGGGGCGCTGGAGTGGGCGCTGCTCGGCCACCAGTTCGAGCTGGCCTACGTCACCGAGCACACCGACCGCTCCCTGTCCTGGCCCCTTCTGGCCTCCAGCTTCTACGGCGGCCAGGAGGGGTCGCTGCTCTACTGGACCCTGGTCCTCACCGTCCTGGGTTCGGTGGCGGTGGCGGCCGCGGGGCGCTCGGGCGTGCGCCTGCGCGCATACGCGACCGCGATCCTGGCGGCGCTGGCGGGCTTCTTTCTGGCCTTGCTGGTCTTCGTGGCCAGCCCCTTCGACCTGCTCGAGATCACGCCCGCGGACGGCCTGGGCTTGAACCCGATCCTGCGCGACGGCGGCATGCTCATCCACCCGCCCTTCCTGCTGGCCGGGTTCAGCTCCTTCGCGATTCCCTTCGCGTTCGCCATGGCCTCGCTGCTGGCCGGGCGCTATGACGCAGCGTGGATGGCCCAGACCCGGCGGCTGGCGCTGGTGGCCTGGAGCCTGCAGACGGCCGGCCTGACGCTGGGCATGTGGTGGGCATACCACGTGCTGGGCTGGGGCGGCTACTGGGGCTGGGATCCGGTCGAAAACGTGGCCCTGCTGCCCTGGCTGGCCACCACCGCCTACGTGCACTCGGCGCAGGTGCAGGAGCGTCGCGGCCAGCTCAAGGCCTGGAACCTGGGGCTCGTGGTCGGGGCCTTCCTGCTCGCCATCTTCGGGACCTTCCTGGTCCGCAGCGGAGCGCTGGTCTCGGTGCACACCTTCGCCGTCAGCGACATCGGCCCCTGGTTCTTCGGCCTGCTGGCGGTGCTGGTCGCCTTCTCGCTGGGGATGCTGGCGTGGCGTTCGCGCTCGCTGCGCCCCGAGCGGCCGCTGGAGTCGCCGGCCTCCCGCGAGGGCGCGTTCCTGCTTCAGAACTTCCTGCTCATCGGGCTGGTGGCCGCCGTGCTGTGGGGCACTCTGCTGCCGCTGATGAGCGGGCTATTCGGCGCTCAGCGCGTGGTCGGCCCCTCCTACTACGAGCGGGTCAGCGGGCCGCTGTTCCTGGCGCTGCTGCTGCTGCTGGCGGCTGGGCCACTGCTGCCCTGGCGGCGCGCTCCCCGCGGTTGGTGGCGGTCGCTGGCGTGGCCGGCGGCGGCGGCGCTGCTCGCGCTGGCGGCGCTGGCGTTGGGCGGCGTCCGGGGTGTGGGATTGCTGGCTTTCCCCGTCTTGGCCGCGGCCGCCGTCACATCGGTGCGAGGCCTGCGGCCGCTGCCCTGGGCCTGGCGTCACCGCCGCGTCTACGGGGCTTACCTCGCACACCTCGGTGTGGTGGTGGTGGCCGTTGGGATAGTCGGATCGCACGTGTGGCAGTCCCAGAGGACGGCGACGTTGGCCCCGGGACAGGCTGTGACCGTGGCTGGCCACACATTGACCTTCGATGCCTTCGGAGCTCGGCCGGGCAGCGTCAGCGAGCAGTTCGTGACCTTGACCATGGGCGACGAGACGCTGCAGCCCGCGCGCGCTTTCTATCCCGGCCTGGGCGGCCAGGCCGTCAGCCGGGTGGCCATCCGCTCGACGCCGCTGGAGGACGTCTACGTCGTGCTCAACGACGCCGCTCCCGACCACGCCACCGTGACGGTCTTCGTCAACCCGCTGGTGACCTGGATCTGGGCCGGCGCGGCGATCCTGGTGCTGGGGATCCTCCTCGGCAACCTCGGCTCCGCCGTGCCGGCAGCAGCGCCGGTCCGGGCGCGGGTGGCGGCGCCCGCGACATGACCTGGGTGTTTGCGACGGTCCTGCTCATGGCCGCCGCCGTCTACGTGCTCTGGCCGCTGATCCGGCATTGGGAAGATGAAGCCGGCGATTGAAGCCCGCGGACTCACACAGCGCTTCGGTCGCCAGCTGGTGCTGCTCGACATCGACCTCCAGGTGGCTGCGGGGGAGCGCGTGGCGCTGCTGGGCGACAACGGCGCCGGCAAGACCACGCTTTTGCGCCTGCTGGCGACCGTGGCACGGCCGGCCGCCGGCGAGCTGCGCCTTCTCGGCCTCGACGCCGTCCGCCAGCGTTCGGCCTTGCGCTCGCGGTTAGGCTGGCTGGCCCACGAGCCCGGTCTCTATCCGGCACTGAGCGCTCGCGAGAACCTGGAGTTCTTCTGCACGCTGCACGGTCTGCCGCGCGGCCGCGCCGTCGAATGCCTGGAGCAGCTGGGGCTGACGGACGACGCCTTGCGCCCGGCGGCCGAGCTCAGTCGGGGCCGCCGGCAGCGCCTGGCGCTGGCGCGCACCCTCCTCCACGACCCGGAGCTGTGGCTTCTGGACGAGCCCGACAGCAGCCTCGATGCGGCCGGCCGCGACCTGCTGGGCCGCCTGGTCTCCGGCCGCACGCTGGTCTTCGCCACCCACGACCGCGGGCTGGCCGACGAGCTGGACGCACGGGTGGTGGAGCTGCGGGCGGGGCGGGTGCTCGACCGCGGCGCCCTGCAGGTCGTGCGATGACCTTCGCCGCCTGCGCCCTGGCTGTGGCGCGCAAGGACCTCCTGACCGAGTGGCGCAGCCGCGAGGTCCTGCCGGCGCTGGCGCAGTTCGTGCTGCTGGCGCTGGTGGTGACGCTTTTCGCCTTCGACCTGGACGCCGCCAGCGCGGCCCGGATCGCTCCGGGCGTGCTCTGGCTGGTGGTGCTGTTCGCGGGGCTGGTGGCCTTCGGGCGCGCCTTCGCGGCCGAAAAGGAGCAGGCCTCGCTCGAGGCGCTGCTGCTGACGCCGGCCGGGCCGGTGGCGATCTTTGCCGGCAAGGCCCTTGCGGCGGCGGCCGTGCTGCTGGCCTGCGAGGCGGTCCTGGTGCCGGGCATCGGCGTCTTCTTAGGCGTCGGGCTGCCGCCCCTGGCGGTGGCCGCCGTGCTCCTGAGCACGGTAGGCATGGCGGCGCTGGGCTGCCTGTTCTCGGCTCTGGCGGTACAGACCCGCGCCCGCGAGCTGCTGCTGCCTGTGCTGGCGCTTCCGATCTGGATTCCCTTCGTGGTCTACGGGGCCGCGGCGCTCACCGGCCGTGCCCCGCAGGCGCTGGCCAACCTGCTGGCTTTGGACATACTGGTCGTCGTGGTCGCTGGGCTGGCGGCGAGGTTCGTGCTCGATGACTAGGGGGGTGGGCGGGGGGAAGGGCTTCGCCCGGCCCGCCCAAGGGGGGAGTCCCCCCATATCCACTAGGCTGCGTGCTGCAGTCATCGGCTGCGCGCTGGCCTTCGCGGCCGCGGCCTACATGGACTTCGTGTTCGCGCCGGAGGACTCGCTCCAGGGACCGGTCCAGCGGATCTTCTACCTGCACGTCTCCTCGGCGATCGCCGCCTACGCCTGCTTCGCCCTCGTACTGATCGGCGGGATCCTCTACCTCCGGCGGGAAGACCCGCGGCCCGACCGGCTGGCTCGGGCAGCGGCCCCGGTCGGCCTGCTCTTCACCAGCGTCACCTTCGTGATGGGCATGATCTGGGCCAAGCCGATCTGGAACTGGGACCCCAGCAAGACCTGGGACGCCCGCCTCAGCTCCACCGCGGTGCTCTGGGCCGTGTACGCCGGCTACATCCTGGTGCGCCGCTTCGCGCCGCCCGGGCGCACCGCCGCGCGCCTCGCCGCGGTGGTCGGCATCGTGGGCTTCGTCGACGTGCCGGTGGTGCACTTTTCGGTGCTCTGGTGGCGCACCCTGCACCCGCAGCCGGTGATCGAGACCGGCGCCCTGCCGGCGTCCATGCTGGCGGCCTGGCTGGTCACCTTGCTGGCCGTCCTGCTCCTGACCGGAACCCTGGTGGCGACCCGCTACGTCACCGAGCGCAATCGGGAGCTGGCGGAGGCCCGCCGCGACCGCCACGAGCTGGTGCGCCTGGAGTCGGCGGCGGAGGTGCCCTGACCTTGGGCTACCTGCTGCTTGGATATGCCGCCGGGGTGGTGCTGATCGGCGGGTACTGCCTACACGCCTGGCTCGACCTGCGCCGCTCGCGCCAGGGCCTCTCGGAAGCGGGGGAGCAGGTCCGCCAGTAGCCGGGCCGTGAGGCCCCACACGATGCGTTCCCGCCAGGGGAAATGGCGCCCCAGCCAGGAGCCGGGCTCAGCCTCCAGCCAGCCGGCGTCAGCCAGCAGCTCGCGCAGAGGAATCTCGAAGACCTCCTCCAGCTCCGAGGCCTGGTGCACGAAGGCGGGGCGTGGCCCCGCGACGACGGCCACGAAGGGGACGACGTGGAAGTTGGTGACCGCCGCGTACAGCGGCGGGCCGGCGCCCAGGGGCTGCAGGCTGTGCGGAGCCACCCCGATCTCCTCCGCGCACTCGCGGGCCGCGGCCTCCCAGGCGCTCTCGCCGGGCCGCACGCCGCCGCCGGGCAAGGCCACCTGGCCGGGGTGATCGGGGGCGTCCGGCCGGCGCGCCACAAAGGGCAGATGCCAGTCCCCGGCGTCCTCAAAAAGGGCGGCCACCACCGACGCCGGCCGGGCGCCGACCCGGAACTTGCCCCAACCCTCGACCGGCAGCAGGCTCTGCCGCAGCGCGTCAAGAAAGGGGTTGCCGGAATTGATCACTTGGGTAAGGTAGAGGGAAGGATGATCGACCAGACCAACACCAACATCGAGCAGCTGGAAGAGGAAATTGCGCGCGACAACGCCCGCCGTTACGCCTTCCATCGAATGTTGAAGGCGACGGACAAGGTGCTGTGGCGACTGGAAGAGATGAACCGCGACGGGGTCAAGACCCTGAATCAGGACCAACGGGTCGAGATCCGCGACAACCTGGGGGAGCTGCCCCAGGAGTGCCTCGACATCTATCAGGACACCGAACGCGTCCAGGACGTCCTGGACAGCGTCTTCGAGATGCAGGAGCGGCTATTCCGGATCCGGAATCCCGAGTTCGGCTTCGACGAGGAAGAGGCCCTGGCGGGCTAGGTACGTTCGAGCGCCGGCGCTGGAACTGTTTTCAGCTCGATTTTTCGTTCCGCCGCCGGCGCTCGGCTGAGCGACTAGCCGCCGACGGACGTCAGGAACAGCTCGGTGGCGTAAGCCGCGAGCAGGCCGAGCAGCACGCCCCAGCCCATGACCCGGGGGGTGGTGATCCGGCGGCCGACCACGAACAGCTCGTTGAGCACGTAGACCAGCGCGCCCGCGGCGAGGGCCAGGAAGAGCACGTAGACCAGTTCGGACCGGAAGAGGTATCCGATCGTGCTGCCCAGGAAGGTGGGCGCGCCGCCGATCAGGCCCGTCAGCGCCAGGAAGCCCCAGGAGACCGGCTGGGGCGCCAGCGTCATGGGCGCCGCGATGCCGAAGCCCTCGGTGACGTTGTGCAGCGCGAAGCCCACCACCAGCACACCGACGAAAGCGATGGCGCCGGTGGCGGCCGACTGTCCGATGGCCAGGCCCTCCGAGAAGTTGTGGAGGCCGAGCCCGGTGGCGATCATCATGCCCAGAGCCTGGGGGTTGGGCGGCGCCCCGCCGGCCTGCTCAGGCCCGCGGACCCTGCGCAGCAGCGCTCCGTTGAAGTAGATGAGCGAGAGCAGCCCGACTCCGACACCGGCGGCGAAGAGCCCGGCCAGCAGCGGGAAGCTCGTGGAGTGGCTCTTGAGGGCGGTTTCCACGGGTTGGCCGGCGTGGGCGAGGATGTCCCAGAGCAGGAAGATCAGGACCCCGGTCGCCAGCGCGTTCAAGAAGCCCTGGACCGGACGCGGCAGCCCGCGTACCCGGGCCACCGGGAGACCAATGAAAATGGTGAAGCCTGCGATCGCGCCGAGGCTGGCGGCGGTGAGGTGGCTCATGCGGAGTTCTCGATATTAGTACGCACGAAACATGGGATTAGATAACGCTAACAACTTGTCAAAAAAGGGTCCGTCAGAGGTAATTTCTCGCTACCTCGAGGCGATCTTCTACATGGAGGCCGAGGGCGAGAGCGCGCGCAGCGCGCGGCTGGCGGACTGGCTCGGCGTCAGCCGGCCCACTGTCACGGTGGCGCTGCGCCGGATGATCCGCGACGGCATGGTGCGCATCGACCCCCGCAAGGAGATCGTGCTCACGGCCGCCGGCCGGGAGGCGGCGGAGTCGATCGTGCGCCGGCACCGCATCATGGAGCGCTGGCTCACGGACGCCTTGGGGCTCGACTGGGTGCAGGCGGACGAGGAAGCTGCGCGACTCGAACACGCGGTCTCCGAGCTGGTCGAGGAGCGCGTGTACGAATCGCTGGGGCGGCCCGCCACCTGCCCGCACGGCAACCCGATTCCGGGACACGCCGAGGCCGAAGCCGGCGAGCGCCGGCTTTCGGGGTTGGAAGCCGGAGATGCCGCCGCCGTCACCCGCATCTCCGAAGTCGCCGAGCGCGAGGCGCCCAAGCTTCTCGGCTACCTGCTGGAACGAGGGCTGGTGCCGGGGCGGCGGCTGCAGGTGGCCGAGGTCGACGGCGTCGGCCGCACGCTGCGCATCGCGCTCGACGGCCGCGAGCTCACCCTCAGCCACGAGACCGCCGGCAAGATCTGGGTGCTGCCCTCGTGACCGTGGCGATCGGCGTTCGGCTGCCCACCGGCCTGGATACGGGCGAGCTGCTGGCCGAGGCGAGTGCGCTGGAGGCGGCGGGGGCCGAGCTGCTCTGGGCGGACGAGTCCGAGCTGGATCCGATCACCCTGCTGGCCGCGGTAGCGGCCCGGACCCACACGTCCGGTCTCGGACTGCAGGCGCCGGTTGAGGGCCGCGACCGCGAGCTCGCCACCCTGCGGGTGCTCTGCCGCGGCCGGCTCCGCACGGGATTGCCCGAAGGGTGGGTGGAGGGGGAGATTCCCGACGGCCGCGCCGCCTGGCGCGAGCTCAAGGCCGGCCACGAAGCCGCCGGCACGACCGGACTGCTTCTTGCCTACGACCCGCGCTTGCTCGATCTGCTGCGCAACCCCGATCAGGAGGACGACCGCAGCCAGGACCTGCAGCTAGCGCAGGGATGACCCCGCTCGAGGTCATCGCCCGCAAGCGGGACGGTGAGGAGCACAGCGCCCAGGAGCTCCGCTTCCTGCTCAGCGGCTACCTCGACGGCTCCATCCCCGACTACCAGATGGCCGCCTGGCTGATGGCGGTCTGCACGCGAGGCATGACCCGGGCCGAGACACTCGAGCTGACCCGGGCCATGGTGGACAGCGGCGAGGTGCTGGACCTCTCCGAGCTGCCTGGCATCAAGGTCGACAAACACTCGACCGGCGGCGTGGGAGACAAGGTGACGCTGATCGCCGGCCCTCTGGCCGCGGCCTGCGGCGTGGTGGTGCCCAAGCTCAGCGGCCGCGCCCTGGCGCACACCGGCGGCACCCTGGACAAGCTGGAATCGGTGCCCGGGCTGACGGTCGACCTGGACCCCGACCGCTTCCGGCGCCAGGTCGCCGAACTCGGCCTCGCGGTGGCCGCCCAGTCACCGCGCATGGTCCCGGCGGACAAGGCCCTGTACGGCCTCCGCGACGTCACGGCCACCGTGCCCTCGGTGCCGCTGATCGCGTCCAGCGTGATGTCCAAGAAGATCGCCGCGGGGGCCGATGCCATCGTCCTCGACGTCAAGTTCGGGCGCGGCGCCTTCATG
>Ga0066671_10000320_pt1 | contig 14933 bp, 13 predicted proteins | sample GraSoiAngelo_120_FD_62294 | JGI IMG/M metagenome (GOLD analysis project Ga0066671, IMG submission 62294) | Grasslands soil microbial communities from the Angelo Coastal Reserve, California, USA - 14_0919_09_20cm | ecosystem: Environmental > Terrestrial > Soil > Grasslands | place: USA...
GTGGCGTCGAGCTGGGTGAGGAAGCGGTCGATGCTCCCGATCGACAGCGGCTTGCCCTTCTCCAGCTCGGCATGGCTCTTGAGCAGGGCGCCGAGCGCGGCGATTCCGGCCTGGTAGCGCTCCTGGGTGGCAAGCACCTCCTGCTGGGCAAGCGCGCGCATCGACGCCTGGAGCGCCATCTGGTCGGCCGGCGAGGAGGAGACGATGCCGCCGAAGCCGTCGACCAGCTTGACGTTCATCTGGTCCGCGACCTGCTGCATCACCTCGTCCCGGGAGACGAGGCCCGCCTTCATCAGCGTCATCCGGACTTCGGTGCGCTTGCCGACGAGGTAGCGGGTGAGCCGGCCGAAGGCGGCGGACTCGTCGATCATGCCGTTGCGGACCTGGAGGGTCGCGCGGGCGATGTCGCGGCTTGCGGCGAGGATGCGCTTTCGCTGCAATTGGTCGCCGAGCAGGCTGAAGCCGAAATCGGCGAGGCTCGCCGCCTGGGCGGGGATCGCGGGCACATTGCCGCCTTTGCGCAGCCCGGCGGCGGCGGCGGCGAAGCTGTCGGCGGCCTTGATCGCGTCCCCGGCGGCGCCGGAGAGGTCGGCCGACTGATTATAGGCGGCCTCGGTCTGGAGCGCTCCATAAGCGGCGCCGAGCGCGTCCAGAGCCTTGGCCCGAAGCGCGACGACCCGGGCCAGCGCCCGCCTGTCCGAGGCGAGCTCGGCCGGCTCGACGATCTCCTTGCAGGTCAAAGCGCTGTTCGAACATTGCTCCCAGGTGGCGGTGAACGCCTCGCCGACCTCGACGCTGCCGAGCTGGGAGGCGACCCCGGTCACCTCCTGGCTGAACGAGCCGGTCGCCTTGATGCCGGCTTCGGCGAGGCTCGCCGCGGGTCCGAGCGGCGCCGCTGCACAGCCGCCGAGCAGAGCCGCCGCGGCCAGGGTCGCGATGGTCAGACGTTGAAGCACGAAATCATTCCCCCCTGATTCGCCCGCCGCGAGTATCAGCGGGCGAATTCCCGAGGTCGAGCGAAATAAAGCGGCCTAAATTCTCGCCTGGGTGAGCACTATCCGGAAGAGTGCGCCCGCACCTGCCGGGCAGCTCTGCAAGGTGCCGCCGCAGGAGGCGAGGAGCGAGCGGGCGATCGACAGGCCGAGGCCGGAGCCGCCCTGGCTCCGGCGGCTGGTGTGGAAGGGCTCGAAGATGCGCTCGTGATCGCCGGGTGGGACGCCCGGCCCGTCGTCGGCGAGCTCCAGAGCGACGCCGCCCGGCGCGGGGGCGGCGCGAATAATGAGGCTTCGGGCGCCGGCCTGGCGGCTGTTCTCGATGAGGGTTTCGAGCACCGCTTCGATGAGCTCGGCCGGGGCCGCGACGGGCGGGAGCTGGGGCAGGTCGGCGAGGATTGCGAAATCGGGCGAGCGGTGGGCGTCTGCGACGTTCAGCACCGCCTTGCCGAGGTCCGCGGAGGCGTCCTCTGGCATGCTCGCCATGTCGGCGCGGGCGAGCTCGAGGAGGCGGCGGACGAGGTGGGAGAGTCGGTCGGCGTCGGCGCCGGCATTGGCGAGGAAGCGGAGGCGTTCCTCCTCGGTCATCGTCGGATGCTCTTCGAGCAGCTCGAGTGCGCCCTTGATGCCCGCAATGGGCGTCTTGAGCTCGTGGCTGAGCGCGGCGGCGAAATCGCGCAAGTAACGCGAGCGGCGCTCGATCCGTTCGGCCATGGCGGCGAAATTGAGGTAGAGAGCGCGGATCTCGACTGCGGCGGTGGCGGGCGGCTCGGGGATGGAGACTGCGCCTCGGGCGACATTCTCGCTCGCCTCGCCAAGCGCCTCGATCGGCCGGGCGATGCCGCGGGAGAGCAGGCCGGCGAGGACGAGCAAGGTGAGGAAAATGAGGCCGACGCCGAGCGCGATCTTGCCGCGGTCCTGATAGATGCCGAGGAACAGGCCGCGCGGCGAGCGCGACAGCATCAGCACCGCGACGACGCGGCCGTTGACGGTGACCGGGCGGGCGTAATGGACCCGGATTCCGGAGGCGCGGCTCAGCACTTCGAGCAGGTAGCGCCGCGTGAAGTCGGCGCGCTGGCGGAGCACGGTGCGCGGCTTGCCGGCAAGGGCGCTTTGGACCTCCGGGAGGGCGGCATAGCTTCCGCCGAGGTCGTTGCGGCCCAAGACGACGGTGCCGCGGGAATCGAGCAGGCGGATCGAGGCAAGCATCGCCCGGGCGGTGTCGACGACCACCGGGCGGAGCGCCGTCGCCGCGACCAGCGCCTTGGGGTCGGGAGGGGGTGCGGGCGCGGCCTTCGGCTGGTCGCCGAGGACGCGCATGTTGCGCAAATCGATGGTGGGGCGCTGCGGATCGAGCGGCCCGTGCTCGGGCGCCGCGGGCTCGGGCCAGGCGGCGCGGCAGGCGCCGGCGAGGGCGGCGGCTTGGGCGATCAGCTCCGCCTCGGTCTGCTGGACGAGAGTGTTCTCATAGACGCGGAGCGACACCGCGCCGACCCCGGGAAGCGCCGCGACGAACAGGAAGGTCAGGAAGAGGATGGTCCTCAGCCGGAGCGCCGGCCAGTGGCGCTTGGCGAACTCCTTCAGCCGCCGGATCAAGCGGCCCCGCCGAGGCAGGGCCCGATCCTGTAGCCGACGCCGGGCCGGGTTTCGATCAGGTCGCTGCCGCCCGCCTCGGCGAATTTGTGGCGCAGGTTGCGGATATGGCTGTCGATGGTCCGGTCGGTGATCGCGAAGCCGGGGCCGTGGAGGCGGTCGATGATCTGATCGCGGGTGAAGACTTTGGAGGGCAGGCTGGCGAGCAGCAGGAGGAGCTGGAATTCGGTGACGGTCACCGCGACGTCCGCGCCCGCCCAATGCGCCTCCCACGCCTCCGGATCGAGCCGGAGCTTATTGTGGACCACCGGACCCTTGGCGCCCGCATCGGCAAGCGCGCTTCGGCCCCGCTTCAGGATGGCTCCCACCCGGGCGACCACCTCTCTAGGCGAGAAGGGCTTCACTACGTAATCGTCGCCGCCGAGCTCCAGGCCGAGGACGCGGTCGATCTCGTCGTCCCGCGAGGAGAGGAAGAGGATGGGGAGATCGCCGGACGCACGGAGGCGGCGGCAGACTTCGAGGCCGTCGAGGCGGGGCATGTTGATGTCGAGGACGACGAGGTCCGGCTTCTCGCGCTCGACCGCGACCAACGCGGCCTCCCCGTCCCCGGCCTCGGCGGTGGTCATGCCGGCCTTGACGAGGGCGAAGCTCAGCACTTCGCGGATATGGGCGTCGTCGTCGACGATCAGGATGCGGTGGCTCATCGCGGCCATCTTGTTCACGTTCGCTCTCCCGCTGTCAAAGCGCCGCAATGCCGGACGCGCGTGCGCGGGTGGTCCGCCCGGTGAGGAGCTTCGGGAGACTAAACGTGCAGATTCGGTGCAGAGGCTACTTCGCGCCCAACACCGTATCGATGCTGTGGACGATGCCGTTGGACTGGGTGATGTCGGCGTGGGTGATGGTGCCCTGGCCGCCCTTGGTGTCGGCCACGACGATGTTGTCGCCCGAGCGGGTGAAGGTGAGGGTGCCGCCGCCGATGGTGGCGAGCTGGGCCTTGCCCTTGCCCCGGTCGATCGCGTGTCCGAGATCGCCGGCGGTGACGAAGCCCTGGACCATATGGCCGGTGATCAGCGACACCAGCCGCCCCTTGGCGTCCGCCGCCATCAGGCTGTCGACGGTGCCGGCAGTCAGCTTCTGGAAGGCGGCGTCGGTGGGCGCGAAGACGGTGTAGGGCTGAGCGCCGGAGAAGGTCTGGGTGAGCCCGGCCGCCTTCACCGCATTGGCGAAGGTGCCGTGCTCACCCGAATTCTGGAGGCCGGTGAGGATCGGCGTGTCGGTCTTGCCCGAGCCGGCCGAGGCGTTGACCGGCGGCTCGGCGGCGGAGGCGTTGTTCGCCGTCGTGTCGCCCGAAGGCTTTCCGCAGCCCGCAAGCGCCAGTGCCGCAACCGCAGCCAGCCCGATTCCAGATTTCACCATGACGCAACCTCCCTCACATGTGCAGACACTACGCACCAGCTCCGTTCCGGTTGCGGCACGATCAGGTCAGCATCTGCACGATCGCCTCGATGAGGCCGCTCTGCGCGTCGACCTGATAGATATTGCCGTCGGCGTAGCGATAGAGATTCTCGTCATTGTCCGAATATCGGTCGCGATAGGCGGGGGGCAGATTGTAGGCGTCGTAGCCCGAGGGGAGCTGCTGGCCCACGTTCAGCCCACCGCCGAGCAAGGCGACGATGCCGTCGATCAGGCTGGTCTTGTTGTCGACCTGGTAGATGGCGTTGTCGCCATAGCGGTACGAATAGTCGTCGTTATCCTGGAACGCATTCCGGTACTGATAGGGGAGGTTGTAGACGTCGTAGCCCGCCGGCATGAGCTGGCCGACATTGAAGCCGCCGCCGAGCAGCGGGATCAGGCCGCTGATCAAATTGGTGCCGGAATCGACGCGGTAGATGTCGCCATAGCCGTCGTAGCGGTAATAATAGTCGGGATTGTCGTAATAGAGCGGCGTGTAGGCGGCCGGGATCGAGTAGCCGCGGAATGCGTCGCGCTGGATGCGCTGGCCGACGGCATAAGCCTTCTTCGCCTGGCCCGGGGGGAGGCAGCCATTGTGCTTCTTGGCGAGGCCCGGGGGGCAGCCCTCGGTGACGGCGTAGCGCTGGTCGCGCTGCTGGTAGCGGGGGCCGTCATAGACGCGCTGCTGCTGGGCCTGGCGGCGATCCTCGAAGCGCTCCTGCCGGGGCGCGGCGAACTTCTCCGCCTTCGCCTTGCCCCCGCCATGGCCGCGGGGCTCGGAGCGGAAGGCCTGGCGCTGCTCGTGCTTCGCCTGGGGCGCAGCGGCGAAACCGCCGCCGCCATGGCCCTTATCGGCGTGCGGATTGCCGCCGCCGCCGTGCTTATTGCCTCCGCCATGGCCGCCGCCACCGCCGCCGCCCTGGGCAGCATGGGGGTTGCCGCCGCCATGACCGCCGCCGCCGCCCGGCTTGGCGAGGGCGGGGGCTGCGACCGCCATGGTGGCGGCTCCGGCGAGGAGGATGAGCTTACGCATGACTTTGACTCCTGTGTCTCACAGCAACCAACAGTCTCAGCGGCCTGGTCGTTCCGGACCCGAACCCTCCGACTGGCGCGCCACGGGTTCCATCGGCCCCTCCAGGATGAACCTCGGCTGTCGGCGCGTGAACGCCGGGTGAAGCTCCGCAACTCTCGCGGGCCCGGCCCGTTACCCGGGCGGACGATGAGGAGACGGACGTGCCGAAGGCGATCGCGATCAACTGCAGCTTGAAGCGTTCCGACGGAAAGGACAGCTCGACCGACCTGATGATCGGCGTGGTCGCCGCGGGTTTGGCGCAGCACGGTGTGGAGTTCACCGAGACGATCCGGATCGCCGATTTCGACGTGAAGCCGGGCGTCACCTCCGACGAGGGCGACGGCGACGCCTGGCCCGACATTCGCCGCCGGATCCTGGAGGCGGACATATTGATCTTCGGTGCGCCGATCTGGCTCGGCCAGCTCTCCAGCATCGGCAAGAAGGTGCTGGAGCGGATGGACGCCTTCCTCGGCGAGACGGATGAGAAGGGCCGGATGCCGAGCACGGGAAAGGTCGCGGTGGTCGCGATCGTCGGGAATGAGGACGGCGCCCATGCGGTGACCGCGCAGCTCCTCCAGGGCCTGAACGACGTCGGCTGGACGATCCCCGCGGCCGCGTCCTGCTACTGGGTGGGGGAGGCGATGGGCTCGACCGACTTCAACGAGCTGGAGCGGGTGCCGGACAAGGTGCGGGAGACGGCGGCGACGGTCGGCTCAAACGCCGCGCACCTCGCCCGCCTGCTGCAGGCGCAGCCCTATCCGGGCGCCGATCCTCAATAGCCACCATCCCGCAGGCTGATCAGTTCCTCGGGGGTGCGCTTGCCGCCGGAGGCGTTGGCTCGGCGGATGAAGTCGGCGCTTACGCCGTGATCGGCCAGGCGGACGATCTGGGCGGCGGGGAGGGTGGAATAGCCCATGTCCTTGAGCGCCCGGACGAAGTTGGCGTTCACGCCATGGTCGCGCAGATCGATGACCTCGTCGGTGGAAAGGCCGGTGAAGCCCGCCTGTCGGACGGCTCCGACGAATTCCTGGGTCACGCCATGGTCGCGGAGGCGGATAAGCTCGGTGAGCGGCAGCGAGCGGATGCCCTGGGCGGCGAGCGCCTCGACATAGGCCGCATCGATGCCGTGATCGCGCAGGGCGATCAGCTCGGGGATAGGCACGTTCTGGTAGCCGAGGCGCCTCAGCTCGCCGATATAGGCGGGCTGGACGCCATGGTCGCGCATGTCGACCAGGGTCTCGGCCGGGATGTCCCTCAGGCCGGCGCCGACCAGCTCGCGGACGTAATCCGCATCGACGCCGTGGTCGCGCATCCGGACCAGAGCCTGGACGGTGCCGACGCGGTAGCCGAGGCTGCCCATGGCTTTCAGATAATCGGTGCCGGCGCCATGCCAGCCGGCGTCGACCAGATCGTCGACGCTGGGCCTTGTGTAGCCCTGCCGCTCGAGCTCGGCGACATAGTCGCGGCCGGTGCGGGCGAGGGCGAGGGCGAAGAGCTGATATTCGGTGGGGGTGCCGTAGCCGCGGCGCTGGAGCTCGGCGGCGAAGGCGGGATCGCCGGCGAAGCGGCACTCGCCGGTGCCGCGGCCGTGCCAGGCGGTGCCCTCGCAATCGAAGGTGCCGGCGTCGCGCGCCATTCGGAAGCGGACCGGGCCGGACCCGCCGGCAAGCTGCTCGCGGGTCAGGCCCTGGAGCTCAGACAGCGGCACGCCGTTGGAATGGACGCTCTCGCTGTGCGCGGTCTTGTAGCTGATCTGGAACTGGACCTGCCCATCCTCGCGATTGGCTTCGGTGATCGACCAGTTCACCTTGGCGGGGACGGTAGCCTGGTTCGTTTCGCGGGCGACGGCGGCGGGGCTGCAGCCGGTGGCGAGAGCGAGCGCGGCGGCGAGCGCGAGCGGCGGGAAGCGCATCGTTAAAAATCTCCTGAAATGCTTGTCCCTCATTGCCTTGCAAGGATGAGGCCAGCGCTTGCGGGGCGGATTTGCGCGGGTTCGGGTGCGCCGGCTATGTCCGGAAGCGGACGCCTGTCCGGCTGCGGACAGCCCCAAGTCTCCCGCGCAGGTTGACTTTCGCGCCCTTTTCACCCACATGGCCCTCAGCGAAGCATCATGCAGCGTGAACGGGCGCATCGCCGCCCCGGCTCTGCTTCGTAATTTTGAAGGCTTTCCCTTTTCACGCGGGCCGGTCCAAACCCGCCGCGTATCCGCGCGCCTTCAAGGCAGCGCGGGGGCGCCGCACGTATAGTGAGCACTACCCACATGTCTTTCGATAATCTCGGGCTGTCGCAGCCCGTCCTCCAGGCGCTCGCGCTCAAGGAATATACCGTCTCGACCCCGATCCAGGAGCAGGCGATCCCGATCCTGCTGAAGGGCCGCGACCTTTTGGGCATCGCCCAGACCGGGACCGGCAAGACCGCCGCCTTCATGCTTCCCTCGATCGACCGCCTGTCGGCGTCGAAGAAGCGGCCCGGGCCCAAGGCCTGCCGGATGCTCGTTCTCGCCCCGACCCGCGAGCTCGCCTCGCAGATCGCGGAGAGCGCGCGCGCCTATAGCCGCTTCAGCCATATGAGCGTCGCCACCGTCTTCGGCGGCACCTCGCTCCACAAGAACCGCCAGGAGCTGGCGCGCGGGGTCGACATCCTCGTCGCGACGCCGGGCCGCCTCCTCGACCTGATCGAGCAGGCTGCACTGACCCTGCGCGAGGTCGAGATCCTCGTTCTCGACGAGGCGGACCAGATGCTGGACCTCGGCTTCATCCATGCTCTGAAGGCGATCGTCCGGGTTCTCCCGACGAAGCGCCAGAGCCTGTTCTTCTCGGCGACCATGCCGAAGACGATCAAGGAGCTGGCCGACCGCTTCCTGACCGATCCGCTTCAGGTGGCGGTGTCGCCGGTCGCCTCGACCGTCGAGCGCGTCGAGCAGTACGTCACCTACGTCAACCAGGCCGAGAAGCCCGCGCTCCTGACGATGATGCTTCGCGTCGGCTTCAGCGACAAGGGCTCCATGGACCGGGTGCTGATCTTCTCGCGGACCAAGCACGGCTCGGACCGGATCGTGAAGCAGCTCGGCTATGCCGGCATTCCGGCCAACGCGATCCACGGCAATAAGAGCCAGCCGCAGCGCGAGCGGGCGCTGGCCGAGTTCAAATCGGGCAAGGTCAAGATCCTGGTCGCGACCGACATCGCCGCGCGCGGGATCGACGTGTCGGGCGTCAGCCATGTCATCAACTTCGACCTGCCCAACGTCTCCGAGCAGTACGTCCACCGCATCGGCCGCACCGCACGCGCCGGCGCCGCGGGCGTCGCCATCGCTTATTGCGCAGAGGACGAGCGGGCCTATTTGAAAGGCATCGAGCGCCTGACCAAGCAGACGCTTGTGCCGGTGCCGCTGCCTGAGAATTTCGTCAACGAGGCGGCGCGCATCAAGGCCGCGCGTCCGGCGGTTCCGCCGCAGGAGCAGCGCCGCGACGAGCAGCGCGAGGACCGGAGCCGCGTCCGCCGCCCGAAGAGCCGCCGCCCGAACTTCGGCGCGGCCGGCGCTCCGAAAACGCAGCGCGCGAAAAGGCGGGCGAGCGGGCGGTAATCCCACTCCCTTACCGGGAACGACACTGCTAGGGGCTGCCGATGCGTTCGGCGGCCCCTTTTCTTTTGCTCGCCTTGGCGGCGGGACCTGCGTGCGCGCAGTCGGACGAGATCGTCGTCACGGGGCGGGGCTTGGGAGAGGCGCCGGGCGAGGCGGTGTTCGACGTCGTGACGGTGGACCGGGCGCGGCTTCAGGAGTCGGCGTCGAACCGGCTCGAGGACGTGCTCCGCGACGTGCCGGGCTTCCAGCTCTTCCGCCGCTCCGACGCGCGCAGTGCCAACCCGACCAGCCAGGGCGCGACCTTGCGCGCGCTGGGGGGGAATGCGTCGAGCCGGGCGCTGCTTGTGTTGGACGGGGTGCCCCAGACCGACCCGTTCGGCGGCTGGGTGAGTTGGCCCGCCTACGATCCCCGGCGCCTCGGTCTGGTCCGGGTGGTGCGCGGCGGGGGGAGCGGGGCGAACGGGCCGGGAGCGCTGGCGGGGACGATCGAGCTTGAGAGCGCGGGCCCTCGGGAGCTGCGGGGGGTGTCGGGGGAAGTGGCCTATGGGAGCCGGGATTCCGTCGACGGATTTGCCGCGGCGGGGGTGCCGCTGGGTGCTGGGTTCGTCACCGCGACGGCAAGCTATGCGCGGGGCGACGGGTTCATTCCGGTGGTCGAGGAGGATCGGGGGGCGGCGGACCGGCCTTCTCCTTATGAGCAGGCGAGCGGCTCGCTTCGGGCGGTGGCGCCGCTGGGCGGGGGCGTGGAGCTTCAGGCGAACGGGTTGGTGTTCGCCGACCGGCGGGAGCGGGGCACGGCTTTTTCCGCGATCAGGAGCGACGGAGCGGATGCGTCGGTTCGGCTGGTGGGGCCGCGCTGGTCGGCGCTGGCTTACGTCCAGACGCGCGACTTCTATACCAGCTTTGCCAGCGTCGATGCCGCCCGAACCGTGGCGAGCCGGGTGTCGGAGCAATATAATGTCCCTTCCACCGGCACCGGCGCCCGGGCCGAGTGGCGGCCTTCGCTCGGGCCCTCCGTCTCGCTGCGCCTCGGCGGCGACTGGCGAGGGACGGAAGGCGAGACGCGCGAATTCTACTCCTTCGTCGCCGGACAGGGCACCCGCATCCGCGCTGCGGGGGGGCGGACGGACACGCTCGGCGGCTTTGCGGAGGCGAGCTGGGAGGGAGGGCCGTTCACCCTCACGGCGGGCGGGCGGATCGACTCGTGGCGGATTTCGGACGGCCATCTGAACGAGCATGTGCGGGCGAGCGGCGCGGTCCTCACCGACGCCGACTTTGCCGACCGGAGCGGATGGGAGCCGACCGGGCGGGCCGGGATCGCGTTTCGGCCAGCGTCGGCGCTGACTTTGCGCGGTGCCGCCTACTTGGGCTGGCGGCTGCCGACGCTGAACGAGCTCTACCGTCCGTTCCGGGCGGGGGCCGACGCGACGGCGGCCAATGCGGCGCTCGCTCCGGAGCGGCTGAAGGGGGTGGAAGCGGGCGCGGAATGGCGGCCCCTCCCCGGCGCCCGCCTCTCCGCAACCGTCTTTGCCAACCGCCTCGACAGCGCGATCGCCAACGTCACCCTCGGCCACGGCCCGGGCACTTTCCCGGGCGTCGGCTTCGTCGCCGCGGGCGGGGAATATCGCCAGCGGCAGAATCTGGACGCGATCGAGGCGCGGGGGATCGAGTTGGACGGGCGAGTGACACGCGGCGCCTTCACCTTTGCCGCCGGCTGGTCATGGGTCCACGCGCGGGTCGAGGCAAGCGGGGCGGCGGCGCCTTTGGATGGGCTCCGCCCGGCGCAGACGCCCAAGGTGACCGGCTCGGCCAGCCTCTCCTGGCGGCGCGCGGAGGGCGGTGGGGCCTCGGTCGCGGCGCGCTATGTCGGGTCGCAATATGAGGACGATTTGAACGAGCAGCTCCTTGCCGACGCGGTCACCTTCGATGCTTCCGTCTCGTGGCCCGTTGCCAAGGGCGTGAGCGTCGAGGCGCGGGCGGAGAATATCGCCGACGCGCGGGTCGAGGCTGGGATCAGCGGCGACGGCGTCGTCGAGCGCGCCACGCCGCGCACCTTCTGGCTCGGCCTGAGGCTCGGCGCATGAACCCGGAGCTCGTCGCCTTCGCCCACCGCCTCGCCGACGCCGCCCGCGCCGAAACCCTGCCGCGCTGGCGCACCGGCCTCGACGCCGACGACAAAGGCGGTCGCGACTTCGACCCTGTAACCGACGCCGACCGGGAGGCGGAGCGGGCCATGCGCGCGCTCATCGAAGCGGAATATCCGGAGCACGGCATCGCGGGGGAGGAATTCCCCGACCGCGCGGCCTCAGGCCCCTTCTGCTGGAGCCTCGACCCCGTCGACGGCACCCGCTCCTTCATCTGCGGCCTGCCGAACTGGGTGACCCTGATCGCATTGCTGGAGGACGGAGCGCCGGTGCTCGGCCTGATCGATGCGCCCTGCCTTGGGGAGCGTTATGTCGGCTTCGAGGGCGCGGAGGGGCTGCGCACCAGCGGCTGCACGGCGCTTGCGGAGGCGCGGCTGTCGACGACGGACCCGTATTTGTTCGAGGATCCGGGGCAGTGGGAGCGGCTGCGCGGGGCCGCGCGGACGGTGCGCTATGGCCATGACGGCTACGCTTATGCGCGCCTTGCTGCGGGGTCGCTCGACCTGGTGGTCGAATGCGGGTTGAAGCCGCACGACTATAACGCGCTGATCCCCGTCGTGCGGGCGGCCGGAGGGATGATCGGGGACTGGCACGGGGGAGAGGATTTCGGCGCGGGGAACGTGATCGCGGCGGCAACGCGGGCGCTTTACGAAGAGGCTGTGGCTCTGCTCGCCTAAGCCTTGTGCCGCTCCTTGAGCACCTCGACCACCTCCGCCCAGGCGAAGCCCTTCGCCTGCATCAGGACGGTGAGGTGGTAGAGGAGGTCGGCGACTTCCTCGGCGCAGCCGGCGGCGTCGCGGGTGACTGCGGCGAGGGCGACTTCTACGCCTTCCTCGCCCACTTTCTGGGCGATCCGGGCCGGGCCGTCAGCAAGGAGGCGGGCCGTGTAGCTTTCGTCCGGCGCGGCGGATGCCCGCTCCGCAACCACCCGCGACAGTTCGGCGAGCCAGCCGGGTCCGGTGTCGCTGCCGCCGAAGCAGCTTTCGGTGCCCAAGTGGCACGTCGGCCCCTCCGGCACCGCACGGACCAGCAAAGCGTCGCCGTCGCAATCCTCGTGGACCGAGACGACCCGGAGCCGGTTGCCGCTCGTCTCGCCCTTCTGCCAAAGCCTGCCCTTGGAGCGGCTGAAGAAGGTCGCGAAGCCGCTCTCCAACGTCGCGGCGAGCGCGCCCTGGTCCATGTAGCCGAGCATCAGCACGGCACCGCTCCCGGAGTCCTGGACGATGGCGGGGATCATGCCGCCCATCTTGTCCCAGGCCAGCCCCTCGCCGCCGGTCAGCGGCGCATTTCGATCCCGCATGACGCAAGATACTCCTTCAGTTCGGGAATGGGGATGATCCGGTCGTGGAAGACGGTCGCGGCGAGCGCGCCGCTCGCCCCCGCTTCGAACGCCTCGCGGAAATGCTCGGGCGCGCCGGCCCCGCCCGAGGCGATCACCGGTACGTCGACCGCCTCGACCACCGCTTTTGTATGGGCGAGGTCGTAGCCGGTGCGAACGCCGTCGCGGCGCATGCAGTTCAAGACGATCTCCCCCGCCCCCCGCTCCGCCGCTTCTCGAACCCAATCCAGAGTGAGCCTCCCCGCGTCGCGCGTCGCCTCAGGCGACCCGGTATATTGCTTCACCCGATACGCCCCGTCCGCCTCGAAGCTGTCGACTCCGAGCACCACGCACTGGCTCCCGAAATCTCGCGCGAGCTCCGCGATCAGCCCCGGCCGCTCCAGCGCCGGGGAGTTGATCGACACCTTGTCCGCGCCGGAATCGAGGCAGGCCGCCGCCTGGTCGCGGGTGCGCACTCCGCCGGCCACCGCGAAGGGGATGTCGATCACACGGGCGATCCGGCGCACCCAGTCCGTGTCGAGACTGCGGCCTTCGGCGCTTGCCGCGATGTCGTAGAAGACCAGCTCGTCGGCGCCCTCGTCGCGGTAGCGAAGGGCGTGCTCGACGATGTCGCCGACGTCCCTATGGTCGCGGAACTGGATGCCCTTCACCACCCGGCCGTCCTTGACGTCGAGGCAGGGGATGATCCTACGCGCAGGCATGGAGCGCCTCCCGGAGGCCGATCCGCCCCTCCCAAAGCGCCTTGCCGACGATCGCTCCAGCGGTGTGCAGGCGGCGGAGGTCGTCCAGGGAGGAAACGCCGCCTGAGGCCTGGATTGCGAGGTGGGGGAGAAGCCGCCCGGCTTCCTCGAGGAGATCGAAATTGGGCCCGGCGAGCATGCCGTCGCGGCCGATGTCGGTGAGGAGGAGGTGGCGCACCTCGGGATAGAGGGCCGCGACGTCCCAGAGGCTGCGGCCGCTATCCTCGGTCCAGCCGGAGGTGGCGACTTCCGGGACGCCGTCGATCACCCGCACGTCGAGGGACAGCGTGATGCGGCCGCCGAACTCGGCGAGGAAGGCGGAGACGAGCTCGGGCTGCTTCACCGTCAGGCTGCCGATCACGACTCGGGCGACTCCGGCATCGAACATGCGGGCGATGTGGTCACGGGTGCGGAAGCCCCCGGCTACCTGAAGCTTCAGCGGCGCGGACGCGAGGGAGGCGATCAGTTCGTGCTGGCGTGGCTCCCCTGCCCTCGCGCCGTCGAGGTCGACGACATGCGCCCACTCCGCGCCGGCTTCGGCGAAGGCCGCCAGCGCTTCGGCGGGTTCGGCGGGGTACGCCGTGGAATCGTCGAACCGCCCCTGTGCGAGGCGGACGACCCGTCCGCCCATCAGGTCCATGGCGGGGTAGAGGATCATGACTCGAGGAACGCCTTCAGGAAGCGCGCGCCCGCTTCGCCCGAGCGCTCCGGGTGGAATTGCGCGCCGAACCAATTGTCCTTGCGGATGACCGCGGGGATCGGGCGCCCATAGTCGGCGCTCGCCACCGTCTCCGGCACGGGATCGCAGGCGAAGCTGTGCGCGAAATAGACATAGTCGCCGCTGTTCAGCCCCAGGCCCTCCTCCTCTACCGAGAGGCTGCTCCAGCCCATGTGCGGCACCGGGCGCCCGGGCGTCGCTTCCAGCCTGCGCACCTCGCCGCGGACGATGCCGAGGCACTCCGTTCCCTCCTCCTCGCTCCGCTCGAACAGGAGCTGCATGCCGAGGCAGATGCCGAGCACCGGCTGGGTGAGGGTCCGGATTGTGTCCACAAGCCCCCGCACCCGGATCTGCTCCATCGCATAGCCCGCCGCGCCGACCCCGGGGAGGATGACCTTGTCGGCCGACGCGATGGTCTCGGCGTCGCCGCTGACGACGGGGGAGAGCCCGAACCGCTCGAACGCGATCCCGACGGAGCCGATATTGCCGCAGCCGACGTCGACGATGACGAGCTTCACAAAACCCCCTTGGTGCTCGGCACGCCGCCGCCGTCGCGGGCGACTGCCTGGCGGAGAGCTCGGCCGAACGCCTTGAAGCAGGCTTCGGTCTTGTGATGGTCGTTCTCGCCGGTGACGCGGACGTGGATGGCGGCGCCGAGGCTGTCGGCGAGGCTTCGGAAGATGTGGCGGGTCATCTCGGTCGGGTAGGCGCCGATGTGGCTCGCCTCGAAACTGCCTTCGAAGACGCTGTAGGGGCGGCCCGAGAGGTCGATCAGGACATGCGCTTCGGTCTCGTCCATCGGCAGCGAGAAGCCGAAGCGGCCGATGCCGCGCCGCTCTCCCAGCGCCCGCGACAGGGCCGTGCCGAAGGCGATGGCGACGTCCTCCAGGCTGTGGTGGGCGTCGATTTCGAGGTCGCCCTCGCAGGCGAGGATCAGGCTGAATCCGCCATGGGCGGCGACCTGGTCGAGCATGTGATCGTAGAAGGGGATGCCGGTGTCGATCCGGCGGGGGGCGGGGCTGTCGAGGTCGATTGCAGCGGCGATCCTTGTCTCCTTGGTCTCGCGGATCGCCTCGGCGCGACGGGCGGGCTCGGCCTTTTCGGCCACTCCGAAGGCGGCGAGGGCGGCTTCGTTCTCGGAGTCGGTGCCGATGGTGAGTCGGAGGCCGCCCGGCGCCGCATTGGGGCGGAAGCGGGCGCGGATGCCGAGGGCCTTGAGCTTCTTCGCCAGCGATTCCGGGTCGTCCACTTCCAAGAAGAGGAAGTTGCCGCCGCCGGTGCGGACGGTGCGGACCAGCGG
>Ga0066671_10000324_pt1 | contig 14782 bp, 10 predicted proteins | sample GraSoiAngelo_120_FD_62294 | JGI IMG/M metagenome (GOLD analysis project Ga0066671, IMG submission 62294) | Grasslands soil microbial communities from the Angelo Coastal Reserve, California, USA - 14_0919_09_20cm | ecosystem: Environmental > Terrestrial > Soil > Grasslands | place: USA...
GTCGAACTGACCCGGGAAGAGTTCGAGCTGAAGACGCGGCATCTGGTCGAAAAGTGCAAGACGATTTGCGAGATGGTTCTCCAAGAAGCCAACATGGAGTGGAAGGACATGGACAAGGTCCTCCTCGTCGGCGGGATGACCCGGATGCCGATGGTGCGCGAAATGGTCAAGAGTCTTTCGACGGTGCCTTTGGTGGATGATGTAAACCCGGACGAAGCCGTCGCCGTGGGCGCGGCGATTCAGGGTATTCTCTCCCTGTTGCGGGAGGAAGAGCGCTCGGGGGTCAAGACCGTGTCCGAGGACACCCGGCAGCAATTTTCTTCGCGAGAAGGCGGGCTCATCCAGGTGACGAACATCACCTCGCACACGCTGGGGGTGGTGCTTTGGGATGAAGCTCACCTCGAGGAATACGTGTTCCCGATGATCCGCAAGATGACCGCCATTCCTGCCACCGCAAAGAATTCCTTTGGGACGGCGAGCGCCAACATGGGTCGCGCGGTGGTGCGGATCGTGGAAGGAGAGAGCACGCTTCCGGCGGAGTGCACTCCGCTCGGTCTCTGCGATGTCGAGCTGCCGGCTTTCCTGCCGAAAGGTTCTCCCGTCGAGCTGACGTATGAATATAACGCGAACCAGGTTCTCGAGGTGGCAGTGTACGCCTCCGGCAACCGGGCGAACGTAACGATTGAGCGAAACACGGGGTTGGCGCCGGATGAAGTCGAGCGGGCGACTGCAGGATTGGGCGCCCTCGCGGTGACCTGAGATGATGCAACTCGAGGTTGCTTTTCCCGTTCCGCTACCCGACGACCCACACAAATGGGATGGGTGGAGCAAGTACAAGTCACCCAATTTTTACGAACGTCTTTGTCTCGATCCCCGGGCCAATCCGAGTAACGAGCTAATCGAACAACACTGCCGCGAGTTGATGCGGTGGTGGCAAAAGAAGCTCCCGCTCAAGAATCAACCCAGCAATCCGCTCGCTCAAATTCTGCGGCCCGGCCTGGATGAATCGTCGCGCTATCTGACCGAGGCTCGGGTCGAGCTTTTGGATCCTGTCCGGCGCCAGCAGTTGGATTCCGAGCTGGCCGCGCAAGCCACCGAGCAGGCGGTCATCGAACTTCATAAATATCTGACTTTTGCCCTCGCGGATGGCTCCCTGACCGCGGAAGAAGAAAAAAGCCTGCACCGCTTTGGCGTCGAGCACGGCCTCTCCGAAGAGCAAATCGCCGCTTACATCGACGCGGAGTTGAAAGACAGCGGCGCGACGCGGGTCGCAATCAATCTGCCGGCCCAAGGCACGCCGGCGGTTTCTGCGGTCGCGAGGCAAGCGCGGGCGCGCCGGCAAAAATCTCTCGATCCGAAGGACGAGTTCATGCGGATGCTTCGCCTGAGCAATCTCGATAGCGACGGAATGGCGGACGAAACCCGCGATGCTTTCGTCAATATGGCGGAAAATCTCGGCATTGAAATCGATGAAGCCGAGGAGCTGGTCGATGTTTACCTCGACGAAGCCGATAAGATGTCGAATGAGGCAGTCGCGCCGCCGCCACCCGCGCGGATGAATGGAATTCATCCGGCAGTCAAACCCGTCGCTGCCGAAGTTCCGGCCGCCGCAGTCCCGGCTCCTTCAAACCCGGAGACCGATCGGGTGCGTTTTGCGAATTATGTCAATTCCGCCGGCGGACCGATGCTCTTTATTCCGTCCGGAGAATTTACGATGGGAAGCGAGGCGATGGACGCTGCTCCAAACGAGCGGCCGCTGACCAAGGTAACCCTCAGCAAGTTTTACGTGTCCCGTTTTCCGGTGACGAATGCCGAATACGAGCAATTCGATCCGAGTCATGGCCGGAAACGCGCGCCGGGCGCGGGCGATCGCCACCCCGTCGTCTATGTCAGCAGCCTGGAAGCGATCAAGTATTGCCAATGGCTCTCCACGCGGGAGCGAAAGAAATATCGATTGCCCAGCGAGGCCGAATGGGAGTATGCCGCTCGCGGGCTAGATGGCCGCCGATATCCGTGGGGAAATCACGAGAACCGGGGCGACCTGGCGAACTTCGCGGATCGCAACACTGTTTTTGCCTGGAGCGACCGAGACATCGATGACGGATATCCGGAGAGTTCACCCGTGGGAGCGTTTCCATTTGGCGCGAGCCCGTTCGGGGTTGAAGACCTGGCGGGCAATGTCTGGGAGTGGTGTCTCGATTATTTCGAGCCCTACCGCGGAGTGGCGAAAGTCAATCCTCATGGACCCACCGCCGGCGCCAAGCGGGTCTATCGCGGCGGCAGCTGGAAGTCCCGTTTCAAGAGCGTGAGAGCGACGGCCCGCGGTTCGAACACGCCAAGTTATTCCTGCAACGACGTCGGTTTCCGGATCATCTGCGAGTGCGAGTAATCGCCCCCGTGGGAGGAAACAAAAAAGCGGCCGCCGTGGCGACCGCCTCTGAAAATCCACGCGAGAACCGCGTCCTACGAAGGATTAAACCGAAACTTCGTCCGTCCGCGCTTGGCGTTGGCCTTCGCCTTCCGCCGGCTCTTTTGGTTGGGGGTCTCGAACGCCCGGAGACGCCGGACTTCTTCCAGAATACCTTCGGCATCAAGCTTGTTCTTCAAGCGCTTGAGCGCCCGGTCTACTGGCTCCCCTTTACGAACAATTACTTCTGGCATGGTAAGTCTCCTGTCTTCAAAAAATCTGCCGGTTCGACCGGTGAAGCCGAGCCTACTCGGGCGAGTGGCGGGCGTCAACTACTGTGAATAACTTTCGCGCAATCCTGGAAAACGGCACCTGGAAGGGTTCTCGGTGAGCCCTCTGCGAAAGCCCTAAACCGTTCGCCCCGTGGCCGCTGCGGCTTTCTGGGTGATTTCCCTGCGCAGCGATGAAGCGCTTCCGCCCCGAGCCCGGGTCCACCACAAAACAATCGGCGAAGCGATAAAGATCGACGAATAAGTTCCCACCACTACGCCGACGATAATCGCCAGTGCGAAGTCCCGCAGAACCGCGCCGCCGAGGAAGAACAGGCAGACAATCGGGATCAGCGTCACGGTACTGGTGAGGATCGTGCGGCTCAACGTCTGGTTGATGCTGTCATTCATGATCTGCTCAATCGAGCCGCGCTTGCTGCTGGCCAGACCTTCGCGGATTCGATCGTAAACGACGATCGTGTCGTTGATGGAATAACCGGCGATTGTCAGGACAGCGCCCACCATCGTCAGGGTCAGCTCCCGGTTGAGGAGCGAAAAGACACCGACCGTGATGATGACGTCGTGTAACAACGCGACAATCGCGCCGACCGCGAACGAGAGCTCGAATCGGAAGGTCACGAAAATCAGGATGCCAAGGATACCGAGGCCGAGGGCGATGAGCGAATTTTTGGCGAGTTCGCCACCGACGAGCGCGCCGACGCGTTCGGCTCCTTCGATTTTGAACTGCGAATCCGGGATGGCCTGCATCACCTTTTGTTCGACCGCGTCGCTGGTGTGGAGCGGCGTTCGGATCGTAATGTAATATTTGCCACCCTGGGCGGATTCCTGGATCGGCGCGTCGCCATATTTCATCTCTTCCAGGACATGGCGAACCTGGCCGATATCAATCACCTTTGGTGAGCTAAGCGTGAGAAGATCGCCTCCTTTGAAATCGACGCCGAAGTTCTTCTCTCCCTTGATGTAAAACGATCCCGCTCCGGCGATGATCAGCGCGAGAGAGCAGAGAACTGCTGGCAAACCCTTGCCGAGAAAGTTGATATGCTGCGATGAAATCAGGTGCAGCATCGAAACTTTTTTCACCCGGTCGGTATCGACAAACCAGCCGAGGACGTTGCGGCCCACAATTAGCGCGGTAAAGAGCGAGGCGAGGATGCCGAGAGTAAGCGCAATCGCAAATCCCCGGACCGGGCCGGTCGCCTTCCAGAACAGGATCGCGGCGGTAATCAAGGTGGTGACGTTCGCGTCGAAAATCGAACTGAAGGCCTTTTGGTAAGCGGCCTGGACGGCCACCTTGAGAGATTTCCCCAGCGCCATTTCCTCGCGTAACCGTTCGTAAATCAGAACGCTCGCGTCTACTGCCAGACCGATGGTGAGAATGATACCGGCGATGCCCGGAAGGGTAAGAACGACGCCGCCGGGAATGAGCTGAAACGAGCCCATCAGCAGGATGATATTGACGAGGAGAGCGAGACAGGCAATCACCCCGACGAAGCGGTAGTAGAGGAGGACGCAGACCAGGGTGATGGCGAGACCAAGAAGTCCGGCGAATATGCTGGCGCGGATCGAGTCGAGTCCAAGGGTGGGGGACACACTGCGTTCTTCCTCGATGCTGACCGGCGTTTGAAGGGGATTCTCGAGCACGCTGGCCAGGCCCCGGGCTTCCTGTTCGGAAAAGCGGCCGGTGATCTGGGCGTTGCCACCATAAATCGCATCACGGATCACAGGGGCCGACTGGATGACCCCGTCCAAAACGATGGCGAAACGATAGCCCTTCGATTTCTCGGTGATATTGCCGAAGATCGTCCCGCCTTCATTATCAAAGTGGAGCGAAACTCCCCAGCCTTCCTGTCCGTAATACGCGTTCGAGCTGCTCACGTGCTCGCCGCCGAGATCGGCCTTTTTCTTCACGAGCAATCGCTCGGGCTCCACTTTTTTCCCAGGTTCCTGGTGGGGCATGTGAGTCTCAATCTTGTATTCGGGTGGAATAACGTCCGTGCCGGCGTCAATTGCGCGCAGCCGCTCACCGCCGTCCGGATAGACCAGCCGGAATTCTAGCCTGGCTACACGGGAGAGCTGTTGACGCGCCTCCTGGATCTTTTCAGTGCTGAGTCCGGGGATTTGGACCAGGATCCGGTCCTTGCCCACCGGGCTGATGATGGGCTCGCCCCCGCCAAATTGATCGACGCGCTTGCGAATGACCTCGACAGCCTGGTCCAGCGTCGAGGTCGTGATTTCCTTGTCGACCTGTTGCAATTTGATCAAAAAGGAAGTGCCCCCTTTGATGTCGAGACCGAGCGTGATTTTCCCCGGGATTATGACTTTACCCTGCGCATCTTTCACGTCCCCCGGCGGATAAATCATCGCGATGCTGAGCGCGACCGCGATGAAGACAAGCACGAAAGCGAGGACCCGCTTCCGGGTGCCGTGATCGGTCGCGAAGTACCAGCCGAAAAGACCGAGCCACACGAGCTCGATGAGAAACATGATTCCAGGACTGATTTGCATTTCGGAGTAGGTATTTACGACGCTTTGGCGTCGTTTGTCTTCAGGACATTGGTCACGGCGGTTTTTTCCATTTCCAGCTTCACGTTGTCGGCCACCTTCACGATCACCGTGGTTTCTTTCACATTCGAGATCAGCCCGTGAATGCCGGACGTGGTCACGACGCGATCGCCGGTCTTAAGGGCCGACACGAGTTTGGCGGCCTCCTTTTGGCGCCGCATCTGAGGCCGCAGCATCACGTAATACATGATGACAAAGATAAAAACGAACGGGAGCATGCTGATCAGCCCCGAGCCCGCACCGGGCGAAGGGGCTGGAGCCTGGGCGAGAAGAAGAGAGAAAAACATGGCGATGAGGTTGTATATTCGGACGCTTTGCGGTCAGTCCCGCGCAAAGCCGGACGGGCGGCTTCTTAGAGAGCACAAGCCTGCCTAAAATGCAAGGAACGGCAGCACGAGCCCGCGCCTCATTTTATCGAGTCGCCCCAGCAAGGCTCTTCCAGTTGCACAGCGGGATCGTCAATTTCGCTTCGATTTATCTTTTCGTATTTGTCGGACACATCGGGCCACGGACGGAGGCGGAGAGTGATCCGGTCGCCAGGCCGCAAGCTGGCCGCCGGGGTCAGGATGTTGTCGCGCATGCTTTCGGCGTAAACGAGCGATTCGAGATTTTCGTTCGCAGGCCTGCCCTCGATGACGAGATCGGTGAGGTGGAGCGCGAGAATGTGATCCTTGTACGGAACAGAGCCGGGACGAGGCGCGGCCGAAATAGCCTCTACGGTTCCGGTCGCCGCCAGCTGTTCTCCCATCTTTGGGACGAAGAACCGAGCGGGAGCCGATTTGCCCAGCTTCATCTCAAGCATCTTCCAATCGCCCAACGCGAGTTCGCGGGCCGCGAATTCCCAGATTACCAGTTTTTTGGCGGCGAGCCGGTCATGACCGCGCGCCAGCTCGCGACTGAGGATTTCGCGGGTAGCGAAGGCGCCGTCACTGTTACGCAGGATGCAATCCAGGGGCTGACCTGACCAAAAGCTCAGGTGTTCAACCAGCCCAGCGGACTCGCCCCACCCAAGGGCTGAGAGAGAGAATATGTTGGCGAAGCTATCGCCAAGCACGAGAACTTCGGCCGTCTTGGTCGGTTGCCAGCGCGCACCACGGTTTGTGACTTGTTTGATTTTAACGCGTTGCTCCCGGTATGACTGTTCGTTAGGTGGAAGGCGCAACATGCGGGAAATATCGCCGGTTCCCTCAACCTCCTTTCCAATGTTCATCGTCATCGGCGGGAGAGCGGCTTCGGAATGAATCGAGTTTGCCAGGACGTGGGCAACCAGCTCCATCGTTTCCGGCCGCCAATGCGTATCGGTTTCGAGGTACAGTGGCCCGCCGCTGCTGGATCTCTGTTCCGCCAGCAACGGCGCGGGGTCGAAGACGCGAACACCAGACTGTTCGAGTCGCGCCGTGAATTCAGCGAACGATCTGTTTTGCAAAGTGCCTTTTGCACTGGCGCGAAGCGAAAGTTTATCGGCCTCCACCCCCGGCTTCATTGGGACCGGCATTACGACAAGATCGATGCCGCGAGCTCGGAGCTGGTTGTGGAAGGCGACAATTGCTTTTATCGGATCGGATTGTACCCCGGCCGTGTGCGCCCGGTGGGTGAGGGTCTTCGGCTCGAGGAACGGCGGCCCGGTAATATAATCAACATCCGGTCTATAGAAAAGCCAGCCATCGCCGCCGAGATAGACCTCTTCGTTGCCGGCGCCGACCGTAACGAGCATCCGCTGAACTCGGGGCAGGAGCCATTCGGACACGACCGATTCCGTTTCCAGCTTCTTTTCCGCCGACTTCAGATCCGCCGCGCGCGGGAGCAAGTGCCAAAGGTCCTTCGCGCTTCGGACCCCTTGGATTTTGGTCCAGGCAGGATACGCGCGGTAAAGGTTGAAAGTCCCGAGCCGGCCCGCCTGCGGCGCGCGCATCTCGACCGCGAACTGGATTGTTGGAACCAGGACAATCGTGACGAGAAAAAGCGAAATAAGGAGGGGCCGCGAACTGGCGGTAAACCGGGTGTGCTTGAGCGCTATTTCCGCCTCGGATTCGCGCGAAAGTTTCCGATGCGTTTCCGGTGTCGGCTCGCTGTAGAGCGGAAGGGAATGCGTCGGCTTGAGCGGCTCGTCATGCCCAACTGGAATGTCCGGTTTGTCGGGCGCCTTCATCGGTCAAAACAAATCACAGCGCTGTAGCCGCCTCGCTCAGTCGAGGCGTCTTCTCCCGCGCGGCGACTGAGCGCCGCGGCCACAGCGAACCGTTCGTTAGGACACATTAGAAGATGAAATAGATAAATGGGTTGTATTCCTGGGTAGCCAGAACGACCAAGGCGAGCCAGCCGAGCGCGAAACAGAGCGCCGTCTTAGGCAGGCTCATGTTTTGCGTCCAGTCCCAGGTCTGCCTTCCGGCCCAAACGACGAGCGCAGCGATGCCGATCGAGAGCAGGTAATACGGCTTGTAAAGAATTCCGCTCAATAAGGCCGCCCCTGCCTCGGGCCGGCCGAACCCGAACATGCTGGCGAGATATTGCAGCGCGCGTGGCAAATCCGAGGCGCGAAAGAAGACCCAGCCGAGCAGGACAATCAGGAAGGTGAACGCGATTCGAAACGGCCGGGGAAGATTGTGATAGAAACCCTCCCGGCCCTGGCTCCGCTCGAAAGCGAGCATTCCGCCGTGCAATCCGCCCCAGATGACAAAGTTCCAGGAGGCGCCATGCCAGAGCCCGCCGAGCAACATCGTGATGACGAGATTGAAATAGGTGCGCCGGGTCCCGCGACGATTCCCGCCGAGCGGAACGTAAAGATATTCGCGCAGCCAGGTTGAAAGTGAGATGTGCCAGCGCCGCCAAAAATCGGTGATCGATTCCGAGCAATAGGGCGAATCGAAGTTCTTCGCGAAAACGAAGCCGAACATCAGGCCGAGCCCGATCGCCATGTCGGAGTAACCGCTGAAATCGAAGTAGATTTGGAAGGCGTAGCCGAGGGAGCCGAACCACGCATCGAGCGCGCCGATCGAGCCGGCGTCGAACGCGACATCCGCGATTTTGCCGCACGGATTCGCCAACAGGATTTTCTTGGCGAGCCCCAGCATGAAGAAGGCGACGCCGCGCGCGAATTTGTCCGAGGTCAGGACACGATGCTTGAGCTGCTCGGCCAGGAACGAGAACTTCAGGATCGGCCCCGCGACGAGGTGCGGGAACATGGAAACGAAGCAGGAAAAATCGATGAAGTTCGCCATTGCCTCGGCTTCGCCGCGGTAAACATCGATCGTGTAGCTCAGCGCCTGAAAGGTGTAGAAGCTGATCCCGAGAGGAAGAACAACGCGGAAAAAAGTATCGAACTGGGCGTGCTCCAGGCCGAACGCCTGGATGAGGCTGTTGTAACTTTCGATTCCGAAATTGAAATATTTGAAGAAGCCGAGCGTGGCGAGATTGAGCAGGACTGAGATCAGGATCGCGTGGCGCTGCGTGCGCGTTCTCGGGGTGCTGCGCGCCAGTTGGTGGACCGGTTTGTTGAGAACACGCCAGAATCGCCAGGTGTCGTGCGCGATGATCAGGCTCACCAGCCAGTCCACGAATGTCGTCGCGAACATGAGCGGCATGAAGCGCGGCTCAGCCCAGCCGTAGAAGGTGTAGCCGGTCAGAATGAGCCAGAAATTCCGCCAGCGCTGGGGAGCGCGCGCAAGGGCGTAATAACCCAGCAGCACGAGCGGCAGGAAGTAGTAAACAAAAATGTGCGAACTAAAAACCACGCGGGTGTCCGAAGCATTCGGCTCGCTGAGAACAAAAACAGCAAGCCCAGTTGAAAGAATGCGTATTATCGCTACCGACTTCCAACTCCAATGAGATTTTTCTGCACCCTGCTGCTTTTGAGCATGAGCGTCCTCCCCCTCGCCGCGCAAGATTTCCCCGAAGAGCTGGCAAAAATCGTCCAGGATTTGGAGAAGACCAAGGCCGCGGCCGTGCCGGGAAACGACGGATGGATCTTCTTCGGCGCCGAGCTCCGACTTCTCTCGCTCGGGAAATTTTGGGGTGACGATGCCCGAAAAATGAGCCGCGCGCATAAACCGGAACTGGCTGATCCGATTCCCGCTATTCTCGATTTCCAACACCAACTGAAAGCTCGCGGGATCGAACTACTGCTGGTGCCAGTTCCGCCGAAAGCATCGGTTTACCCCGAGAAAATCGTGGCCGGATACAAGGCGGCGGGCAATGACGCGGCGCCGATGCTCCATCGGTTTTACCAGGAACTGCGCGCTGCCGGCATTGATGTTCTGGACCTCGAGCCTGTATTCGGAGCGAACGAAGAGGACAACCGCTACCCGGTTTACTGCAGGACGGACAGTCATTGGTCGGGCACGGGGTGCGTGCTGGCGGCACGAACGATAAGCGACAAGCTTAGGCGGAAAATCACCGCTCCAACGCCAGCGATGGAATTTGTGTCGGAGTGGAAAGAGGTTCAAATCACTGGCGACCTCGTCAACCTCCTGCCTTCCGAAGTCCAAAAGCCCGGACCGGAAAAAATCAAAGTGCGCAGGGTAAGCGTGAAGGCGACCGGCGCTGCCGTTGAACCGAACGCGAACAGCCCGGTATTGCTGCTCGGCGACAGCCACACCCTGGTCTATCACGATTTTCTCACGGAGCGCGCCGGACTCCTCGATCAGCTTTGCCTGGAACTTGGTTTCGCGCCCGACTTGATTGGAACGCGTGGCTCCGGCGCGACGCCGGTGCGAATCAATCTTTATCGGCGGAGCATGAAGGACCCCGGTTACCTGGCGAAGAAGAAAATCGTCGTCTGGTGTTTTGCGGCCCGTGAGTTCACCGAAGCGACCGAGGGCTGGCAAAAAGTGCCAATCGGAAAATGAACTGCAAGGAGCCGCGATTTGAAATCGTCGGCCGATAAATGGCGGTTTCAAACCGCCCTTCCTTGACGCTTGATCTTGACGCGAAGCGTGATTCGCTGGAAAGCGTTTGCCGTGGCGAAACTCAGGAAGCGAGTAATCAACATCTGCGCGGGTTCAATTCTCGCTGCGCTCCCCCTGGTTGCCGCTGAACATCAGAATCCGCCCCAGCAAAACGCTCCGCCTCAAAAGGAGGGACTAAAAGTTCTTATTCTGGGTGACTCGCTCGCGCTCTGCGGATTCGGGAAACGGCTCGACGAAAGGTTTCGCAAGAGTCCGCAGGTCAAGGCGACGTTCACTTATCTCGCGTGCGGCACCAATCCGCTGAGCTGGCTGAAGGAGCGGCCCTATACCCATATCCAGACGCATTGCGGCTTCGTCAGTATCGAATCGAATCCCGGCTCGGGGCACGTGAAAGAATTGCTGGACGTTTATGGCCAGACGCGCGGGCATACGCCCGGCTCGCATCCGGTCCCGAAGCTCGAAGACCTGCTTGCCACGCTTCAGCCCGATATCCTCATCATGCAGACAGGGACGAATTTGTTCGAACTGTTCCCGGATCACAAGAGCGTCGCTCCGAACAGGCACGGACCGGCGCTGCGAAGCTACTTTACACCGTTCATCTCCAAAGCGGTGAAGAGCCCGTCGCCGCTCCGCAAGATTTACTGGGTGGCCTCTCCCACTTCCGGAAGAGTTTCAAAGGAGATCCAGGATTTCGTGGTCCAACAAACCCGGGCGGACATCGGCCACGTCGCCAACGTCATCGATAGCCGGACCCTGGTTTCCTACCCCTATCGCCACATGGAACCGGACAAGGAGCACTTCATCGGGGACGACATGGATCTTTGGGCCGACAAGGTTTTCGAAATCATCGAACGCGATATTGACGCGCAGCCGATCGCTTCCTTGAAGCCGCTGGCTGAAACCACAGTGGCGCAGCCGCCTGTCACCCAACCGGCTTCGCCATCTGAAAAACCGAAGGAAACGACGCTCCAGGTGCGAGCGAAATTGGTTTCAAAAACGGCGCCGGTGCCGGTGAACGAATTTCTCCCCTACCAGGAATTTCTCGTCGGCTACCTCTACGAGGTTACGCAAGTAATTGCTGGCGAATATTCGGAGAAACAAATACTCGTGATGCATCCCGCCTACATCAAACTGGAGGAACAACGTCTCGGCCGCTGGCGGATTGGCCGGAGTTATCGCCTCCAGTTGCACGAATTGGAAAGCACCGTTTGGAAAACTGCGAAATCGAAGGATGATTCTGGCTTGATCAATCTCCAGCCTTATATCCGGATCCAGGATGAAAGGAGACACCCCGACTATGCGCACTAGACGAGATTGGTCGAAGCTTCTCCAATCCGCGCTCCTGCCGCTGGCCTTTCTCGTCGGCATCGGCAGTTTTGTTCTCGTGGCGGAAGGCAAACCGAAGAAGTCTGCAAAGGCCGCCCCGGACGCGCCTCCGCCGAGTATTCTCATGATCGGCGATTCGCTTTCGGTCGGAAAATTTGGCGAAGTTGTTCAGAGCCATCTGGCGCTGAAACATCGCGTCGCCGCCTATGCATCGTGCGGCTCGTCGCCGGAGCACTGGCTAGCGGGCGAGCCGGTGTTCGTCACGCCATGCGGTTATCGCCAGCGGACGAGCGATTCCGACATTTTCACCGATGGGGGAAACGGTCACGCGCCACGCCGGACACGGACTCCGAAGCTTGCGGACCTGGTTCGGAAACACAAACCGACCATTCTCGTCATTCAGCTCGGGACGAATTGGATGGACCGAAATCTGTCCGACGAGCAAATGAACGAGTATCTGAGCCGCATGGTCGATGAAGCGCGCCAGGGACCCGTGGAAAAGATTGTCTGGATCGCACCGCCGGATTCATCGCGGTTGCGGCGAACGCAGGGAAGAATTCATCAGATCATTCGGAGGGCAGCTGTCCGGAAGAAATTCGACGTGATCGATTCGCGTGACGTGACTCACTATGTGACGGGCAAGACCGGGGGCGATGGTATTCACTACAATAGCGCATCGTCGGAAGCTTGGGCCCGCGCGATCCAGCGCGATCTCGACCTGAAAATCGCGCTCAGCCGGCGGGACACCAAATTGAGCAGCTTTAAGCGCGACGAAACGGTGGAAAATTAGCTGGAGCCCGGATCACCGATCCGGCTACAACGGGATTTCGTAGCCGCTGACGAAGCGCTTCCGCAAGTCGGCGAAGCTTCCATCTTCGATCGCCGCCCGTGCCTGTTTCATGAGGTCGAGATAGAAATGCAAGTTGTGGATGGTAAGCAGGCGTAATCCAAGAATCTCTTCCGCTTTGACGAGATGCCGGATATAGGCGCGCGAAAAACCCCGGCACGCTTCGCAAGTACATCCCTCTTCCAGCGGGCCGATTTGCAAAGTGAACTCGGCGTTTTTTAGATTAAGCGTCCCGCCGGCCGTGAACGCCGTCCCGTTCCGCGCGAGCCGGGTTGGGAGGACGCAATCAAACATGTCCACACCGCGCGCGATCAGCTCGATCAGTTGGGGAGGAGTGCCCAGTCCCATCGCGTAACGCGGTTTGTTTTCAGGCAGATGCGGTTCGCTCCATTCGACCGCGCTCATCATTTCGGCTTCCGGTTCACCGACGCTCACACCGCCGATTGCGTAGCCGTCAAAATCCATGGCCGCCAGCGTTTGCGCGCTCACGCGCCGCAGCTCTTCAAAGGTTGCGCCCTGGACAATGCCGAACACGAGCTGGTCATTCCGAGCGGAGCGGAGCGAAGTCGAGGAACCCAGGGTTGGTGCGAGTGGCGGCGATGACAGTTCGGCGGGGTCCCTCGACTCGAGTTCGCTTCGCTCGGGATGACGAGCCTTCTCCAGGCAGCGCTCGGCCCAGCGGTGCGTCATCTCCAGGCTGCGCGCTGCGTAATCATATTCGCACGGCCAGGGGGGGCATTCGTCCAGCACCATTGCGATATCGCTCCCAAGCGTCGCCTGGATTTCCATCGCGATTTCCGGCGAAATGAACGCCGGCGACCCATCGAGGTGGTTCTGAAACTGGACGCCTTCCTCTGTGATCTTCCTTAATTTCGCGAGCGAAAAAATCTGGTATCCGCCGCTGTCCGTCAGGATCGGTCCATCCCAGTTCATGAACCGGTGCAACCCGCCGCCTTGCCGGATTACTTCGAGCCCTGGCCTAACGAACAAATGGTAGGTGTTCCCGAGAATAATCTGCGCTCCGAGCTCACGCAGTTCGCGCGGACTTACTGCCTTTACGCTGCCCTGGGTCCCGACCGGCATGAACGCCGGCGTCTCGATGATGCCGTGCGCGATTTTGAGGCGACCGCGCCGCGCTTTTGTGTTCTTGTCGGTCGCCAGCAGTTCAAACATCCGGGGCACCTTCAGAAATGATCCAATCCGCGGCAACCGGTAAATTCATTCGCAAGCTCGCATCCTGGGCTGCACTCGCGGTGATCTTTGGCTGGGCGGCATGGCGGCGGTTCTCGCTCCCGCAGGATCCGATCGCTGATCTCGACATCTGGGGCTATTTGTCGCCCGCGCTGTTCAAACTCACGCGGGGCGAGTTTGTCCACGCTCACGGACGCAATTTCGTCTATCCAGGTTTTCTCTTCCTGCTCTTGCGGGGGTTTGGCGATTTCCGCGCGATCGCCGTCGTCCAACATATCCTTGGGCTCGCCGGTGGGGGGTTGATTCTCGTGGCCTGGCGGAACGTCCGCAACTTCGTCGCGTCCTCAAGGTTTGGCGATGGCGCCCACACGGCGCTCGGATTGTTTCTGGCCGCTGCCTTTCTCCTCGCGGGCGAACCAATTCGCGCCGAAATGGGAATCCGGCCGGAAGGCATTTGTGCGTTCCTGCTTGCGCTCAACCTTTTTTTCCTGACTCGATTTCTGGCGCAAACCTTTGTCGCCCAAAAACCGGCGGTTGCCTGGGGCATCGGCACGGGCGCTTCCGCGGTTCTCCTCGCCGCGGTCAAGCCAAGCTTCGTTTTCCTGGCCCTGGTTCCGCTTCTGCCCATCGCGATTTTTCTCGTGACTCGAAACCCGTTCCGGCAAAAGATCGCGGTCGCGCTCGGGATCGCATTCTGCGCCGCTATGATCGCGGTTCCGGAACATTTTCTCAGCCGCGGAGACGACCGGAGCAGGCTGTTTCTCCCCGCGAATCTTTTCGTCGTGCACGCCGACCTGATTCGCGACCAGCTGGCCGAGGACGTCACCGGCGGCGCGATCCTTCCCTACCAAACGGAGTGGCTCGGCAAAATCCAGAAGCAGCTTTCGGTTGAGATTGAGAAATCCGCGGCGGCGGAAGGAGCGAATTTCCCATCTCTTGGATTTTCTCCGGATTACCTGATGTACAACCCGACCTCCATCGCCGAGCAGGTCGCGCAAGAATTCAACAGCGACATCCCGGCCACGATTTCCTTCTATCGTTTTTGTTACTGGCGAACGTGGCAGCAGCGTCCCGTTGCGATGCTGAAGAAAGTCGGGCGGCAGGTCGCTCTGTTCTACGCGCGGATGTCTTCTGTCTACGACCGGAGAAAATTTATTCCGCTGGCAATCGTTTACGAAGTTGGCGCGCACAGTTTCGACCCGGGACCGTATCGCGAGGTCTTGCTTGCGTATCCTGCGTCGCTCGAGTTCATCCA
>Ga0066671_10000327_pt1 | contig 14665 bp, 11 predicted proteins | sample GraSoiAngelo_120_FD_62294 | JGI IMG/M metagenome (GOLD analysis project Ga0066671, IMG submission 62294) | Grasslands soil microbial communities from the Angelo Coastal Reserve, California, USA - 14_0919_09_20cm | ecosystem: Environmental > Terrestrial > Soil > Grasslands | place: USA...
AGAAGGAAGCGAGCTCCACGCCGACGCCGGCGCAATCGGGATAGATGTCGGGCTTGCGGGTCGAGACCCTCAGCGCGCTCACGCCCCGACGGGCGGCGACGAGCTCGTAGATCTCGCGGACCAAAGTCTCCTGCAGGTTGAAGCGGCGGCCGGCGGCGAGGTCCCGGATTCCGGAGCGCAGGAAATCGTAATCCCAGGCGTGGGTGGCGTCGTCCGAGGAGGGGAAGGAGGCGGCGTCGAGCCACACCTCGACCGTGACCGACAGGCGCTGGGGGTTGCCGACCTCGAAATCGTGGAAGCCGATGTCGACGTCCAGCTCATAGCCGTCGAGCACGATCTTGCGCGTCTTCGGCGCGAGCGCCTCGGGCACCAGGCCGTCGAGGCGGGGGGCGTCATTCATTCTTGGGCTCCAGGAACTGGACGTCGCGCGGCAGCGACAGGAAGCGCTGGCCGGCGTCGAGGGTGATGATCTGGCCCGTAATGATGGGCGTCGCGATGAGGAAGCGCAGAGCAGCGACGATCTCCTCGACCCTCACTCCGCGGCGGAGCGGGTTCAGGGCGTGGACCTCGTCGAAATTGCCCTGGGCGCCGGAGACCAGCGTCACCGCGGGGGCGATGCCGCACACCCTGATCCCGCGACCGGCAAGAGCGCGCGCAGCCAGCTCGGTCAGACCGGCGAGGCCGAACTTGGAGACGGTGTAGCTGAAGAAGTCGGGGTTGGGCTGGGACAGCTTGGCGTCGAGCATGTTGACGATCAGCCCCCCGCCCTCGGCCCGCTCGGCAAAGGCCTGGGTGAGCAGGGCCGGCGCCCGCAAATTGGTGTCGAGATGGTTCGCCCAGCCGGCCGGGGCGAAGTCGTCGAGGCCATCGTAGGCGAAGAGGGAGGCGTTGTTGACGAGCAGGCGCGCCGGCGGGAGCCCGTCCAGCGCGGCCATCACCCGCTCGGCGCAATCGGTCTGAGCAAGGTCGGCGCGGACGACTTTGGCGTTGCCCAACTCCGCCGCAAGCGCCTGCGCCTCGGCCTCGCTCTTGTGGCAGTGGATGAGGAGGTGCCAGCCGTCCTCAGAGAGGGCGCGCGCCATCGCGGCGCCGATCCGCCTGGCGCCGCCGGTGACGATCGCGGTGCGGGGGCCTTCGAACTCGCTCGCCATGGAGAGGCGATAGGCGGGCGGCGGCGGGGCGGCAAGGCTTGCGGGAGGCGCGCCCCCTGCCTAACCGGGAGGAGGTATGCCGAGCCCCGCGCCCCCTTCCGACCTCTCCGGCCTGTCGCTGGCGGAGATCGCCCGCTTGGCCGAGGAGCGCAAGCTGCCGCCGGTGGAGAGCTGGAACCCGACCCATTGCGGCGACAGCGCGATGCGGATCGCCCGTGACGGCACATGGTTTCACGAGGGCAGCCCGATCGGCCGGGCGGCGATGGTGCGACTCTTCTCCTCGATCCTGCGGCGCGAGGCGGACGGAAGCTTCGTCCTCGTCACCCCGGTCGAGAAGCTCGACATCGCGGTCGAGGACGCGCCCTTCGTCGCGGTCGAGCTGAAGAGCGAGGGCGAAGGCGAGGGCCGGAGCCTGGCCTTCCGGCTCAACACCGGCGACCTCGTCGTTGCCGGGCCGGACCACCCGCTCCGCTTCGAGGAAGGCGAGGACGGGCCGCACCCTTATGTCGAGGTCCGCAGCGGCCTCGACGCCTTGGTCGCCCGCCCGGTCTATTACGAGCTCGCCGAGCTGGCGCTGGCCGAAGCGGCAGAGCCGGCCGGCCTGTGGAGCGGCGGACGTTTCTTCGCGCTGGAGCCGGAGCGATGAGCCTGGCGGAACGGCTGAGGGAGGCGCTTGAGCGCGGCCGGGGGCTGAGCCCTGTCCTGCTCGCCGGCGACGCGCTCGACGAGGCGGATGGAGAGGTCACTCCGGCGGCGGTGTTGGTCGCCGTGGTCGAGCGGCGCGAGCCGACGGTGATCCTCACCGAGCGCCCCAGGACGATGCGCAAGCACCCGGGCCAGATCAGCTTCCCCGGCGGCAGGATCGAGCCGGAGGACGACGGCCCCGTCGGCGCGGCGCTGCGCGAGGCGGAGGAGGAGATCGGCCTTCCCCCCGCGAGCGTCGAGGTGATCGGGATCGCCGACACCTATCGGACGATCACCGGCTTTGAGGTGACGCCTGTGGTGGGGGTGGTGCCGCCGGATCTGCCGCTGTCGCCCCATCCGGGCGAGGTCGCTTCGATGTTCGAGGCGCCGCTCGACTGGCTGCTCGATCCCGAGCGGCAGACCATCCGCACCGTCGAGTGGAAAGGCCGGGAGCGTTCTTATTACGAAATCGAGTGGGAGGGGCGGCGCATCTGGGGTGCGACGGCGGCGATGATCGTCAACCTGTCGCGCCGGCTGGAGCTGGTGCGGTGAAGCTCCCGCCCGCCCCCTGGCAGAAGCGGCCCGGAATGGCCGAATTGCTGACCGCTTTGTCCGCGGATGCCGGCGAGACCCGCTATGTCGGCGGCTGCGTGCGCGACACTTTGCTGAAGGTGGAGGCGAGCGACGTCGACCTCGCCACCCGCCTCGCGCCCGAGGAGGTGATCCGGCGCCTCAAGGCCGCGAAGATCAAGGCGATCCCCACCGGTCTCGCCCACGGCACCGTCACCGCGGTCATCGCCGGCAAGCCGGTCGAGGTGACGACGCTTCGCCGCGACGTCTCGACCGACGGCCGCCGCGCCACGATCGAATATACCGACGACTGGAAGGAGGATGCCGGGCGCCGCGACTTCACCATCAACGCCCTCTCCGCCGACCCGGCGAGCGGCACGATCCACGATTATTTCGGCGGCCTCGACGATCTGAAGGCCGGCCGCGTGCGCTTCATCGGCGAGGCGCTCCGCCGGATCGCGGAGGACCATCTCCGGATCCTGCGCTTCTTCCGCTTTCACGGGCGCTTCGGGCGGGGCGAGGCGGACGGGGAGGCGCTGGCGGCCTGCTCCGCGCGGGCGAACGATTTGATGGCGCTCTCCCGTGAGCGCATTGCCGACGAGCTGCTCAAGATCCTCGCTTTGCCCGACCCGGCGCCGACGGTGGCCTTGATGGCGGCGCAGGGCATATTCGCGCCGGTGCTGCCGGAGATCGCTGCGGAAGGGGTCGAGCGGCTTCACTTCCTGATCAGGCGGGAGCGGGCGGCCGGCGTGGCGCCGGACGGGGTGCGAAGGCTCGGGGCGCTGCTTCCGCGGGACGCTTTGGTGGCGGTGGGGGTCGGCACCCGGCTGAGGATGTCGAACGCGATCCGCCTCCGTTTGGGCTGCATCGCCGAGCGGGGCGAGACGGGACGGCCGGATGCCCTTGCCTATCGCGTCGGCGCCGAATGCGCGGTCGACCGGATGCTGCTCGACGAAGGCCTGAGCGACCCCGCGCCCTCCATCGCCTCACTCGCCGAGTGGGAAAAGCCCCGGCTCCCCGTCCGCGGCGGCGCGCTCATCGCCCGCGGCCTACCGGCAGGACGGATCGTGGCGGCGACGATGCAGGCGATCGAGCGGGACTGGATCGAGCAGGGCTTCCCCGATGCCGAGACGCTGGAGCCGGCGATCGCGGCCCGGGTCGCTCAGGCGCTGCGCGACACCCAGTAGGTCAAAGCGTCGTCCGCGTGGAGCGGCGGCGAGAGATGATAGCCCTGGCCGTAGCAGCAGCCCATCCGGGCCGCGGCGTCGGCCAGCTCCTGGCTCTCGATCCCCTCCGCCGTAGTCTCCATGCCAAGCGCATCGGCGAGCGAAAGCACCGCCCGGACGATCGCGGTCGAATCCTTGTCGCCGAGCATTCCGGTGACGAAGCTCCGGTCGATCTTCAGATTGTCGATCGGGAGCCGCTGGAGGTAAGCGAGCGAGGTGTAGCCGGTGCCGAAATCGTCCATCGCCACCTTGGAATCGAGCGCCTTGAGCGCCTCCAGCACCTTGAGGGCACCTGCCGGGTCCTGGATGATCGCGCTTTCGGTCAGCTCCAGCGTCAGCCGGTTTCCGGCAAGCCCAGTTCGCCGGAGCGCCGCGGCGACCACGCCCGCGACATCGTCCCGGGCGATCTGGATGGCGGAGAGGTTGACGCTGACCGACAGCGGCAGCGGCTCGCCGATCTTGCGGTCCCAGGAGGCGAGCGTCGCCGCCGCGCTGTCGATGGCCCAGCGGCCGAGGGCGAGGATCAGCCCCGATTCCTCGGCCACCGGAATGAACTCGGCAGGCGCGATGGCGCCGCGCTCCCGGTGGTTCCAGCGGGCGAGCGCCTCGAAGCCGGCGATGCGCCCGGTCGGAAGGTGGACCAGCGGCTGGTAGGCGAGGGTCAGCTCGTCCGCCTCGATCGCCCGGCGAAGCTCGGTCTCGATGCTGAAGCGGCGGCGGGCGGCGCGTGCCTCGAGCGGCTCGTAGACCTGGATGCCCGCACTCGCCTTGGCCCGCTTCATCGCGAACTGGGCGTTGCGAAGGGCCTCCTCGGCGAGCTGCTCGGAGCCGGTGAGCAAAGCGCAACCGATCGCGCAGTCGACCCTGATCTCGAGCTCGGAGAGGCGGAAGGGGGTGGAGAGCACCGCCTTGATCCGCCGCGCCACCTCCAGCGCATCCTCGATCCCCTTGTCGAGCCGGAGAAGCACCCCGAACTCGTCGCCGCCGGTGCGGGCGAGCACGTCGTCGGCCCTTAGCGCTGAGAACAGGCGCCGCGCGAAAGTGATCAGAAGCTCGTCGCCGGCGATGGCGCCGACGCATTCGTTGACCCGGCTGAAGCGGGTCATGTCGAGGACGAGGATGGCGTAGCTTCCGGGCAGGAAATCCGGCTGCTCAAGCGCTTCCTCGACCCGTTCGTTGAAGCCGTGGCGGTTGACGAGCCCGGTCAGGCTGTCGCGGAGCATCTCGCTCCTCAAATTCTTCTCGGTCTCGACCTGCGAAGTGGTGTCGATCAGGGTCAGCAGGCAGCGCCGCTCGGCCGCGCTGTTGGGCTTGAGGCGCGACAGGCGGACGGTGAAGAAGCGCCCTCCGACGACATTGCCGTCGTCTCCGGCGAATTCGGTCGAGCCCTCGATGCCGCCGAGGAATTCGGCCAGCGCCCGCCCGATCCGGCCTACGAGCAGCGGGATCGCCCGTGCTCCGGTGCCGGAGGGCACGTCCGGGAGCCCGGCGAGCGATTTGAAATTGGCGTTGCTGACGTCGATCGCCGGGCGCCCGTCCTCGCCGACATAAGCGACGGCAGCGGCGATCGGCAGGGCGTCGAGATAATCCTGGCGGGCGGCTTCGACCCGTTGCTCGAGCTGATTGAGGGCGAACGGCGACGGCGGCGGCAGCGGCTCCCGCCCGGCCTCCTCAAGCGATTCCCTTCGCCCCCGCGCGGGTCCAGCCAACATCCCCGGACGCTAGGCCGGGAGCGGTTAAGGGGGGGTTACGCCCCCTCCCCTCGCCCGCACGTCTGCCCCTTAGAATTTGTTGTCGCGGGGGAAGCCGTTGGGCGGCATGCGGCCGGCGGCGCCTCGGGCGGTGCGCCAGGCGGAGAGGTCGCCCTCGGTCCGGGTGCGGCCGCTCTCGCCGCCCATCGACCAGCTGATCCCCTCCGCCATCGCGAAGGTGCGCGCATCGGACAGGCCGCCGTCGCGATAACGCTGGAGCTGGACGCCCTGGCCGCGGCCCATCTCCGGTAGCTCGCCCACCGGGAATACGATCATCTTCCGGTTGTCCCCGATCACTGCGACGTAATCATGGTCCGCGGCGATCCGCCGGACGATGGCGAGCTTGGCGCCCGGCCGCAGGTTCACCACCTGCTTGCCCTTGCGCGTCTCTGCGATCGCCCCGCCTTCGGACGTGATGAAGCCGCGCCCGTCCGAGGAAGCGAGGAGGAGCTTGGAGTCCGCCACCGCCGGGAACAGCGCGACGACATTCCCCTCGCCTTCCAGGTCGACCATCAGCCGCACCGGCTCGCCGAAACCGCGCCCGCCGGGGAGCTTGTCGGCCGCCAGCGTGTAGAAGCGGCCGTTCTCGGCGGCGAGGAGCAACTTGTCGGTGGTCTGGGCGTGGAAGAAGTAAGCCGGGCCGTCGCCTTCCTTGAACTTCAGAGCCTCCGGGTTCGAGAGCTCGACATGGCCCTTCATCGCCCGGATCCAGCCGCGCTGGGACATGATGACGGTGATCGGCTCGCGCTCGATCATCGCCTCCAGCGGAATCTCGCGCGGCGGGGCCGATTCCTCGACCAGCGTGCGGCGGCGCCCGAGCGGGGTCTCCTCCGAATAGCGCTTGCGAAGCGCGCGCAGGTCCTTGCGCAGCCGGGCCCGCTGGAGCTTGCGGGCGTCCTCGCCTGCCACGAGGGCGTCGAGCTCCGCCCGCTCGGTGCCGAGCGTGTCCCGCTCGGTCCGAAGCTGCATCTCCTCGAGCTTGCGCAAGGAGCGCAGGCGCATGTTGAGGATCGCCTCGGCCTGGCGGTCGGTCAGCCGGAACTCGGCGATCATCACCGCCTTGGGATCGTCCTCCTCGCGGATGATCTGGATCACCCGGTCGAGATTCAGATAGGCAATCAGATAGCCTTCGAGCAGCTCGACCCGGTCGTCGATCTTGGCGATCCGGTGCCGCGCGCGGCGCACCATCACGTCGAACTGGTGGCCGAGCCAGGCGGACAGCGCCTCCTTGAGGCTCATCACCCGCGGGGTGCGCCGCTCGTCCAGCACGTTCAGGTTGAGCGGGATTTTCACTTCGAGGTCGGTCAGCCGGAACAGGCTCTCGGCGAGCAGGTCGGGATCGATGTTGCGGCTTCGCGGCTCGATCACGATCCGGATTTCGGCGTCCGATTCGTCGCGCACGTCCGCGAGAATCGGAAGCTTCTTGTCGGTGACCAAGGCCGCGATCTGCTCGATCAGCTTCGATTTCGGCACCTGGAACGGAATTTCGCTGATCACGAGCTGCCACTGGCCGCCCGCCAGTTTTTCCGGCTTCATGACCCAGCGGCCGTCCTCACCGGCCTCGCCGGCGAAGCGGGCGCGGACTCGGAAGGAGCCGCGGCCGGTCTCGTAGGCGGTGGCGATCGCGCTCGCGCTGTCGACGAGGATGCCGCCGGTCGGGAAGTCCGGCCCCTGGACGAACTGCATCAGGTCCGCGGTCGTCGCCCGCTCATGGTCGATCAGGTAGATCGCCGCATCGACGATCTCGGCGACGTTATGCGGCGGGATCGACGTCGCCATGCCGACCGCGATCCCGCTGGCGCCGTTGGCGAGGAGGTTGGGGAACAGGCCCGGGAAGACCTCCGGCTCCTCTTCCTCGCCATTGTAAGTGGGGCGGAAGTCGACCGTCCCCTCGTCGAGGCCGGCCATCAGCTCGCCGGCGGCGGCGGTCAGCCGGGCCTCGGTGTAGCGCATGGCGGCGGCGTTATCGCCGTCGACATTGCCGAAATTGCCTTGTCCGTCGACCAAAGGGTAGCGGAGCGAGAAGGTCTGGGCGAGGCGGACCATCGCGTCGTAGACAGACTGGTCGCCATGCGGGTGATATTTGCCGATCACGTCGCCGACCACGCGGGCGCACTTCTTGTACCCCGCCGCCGGATCGAGCCGGAGCAGGCGCATCGCCCATAAAAGCCGGCGGTGCACCGGCTTCAGGCCGTCGCGCACGTCGGGCAGCGAGCGGGCGGTGATCGTGGAGAGTGCGTAGACGAGATAACGCTGCGAGAGCGCGTCGCCGAACTCGGCTCTCTGGATAGGATCAATGTCGTTTGTTGCCATGGCGGCGCGATAGCAGCCCGACTCTTGGGACGTAAGGCTTGCGATTGTCTACCGATGCGGTAATGTTACACGACCGGCGCAAGACCGGCTCATAATAGAGGAGGCCCGAACGATGCGTTCCAAATTGCCTTTCCTTCTTCTCGCTCCCCTCGCCGCGTGCGGCAGCGGCAGCGACTCCGGCGGCAGCCGCGAGACCAGCCAGCAGACCCAGGAAGTGTCCGAATCGGCCAGCGCCGACGGCGCCGCACGCGCGCCCAATGTCGGAGTGACCGCAGCGCCGGGCGTTGCCTTCAACTATCGCTACGGCTTCCGCCTGCCGGCCCAGCGCATCGCCCGGGTCCAGGAGCAGCACGCCCAGGCCTGCGAGAAGCTCGGCATCGACCGCTGCCGGATCACCGGCATGAAATACCGTCTGGTCAACGACAGCAGCATCGAGGCGATGCTGGAGTTCAAACTCGATCCCGCCATCGCCCGCCAGTTCGGCAAGAACGGAGCGGACCTCGTCCAGCAGGCCGAGGGCATGCTGGTCGAGAGCGAGATCACCGGCGAGGACGTCGGCAGCGAGATCGCCGCCGCCACCCGAAGCCAGGGGACGCTCGACGACGATCTGAAGCGGATCGAGGCGCAGCTCGCCGGCAAGGGCCTCGGCTCCTCCGAACGCGCCGAGCTGCAGGTCCAGGCGCAGCAGATCCGCGAACAGATCCGCGCGCTTCAGGCGGGTAAGCAGGAGAAGCGCGAGTCGCTCGCCAAAACGCCGGTCGTGTTCAACTACGGCTCCGGCGATCTCGCTCCCGGCTTCGACGAGCGGCCGAGCATCGGCAAGGCGCTCGCCCGCGCCGGTGACAATGTCGTTGCAGGTTTCGCCGCGATCCTGCTGATCGCGATCACCCTCATCCCCTGGGTGCTGCTGCTGGCGCTTCTGTTCGTCCTGGGGCGGCTCATCGCCCCTCGGGTGAGCCGCTTCATCAACGGCCCGGCGCCCGCGAAAACCGAATAACCGAGGTCAGGCGACCTCGTCGGGCCCGACGCGCGAGGAGCTCTTCCAGATGTCGATGCCGCCTTCTTCGGCATGTTCATCGATCGCGGAGAGCTCCTCGTCGCTGAAGTCGAGCCGGTCCAAGGCGGCGAGGCTGTCGTCGAGTTGCTCCACCGTCCGAGCGCCGATCAAAGCCGAGGTGATGCGCGGATCCCGCAGCACCCAGGCGATCGCCATTTGCGCAAGCGTCTGCCCCCGCCCTTCCGCGATCGCGTTCAGCGCCCGCACCCGGGCGATATTCTCCTCCGTGAGGAGCGAGGTGGAGAGCGAGCCGCCCTTCGCCGCCCGCGCGTCGGCCGGAACGCCGCCGAGATATTTGCGGCTGAGCATGCCTTGCGCGAGCGGCGAGAAGGCGATGATCCCGGCGCCGAGCTCGGCGCAGGTGCTCATCAGCCCGCCTTCCACCCAGCGGTTGAGCATCGAATAGCTCGGCTGGTGGATGAGGAGGGGAACCCCCTCGCCTTCAAGGATCGCCGCCGCCTCGCGGGTGAGCTCGGGCGAGTAAGACGAGATGCCGACATAGAGCGCCTTGCCCTGGCGGTAGGCGGTGACGAGCGCGCCCATCGTCTCTTCGAGCGGAGTCGAGGGATCGACCCGGTGCGAATAGAAGATGTCGACATAATCGAGGCCCATGCGGCGGAGGCTCTGGTCGAGGCTGGCGAGGAGATATTTGCGGCTTCCGCCATTGCCGTACGGCCCCGGCCACATGTCGTAGCCCGCCTTGGTCGAGACGATCAGCTCGTCGCGATACGGCCGGAGATCGGCGGCCATCACCCGTCCGAAATTCTCCTCGGCCGAGCCGTAAGGCGGGCCGTAATTGTTGGCGAGATCGAAATGGGTCACCCCGCGGTCGAAGGCGCGGCGGAGGATCGCGCGGCCGGTTTCGAACACGTCCGCGCCGCCGAAATTCTGCCAGAGGCCGAGCGAGATCGCCGGCAAATCGAGCCCGCTCCGCCCGCAGCGGCGATATTGCATCCGCTCATAGCGAGAAGGGTCGGCGGCGTAGACGGGGGGGATCATTTGCGGGCTCCGGCTGAGAAACGGAAGACGGTGGTCGAGCGATAGGTTTCCCCGGGCGCGAGGCGGGTCGAGGGGAAATTCGGATGGTTCGGGCTGTCGGGGAAATGCTGGGTCTCGAACACGATCGCGTCGTGGGATTTGTAGGCGACGCCCTGGGCGCCGACGTCCCGCCCGCTCATCCAGTTGCCGGCGTAGATCTGAAGCGCCGGCTCGGTGGTGAGAACGTCGAGGCGGCGCCCCGAGCCGGGGTCGGTGAGCGTCGCCGCCAGCGCGAGCTTGCCGCTCCTTTTGGCCAGCAGCCAGCTATGATTGTAGCCGCGCCGGCCCTCCATCTGCGGATGCTCGCGATCGATGAGGTCGCCGATCCGGGTGGGCTTGCGGAAGTCGAACGGGGTGCCGGCCACTGGAAGGAAGCGGCCGGTGGGGATCCCGCGCGGGTCGGTCTCGGCAAGCTGATCGCCGGCGATGCGCAGGAGATGGTCGCGCGCCGTTCCCGAGCCTGCGCCCTTGAGGTTGAAATAGCTGTGGTTGGTGAGGTTGACGACGGTCGGCGCATCGGTCGTCGCCGCATAGTCGATCCGAAGCTCGTCCTTGTCGGTGAGCGTGTAGGTGATGGTGACGTCGACATTGCCCGGGAAGCCCTGCTCCCCGTCCGGGCTGCGATAGGTGAGGATCGCTCCGACCACCCCATTCCCCGAATAAGGCCGCATCTCGAACAGCTTCGACTGGAAGTTGCCGGGCCCGCCGTGAAGCGCGTTCGGGCCGTCATTGGGGGTGAGCAGCACCTCCTTGCCGTCTAGCGTGAAGCGCGCCCCGCCGATCCGGCCCACGAAGCGCCCGATGGCAGCACCGAAGGCATAATCCCCATTCTTCGCCTCATAATCGGCGAGGTTGGCGAAGCCCAAAGCGACGTTTGCAACCTTGCCCTTGGCGTCCGGCACGTCGACGTCGGTGATCGTCGCGCCATAGTTGATCAGGCGGACGCGCATGCCCCTGCCGTTGGTCAGCGTCACCTGATGGACCACCCGCCCGTCGGAGAGATGGCCGTAGGGCGCCCACGACACCTTTCCCACCGGCTGGGGCGCGGCGGCTGCGGCGAGCAGGGCAAGGGCGGCGAGGGCGCTCATTTGCCGGTGCGGTAGAGGCGATCGGCGGCGAGCGCGAGGAACATGTAGTTCGTCTCGCCGCCGCCCATCACATATTCCATCTGCTGCCAGAAGAAGGGCCATTCCTTCAATTCGGGGAGGTCCGGCCGGATCAGCGCCGTGCCCGAGACGACGCCGCCGGGGATGTAGCTCCAGTCGGCTCGGTTGAAGCCGTATGCGGTGGTCGCGGAGCGCGAGCCGACGCCGCTGGCGAAGGAGGAATTGTTCTCGCCCGGATGGACCCCGAGGACGAAGTTCAAGGCGTTCACATAGGAGTCGGTCGAGGTGACCTCGGGCCATCCCTTGTGGAAGAAATATTGGCGAACGCCGCGCTCCTGCACCGTCCAGCCCGCGCCCCAGATGTCGGGCTTGTAGGGAACGCCGTAGGGGGAGTCGGTGCGGGCGCGGTCGGTCACCCCCGCCTGATAGGTGGCGACCGCGGCGGCAAGGCGCGCCTTGAAGCCGGCGTCCGGGATTTGCCCGAGGATCGGCGCAATCATCCAGGCCGAGCGCTCGACATTGGCGAGGATCTTCGGCTCGAGCGCGATGAGGCGCGCGATCAGCTTCGGGTCGCCGGTGGCGGCGATCAGCTCCGACAAAGCGAAGACCCGCGACGGCGTATCGTCGCTGCGGTCGATCGCCTTGGCATAGAGGTCGCGTGCCGCCTCGAGGCTGGCGAAAGCGAGCTTGGGCCGATCCGCCTTCATCACCCGGTAGGCCGCGGCGAGGCCGGCGGCGACGTAGAGCTCGCGCGAGGGGTTGTCCTCGGTGAACACCCAGCGGTCGTCGGCGGCCAGGGCTTTGCCATTATTGTCGTCGCCGAGCCCATCGGCGGTACCGCGGGAGACATTGTCGGTCTGGTTCGCAGCGTCGCCGAGCATCGCATATTGGCGCAGAGACGGATCGATGATCCCCCGATAGACGCGGCCCATCGCGCGGTAGCCGCCGAGGACGGAGAGGAGCCCGTGCTCGATCTGCTGCAGCGCGTCGTTGCGGCCGTCGGGCGCGTGGATTTCGACCAGGTGGCGCTCCTGGTCGATCGTGGTGGAATCGAGGTTGAGGCCGAACTCCTCGATCATCTTGGCGAGCAGCCAGACGGTGCCGATCTGCGATTCCACCCGAAGGTCGAAATCGCCCGCATCGTGCCAGCCGCCGGCGTTGAGGCCGGGGACGACCTGCCCGGGCTTATACTTGGTCAGCGTCGAAGGCCCCTGCGCATAGCCGTCGAAATGATTGAGGGAGGTGGGGGCCATCAGGGCGTCGTCCATATGGTCGAGCCCGTGCCACACCCGGTATTTCTCGTTCACGCGCATGTGGCACATCTGGACGGGCAGGAAATATTCCAGCGTCGGCTGCCAGACCTCGCGGCTGTAGACGTCGCTGGCGATCCGGAAGGGCTGCGACTTGGTGTCGCCGTAGCTGAGGACGTACATCCCGGGCTCGGTCACCTTGGAAAAGTCGAAGCTCAGATAATTGTAACGGAGGAACCCGCCCCATTTCTCGGGCGCGCCGGCGAGCACCTCCTTGGGTCCGTCGGCACCCATTCTAAACAGGCGGACGCGCTTCACGTCGCGGTCGGAAGGGTCGAGCTCGATCACCGCTTTCTTGGGCTGGGCGGGGGCGTAGCCGACCTGGCTGACCTGGACGACCGGGCCGTATTTCCAGCCCTCGACGGTGTTGGGAGTCACCACCCACTCCACCGCATTGGCGCCGCCGGCCGGGACGGTGCCGCGGACGATGAACCAGCCGTTATTGTGGTTGGAGCGGCCGTCGATCAGTTCCAGCCCACCGCTCCGGCTCTCGATCCGCATCCGCTGCATCGGATCCTCGGGCGCGACGGTGAGGACTCGGCCCGCACCGAGCGGCGCGGTCAGCGGCTGCGCATTGGGCGAGGGCACCGGCCCGTTGGCCTGGACGTTGCGCGGCACCTCCACGGGCGCGCCGGTGCCGCTCGCCACCATCGGCCCGTTGGGCTGGCGCGGGAAGATGCCGCCCTGCCCGTCCATCACCCAGGACTTGCCGAACAACAGGCCGGGGAAGAGCTCGAGGTTGAACCCGACCCGGCCCACCCATTCCGGCGGAAGCGGCTTGTCGAGATCGACCGAGATGCGGAAGCTGTTACCGTCGAGCGGAGTGACTGTCACTCGGTAGGTCAGGGTCAAATTGGGGTAGAAGACCGGGTTGAAGCCCTTGCCGTTGGTCGCCGGGTTGGGGAAGGCCAGCGTCTGGCTGATCGTGCCGGTCTTCTCGTCCACCGTCCGCTTGATGGTGACGGGCATCGGCGACCATTGGCCGGGCGAGGGTTCGAGCCGGAGGTCGCCGTTCGCCGCCACCCGCGTTCCGTGCTGGACGATGGTCACCCCGGTCTGATGACCTTCCGAATAATAATCGTTGAACACCATCACGTTGAGGCCGGGCGCGGCGAAATAGCCTCTGTCGTTGAGCTTGAGATCGCCGGCCGCGGCTACGGAAGTCCAGGCGGCGGCCGAGCACAGCCCCGCGAGCAGCGTCCAGCGCTTCATTTCATCCCCCTTGGTGGTTGGTTAGCCCCGGCGGCTCTCGATCCGGGTGAACATGCCGAGCCGGCAGCGCGGCACCGCCTTGAGCCCGCCGCTGGACAGGTCAGCCGGGTCGTAGATCCGGACCATGTCGCCCCGGCACATGCGGGTCTCGATCGGATCGATGGCGAGCGTCCCGAAGCCGCTGGCCCGCGCGATCCCAGGACACGCTTCCTCAAGGTCGTTGCGGAAGGTCGCGCCGCCGCTGAGCTCGACGATGAGTGCCCGGTTGTTCTCGGCGCGCTTGCCGGCGATCCGGGTTGCGTCGATGCAGGCGACCTGGCCGCCGAGCGGAACGGACGCGGCCGCACCGGCGCCGGCTTCCGTTGCCGGGCCCTGCGCCGCGCAGCCGAAGAGGAGGGAAAGCGGGAATAAGAGGATGGGACGCATGCAAGCCTCCTTAGATGCGCCCCCTCCCTTCCGATTAGCATGGCCCCCGAGCGCGCCACAAGCGTCAGGCGTGGCGGCTTGAGGCGTTGGCGAAGGCTTCGGCGATCGCCGCCCGGAGCGGCTTGGGCCGGAACTCGACGTCGTAGGGCGTGCCGCGCTTCACCGACTTGTCGGGCCGCGGATCGAAGCCGGTCAGCCAGGAATAACGGTCGGCCATGCCCCAGGCGAGCACGTCGCCGAGCTGGGAATAGCTCAGCATCACGTCGAGATAGGCCCGGGCATAGTCCGCGACCATCGCGTCGCGCACCGCGATATCATCCGGCGCCCGCTGGTCGTTGACGTCGAATTCGGTGATGACGAGCTTGTAGCCCATCGCCGTCACCCGATCGAGGAAGCGCCGCCACGGCCCCTCCGATTCCCGGACGATCTCCGCCACCGGCTTCTTCTTCAGCAGCCTGATGTGCGACTGGACGCCCAAAGCATCGACCGGAGTCCCCCGCTTACGGAAGCCTTCGAGGAGCTTCAGCACCCCCTCGATATGGGTCTCGTCCTCGGTGCCGCGCTCCCAGCTCATATAATCGTTGTAGACGAGCTGGGCGTGCGGCGCCTCGGCCCGGGCGGTGTGGAAGAGGAGGTCGAGCGTCGCCTCCTTCCCCAGAGCGCGGGTGACGACGGTGTCGCGAATCTCCCCCGTCTCCGGCTGCACCGCCTCGTTGACCACATCGTAGGAGAAGATGCGGGTGCCGTAGCGGCGGCAGATTGTCCGGACATGGTCGGTCAGCATCGCCTCGGCAGCAGCTGCCGGACGGGACCCGAAATCG
>Ga0066671_10000329_pt1 | contig 14642 bp, 17 predicted proteins | sample GraSoiAngelo_120_FD_62294 | JGI IMG/M metagenome (GOLD analysis project Ga0066671, IMG submission 62294) | Grasslands soil microbial communities from the Angelo Coastal Reserve, California, USA - 14_0919_09_20cm | ecosystem: Environmental > Terrestrial > Soil > Grasslands | place: USA...
GGCCGGATGCAGGCGGCAGGCGTTGGATTTCATAGTGCTCGCCTGTCGCAATTGTTTGATAAACTAGTGGCACTTCAAATACTTCCGCTCGCGGTGCCGCCGTCAAGGCGCGCAACACCAGGGGCAGAGTGATGTCATGCACCGGATTGTAGAATTCCACGGCGTCGCAGAAGATCTGATCAGGTTGGGATGCTGCGATCTCGGGAGAAAGCGATTCGGAAACAGCTTCGAAAAAGGAAATATCGCGACGGAGCAGAGCAGCATAGAAATCGTTCTCGGCAAACTCCAGATAGGTTGCTTCGAGTCCGATTGACTCGAGGCCGGTGCGCGATTGTCGAATCCGTTCTTTGCCGCCACCATCGGTAATGATGACGATCTGGGGCCGAAAACGCTGCAAGAACCCAAAGAGTGCAAGCTCATGCGCGAGATGACCGAAAATCATCAGACGCGTGATCGGATTAGTCGATGGCGGACTTGTTGTCATGTGCGCGAAACACCGAAATGATTTTGCCACCACCATTGTGCCAGCAAACGCACATTGAAATCATGGACCGGCCTGGTTGCGCAAATGCCGGTGTTTCCACTGTAGCGCGGTGCGGCAGCGGGCACATTCATCGGGCTCGTTCGCCGAGTGCTCACGCAAATGAATGTCGCCGGTGAAGGCACGAGAAATGGCGCTGTAAGTCGTCAAGGCACGAACCTCACGCTGATGCGTCGCCCGAATCAAGAATTCCCAGTCTTCATAGACGGGGAACCCCTCGTCGTATCGGCCAACTTCGTCCCAGAGCGCACGACGAAAGGCCGTGGCAACGGTGAAGATGAAGTTGGCTTCGAGCAATCGGTTGAAGTCGAAAGGAAGGTAGTGGGTTTGCTCCTGCATGAGTTTACCGTCAGGAGTCAGGGTTTGGATGCGAACGCCGGTATAGGCAAGGTCGGCGCCTTTGAAATTGCCAACAATATTCCCAAGATGATCGGGTTCCCACAGATTTCATCGTCCAAAATAGTGATGAGCCGGCCCCTGGCCGATTCGATCCCGCGATTTAGCGCCGCCGGACGCGAGCACGCACGTTTTAGCCGAAGATGACGGACAATGGGAAGGTGCGTCCGCATTTCCTCAACGATCGACGTCATCGGACTCTCGTTCATATTCACCAGCACGAGCTCGAACTCCCGGTAGGTTTGCGCGGCCAAAGTTTGCAGGCATTCGCGCAGACGTTGCGCGCGCCGCACCGTGCGTACGATGACCGAGACGGTGGGATTCAATTTTGCGCGCTACTTGCAGGGACCAGGCACGGGGATGACAAATTTTCCGTCTTTCTCGGCAATGAAATTCTCCGTGGTATTGGTCGAGCTGCCGTTCTCGTCTTTCTTTTCAATCACGATCACGAGTTTCTTCGTCGGTTCGAGATTGAGGCAAACCTCTCCGCCAGGACCATCCTGCGGCATGGTTGCCTTTTTTACCTCATCCGGTGTCAGATCCACCAAGTCGATCTTGGAGACTTTGTCGCCCACGCCATTCGACTGCATCATTCTGTAAAAGCCGACGATCATCGGATCGGCGCTCGTGGTGTAGAGGCACGACTGCAATGTTGCCGTGTCTTTCGTCTCGAGGGCGGTTTTGTATTTTTCGATAAACGCATTTTCCTGTTCTGTTGCCGCACGTACGGAGAGACCAGGGACGAGCAGAATCGAAACGATGACGAAGACTGATTTCATAAATGGATCTTTTTGATCGACGCAATTAGGCGGAGGAATCAAAAATGAAAAGTTCTTTTTCGGCTAAACCGACGAACACCCTTTCGTGCGTTCATCATAACCGATCGAGAAGAAATTCGATTGCTTGCGTTAAAGTTCCGCGCTTAGTCGTGCTTCGCCCGCGATGAACATTCACGAATATCAGGCCAAGGAATTACTGGAGAAATTCGGAGTGGCGACAACGCGTGGCAAGGTCGCTTCCTCGCCGGAGGAAGCAGAACAGATCGCACGCGCGCTCGCGCCGGCCGAAGTCGTGGTGAAAGCACAGATTCACGCCGGCGGGCGAGGGAAGGGGACGTTCGCGAACGGACTCAAAGGCGGGGTGCACGTTTGCAAGACTCCGGAGGAAGCCCGCGAAAAAGCGAGCAAAATGCTCGGACAAACGCTGGTGACTCACCAGACCGGACCGACTGGTCGCGTTGTCAACAAGGTGCTGGTGACGGAGGCGGCCGAGATCGCGCGGGAAATTTATTTTGCAATTATTCGCGACCGGCCCACCGCGGCACCGTTGATTGTAGCGAGCACCGCAGGCGGCATTGAAATTGAAACCGTAGCCGCTAAATCACCAGAAAAGATTATTCGCGAATCAATCAATCCGCTGGCCGGTTTGCAACCATTTCAAACACGCAAACTGGCGAAGGAGCTGCGGTTTGAATCATCACAACTGAAAGCCGCCTCGAAGTCATTCGACGGCTTATATCGCGCATTCGTTGGCCTCGATTGCTCGATGGTGGAAGTGAATCCCTTGGTCGTTACTCCAAAGGGAGAAGTGCTGGCCCTGGATGCAAAATTTAACTTTGATGATAGTGCACTATATCGGCATCCGGAAGTCGCAGCCATGCGCGACACTGCGGAGGAAGATCCGCGCGAGGTGGAAGCATCAAAGCACGGGCTCAATTACATTGGACTGGATGGAAATATTGCCTGTCTCGTTAATGGCGCCGGACTCGCGATGGCGACGATGGACATTATCAAGTTTTATGGCGGCAATCCCGCCAACTTTCTCGACGTCGGTGGGGGTGCCACCGAAGAGCAGGTCACGGAAGCTTTTAAGATTCTAATCGCGGACAAAAACGTGGAGGCGATTTTGGTCAATATTTTTGGTGGAATCATGCAGTGCGACGTGATCGCACAGGGGATTATTAACGCCGCCAAAACGGTGCACCTCTCGGTCCCATTGGTTGTGCGACTGGAAGGGACGAATGTGAAGAAGGGCAAACAGTTGCTCAAGGAAAGCGGTCTGGCGTTGATCACCGCAGATGACCTAGCTGATGCAGCCGAGAAGGCCGTTAAGGCAGCAAAAATGCGATGAAAATTAACGGACTCGCTTTCGTCGCCATTCCCGTTACCGACATGCAACGGGCGCGTGCATTTTATGAAAACGTCCTCCGCCTGAAAGTTTCGGGCGAAATGATGGATGGAAAATGGGTGGAATATTCGGTTGGCAATAACACTCTCGCCATCGCCAATGTCGGTCCGGAATGGGTACCGTCGGATCAGGGAACCGGAGCGGCCCTGGAAGTAGAAGATTTCGAGGAGACCATCAACTACTTGAAGGATCGAAAAGTACCCTTTACGACCAAACCATTCGAAAGTCCGTGCTGCCATATGGCAATCATCGGAGACCCTGATGGCAACAACATTGTGATTCACAAATTGAAACCAGAAAATGAGAAAGAACCCTGTTTATGATTAAAGAAGTAGCTTTCGTTGCTATTGCAGTTTCTGACGCCGAGCGCGCACGCAAATTTTATCAGGAAACATTGGAATTGAAGCCGGCCAGAAGCCAAATGGGAGGGGCGTGGGTCGAGTATGATTTCGGTGACACTACCATCGGTGTCGGCTGTCATCCGGCTTGGCAGCCTTCGCGCGATGGAACAACAGTCGCATTTGAAGTCGATGATATGGACGCCACGATCGAAAGACTGAAATCGCGTGATGTCACGTTCGACATTCCGAAAACCGAGACACCGGTTTGCTGGATGGCACAGTTTCGCGACCCCGATGGTAACAAGCTGGTCGTGCACAAGAGGAAGAAATGAGGCAGCCGTTTCGTCATTCGGTTGCCATGCCGAAGTCTGGCGAAGGTTGGTCATTTCAAACATGTCTGTATTAGTCGATAAAAATACTCGGCTCGTGGTGCAGGGAATCACCGGCACCGCCGGTGCTTTTCATACGCGACAATGCATGGAGTATGGAACGAATGTCGTCGCCGGGGTGACGCCGGGAAAAGGCGGCCAAAAATTCGACGACAAAGTTCTTGTGTTCGACACCGTCGCGGAAGCACGACGTGAAACGGGCTGCAATGTCTCAATGATCTTTGTGCCACCGCCGGGCGCGGCCGATGCCATTCTCGAAGCCGCTGACGCCGGCGTTGAGCTGGTTGTCTGCATCACGGAGGGCATTCCCGTGATGGACATGATGCGGGTGAAGGCGCAAATGGCCGGAAAGGGATCGCGTCTGATTGGTCCAAATTGTCCCGGAATCATCACTCCCGGAGCGGCTAAGATCGGCATCATGCCGGGTTACATTCATAAACCTGGAAATATCGGCGTCATATCCCGGTCGGGAACGCTAACCTATGAAGCAGTTTGGCAGCTAACGAGTCGTGGGCATGGACAATCGACCTGCATCGGAATTGGTGGCGATCCCATCAACGGCATGTCGCATCTCGATGCCGTCAGGATGTTTAATGATGATCCCGGGACCGAAGCGATGATTCTGATTGGCGAAATCGGCGGCTCGGCTGAAGAAGAAGCTGCCGCATGGATCAAGGATAATTGCCGCAAACCGGTCGCGGCTTTTATCGCCGGTGTCACCGCGCCACCCGGCCGCCGGATGGGACATGCTGGTGCCATTGTCTCCGGTGGCAAGGGCACAGCTGCGGGAAAAATCGAAGCGCTCAAAGCCGCCGGCATTGCCGTAGCCGAGACACCAGCAACAATGGCGGATACGCTCATTGCGCGAATGAAGCGCTGAGCTACTTTCGCTGAAATGTCCGAATTGCAAAAAACAGGAACTGCTCCACAGCCAAAGGCGCCGAATGTTTCCCGAGGCTTGGAAGGTGTTATTGCCAATACCACGCGATTAAGCGACGTCATAGGCGATAAGGGTCAACTCGTTTATTCCGGTTACGACATCAACGATCTGGCCGGCAAAGTCGACTACAAGGAAGTGGTCTACCTGTTGTGGAAAGGGAAATTGCCCAACCGGCGCGAGCTCGATGACTTCACCCGTGCCTTACGGGCCGAGCGGCAGTTGCCAGAGCCCGTTATCGAGTTCATAAAGTCGGCCCCAAAAGATGCCGATCCCATGGACGTGATGCGCACGGCTATCTCAATGCTGGGACTCTATGATCCGGATATCCACAAAGAAGCGACACGGGAAATAAACGAGCGACGCGCCCGAAGTATCACCGCCAAAATTGGGGTGATCGCGGCTTATTTTCACCGCGCCCGGCAGGGAAAATCTTTGCCACCAGTGCGCGACGACCTGACTGAGGCTGAGCATTTCCTCTATTTAATATGTGGTAAACCGCAGCCCAAGGAAGCAACCGACGCGCTGGACGTCGCCTTTGTCCTGCACGCCGATCACGGGATGAATGCATCGACCTTTAGCGCCCGGGTCACAATTTCGACGCTAAGCGACTTTTATTCCGCTATCACTTCGGCGATCGGAACTCTGAAAGGGCCGTTACACGGCGGCGCGAATGAGGGCGTCATTCACATGCTGAAGGAGATTGGTGAGGAAAACAACGTGGACGCCTACATCGAAAAGCAACTGGCGCAAAAAAAGAAGATCATGGGCATTGGCCATCGCGTTTACAAAACGCTGGACCCGCGTGCACCACACTTGCGGGCGATGGCGAGAAAGCTAAGCGAAAAAATTGGTGAACCGAAGTGGATCCGGATGTCGGAACGAATCGCTCAGTTGATGAAAGAAAAGAAAAATCTGAACGCCAATGTCGATTTCTATTCCGCGACGGTCTATTACTCACTGGGTATTCCGACCGATCTTTTCACACCGATCTTTGCCATTGCCCGGTGTTCCGGCTGGTGCGCGCAGGTGCTGGAGCAACTGGAAGACAATCGCCTTTACCGGCCGTTGAGCCAATATGTCGGTGAGCGAGTCGGCAAGAAAGTCGTGCCGATCGACGAGCGGAACTAGGCAGGAAGCGGCGCTTTCTGCAATCGGCGATTGGAGACTGCTGTTTGTGATCGGCAAGCCGCGATCGCTCGAAGTCTACGGCCAATTTCTCTAAAAGAATTTGTCGTTATTTCACTTCCCCGCAGGGCAGCTGTGCCGCCTTCCAATCCATCGCCATGCGAATGCGCGAACGGCCGCTGGGGTGATCGAAAAAGATGAATTCCTCCAACGGGCTCGGCTCCAACTTGCGATATTTCCCCAGCTTCAACGCGACCATGGCTGCGGCGTCGGGCTCGCGCGCTGCATTAATAGCAAACGCATCCGCTTCCCGCTCAATATTGCGACCTATCGTATTTGAGATTGGCGTCAGCACGAATCCGTAAGTCGCAAAGATTAACATTAACAGCGGGAATCCCGCCGGATCAGCGATTCCAGTGACGCCCCAGGCCGATCCGCGTTTTCCAATCACCCGATTAAATATTATCGCGGCCAGACCAAAGCCGACGAAAATGAAGATGCTGAGAAATGCTGTGCCCTTGGCGCCGTGATTCAAAACGTAATGGCCCATCTCGTGCGCCATCACTTCGCGAATCTCGGGCAGCGTGCATTGATTCAACAGATTATCATTAAGGGCGATTCGGGTCGTGCCGGCCAAACCCGAGACGTTTGCACTCACTCGCTTGGTTTGTCGCGACTGATCGACGACAAAAACTTGCGTGGCCGGAATCTGGTTCGCGCGTGCCAGATCGAGAATTGGATCACGAATCTTTGGATCGGTCAGCGGGGTGTACTTGTTAAAAATCGGTTCGATCAGAACCGGCGCCGCTATGTTTCCGATCGTGATCAGGATGATTCCAAATACCGTTCCCCATATCCACCAGGTGCGTTCTGTCGCCTGAAAAATGCGGTAAAGAATCGCGAGAGAGATAGCCAGAATGACGACAGCGATCTCTAAAGCATTGAGCGATTCACTAAACCATGCCCAAAAGATTTGATTGGACATTCCATACTGATGTTCTCGCACGAAACCTTCGTAAAAATTCAGCGGAAAACTCAATATTCCGGTAATAAGCGCAAACCCAATTGCATAAATGCCAGCCTGAATTGGCCTAAATCTCGTTAGTCTGGCCGCCACATCCCGAATTCGTGTGGAAAGCCTGGTCGTTAGGAGGAGCAAGGCAATCGCGGCGGTAAGCAAAAAATTCCAGAGAATCAGCCAATAACCGCCTTCGAAATATGCATCCGAGCGCGCTTTTTCATCCGGCGGGATGGTGTCAAGCCAGGCGCGGGTCGCTGCCGCCGGGTCGGTGATGCCGGTGGGAATCGCCACCGGTCTAGGTGAAGGGCTTGGAGCTCCCTGCGCGGACGAGGTTTCTGAAAAACAAGCCAGCGCTATAACAAAAATTAAGAGGCGAACGCTCATTTCAAGATTCTGGCGCGAACAACTTGGACTGGAAAGCCTGTGCTATGCGGGAATCCCATAAAAGCGCAATGTTTTTGATCGACGATTTCTGTCGTTTTGTTTTTTCTGGAGCCGTGAAGCTGGCCTTTGCCATTACCTGCCTTTTTGTGGTCAGCGCTTTAGCGCAGAATGTCGATTCTTCTCTTTGCGGGCCGTATCCGAAAAACTACAAGGAAATTGTCTGGAATTGGCTCCAAGGAATGCTGCTCGATGCCGACAGCGCGAAAATTGAATGGCAAGGCGATCCGAAGCCAGGTGATCTGGGTAGAAATGGCGAGCACATTTACGGGTGGCTGGTCGAGTTTCGGGTGAACTCGCGTAATCGCTTTGGTCAGTACACCGGTAAACAATCCCATGGCGCATTGATCCGCGACAATCAGGTGATTAAGGGAACCGGATTTGGTTACGGAAACTGATTTGACGCGCCGAAGTGGAGGGCGGCGCTTAGCAACACCAATGCGCACAACGGGCTCGCCCCTCCAGGAAAGAAAGCTTGGCAAGGAGCAGAAAGCCGTCTCATATTGTTTTTTCACATTGACCCTGGCGCTCTGTCGCCAACTTACTTGCACTCGGGACGCCCCGACAGAGCGGGGCGACTCTAACCGCCGAATCTGAAGAATGACCAAATACTCGTTAGCAATAAGACGCTCTGACGACTGGCCGAATCGCCCGTACCAGGGATCCGAGGCCGGGCAAGCCCTCGTTTTTATTATCATCGTTATCGCCGTCATTGGGGCCGGGCTGTTTTTTCTCAACAGCATGCGGAAGGACGCGAAGGTCGAAGGCGAGGCTTTTACACATGAAATAATCGAAAAGTGCGCTTTCCAGCACGATGTAAAATGGCTCCACGGCAAGGTCGCCTCTGATCGGCGAGTGGCCGTACCGCCGGCGATGGACGATCAGTTCATCTATTATCTTACCAAACTGGGCGTCCCCGATCGCAACTATAAGCTGGATGGTCAGTTAGAGTTTGAGGGTTACTTCGGTTCGCCGCACGGCAGTTACAAAACCATCCTTACGTATCCCACCCAGCATGCTACGGTGAACTTCACCATTGCGCGCCCGAGCGGCGTCTGGCTGATCACCGATTTTGGCGTCACCTACGAGCGGCCGCCGGAATAGACCGCACGTCTTAGGTCAACAACTTTTCCAGCTGATCCACACATAGCTGTGACCATGTTTCCAGCGTACCTCGACGCTTCAGTAGTTCGTCGCGACCGAGAAATTCCAGATTCGTAATCATTGCCTCACGTTTCTCGACTTTTGGTTCATCGAGTTTGAAAACATGCACTACTCCGAGATGAACGCGGCCGACTTCGGTAGTATCATCGTTCAGCAGCGCGACAATGCGATCTTCGAAAGTTGTTTCGATTCGAATCTCTTCGTTCACTTCGCGTTGAACTCCGGCCCGATAAGCTTCCTCGTCCCAGGCAAACAACGATTCGTCGGTATCGTTCATGTGTCCGCCAATTCCGATTGATCCCTTTGCGACCAATCGTTGCTCGCCCGCCTTTTTTCCGCGCACGTAATACAGCACACGCTCGCGATGGGCGACGATGACGTAGGGAATAATTTGCTTGTGGGCGGGATCGTTCTCAGCGGCGGCACGCGGCAAAAAGAAATTATTCCCACGAGACAGAAGCGTCCCGAGATACCGCTGCGGCTCGAAGGTTAATCCCTGAAACGCGCCCAGCTCATCAAACAGGCTGCGCTTGACTACCAGAATGTTTTCATTCGTCAAATTCACGCTTTCGGGCACGAGCGCTAAAATGAGAGCGTAAACCCGACCTGTGGCCCAAAAAGATTCAGGCTGGGGTTCGGGTCTGTCTGGCCGGCGTTGGAAAGATGTTGGTAGAGCACTCCGAGCTGCCCGCTAAAACGGTCACTGAATTGATACGACAAGCCGGCAGCACTTAGAACATTGAAAGTGAAATCCTGTCCCTGCCCGCCGAATCGCTCGGGCTGACTGTCGATGAAACCAAGCCCGAGTCCGCCAGAAAAATAGGGAACGATTCGGCTGCCCGGCCGGACAAAGTTGTAACGTAATCCCAGGTTCATTCCGAAGTAATGGTTCTCGATCCCGCGAATGATCGGCTCGGCCAGGAAACTCAGATAAACCTGATTGTAACCTCGAAAAAATCCCGCGCGCTCAAGATAATCCCCCCAGCGAACGCGCGCGGTTAGAAAATTCGCGCTGATCTCGTAATTGGCCGGCGGATTAACAGCGCCAAACAGATATGCGGTCTCGAGCGCGAAATCGAAACGAGGCGGTTCTTCTGACACAGTCGAACTTGCGCTGGATTCGGTTCCAGCGGACGCGAGCGACCCCATCGCCACGGCCAAAGCGATTATCATTCCGGCCCGCCATCTCATGAGCCGATGACGATAAAAGGAACGACATTGTTTGCAATCGGCGCGTGTAACCGACATCGGTGATGCCGGCTTCCACCGATTCGACTTTTGGCACAAGCGCCGCTACAACTTACCCCGCTCCATCCAATCCGATAGATCCTTTGGTAACGCACTTGACCAATCGCGCTGCTCATCAATACGCAATCGCGACGCGTGCAACGCATGTCGTTCCAGCAACAACTTGCTCGCTAATTCATCTGTCCAACCGGTTTTGATGAACCGAAGATATAAATTTTCATCCGGTCCGTAGATTTTGTCGCCAACTATCGGATGTCCCAGCGAGGCGAGGTGCACTCGAATTTGGTGTGTCCGGCCGGTTGACGGGTGCGCCTTCACCAACGAAAACGATTCACCGTTTGCGGTGTGTTTACGGAATCGCCTCAAGACCTCGAATTCCGTGACGGCTTTCGCGCCGTGCGAGTGGATCGTTTGCTTCAAATAAATTTTAGACCGGTCGACCTTGCCCTGCCGGACAATCGGCGCGTCGACCACTTTGCTTTCCCAATCGGGCCAGCCCCAGATAATGGCGTGATATTCCTTGGTTACCCGACGGGCGTGCATGCAAAGCCCGAACTCACGCGCCACTGCCGTCGTCTTTGCAACCAAGACAACGCCGCTGGTCTCTCGATCGAGGCGATTAACAATGGATATCTGTCCGCCGGCAGCGATCTCAAAGGCGAGCAAGTGGCGTAATTCCGCCCAAAGGGTCGCGGCGCCATCCGGCTTGGAGGGATGCACGAGCAAGAGCGGCGGCTTATCGACCACGATGTACTCGTCCGTCTCGTCGATTATCTTGAAATCACGACGCTCGCGCGTGGAGGTTCGGGCATTCACAATTATTCCGAACAGTAGCACAGGCATCCAATGCCAGTCCGGCTCGGACGCGGTGTGCCCAACCCGACAGCCTTTCGAGGTTAATCGGTTCCAGAACTCGACAAGCTGGAAGCTTGTCCGGCAAGGTCCGAGCCGGACTAGCGAATGGCTGGAAGCCTAACTTCCAATAACCGCCGCACGAGGATGACTTATTCTTGCGCATTTCGCGCCTTGACCTGCTTGGCGAACGCGGGTTACCTAGCGGCTCAATCATTCCGCAGACCGTGGAACTCAAAGACATCAAAGCCATCATCGATTTGATGCGGAAAAACGATCTTTCCGTGTTCGAAATGGAGAAGGACGGGTTCCGTTTGAAACTGCAAAAGGGAATTGGCGATCAAGCGACTTCAACGATACCAGCGCCAAGCGCACCGGTAGCGCAAAGCGGACCAACAAATCCCGCCAACTCCCCACCGACCGTCGCCGGGCCCCCGCCGCAGACATCGCAGTTGCGTGATATTGTTTCGCCGATGGTTGGAACATTTTATCGCGCGGCCTCGCCCGACGTGCCTCCATTCGTCGAGGTCGGCAAGGAAGTAACTGAAGAAACGGTCGTCTGTATTATCGAAGCGATGAAAGTGATGAATGAAATCAAGGCCGAGACCAATGGGGTAATCGCAGAGATCGTGGCGGAGAACGGCAAGCCGGTGCAATTTGGTCAGGTATTGTATCGCGTGCGATGAAGCGCATTGGTAGGGCGGGCGTTCCGCCTGCCCGAGGAAGGCGTGACACTCAAAGCTGGCAAGCGTAGCGCTTGCCCGAGAATCATGTTTGAGAAAGTTTTAATCGCGAATCGTGGCGAGATCGCCTTGCGTGTGATTCGCGCTTGTCGAGAACTCGGTATCCGCACTCTCGCGATCTACTCGGAGGCCGATGTGGACTCACTGCACGTGCAACTGGCAGATGAAGCAATCTGCATTGGCGCGCCGCCGAGCTCGGAAAGTTATTTGAAAATTGATCGCATAATGAGCGCGGCGGAAGTGGGCGATGTCGATGCGATCCACCCCGGTTACGGGTTTTTGGCGGAGAACGCGCATTTCGCCGAAGTGTGCGAAAGCTGCAACATTAATTTTATCGGGCCGCCGGCCAGCGTCATGCGCAAGATGGGCGACAAGAATTTGGCGCGCCAGTATGCGCGTAAATCCGGTGTGCCGGTTACCCCGGGAAGCGACGGCATTGTTCCTGATGAAAACGAGGCGCTTAAGGTGGCGAGAAAAATTGGCTACCCGGTGATGATCAAGGCGGTAGCAGGAGGCGGTGGACGCGGTATGCGGGTGGCCCACAATGACGCCTCATTTATTCCGGCGTTTTATGCGGCGCGTATGGAAGCGGAGAACGCTTTCGGCAACCCCGATGTTTATATCGAAAAACTCATCATCAATCCGCATCACATCGAATTTCAAATCGTTGCGGACAAGCATGGTCACATCGTGCACCTCGGTGAACGCGATTGCTCCATCCAGCGGCGCAACCAAAAAGTGATTGAGGAATGTCCATCGCCCTTAATGACCGATGGCCTGCGCAAGAAAATGGGACATGCCTGTGTGAAACTTGCACACGCCGTGGGTTATCAAAATGTCGGAACGATGGAATTTTTAGTCGATAACTCAGGGCATTTCTTTTTCATGGAAATGAACACCCGCATCCAGGTCGAGCATACCATTACGGAGGAGGTGTACGGTTGCGATCTGGTAAAGGAACAGATCCGCATTGCCGCCGGCGAACGTCTCTCCAAACATGTTGCACACGCGTCGCCGCGATCACACGCCATCCAATGCCGGATCAACGCCGAAGACCCGGCCAAAAATTTTCAACCGTCGGCCGGGAAGATTGCATTTTATTATGCGCCAGGTGGCCGGGGGATCCGCGTCGATTCTCATGCTTATACCGGATACGTTGTTCCGTCGTACTACGACTCGTTAATCGCAAAGCTGATTGCGGTCGGGGCATCACGGGGATCCGCGATCGATCGAATGCGGCGCGCCTTGGACGAATACTACATTACCGGTATCAAAACTACCGCCGGATTTCACAACGCCATTATGCGGAGCATGGAATTTCGCCAGGGGAAATACGATACCGGATTCGTCGAGCGGTTAATGTCATCGGACAACTTCGAATTGATCGCAACGCCGGGCCGTCTGCACGAATAAGGTGCGCTCGCCAGCGGACGCCCTTCTTTATGGCATCATCGATCTCGGCTACGTCGCTCCTGAAGATGCGCCGGGCATTTTAGAGAAATTGATCGCCGGTGGAATCGACATGGTGCAATTGCGCGGCAAAAACTACAGCATTGATGAATTGAGTTTATTCGCGGAAGAACTTTTGCAATTCACCGCGCCAGCAGAAATTCCGCTCATCGCCAATGATCACGCTCAGATCGCACAGCGCGTGGATGTGCAGGGTGTCCATGTGGGCCAGGACGACGAATCGATTAAAGCCGTTCGCGCGCAGGTGGAGCGGCCCATTATTGTCGGCAAATCAACCCACAGCGTGAAACAAGCCATGGCTGCCGAGCGCGAAGGCGCAGATTACATTGGCTTGGGTCCAATCTTCCCCACGCCGACGAAACCTGATTATCCCCCCATCGGACCCTCGCAAATCCATGAAGTTCGCAAACGCGTGTCCGTCCCCATTTTTTGCATTGGCGGAATTAAATTGGAAAATCTCAAGCAATTACTCGCCGCTGGCGCGAGGTCTGTCGTCATCGTCTCCGGCTTGCTGCAAGCGAACGACGTTGTTGGTTACACTCGCGCCTGTAAAAAATTGGTCACTGATCTCCGGCCTGTGATTTCTGGCCTCTGACTTTATGTCACTGCTCGTAGTCGGTTCCATTGCGCTCGATACCGTCAAGACGCCGGTTGAGGAACATGCCGATTTACTCGGTGGCTCGGCGTCGTACGCCGCTCTCGGAGCGAGCTTTTTTACCCCGGTGAATCTGGTCGGCGTAGTGGGTGACGATTTTCCCGAGAGCGAATTCGAGTTTTGGAAAACGCATCAGATCGATGCTACTGGCGTTCAACGAGCGAACGGGAAAACCTTTCGTTGGTCGGGCGAGTATGCCTGGGATTTGAACACGCGTGAGACGCGCGCGGTCGCGCTTAATGTTTTTGAGTCATTTTCCCCGGAACTTCCCTCAGATTATCGCGCTACACCCTTCGTCCTGTTGGCAAACATTGCGCCCCAGTTGCAGTCCCACGTCCTCGATCAAATGGAGCAGCCTCGTTTTATCGTCGCCGACACGATGGATCTTTGGATCGAAACCACACGGACTGATCTCGATGCCTTGTTGCCGCGAGTCGACCTGTTGATTTTGAACGATAGCGAGGCGCGCGAGATGACCAACGAAACCAGTCTGATTCGCGCCGGTCGAAAAATTCGTGGTTATGGACCGCGTTACGTCGCCATCAAAAAAGGGGAACATGGGGCTTTGCTCTTCGGTGAAGATGAATTTTTCAGTGCCGGCGCCTATCCATTGGAGGATATTCACGATCCGACCGGGGCAGGGGACACATTCGCTGGCGGTCTCGCTGGTTATCTGGCGGCACATGCCAAACAAAACGTTACTTTTGAGCTGCTGCGCAAAGCGGTAATCTATGGCAGTGTCTTGGCGAGTTTTTGCGTGGAAGCCTTCAGTCTCGAACGGCTGCGCAAATTGACTCAGGATGAAATTGCCGACCGTTATCAAATGTTCAAAATGATGAGTCAGTTCGAGGTGCTGGCGTAATTGGTGGTCATTTGGTGAGCTGGATAATCCGCGGACTGTTGCTGGTAATTTGCGGGATCGCTTTGCTCATGACCGCGGCGGAGAGCGATTCGCCTGTTGGAAAATGGAAAACCTTCGATGACAAAACCGGCCGAGCGAAATCGATCGTGCAAATCACAGAAGAAAACGGCGAACTAACCGGCAAAGTGCTGGAGGTGCTTGAATCACCCGAGGGTCCGCATCCTCTTTGCCGACCATGCGAGGGTGAACGCAAGGATCAGCCCGTCG